>ERZ761607.1494-NODE-1494-length-28930-cov-5.355221_pt1 | contig 28930 bp, 22 predicted proteins | sample MGYA00511164_ERZ761607 | MGnify/ENA primary metagenome ERZ761607 (study PRJEB28899, sample SAMN02445080) | bioreactor sludge metagenome | biome: EBPR sludge | place: Australia: Brisbane, Thorneside Wastewater Treatment Plant | collected 2011-06-22 ... | reverse complement strand
CCCAGCCGCTACCGGCGGGGAGCAGGAACGAGCCGCCGTCGGCATAGTACACCGCGACGAGCAGGATGAAGCCGGTGACCCAGGTGGTATAGGCCTGCCACTTGAACCAGTGCAGCACGGGCGGGACCTGGTCGGAGGTGTATTTCTCGACAAAGTAGAACCCGCCGCCGTGGAGCAGCCAGGTCTTGCCGATCTGGTTCGACCCCTTGTCCTCGGGCGGGATCAGGCTGCGGTCCAGCCAATTGAACAACATCGAGTTGCCGACCCACATGATACCCGCGATCACGTGGATCCAACGTCCCAGGATATTCAGCCATTCGGCCAGTACGGCATCCAGCATAAGCATGTCCCCTCGCCGCGCAACGCGGCCCAATCCAACACGTTACCGGTACCACCATGCCCCATGAAAGGAAAATTTCCAGTCACCCGTCGCACGAAGCGGCAGGAAATCATCCGGCTAGTCGTTTGCCGGGCCCTTGCCGCCGAGTTCCCGCACATCCTCGATGATCATGTAGAGGGCGGGCACCAGGACGAGGCAGATGACGCTGGCGAAGAGGATGCCGTAGCCGAGCGACAGGGCCATCGGGATCATGAAGCGGGCCTGGCGGGAGGTCTCGAAGATCATCGGGGCGAGGCCGGCGAAGGTGGTGAGGGTGGTGAGCATGACCGGGCGAAACCGCCGCACGCCGGAGGCATGGATTGCTTCGTAGGCGTTCATGCCCTCCGCGCGCAGGCGGTTGGCGTATTCGATCAGGACGAGCGAGCCGTTCACCACCACCCCGGCGAGGGCGATCATGCCCATGACGCTGATGATGCTGAGGTTGTAGCCCATGACCAGGTGGCCGATCACCGCGCCGATGACGCCGAAGGGAATGCTGAGCATGACCACGAGGGGCTGGATATAGCTCTTGAAGGGGATGGCGAGGAGGAAGTAGACGAAGAACAGGACGAGGCCGAAGCCGTTGCGCAGCGCGGTCATCGTATCGGCCATGTCGGCCTGGCGCCCCTCGTAGCCGTAGCTCAGGCCGGGGAAGTCGCGGGCGAGCTGGGGCAGGATGGTCGCGTCAAGGTCGGCCTTGACGATGCCGGTCTCGCCGACGGGATCGACATCGGCGCTGACCTGCAGGGTGCGGCGGCCGTCGCGGCGCTGGATGCTGGTGTAGGCGCGGCCGCGTTCGATCGCGGCGATCTCCATCAGCGGCACATCGCGGCCGGCGGGGGTGCGGACGAGGAAGTTCTCGATGTCGAACTCGCTGACCCGCTGGTTCGCCGGGTAGGTGACCATGACCTTGACCTCGTTGCGCCCGCGTTGCTGGCGCAGGGCCTCGGCGCCGTAGAAGGCGGCGCGCAACTGGCGGGCCACCGCCTCGGTGGTCAGGCCGAGGCTGCGGCCTTCGGGTTTGAGGGTGAAGTCGAACTGCCGCTTGCCGGGTTTGAAGCCGGCGTCGATGTCCTTCACGTTGGGGAACACGGTCAACCGCTCGGCGAGGGCGAGGCTGGCGCGTTCGAGGGTGGCGACGTCGCGGTGGCTGAGCTCGATGGTCAGCGAGGCGCCGGAGCCGGGGCCGCCGCGGTCGGCGACGAACTGGAGGGTCTCGACGCCGGGCACCGTACCGGTCTTTTCGCGCCAGCGGCGGGTGACCTCGGTGGTGGTGATCGGGCGTTGCCTTGGCGGGGTGAGGTAGATCGAGACCTCGATGGTGTTGTCGTTGATGGTGGCGAAGACGCCGCGGCTCAATTCCTCCCCGCCCCCGGAGGCCACCACGGCATTGGCCGAGGCGATCAACCGGTCGCGCACCTCCATCAGCCGGGCTTGCGGCGTGCCGAAGGAAACGGTGGCGGTTACGACGGAGCGGTCGGATTCGACGCGCGGCATCAGGATGAAGCCGAGGCGGCCGCTTTCCACCAGTCCGGCCATCACGAACAGCAGCGCAACGCCGGCGCCGACGGTGACGTAGCGCCAGCGCAGGCAGAAGTCCAGCGCCGGTCCGAACCGCCGCTCGACCCAGCGTTCGAGGCCGCGGGCGAGGCCCTGCTGCATGCGATGCAGCGAGGCGCCGAGGCGGCTGCGGGCGCGGCTGGAGGTGTGGGCGAGGTGCGAGGGCAGGATCATCAGCGCCTCGAACCACGAGAAGGCGAACACCGGGATGACCACGAACGGGATGACCGCCCAGGTCTTGCCGAGCTGGCCGGGCACGAACAGCAGCGGCAGGAAGGCGATGATGTTGGTGAGGATGCTGAAGGCGACGGGGACGGAAACCTGGCCGGCGCCGACGATCGCGGCATCGATGTTGGAGTAGCCGCGCTGGCGGAGGTCGTAGATGTTCTCGCCGGTGACGATGGCGTCGTCGACGACGATGCCGAGGGCGATGATGAAGGCGAACATCGAGATCATGTTGATGGAGAGATCGAGGCCGGGCATGACGAAGATCGCGCCGAGGAAGGAGATCGGGATGCCCATGGTGACCCAGAAGGCGAGTTTGATCTCGAGGAACAGGCCGAGGATGATCAGGACGAGGCAGAACCCCATGATGGCGTTCTTGGTGAGCAGCTCCATACGCTGACGGTAGATGTCCGACCAGTCGTTGTTGATGACGTAGTCGATGCCCTCGGGCAGGCTGGTTGCGATCTGTTCCATGGTTTCGCGAACCGCCCGCGACACGCAGATCGGGGTCTCGTCGCCAACGCGGTATACCTCGAACCCGACCGCCGGATAGCCGTTGAAGGAGGCGAAGCGGTAGGTCTCCTCGAAATCGTCGCGAACGGTGGCGATGTCGCCGAGGCGCAGCCGGCTGCCGCTGCCCGACAGCACGACCGGGACATCGGCGAACTCGGCGGCCCAGTCGCGCCGCTCCTTGAACCGCATCAGGATCTCGCCGCCCTCGGTGCGCACACTGCCGCCGGGTAGCTCGATGGCGGTGCGGCGAATGATGGTGGCGACCTCCTCGAGGGTCAGCCCGAGTGAGCGCAAGGCCTCGGGCGGGATCTCGACGCGCAGCTCGAAGGCACGCACCCCGTCGAGCTCGATCTGGGTGATGCCGGGGTTCTGGAGCAGGCGGTCGCGCACCTCCTCGGCGATGCCGCGCAGGACCCATTCATCCGCCTTGCCATAGATCTGCATATCGAGCACTTCGCGGCGGCGGATCTGCAGCACCACCTGCGGCTCCTCGGCGTCGAGCGGCAGGGTGTTGATCCGGTCCACTTCCTGGCGGATATCCTGGTACACCTTCTGCTGGTCCACGCCGGAGAGGAGCTCGACGTTGATCACGCCGCGGCCCTCCGACGCGGTGGAGGTGACCTGCTTGACGCCCTCGATGCCGCGCACCGCCTCCTCGATGGCGAGCACGATGCCCGACTCGACCTCCTCGGGGCTCGCGCCCGGATACGGCACGGTGATGGTGACGGTATCGAGGGAGAACTCCGGGAACACCTCCTGCTTGATGTGGAAGAGCATGATCGCCCCGCCGAACAGCAGGAACAGCATGATCAGGTTCGGGGTGACCCCGTTCCGGACCATCCAGGCGATGGGACCGCGGATCGACGCGGCCTCGATACGCGCGCCGTGGTTCACGGGGGGCCTCCGCCCTTGTTCGTCTCGCCGGTGGTGAGGAGCATGCCGGCCACCGGGGCGGCGATGTCGGTGGTGACGACGAACTCGCCGGATTCAAGGCCGGTGCGGACGAGCACCTCGCGTTCGCCGCGGAACGGGATGCCGAGGGTGCGGATCTCGAGCCTGCCTTCGGCGAGCACCCAGGCCTCGTTGTGGTTGCGCAACCAGCGGCGGTCGAGGGCGACGACATCCTCGGTCCAACGCCCGTCGATCTCGATCCGCACGAAATCGCCGAGCAGCAACTTGGGCAACCCGGCGGATTCCGGAGCGAGGGCGAGCGGATCCCGAACCTCGATCAGCAACTGGGCCATGCGGCCATCGGTCTCGAGTTCGTTGAGCAGCCGCAACACCCGGCCCTCGCGCGCGGGCTGCCCGGCGAACAGCACGCGCACCGCCGCGCCGGTCTCGCCCGCGCGCTCGGGCACGGCCAGCCAGGCCAGTTGCGACACGGGCACCGGGGCGATGATCCAGTAGGCCTCGACATCGGTCAGCGTGGCCAGCGGGGAGGAGGGCGAGACCTGCGCCCCGAGGTCGGTGGCACGGGAGCGGACGATGGCGTGGAAGGGCGCGGTGACGGTGGTGCGTTCGAGGTCGAGCCGGGCCTGGTCGAGCGCGGCGCGGGCGCTGGCCAGCGCGGCCTCGGCCTGGGCGCGCTGCGGTTCGCGCAGGATCAAGGCGCGTTCCGCCTCGGACAGGTCACCGCGGCCGAGCAACTCGAATTCCTTGCGGGCCAGGGCCTGCTGGCCGAGCTCCAACTGGTAATCGCCCTCGGCCGCGGCCAACGCACTTTCCGCGCGGCGCAGGGCGAGCTCGTAATCCTTCGGGTCGATGCGCAGCAGGACATCGCCCGCGGCCTTGATGCCGCCGGGGATCAGTTCCGGATGGACCTCGATGACCGTGCCGCCGACCTGCGGGTGCAGGGTGACTTCGCGGGCGGGATGGACCATGCCCATGGCGGATACGACGGCATGGAGGTTGGTGCGCGCGACCGGCAGCGTATCGACCAGGCGTGCGGTGCGCGGCGGGGTTTTGCGTTCGGCCTTGGGCGCGGTCGCGATCATGACCTGCATGATGACGACGCCGATGATGACGACAACTGCGGGCAGGATCCACTTGAGCCACCGCCAGATGACCGGGTGGCGTTGTTCGGAGGCGCTGGGCGGGATGGTGGATGTCATGGAGTCATTCCTCGTTCAAGGGGCGCGGGCGCGGGGCGTTCGAGCGGGAATCCGCCGGCGAGCGCACGATACAGGCCGATCCGGTAGTCGATGAGCTGGCGGTGGGCGGCCAGCCGCTGGCGGTCGAGCGATTGGCGGTTGACCTCGGCGGTGAGGATGCGCAGGAAGTCCTCGTTGCCGCCGAGGAACCGGTCGCGCAGGTTGTCGGTGATCTGGCGGGCCAGCCCGGCCTGGCGGTCGAGGCTTTGCAGCAGGGCGCGCTGGCGCTGCTCCTGGACGAGGGCGTCCTCGGTTTCAGCGAACGCATCGAGCATGGCTTGGCGGTAGGTGTTGATCGCCTCGGAGCGGGCGGCTTCGGCGCGGGCGACCTCGGCGCGGCGCGCGCCGCCGTCGATCACCGGACCGGCGAGGTTGGCGGCGATCGAGGCGAGCCAGTCGGAGAAGACGTCGTCGACCTCCGGCGCGGTGGAGGAGAGGCCGGCGGACAGGCCGAGGCGCGGCAGGCGGTCGGCGACCGCGGCGGCGACCCGGCGGTCGGCCGCTTCGACGCGGGCGAGGCTGCGTGCGACATCGGGACGCTGGTGCAGCACATCGAGCGGCACGCCGGTGGCGGGCACGGCGGGCAGTGCGGGCAAGGTGTCGCGCGGCGGCACGGCGAAGCCGGGCACCTCGCCGACCAGCACGGCGATGCGGTTCTCGAGCACGCGGATGCGCGCAGCCACGGTCTCGGCATCGCCGCGCCGCGTCTCCACGAGTTGTTCCTGCTGCAGGACATCGACCGCGCCGCCGCGGCCGGAGCGGAAGCGGGTGCGCAGCACGTCGAGGCCCTTTTCGCTGGTGGCGATCTGGTCGTACAGGAGGGCGGCCTGGCCTCGTTGCTCGACCAGGCTGAACCAGGTCAGGGCGATCTCGGCGGACAGGGTCAGCGCGGCGGCGTGCACATCGCGCTCGGTGGCGGACGCCTCGATCGCGGCGGCATCGCGCAGGGCGCGCACCCGGCCCCAGACGTCGAGTTCGTACGAGGCGACCAGCGCGACACCGTACTCGTTCTCGTAGGTCGTGCTCGAGGGCGATCCGGTTTCGCGGCGGGTGCGGCCGGCCGATGCCTCGGCATCCACCGTCGGCACCAGCGCCCCGCCCTGCCGTGCGGCCACGGCTTCGGCTTGCACGAGGCGATCCCACGCGGCACGCAGGGAGAAGTTGTTGGTGAGGCCGTGCCGGACCAGGGTGTCGAGTTCGGGATCACCCAGCGCGGTCCACCAGGCTTCGGGAGCGGCTTCCCCCCCGGACGCGGAAAACGTCGCGGGCAAGACGGGCGCGGCCGGCACGGCGCGGCGCGTGCCCGCGCAGGAGGCGGCAAACGCGGCCACCAGCAGGATGAACAACAGGCGGATCGGCATGGCGGTTGGACCGTAACGCATCATGTGCGTTGAATATACAGCAAATTCGGCAACTAGCGAGGCGGCGGTTGCGGTGTGTCCGCCTGCACGCGGCGGTTGGTCTCGGCGAGGCGGCGGGCGAGCTCCTCGAGCAGGCCGCGCACCAGGACGGGGTTCTCGCGCACCAGCAGGTCGAAATTGCCCTGGGTGATCGCGGCGAGGCGGGTGCGGCCGGCGGCCCGGGCGGTGGCCGAGCGCGGGGTGCGGGTGAGCAGGGACATTTCGCCGAAGTACTGGCCGGGTTTCATCGCGGCGAGTTCGCGGTCGCCGCGCGACAGCGTGATGCCGCCCTCGAGCACGACGAACATCTCCGTGCCGGGATCGCCCTCGCGGAACAGCACCGCGCCGTCGGCGAGGTCCCGCTCGAACTTCTTCAGCAGCGACGAACGCGCACCGTGGCGGGCATCCGCCGGCTGCAGCAGGTCGCGCAGCAGCAACGCGTCGCGCCGGTAGGTGTTGGCCATGATCTCCGCCCCGAACAGCAGCGCGGCGAAGACGTAGTACACCCAGACCACCACGAGGAACATCGCCTTGAGCGAGCCGAAGGCGTAACCGTAATTCGGGTTGTAGCGGATGAACACCACGAACACGTCGCGCATCACCGCCCACAACAGGGTCACGCACACCGCGCCGAGCACCCATTGCCGCCAGGTCAGGCGGACCGGCGCGAACACGCGGAAGAACAGGCCGATGAAGCCGACGCAGACCAGGAACGGGAAGGCGGTGCCGGAGAGGAAACGCAGCCAGCCCGCGGCATCCGGCGGCAGGAACACCCGCACCAGGACCAGCAGCAGGAAGAACAGGAGGAAACTCAGCACGGCGGCGAGGTCCACCGCCTTGGACAGCACGAACGGGCGCTGGATCGGCATCGCGAACATCCGCGCGAGCGCGGTGCGCAACGCGCCGGAGAGCGGCGTCATCGACCACACCAGCAGCACCACGCTGACCAGGCTGAGCGCACCACCGGCGGTGATCGCCTGCAGGTCGGACAGCAGCGCCGTGTTGAAGCCCGGGAACAGGTCCTGCACGAACGAGCCCAGCGCGGCCGATGCCGCATCGGAGGACCGCAGGATCGAGCCGAGGGCGATGACCGCGACGAGCAGCAGCGGCATCAGCGAAAGGAACCCGTAGAAGGCCAGCGTCGCCGCGGCCTCGAGCGACCGGTTGGCCCCGAACGACCGCAACGCGGCGCGCACCACCAGCCACGCCGAGGCGACGGCCCGGGAGCGATGCCAGGCGCTCAGCATACGCGTGCACAAGGATGGTCCGGTTTTTTTGTCTGACACGATGCCTTCATACCACAAGTTCGACTTCGGAACCATCTTCGTAATCGAGTTCCACCGGTTTGATTCCCTTGACACCCCCGTCGGTCCTTGGGAGCATTCGCGACATACGATTGGATACCCACACCAACTCTACCGCTGGAGCAATCAAGGAGGGGCGACATGCGGATGGTTCAATTGACCTGGTTGGCAATTGGCTTGATCGCGGCAGCATCGGTCGAGGCGCACACCATTCGCCTCCACGACCGCTTCGCCACCTCGGCAGAACTTGAATTTGTCTCCGAATCGGGCGCCCCGACCTCCCGATTTCCCATGACAAAAGTCGCGTTCGGGATCTGGGAGGCTGAGCCGGAATGGGATAATACGAACGTCACATACCGATTCATCCTTGATGACAAACTCCCGGTAAGCGACATCGGAAATCCGGCATTCGTGCGCCTTGACGATGGATCTATCTGGTCTCGCTTCACCGCAACCGAACCTGCATCTCACACCGAACCGAAAGAGGTTTTGCATCCGATCACGTTTGGCTTTACCAACCAGGCCGCGCAGAGTGTCATGATCGCCGGGGAGTTCAACCATTGGTCACAGGAGCCCCTTCGACGGATTAGGGACGGCGAGTGGCGAATTACCCTTCACCTCCCGCAAGGCGACTATGGTTACAAGCTGGTGGTTGATGGTGTATGGTTGACGGATCCCGCCAATGACCAGCGCATTCTGAATGACGGGGTGGAAAACTCGCTGGTCCGGGTAAATGCGGAACGGGCCGATCCCCATCCCTCGCCGCAGGATAACGCCGCTTCCCGCGATAGCGGCGGACATCCCGTCACCTTCTCGCTGTATGCTCCAACAGCAAGCCGGGTTGCGGTGGTCGGGACATTCAATGACTGGAACGAGTCACGTGGTCGCATGGAGCAAGCCGGCCACATCTGGACGTTGTCCACGACCATAGCCGCCGGTACGCACGAATACAAATTCAAGGCGGATGATCATTGGCTGACGGACCCAAACAACCCGTTTCTCTCGGGAGGCGTCTCTTCGGGCAACTCGGTGCTCGAGGTCGGTCAGCCGCAGAACGTGGCGGTGCTGGACCGACCGTTGATCAACCCCGAGGCCTGGCGAACGACGGATCCGATCCTGCTTGAGCAAGGGAGCGGCCTGCATCCATTCCAACAGGAAATCCTCCGAGCTTGGATCCTCGTTCAGGCAACCGATGGTCACGGATTGAAGGTTGCCGATGGAACCTTGGTCAACTCCGGTCCGCCGTTGATCAATCCGGCCGGGAGGTGGGAATGGCGGGTCGGCATTGAACAAGCACGGCCCATCATCAGCGTGACCGTGACCGGGCAGACGTTGACCTTTTCGCTTGTCCATCCCTTGTTGACTTCACCCCACGAATGGCTCGCCGATCTGCGTCGCGATGGCTCCCTCCTAATTCCAGATGGCATAATCCTCAACGGACCGACATCACCACCGCCGGAATCCGCATGGGCGAATGCGCGCAGAACGAAGACGGGCAAGCAGCCCATGATGGACGTCTTCAACATCAACCAAATGACTACGTTTGGTCGCGAACAGGGTTGGTCACGCCCCTTGTTGCAGGATCTGGCCACCGCTTATGCGGATCTGTCGCAGGATCATCGCTATCCTGCCATGGGTGGTTGGGCTCCTTCCGTCTTTGCTGCGCGAGCGGTCGTCTATGCTGAACTTGCTCGCGGCCCGGAACGCCTCGATAAAACGATGGCTTACGTGCTGGCCCGCATCGGGCGAGTCCGCGATGCCGCAGAACTGCTGCCAGAGGACGCGGTCGGGTTCCGCAGCAAACTGGCCGAGATCCTGATCCGTCGCGACCGGGACAAGGTGGTGGCAAAAACCGGTACACCGGATCACTACGGATTCGAACTGGCGGCAGGACTCGAAAGCGTGCCCCCCGCGATGAACCACCTGACCAGGTGGCAGCAAGCCATGATGCTGCGGACGCTCAGCGAGTTGCTCCGGGCGGATCAACAAACATCTCTGGCCCGCATGTACCTTGAGGCATCCATAAATCTACTCCCGAACGACACCGCGGGCATCCGGCTCGCCCTGATGCATGGCAGTGTCAGCGCCGGACATCGTCATGCCTCCACCCTGCTCGGTTTGGCCGGAGATGCCCGGCTGTGGGAGAGCTCGCTTGAGGGCGTGCAGCCCCTCCTGTCCGATCTACCCAACAGACCGGACGAACGCACGCGCGGCAGAACGCCATCCGAAAAGGATATTGGCACCATCAGCCGCCTTTACAAAGAGGCCTTTCGCATGCCCATGGATTTCACGACAGAGGCCATCCCTGCTCCGGCTCGGTTGGTTTTACTGCGCGACCAGCTGAATGACGCCTGGTGGCTGAATGCCCGGTTTCATGGACGACACCTCTACTCCCGGAGCGGGTGTGAACAGTTGAACCGCCTGATGTCGCCCTGGAAACCATTGCATCCCGAGATGGAAGCATTCACACGCTTCATGATGCGACGTCCGCTGGAGGAACATCCCTACAAGGCCATCCGTGAAGGGCTTGAGCAGAACAGCCGACGGGCCGATACGCTTGCGTTTGTCTCTCTCGTGCGGAAATCCTTCGTGACGTGGCTGCTGGATTCCGCACAAGAGCTATACCCCCACACCTCTCGTCTCCAAAGCGATCTTGTTCCCGACTACATCGATGAAGAGGATATACATGTATTCCTCTCGATGGACCACCTCCGGTCGAACATTCGCCGCTTGTCTCCAGCGGATTCGCGCGGTTACCCAGGACCCGGAGAGCTGCCCACGCCCACCGATGCCAAATCTCTACCGGACACGCTGGCTCGATCATCGTTTGGGATCAACAAGAGGCTTGCCGAAGCATGGAACCACCGCCCGGAACCGGAAGCCCTTGAACACGCACGGCGGTTCTACGAGCGTTGTCTCGAAATTTCGCCCTATGAAACATCCATATACCGCTCATTGTCCGGTATCCTTATGGATAATGGACACTTCGAGGACATCCTTTCCATGGCGCAAACCTTTCCAGACACGTTGGAAGGTCTCGACGCAACTTCTATGCAACGCTTGGGCGCTTTGGCTGCGCTGGAGCTCGGGCACATGGAGGATGCACGGCAGATGGCCGAACGTGCGGCCGCTTCCTGGCAGGGTGGTGCGATGTTGACGCATGCGTATGTAATGGAAACCGCTGGTGAATGGGAAAAAAGCGCGGCCATCGTGCTCGCTCAAGACCAGCGCTACGACGGGAACGACCACCTTTACTTCCTCGCCCGCACCAATCCCGAGGAAGCAAAGGCCAAGGCGGCCCCCTTGTTCGCCTGGCTTGAACAGTTTTCCGACTTGAAGACCGCGAACGATCAAAATCAGTTCAGTTTTAATGAATTCAAGGAGCGCACGTTCGAGTATGCCGCACTCGGCCAATGGGAAAAAGCCTTGTGGCTACTCAAGCCCCTTGCCGAGGCTGTACAGAACGATTTCATTTGGTTCCTATTGATGACGGCCGGACAGAAAAACGGCGATCAAGCGGCCGAGAATCTGGCTGAGCACGTCCTCGCGAATCATGTTCAGAATGCCTTTGGTGAGGTCGCGCGCTTCAACCGGGGCGCGCGGACCTGGTCGCAGGTTGTCCATGCCGCGCGGGTCGATGGCAAAAACCAACCCGTTTTCCTTTTTGCCGCCTTGTTGGCGGAAGAACGGGGCGACGTGAATCTGGCGAAACGACTGTTGCTTCATGCACAAGATCCACGCCAAGGCGTGACCGGTTGGTTCACCATCGCATGGAACGAATACCGGCGGCTTGGTGGTGACCCGATAGCCCATGCCCGGCGAACCATTCCGTCCGGTCAACAACCTTGAATGTGAGCGGCTCGCGGCGGCCTGACTATTAGCGCGAGACACGTGGTTTGCTCTGCCGTACGTCATGCACCAGCGCGCTGAGCTCGGGCAGTCCGTCCACCCGGCGCACCGCGTCGTCGAGGTTGGCCAGCGCGGGCGGGATGTAGCGGAGGAACCGTTCGGTGCCGGGGGCGGCACCGAGGCGGGCATAGGCGCCGAGGGCCTGGCCGAGGCGCTGGATCGCGGCGGGCCAGAAGGCCTCGTGCACGGCGGCGCGCGGATCGGCGCGGCGCGCGTAGTGGTCGAGCAACGCGGAACGTTGCGCGGGGGCGATAGCGATGTACGGATCACACAACAGCGAGGCGAGGTCGTACACGGCGGGACCAAGCCGCATACCCTGGTAGTCGATGAGCGCCCAGCCGCTTCGGTTGAGCAGAATGTTGCTGGACTGGAAATCGCGGTGGAGCAACACGCGCGGCAGGGCCAGCAGACGGTTCGACACGGTTTTCAACTCGGCGCGGATTGCCTGTTCGCGCGCGGAATCGATCCCGAGGTGCCCGCGCAGGAACAGCCGGGCGAACAGGTCATGCTCCCACTCGTACAGCGCCGCGTCGAATTCCGGCATCAGCCGGAGGCGTCGCCGCTTGGCGGCACGCGCGCCTTCCTCGTGGAACACCACCATCCGCGCCAGCACCGACCGGTAGAGCGGACCGAGGTGGGTGGCGCGCCAGGTGGCCGGGCGGTCCTGCACGCTGTCCACGCCGACATCGGAGAACAGGGCGAGGTGCGCCGCGGGATCCTCGGCCAGCACCTCCGGTACCGGCAGGTCGAGCGTGCGCAGGAAACGCGTGTGCCCGACGTAGAGGTTGTTCTCCTCGCGGTCGGGTTTGTGCCGCACCAGCATCGCGGTGCGGGATCCTTGATAGATGCGGGTGAAGGAACGCGCCGAGCCGCGGGGCGACAGCGGACAGGCGATGGTGCCGGGTTGCAGCAGCGCGGCGGTGCGGAGCAAGGCGCGTTCGGCGTCATCCAGCGCATCCTCCGCGCGCACGGCCATGATGCCGGTGTAGCGGCGGCGCGGCACCTGCGGGCCGTAGATGAATCCGTTCACGATGGCCACGCCGGCGCGGCGCGTCCGGCCGGCGCGGCCTGGACGGGCCGGCCCGACATCGCGTTCGGCCTGCACGTACTGCGCGGGGGTGCCGATGTCGGCCCAGTAGGCATCCTCGATCGGTACGCCGGCGACGGTCCAGCCGTCGTCCATCGCGCGCCGGTAGGCGTCGATGATCGAGGCGAAGCCCTGCGGCGGCAGGTAGCGCAGCACCGCCGGGTCGACAAGGTGCACGCCGCAGAAGGTGTAGGTTCCCTCGCTGCGCGGTTGCTTGCTCTGGAAGTCGGTGATGACGCCGCGTTGGCATGCGACGGTGCGCGGACCGCGCGAGGCCATGAGCCAAGCCGCGGCGATGGTCCGGCCCGGCCGGAAGGCGCGGGCGATGCGGCGGCCGTCCACCGCGGTGGCGACATCCGCGTTGACCATCCAGAACGGTGCGCCGTCGCCGAGGAACCACGAGGCGCGGGTCAGCGCGCCTCCGGTGCCGAGGATCTCCGGTTCAAACGAGATCGAGACCCGCAGGCCGTCCGGGGCCCGCGTGACGAGGTGGCGCACGAGATCCCCGGCCTGGTGGTGCACATTGACCAGGACCTCGCGCACCCCCCACGACCGGACCAGGGCCAGCGCGCGGTCGAGCATCGGCACGCCGCCGAGCGGCAGCAGCGGTTTGGGCACAACGCGGGTCAGCGGCAGCAGGCGCGTGCCGAAACCGGCGGCGAGGATCACGGCGCGTTTCAGCGTGTTCATCGTGTCTTCCACCCGGCGGCGATCTGCCGCCACGAGCGACCGGCCATGATCGCCTTGCGCACCGTGTCGGTGCCGTAGAGCTGGTCGAAGAACGCCGGGCGCGAGCCCCAGGTGCGCCATAGGCGCTTTTTCCCGAGCATGGTTTGCAGGTGGATCAGCAGCGCGACCGCCGAGGCGACCGGCCGGTACGTCGAGGGATCGTGCACCACGATGCGCACGCCGCGCCGCACTTCGCCCTTGTGTTCATAGACGGTGGGGTACCAGCCGATGCCGGGCAGCTTCTCGCGCGTCATCGCCGCGGCGAGGGCCTGCTCGTCGAGGTCGCGCGCGCCGACCAGCTCGAACGGCATCAGCGTGCCTCGTCCGTAATCGACCGCCGGCCACGCCTCGAAGCCCACCGTGACCGGATAACACCACGCGGTGTGCGGGGTGCGGATGCCCGGCGAGGGCGACACCCAGCCGTGCGCGGGCAGCGCAATCCCGGCGAACGGCACCACCTCCAGCGCCACGTTCAGGCGCAACGCCTTCACAAGGGCGCGGGCCGCCTCGCCGGAGGTCAATCCGTACACCAGCGGTCCGGGGAAACAGCCGACGAAACTCTCGAAGCGCGGATCGAGCACCGGTCCGTCCACCACCCCGGCCAGCGGGTTCGGCCGGTCGCACACCACCACCCGCTTCCCGTGCGCGGCCGCCGCCTCGAGCACATACCGCAGGGTGGACACGTAGGTATAGCAGCGGATCGACAGGTCCTGCAGGTCGAACACCAGCGTATCCACGCCCTCGAGCATGGCTGCGGTCGGCCGCCGCGTATCGCCGTACAGCGAGAACACCGGGATGCCCCACGAGGGATGGCGCACCGTGGCGACCTCCTCGCCGGCCCCGGCGATGCCGAAGAACCCGTGCTCCGGACTGAACAGCGCCGCCAACCCATCCCCGAACGTGTCGCGCAGCCGCACCGCCGACGGACACCCCGCCGCGTCCACGCTGGCTGGATGCGCGATCAACCCGAACCGGCGCCCGCGCAGGAGCGCCGCGTACCGGGTAACGAGTAGATCGACCGCTGCAAGGAAAGGGCGTTTCTTCATCAAACGTCCTTTCCAATCCCTGGAAAACCTGTTGGAATCATGGTGCAATCATTGGACAAAACAACGGGGTTGGCAACGGGAGTTTTGCATATGGGTTCGCGATTCGGAGGCATCATCGTTCTCGCCGCACTACTCCTCGCCGGCGCACCACGCGCGCCGGCGGCGGAGAACCTGCTGCGCAACGGCAGCTTCGAGGAACCCGCCCCCTCCACCAACATCAACGACGCGATGCACTGGTCCTATGCCGAACCGGACGAGCACGGCGATGCCTGGGGCAGCGCGTCGCGCGAGCAGTGGCGCGCGGTGGATGGCGAGTACATCGGCTCGGTGCGCGGCTTGTGGGCCGATCTCGGCACGCGCGGCGGCGTCTGGCAGGAAACCGCAGCCGAACCTGGCCAGGCCTACCGGTTCAGCGGCTGGTTCTATTGCGATCCGGAATGGATGGCGCTCACGCAGGAAATCGTGCTCGAGTTCTGGGATGCCGACCGGCAAACCCTGCTCGGCGAGACGCGCCTCCCCATCGAGGGATGTTTCGACGACTGGACCGAACGTTCTGTCGAGGGCACCGCGCCGGAAGGCGCCGCCTGGGCGCGGGTGGTCGTGCACGTGGACCACGTCGGCCCGAGCGGCGCGCTCCAATTCGACAACCTCACCCTGGTAAAACATTCCCCGTCCCCGATCCGCTGACAAGGAGACTTCCCATGTATCGATTCGTCCTCGCCGCCCTGCTCGCCGCCGCCACAACCGCGCACGCCGTCACCTTCTACGCCATCAAACCAAGCGCCACCACGACCGGCATCGATCCGCAGTTTGACCACCTCCACGAGATCTACTTCAACGCCAACAAGACCCCGCGCAACAAACTGGTGGTCTTCCTGCCTGGCACCGGCGTGGCCCCGAACGTGTACAAGTACTTTCCCGAGACCGCCGCGCAGAACGGGTTCCATGTCATCAACCTGAGCTACGTCAACTCGTTCGCCTTCATCGGCATGGCCGTCACCAACAATTGCGACAGTTGCTACTACGAGACCCGCCTGGAGATCCTGACCGGCCAGAACACCTCGACCTTCGAGACGGTGAGCCGCAACAACTCGATCGAGCACCGCCTGATCATGGCGCTGGAATGGATCGATACCGCACAACCCTCCCAGAACTGGGCGCAGTTCCTCGACGGCACCAACATCCTGTGGGAGAACATCGTCATCGCCGGCCACTCGCAGGGCGCCGGCCAGGCGGGCTTCATCGCCAAGCAATACACGGTTGACCGCGCGATCATGTTCGACTCCGGCGACTGGTACGAGGCGGAGAGCCGCGCCGCCTCCTGGATCTCCGCCCCCGGCGCGACCCCGCCGATCAAGTTCTTCGGCGCCGCCCACACCAACGACCCGCTGTTCCCCAACCCGCACCAGATCCCGGCCTGGACCGCGTTCGGCCTGACCAACTTCGGTCCGATCATTTTCGCCGAGAATGTCTCCGACCCGCAGTTCCTCTGCTCGCGCATGATCCGCACCGCCGTCACACCGCGCAACAATACCGGCCAGACCGCCTACCACGGCGCGATGGTCCGCGACCTGCACGTCCCGCTCGACGCGAACAACGTCCCGATTTTCCGCCCGCTGTGGGAATATATGCTGTTCGGCCAGCTCAAGTGCACCGCCACCTTCGACGGCGACACCGTACACGACCTCGGCACCTTCCACCCGCCCACCGGTTCGTGGAAACTCCAGCAGTCGGTCGACGGCTACGAGGACATCGTCTTCGGCGCTTCCGGCATGGTCCCCGTCGAGGCCGACTACAACGGCGACGCCCTGCTCGACCTCGCCGTGTATGAAAAGGCCACCGGCACCTGGCACATGGACCTCTCCGGCGGCGGCTACCGCAACACCCAGTTCGGCACCGCGGCGATGATCCCCGTGCCCGCCGACTACGATGGCGACGGCACCGACGACCTCGGCGTCTTCGATCCCGCCACCGGTACCTGGTACACCTTCCGCTCGCGCGACGGGTTTCGCGCCGATCAGTTCGGCACCTCGACCATGCGCCCCTGCCCGGCCGACTACGACGGCGACGGCCTCGCCGACCTGGCGGTGTACGACGGCCGCGCCAGCACCTGGTACATCATCCAGTCACGCAAGGGCTTCACCACCTTCACCCTCGGCCCGCGTAACGGCCTTCCCGTTCCCGGTGACTACGACGGCGACGGCAAGGCCGACCCCGGCGTGTTCGATTCGGCCACCGGAAACTGGCACCTCAAGCGCAGCTACGAGGGCGACACCGTGACCCAGTTCGGCTTCGGAGGCACCGTGCCGGTCAACCGCGACATGGACAGCGACGGGCGCGCCGACCTCGGCGTCTTCGATCCGCGCCGCGCCACCTGGTACCTTTTCCAGAGCCGTGACGGCTTCAAGCAGGTGACCTTCGGCCAGCGATACGCCATCCCGCTGGGCACACCGCTCCGCGGGGACATCCCGATGCCGGGATTGCGGCGGTATTGAGCGGACGGATGGACCCCGGTCCGCACGGCGCGGAGGCCCTCGCACCGAGCGCGGCGGCTATTCCACCGGCTTCGGCTTGGTCGTGACATCGACCGCGACCAGGCACACGTCGTCGGCCAGCGGTTCGCCGCGCACAAAGGTCGTGATCGACTCGACCAGCGCGTTGAGGATTTCCGTCGTCGTCTTGTAGATGTTCGTCTGCAGCACCTTTTCCATCCGGGCCAGGCCATACTCCTCGCCCTCGGGGTTGGTGCATTCGTGAACGCCGTCGGTGAAGAAGATGAAGGTGTGGCCATCCAGCAGGCGCACCGTTTCGCCGGCGTAGGTCTCGTGGCGCAACAAACCGAGCGCCGCGCCCTTGGGCTGCGGGTTGGAGAGGCGGGTCACGCGGGCGCGGTCGCGGTGGAGCTGGAACGGTGGCGGATGCCCGGCACAGGCGTAGGTCGCGATGCGCGAGGTCGTGTCCGCAACCATGTAGAAGGCCGAGGCGAAGATCGGGGTCGGCATCGCGGTGAGAATGTCGGAGAACTCGTGGTTGAGCTCCTTCATGAAGTGCGCGGAATTCCGGGCGAGCGGCTGGATCTCGGAAATCAGCGCGCGCAGGATGGCGGTGATCAGCGCGCTGCGCACGCCATGGCCCATCACGTCGGCGACAAAGATGCCCGCGCAATCATTGCCGATCGGCATGAACTCGAAGAAGTCGCCACCGACCGCGAGGGCCGGGTTGTAGCGGTGATGAAACTCGAGCCGCAAGCGGCCCTCGATGTGCACCGCCGGCACTTCGGGATACGGACGGTTGAGCAGCGCCTGCTGGAATTCGGTGGCGAGCAACATGTCGCGCGACAACTCCTCGGTCAGGCGCGCCGACTGAGCCCGCACTTCGCCGCGCCACCGCTCCATCCACGCATGAACCTCGCGCACCGCCGGACTGTCGGTCGGCACCGGACCGCGCACCCAGGGGAACTGCTGCACCACCGGATCGTCATCCGGCTGCTTGCCAAACGCCGTCCGCATCAGCCAGACCCCGACCTGCGAGGCATCGTCCGAGAGGGAAAACACATACCGCGCCGAACGCCACCAGGCCCAGGCAAGCAGCCCGAGTCCGCCCACCGCCCCCGCGACGAGCACCCCGGTGAGCACGGCGACCGCCGTCTTGTTCGACCAGACCTCGAGCACCACGGTCAACGCGGCCAGGCAGGCCACGACGGCGACGGCGGCCGGCACCACCACATGCCACAGGAACCAGCGCCGCAGATCTTGTTGAAGCTTGTTCATGCCCGCATCTTCTACCGTCGTTCCCACGGGAAACGCCGCGTACCGTCCATGGTAGAACGAGGGCCGGTGAAAAGCAACGCGATTGCGGCCGGATTCGCCCGTCAGGAACCCTGCGGCAACCGGGCCAGCACCGCCGTGAACGCTTCGCGCAGGGCCGCGTAATCCTCGTCGGTGGTCATCCGCCCGGCGCTGATCCGCACCACCGCCCCGCGCGCCGCCGCCCATCCCATGGCCGCCAGCACATGCGAGGGTTCGTGCGCGCCGGACGCACAGGCACTGCCCGAAGAGCAGGCCACTCCGGCCATGTCGAGTGCGGCCAGCACCACCTCGGTTTCGCGCCCCGGCAACCACAGCAAGCTGGTGTTGGGCAGACGCGGCTCGCCACGCCCGATCACCGACGCCCCCGGCACCGACGCCACGACCCACGCCTCGAAGGCATCACGCCGTTCCGCCATCGCCACGTCGCCGCGCGCCCGCAACCACGCCGAGGCCTGGTCGGCTGCCGCGCCGAACCCGGCGATCAACGACACCGGCTCCGTCCCCGGCCTACGCCCGAATTCCTGCCCGCCGCCCATCAAGCCCGAGCGCCACCCCGCCGCATCGCGCAGGTACAGGAAGCCGACGCCCTTCGGTCCGTGCATCTTGTGGGCACAACCGGTCGCGGCATCCACCCCGAGGGCGGCGAGATGGACCGGGATCCGCCCGATCGCCTGCGCGGCATCGGTGTGCATCCGCGCCCCGGCGGCATGGGCCCACTCGGCGATCTTCTTCACCGGGTACACCACGCCGGTCTCGTTGTTGGCCAGCATGACCGACACCAGGGCGGTGCGCGGGCCGATCAGTCCGGCCAAGGCCGCCAGGTCCAGCGCGCCGGAACGCACCACCGGCGCGACCCGCACGGTGTACCCCGCCTCGGCCAGCCGTTCGCGCCAGGCCAGGACCGAGGCATGCTCCACCGCCGATACCACGACCTCGTCGCGCAGCCCCCCGGACCGCAACCAACCCCACACCGCCAGGGCATTGCCCTCCGTACCTCCGCTGGTAAAGACAAGCTGGTCGGGCGCAACCCCCGCCAACTCGGCCAACGACGCCCGCGCCGACGCCACCGCCAAGGCCGGTCGCCGCGCCAGGATGTGCGGGCTCGACGGGTTGCCGAAGTCGGCCCGGAAGTACGGCTCCATCGCCGCCACCGCTTCCGGCACCACCGCCGTCGTCGCATTGTTGTCGAAGTAATGGACCATGGTACCGCCCACCCTACCGCGATTCCCGCCCCAAGGAAAGACCCCTGCCGTCACAATAATCGCCCACCCCACCCGTTATCCGGTTGTAACCAACCCTCGAGGTGCGTCATGTGGAAATTGTGGACCAACCGGATACTCGACTTCCTGCTGTGGATCGGCTTCTGCCTGATGCTCGCCACCGGCTTCATCATCCGCTACCGCCTGCCCCCCGGCAGCCGCGGCGGCCAGGGGCTCGGCATCTGGGGCTGGAACCGCCACGACTGGGGCGACCTCCACACCTGGCTGGCCTATACGGTGTGCGGGTTCGTCGTCCTCCACCTCGCCCTGCACTGGAACTGGCTGATGCGCACCGCATGGCCGAAGGTCAGGTGGCCGGTCATCGCCGGCCTGCTCGCCGGGGCCCTGCTCGCCGCCTCGGCCTGGGTCCTGCCGGTGGAGAAGATCCGCGGCGGCGGCCACGCCGAACCCGGCGAGCACGCCGAACACGCGTCCCCGTGAACGCACGCCGCCCTTGACGCGGCCGGTGCGCCCCGTGTATATTTCGCCACATGACGAAATATACCGACGACCCCCTCCGCCGCTCGGCCCGGTTGTTCGCGGCGCTGTCCGACGAGACCCGGTTGCGCCTGCTGCTCGCCCTGCGCGGCGGCGAGTTGTGCGTCTGCCAGCTCACCGCGCTGCTCGACCTCGCGCCCTCCACGGTCTCGAAGCACCTGTCGCTGCTGCGCGACGCCGGCCTGGTCGATGCCCGCAAGGAGGGCCGCTGGGTGTATTACCGGATGGCGGTGCGCGCGGATTTTCCAGTGGTTGGAAAAAAAGCCCCGGCGGTGTTCCAGGCCCTGGAAGGTTCGGCGGCGGCGAAGCGCGATGCGATGAACCTGAAACGGATCTGCCGGGAGGACATGGAAACGTTGTGCCGGCGGTTGGGCGAAAGGAAACGCGTATGAGAACGATCGAGGTGTATGACCCGCCGATGTGTTGCTCGAGCGGGGTATGCGGTCCGGCGGCGGACCCGAAACTGGTGCAGTTCAAGGCGGCGCTGAAGGCGCTGGAGTCGGATGGCCACACGGTGCGCCGCTTCAATCCGACCCAGGACCAGGCGGCGTTCGCGGGAAACGCGCAGGTGAACAAGGCGGTGGAAACCGGGGGCATGGGCTGCCTGCCGCTGATCCTGGTCGACGGCGCGATCGTGAGCCGTGGTGCGTACCCGGAGCTGGCCCGGTTGCGGGAGCTCGCGGCCGGATGAGCCACGGCGCGGTACCGCTGACGGCGCTGCTCGACAACGCCCCGCGTTTCCTCTTCTTCACCGGAAAGGGCGGCGTCGGGAAGACCTCCTTGTCGTGCGCCACCGCGCTGGCGCTGGCCCGGCGCGGACGCCGCGTGCTGCTGATCAGCACCGACCCGGCATCGAACCTCTCGGAGGTGCTCGGCGTGACGCTCGGTTCCGCCCCGCGCACCGTGCCGGAGGCCGGCGGCTTGTCGGCCATGAACATCGACCCCGAGGAGGCGGCGCGCGCCTACCGGGAGAAGGTCGTTGCCCCCTACCGGACCAGCCTGCCGGCGGCGATGGTGGCGGGCATCGAGGAACAACTGTCGGGCGCGTGCACGACGGAAATCGCCGCCTTCAACGAGTTTTCGCGCTTCCTCGGCGATCCCGACGCGACCCGGGGATACGAGCACACCGTGTTTGACACCGCACCGACCGGCCACACGCTGCGGTTGTTGCAGTTGCCGGCCGCGTGGCAGCACTTCATCAGCACCAACACGTCCGGCGCGTCGTGCCTCGGTCCGCTTTCCGGATTGAGCGAACACAAGGACCTCTATGAACGGACCCTGGCGGCGCTGTGCAATCCCGCGACCACGCAGCTGATCCTGGTCAGCCGCCCGGAACGCGCCGCCCTGTCCGAGGCGGAACGCAGCCGGGATGAGCTGGCCGGCCTCGGCTTGCGGAACCTTCACCTGGTCCTGAACGGCGTGATGGACGAAGGGTCCGATGATCCGGTGGCCGCCGCGATGGCGGCGCGGCAACGGGCCGCCCTGCGCGCCATGCCGGCGGGCATCGCCGCACTCCCCCGCAGCACCGTGCACCTGAAGTCCTTCAACCTGAACGGCATCAACACCCTCGACGCGCTGTTCGATGCGACCACGGGCGGGCGCGATGCGGCCCCGCCTCCCGGCAGCGAGGGCGGGGATCCCGCCGCGGAACCGCTGGGCACCCTGATCGACGACCTGGCGCGGTCCGGGAGCGGCGTCATCATGACCATGGGCAAGGGCGGTGTGGGTAAAACCACGCTGGCCGCCGCCATCGCGCTGGAACTCGCGGCGCGCGGACACCGCGTCCTGTTGACCACCACCGATCCCGCAGCCCACCTGAAGCAGACGCTGGACGGTGCGGCGGAACACCTGGAGGTCGGACGGATCGATCCCGGGGCGGTGACCCGCGCGTATGCGGAGGATGTGCTCGCGACCGCCGGCGCGGGACTGGACGCGGATGACCGGCGCTTGCTCGAGGAGGACTTGCGGTCGCCGTGCACCGAGGAGATCGCCGTGTTCCGCGCGTTTGCCGACCTCGTGGAACAGGCGCAGGACCGTTTTGTCGTACTCGATACCGCGCCGACCGGACACACCCTGTTGCTGCTGGACGCCACCGAATCGTACCACCGCGAGGTGCTCCGCAACCAGAGCGCGATGCCGGAGCCGGTCAAGCGCCTGCTGCCCCGCCTGCGCGATCCGTCGTACACGCGGGTCCTGATCGTCACGCTGCCGGAACTCACACCGGTACATGAAGCGACCACGCTGCAAGCCGACCTTCGCCGGGCCGGCATCGAACCCTATGCGTGGGTCGTCAACCAGAGCCTGCAGCCCCTGTCGGTCACCCACCCGCTGCTGGCCGCACGACGCGCCCATGAACGCCCCCACCTCGCCGAGGTCCGCCGCCAGAGCGTGCGCCGGTGCATCGTCCCGTGGCTGTCGCGGGAACCGGTCGGCATCGACGGATTGCGCCCCATCACCCAACCCGACACGGAGGTATCACCCACACCATGAACAAGCTGAAGATCCTTTTCCTCTGCACCGGAAATTCCTGCCGAAGCCAGATGGCCGAAGGCTGGGCCCACGCGCTGAAGAGCGGCGTGATCGAACCGTATTCGGCCGGCATCGAAACCCACGGCATGAACCCGAACGCGGTCAAGGTCATGGCCGAGGCGGGGGTGGACATCACCGGCCAGCGCTCGAAGAAGGTCGATGAACTGATCGACGTCCCGCTCGACCTGGTCATCACCGTCTGCGGCCACGCCGACGAGACCTGCCCGGCCTGGCTCGGCCGGAAAACCCGCGTCGTGCACGTCGGATTTGACGATCCCCCCAAACTCGCCAAATCGGCGAAGACCGAGGAGGAAGCGCTGGCGCACTACCGGCGGGTGCGGGACGAGATCAAGGCGTTTGTGCAAGGACTGCCACAGAATCTGAAGCAGGGATAAGTCCCACGGATGCCCTTGGCATCCATGGGCTCCCCCTCTTCATCCATCCAGGAGATCATACCATGAATCCGTCGAATGACCGTACCATGACCAGCCTCTTCGAACGGTACCTGACCGTCTGGGTCGGGTTGTGCATCGTCGGCGGCATCCTCCTCGGCAAGCTGGCCCCGGGACTGGCGAAGGCCCTCGACGGCATGGCCATCGTGGTGAACGGTGCGCCGGTGGTATCGGTGCCGATCGCGATCTGCCTGTTCTTCATGATGTACCCGATCATGGTGAAGATCGACTTCACGCGGGTGGTGAAGGCGGGGCGCACGCCCAAGCCGGTGCTGCTGACCCTGTTCATCAACTGGGCGGTGAAACCGTTCACAATGTTCGTCATCGCCTCGGCCTTCCTCGGGTGGTTTCACGCGCTGGGACTGATCTCCGGCACGGAGATCGTGAAGGACGGCAGCGAGGTGCCCCTGTTCCGCTCCTACATCGCCGGGGCGATCCTGCTCGGCATCGCACCCTGCACGGCGATGGTGCTGGTGTGGAACTACCTGGTGCGCGGCAACGACGGGCTGACGTTGGTCATGGTGGCGATCAACTCCCTGACCATGCTGTTGCTCTACGGCGTGCTCGGCGGATGGTTGCTGGGCCTGAACGAGATGCCGGTGCCGTGGCAGGCGCTGCTGCTGTCAGTCGGCGTCTACGTGGCCCTGCCACTGATCGCCGGGTATGCCAGCCGCCAGTGGATCCTGCGCGCGAAGGGCGAGGCTTGGTTCCGCGAGAAATTTCTGCACGTGCTGACCCCGGTTTCCATCTCCGCGCTGCTGGTCACGCTGTTGCTGCTGTTCAGCTTCAAGGGCGAGGTGATCCTCGCCCAGCCACTGACCATCCTGTGGATCGCCCTTCCGCTCCTCGTGCAGACCGTGCTGATCTTCGCGATCACCTACGCCCTCGCCCGTTGGATCAAGCTGCCGTTCGAGGATGCCGCCCCGGCGGCGATGATCGGCGCCTCGAACCACTTCGAGGTCGCCATCGCCACCGCGGTCATGCTGTTCGGCCTCGGCTCCGGCGCGGCCCTCGCCACCGTGGTTGGCGTGCTGATCGAAGTCCCGCTCATGCTGGCGCTGGTCGGCTTCTGCCAACGCACGCGGCACTGGTTTGGCAACACGGCCGCACGCCAACAGGTCTGAATCCCCGCGGCGGCCTTGACCGCGTCCGGGGATGGTGGGATGGTGGCGGCGTGCCGACCGACACGATATACCTGCTGATCGCCGGGATCTTCCTGATCGGCTTCCTCTATTCCTCGGTGGGCCACGCCGGGGCATCGGGCTACATCGCGGTTATGTCGTTGATCGGCATGGCCCCGTCCGAGATCAAACCCACCGCCCTGTTGCTGAACATCCTCGTCGCCTCGATCACCGCCTGGCAGTTTTACCGGAGCGGGCATTTTGCGTGGTCGTTGTTCTGGCCGTTCGCGGCCCTCGCCGTTCCGTTCGCCTTCCTCGGCGGCTACATCAACCTGCCGACCGCCTGGTTCAAGATGCTGGTCGGGGTCATCCTGCTCTACTCGGCCTGGCGGTTCCTCGCGAAACCGGCGGAAGCAGCCACGACCACCCCGCCGCGGAAACCGGTGGCCCTTGCCACGGGGGCCGGACTCGGCCTGTTGTCGGGCCTGACCGGAACGGGGGGCGGCATCTTTTTGACCCCGCTCATGCTGTTCATGCGCTGGGCCCCGGTGAAACGGGTGGCTGCGGTGTCATCCTTGTTTATCCTGGTCAACTCGACCGCGGGGCTCGCCGGGAACTGGAGCAGCACGCAGTACCTGCCCCCGGTCAGCCTCTGGCTGCTGGTCGCGGCCGGCATCGGCGGCGCCCTCGGCTCGCACTTCGGGAGCCGGCGCTTCAACCCCGCCGTCATCAAACGCCTGCTCGCCATCGTCCTGACCATCGCCGGCGCGAAGCTGCTGTTCGGCGGGTGAGCTGAAGGATCAAGACAAGGGAATGCCCAATTGTTCCGCGGCCGCTTGTACATCACGATCGCTGGTCAGTAGCGGACACTGGAGCCGGTCGGCAAGCTCCACGTAGGCTGCATCATACGCCGACAAGCCGAATCGTCGGGCAAGCATGATCATTCGTTTCTTCCACAGCACATTCTGGTGATCAAAGGTCTGCAGCGGCAGCTGATCAAGCAGCTCAAGGGCTTCGCCCGCCTGCTCCTCGTTGATCCGTTTGCGTTTGATCGCGACCAGCATCATGTTGATCATTTCAACATGCCACAAGTCTGCCACCGCCATGATGACATCACCGGACAGGATATCGGCAAGATAGCCCTCCGCCCGCTTCGATGACTCATCAGGCAGTATCCACATTCCGGCAAACGATGCATCCACCACCACGGTTTTCATCGTTTCCGGCCTTCCTGGATCATGGAGCGAATGGACTCGTCTCCCTTGCCTGCGGCGGACCGGATCGCCCTGAAGCGCGCCAGAATTCGTTCCGGTGAAAGCGATTCTTGTGATGCAACGGCATCATCGGGACGGATCAACATGGCCACTTTTTTCCCTCGCCGGGTAATAACGATCCGTTGGCCCCGCTCGGCCATTTCCAACAAACTGGACAGTTTGTTCTTTGCCTCGAAAGATCCGACCTCGATGGTTTTCATACAGCTAGCTTAACAAGCTGGCTTGTTTGTGTCAATCGACACGAGACGAACCGCGGGACGCCGCGTCATGAAAGCTTGATGCGGCCTGACGGCCCCACTACAACCGTTCGTAGTGACGCCGTGAGGCGTCATGGAGAACCACCCACATGGCACGCGTTACCATCGAACTTCCCGCCGTCTGGACCTTCAGCATCGACATCCCGGTGCGGATCACCGACATCAACTACGGCAACCACCTGGGCAACGATTCGTTCCTGTCGATCCTGCACGAGGCGCGCATGCGATGGATCCACCAGCACGGGTGGACGGAGCTGAACATCGAGAAGACCGGGTTGATCATGATCGACATCGCGGTTCGGTTCAAAGCCGAGGCGGCGTTCGGCGACGTGCTGCGCGTGCAGCTCGCCCCGGTCGAGTGGTCGAACCTCGGCTTCACCCTGATCTACCTCGCCACCCACGCGGCTACCGGGGCGGAAGTCGCCCGGGCCCAGTCCGGCATGGTGTTCTTCGATTACACGACCCGCCGCCTGACCTCGATGCCGGCCGTGTTCCGCGAAAAGCTCGGCAACTGATTACCCCGGCCCGGCGGCATCGACCGGGACAAGGGCCAGGGCGGCCCGGCCACCCCGGCGAACTAACACGTGACCGATCCCGTTCCTGCGTGGTAGGCTTGACCCACTTCGAAACAGGCAGGAGGAGGCTGAACCCGGAGTGACGCCGTCTGACAACAAGTCCGCCAGCCAAGCCGCCGCGTCGCCGGCCGGCCACCCCACGGTTGTGTCCAACCACCTGAACGCCCTGCTGGCGGCATGGACGGCCTCGTGGCGAGCCGACCTCCCCGCCGCGATCGAACTGGTTCTCGCCCCCTGCCCACAACCGCTCCATTCCTCCGTCCCCGCTCCGATGATTCGGACGGTGCTGGACGGCCTCGTTCAGCGAGCCCGCCAGTCCATCGGCGACCGGTCCGGGCGCATCGTCCTCCAGGCGCGCCCGTCCGAACCCGGCGAAGACACCCCGCTCGCCTGCGACCTGGAACATCCGTTTATCGAACTGTCCGTTGGCGACAATGGACCGGGATCCGATGCCCCATGGCCCAACCAGGCTGCCCTTGGCGCCACGTTGGCCGCGCGCGGCGGATACCTCGAGGTGGGCCACCGCACCAGCCAGGGTTCCGTCTCCCGCATCCTGCTCCCGGCCGTCAGCCAGGAGCGCGCCCAGCGGTTGCGCGCCCCATTTCCGGCCCACATCCTGATGGTCGAGGATGAGTGGACCATTGCCACACCGACCAAGCTGTTCCTCGAGCGCGCCGGGTACCGGGTCAGCACCGCGTCCGATGCCGAACAGGCCATCGCCCTCGTGCACAATCAACGGCCATCGATCGACCTGTTGCTCACCGACATCGTCCTGCCCGGCATGAACGGCCACCTGCTGCTGCGCACCCTGCGCGCCGACCTCCCCGACCTGCCCTGCCTGTTCATGTCCGGCTATACCGCCGAATCACTGAACAACCTGCAGCAAGGCCTGCACCGCACCCTGTTCATCGGCAAACCCTTCTCCAGCGAACAATTGCTGACCGCGATCCATTCCATGCTCGCCCCTGCGGGCGTGGCCGGAAACCCCGAACGTCCCTGATAAAGATTAGTTTGTATCCTTGTTGGTCCGTTGGATTTGTCCAAGAATGGCAGTACAAGTAACGATTCGAAGGAGGGAGCTCATGAGTACATCGGAAAACGTGGAGTCGGTACGGGTGGCGATCATCGAGGACGACGCCTTGCTGTCATCGCTGTTGACCTCGTGGCTGAATGCCAAGGGCGCCTGGTCCGTGGTCGGCGTGGCCGCTTCCGGCGATGAAGGGGTCGCCCTGTGCGAACGCGAGAAACCGGCGCTGGTCCTGCTCGACCTCGAACTTCCCAACACCAACGGCATTGTCATCGCCGAGCAACTGATGGAGAAGATGCCCGGCATCAAGATCCTCGTGATCACCAGCCACACCGACCCGTACTGGATCCACCAGATCACCCGCCTCGGCCTGCACGGCTACGTGAACAAGACGAACTCGCTGGACGCGCTCGACAAGGCCATGCAGCACATCATCGCCGGCGGCACGGTGTACGGCGAGGAGTTCAGCCAGGCGGTGCGCCGCCTCGCCTCGCCCGATGCGTACCACAAGATCCTGACCCCGAAGGAACTCGCCGTGCTGGCCAAGGTGTCGATCGGCTGGACCGACCAGCAGATCGCCCAGGAGCTGCAGATCTCCCACCACACCGTGGCGACCCACCGACGCAACATCCGCGTGAAACTCGACGCCCACGGCGACCGCGACCTGATCCGCTACGCCGAGGAGTGGGGCCTGCGCGGCATCCAGTAGGCCGCCCGCCGCGACCGGAGAACGCCGATGGAAGGGCTGGCCATCATCCGGGACGACCGCGTGGCGTACGCGAGCCGTTCGTTTGCCGCGATGTTCAATGCCGCCGAGGCCGACCTGTGCGGCCTGCGGTGGACCGACCTCTTCACCACCTCCAGCCCCGACTACGGGCGTTTCGCCTGGCCCGACCTCGCCACCATCTCCCGCTGGGACGGCAAGGCCCGCGGCCACGCCCGCAACGGCAGCCTGTTCGAGGCCGACCTGCACCTGGTGAAATCCCCCGGCGGCGACTGGGTGCTCCACGCGGTCAACACGACCATGGAACAGGCCGAGGCCCGCGAACTGGCCCGCCGCAGCGCCGAACTGGAACGCGCCACCCGGATGAAGACCCACTTCCTCGCCTCGATGAGCCACGAGCTGCGCACCCCGCTGGCCGGCATCCTCGGACTCTCCGAAGTCCTGCGCGAAGGCATCTACGGCGAACTCCAGCCGAAACAACTCGAAGCCGTGCGCGCGGTGGAAGACAGCGGACGCCACCTGCTCGGGCTGATCAACGACATCCTCGACCTGACCAAGATCGAGGCCGACCAGGTGGTCCTCGATCGCAAACCAACCGCCCTGACCCCGCTCGCCGAAGCCGCGATGCGCATGATCAAGTCGCCCGCGACCAAGAAATGCATTCAGACCCGCTGCACCGTCAATCCGCCCGACCTGGCCGCCGACCTTGATCCCACCCGCTTCAAGCAGATCCTGGTGAACCTGCTGGACAACGCGATCAAGTTCACCCCGGTCGGCGGCACCGTGTCCCTCACCATCGACGGCACCCGCGATACCGACACCGTGCTCGCCGAAGTGCAGGACACCGGCTGCGGCATCGACTCCGCCGACTTCCGCCGCATCTTCCTGCCCTTCGAACAGTCCGACCAGCAACTGGCCCGCGCCTACGGCGGCGCCGGCCTCGGCCTGCCTCTCGTCCTGCGCCTGGCCGAACTGCACGGCGGCGGCGTGAGCGTGAGCAGCTCCCGCGGCCACGGCAGCACCTTTACCGTGACCGTGCCGCGCGGCGAACCCAACGCGCCCCCCGCCCCCGCTCCCGGCCACGACGACCCCGCCGACACGTC
>ERZ761607.1491-NODE-1491-length-28972-cov-4.156344_pt1 | contig 28972 bp, 26 predicted proteins | sample MGYA00511164_ERZ761607 | MGnify/ENA primary metagenome ERZ761607 (study PRJEB28899, sample SAMN02445080) | bioreactor sludge metagenome | biome: EBPR sludge | place: Australia: Brisbane, Thorneside Wastewater Treatment Plant | collected 2011-06-22 ... | reverse complement strand
CCTTGCAGGTGTAGATCCCCTCGCCACGGTCCTTGAGTCGACCGCACGAAAACGGACGCTCCGTCGCATGCTGACGCATGATCTGGTAGGAATCGCGCGGAAGTTTGGCTTTCCATTCTGCCTCGCTGAACGAAACATAAGCGGACTCGACCAATCCACCTGCCTTGGAGTCATACACCCACAACGGGCCCGATTCGTTATTCTTCATGACGGAATCCCCGGCAAACAAGCCGCCGTGTCCGGCCCACAGGGCCATCAGTACGGCACACCCCACGATAACCCAGTTTGTCTTCATGTCCAGTTGGACTCCGGAGACGGCTGCGCGCTCAATCGGCGCACCTACTTGACCTGGGCCCCGCTGGAGATTTCCTCATCCACCGTGACCAGGGTGAGCTTCTCACCCTTTGACGCCGCGAGCAGCATGCCCTGGGAGTCGACCCCGCGAATCTTGGCTGGTTTAAGGTTGGCGACCACGATGACCGTTTTCCCGATCACGTCCTCCGGTGTGTAATGCAGTGCGATACCAGCCACCAGTTGACGCCGCTCCTCGCCCACCAGGATGCTGAGCTTGAGCAGCTTGTCGGCACCGGGAACCCGCTCGGCCGCGATGATCTTGGCCGTGCGAAGCTGGACCTTGGCGAAATCGGCGATCTCGATCAACCCCTCGGCCGCCGGCTTCGGCGGTCCGGGCGATGCCGCGACCTGCGGTTTCACATCCGGCGTCGCCGCCGGCTTGTCCGCCTCGATGCGGGGGAACAGCGGCTTGATCGCGCCCATCGGCGTACCTGCGGGCAGCTGTCCGAACAAGGCCGGTTCCGTACCCTGCCGGGGCAAGGCGGAAGCACCGAGGATGTCCAGCACGTCCGCCATCTTCCCCGGCATGACCGGGGTGAGCAGCCACGCCGCCACCCGCAAGGCCTCGACGGCGCAGTACAAGGTGACACCCAGCGGTCCCTTGTCGTCCTGTTTGGCCTGGGTCCACGGCTGCTTGATCTCCAGGTAGCGGTTGACCGACTTCACCATCTCGATCACGCCGTAGATACCCTGGTCGAGGCGCAATGTTTCCAGCGAGGCCGCCAAACCCTTCGCAGCCTTCTCCACATCGTTCCACAACAGGCGCTCCGGAGTGCCCTCGGCCAACGCACCCGGTCCGGCGGGAAGCTTTCCATCGAAGTACTTGTTGATCATCTGCACCAGGCGGCTGAGCAGGTTGCCCAGGTCGTTGGCCAGGTCGGAGTTGTAGCGGCGTATGAACGCCGCCTCGGAGAAGTTCGAGTCCTGGCCGGGTGCCATCTCGGCCATGACGAAATAGCGGAACGCATCGACCCCGTACTGGTCGGCCAGCGCCATCGGGTCCACGACATTGCCCAGCGACTTGCTCATCTTGGCATCGCCGAACAGCCACCACCCGTGCGCGAACACTGTCTTTGGCATCGGCACGTTGATCGCCTTGAGCATGGTCGGCCAGTACACCGTATGGGTGGTGAGGATGTCCTTGCCGATCAGATGGTAATCCACCGGCCAACGCTGCCGGAAGGCGTTCTCGTCACTCCCGTACCCCACCGCGCTGATGTAGTTGACCAGCGCATCGAACCAGACATAGCAGACATAGTCCTTGTCGAACGGCAACTCGATGCCCCAGGCCAGGCGCGATTTCGGGCGCGAGATACAGAGGTCCTGCAGCGGCTTGCGCAGGAAACCCAGCGTCTCGTTCCGGCGGAAGTCGGGCTGGATGAACGATGGGTTATCCTCGATGTACGTCACCAGCCAGTCCTGGTATGCGCTCATCCGGAAGAAGTAATTGGCCTCCTTGATACGCACGATGTTCGGGAGGTCTTCCGGGGTCTTGCCCTCGGGTAGATCCTTCTCGGTGATGAACGTCTCGCTGGTAACATCATACAGGCCATCGTATTCCGCCTTGTAGATCTCCCCGCGGTTGAACAAGTCCTGAAGGATCGCCTGCACGACCTTCGTATGGCGTGGCTCGGTCGTGCGGATGAAGTCGTCGTGGGTGATTTCCAGCTTCTTCCACAATTCTTGAAAACGGACGACCGTGGTGTCGGCTTTTTGTTGCGGGGTCATGCCGTCCTTCTCGGCCGCGCGCTGCACCTTCTGGCCATGTTCATCAGTGCCGGTCAGGTAATGGACCTTGTGACCATGCAACCGGTGGCAACGGGCAAGCACATCGCCGAGGATGGTGGTGTAAGCATGCCCGATATGGGGCTTGTCGTTGACGTAGTAGATGGGTGTGGTGATGTAGAAGGTTTTATCGGTCATAACATGCCTCGGGTTGACGTTATTACCGCAGCCGTCGGATCGGTGCAAACCAATACTGTCAGAAGCGCCGGCGGCGTGTGCCCAGCATGATCTTGCGCATGGCCTCGGTGTCCTTGGCGGCCAGCATGATGTCCTCGAACGCCGGATCCTGGAACAACTGGGCAATCGCGGAAAGCACCCGCAGGTGCAGGTTGCGGGCGGAGCGGGCCCCGATGATGACAAACACAAACTCAACCGGCGGTGTACCGGAGCCGGGGAAATTCGCACCCTCACGGCACCGGGCGATCAGCAAGGCCACCGGCTGGTCACCATCGATGATGACATGCGGAATGGCCACACCGGGCGCCACCACCGTGCTGCTTTCCTGTTCCCGCTTCACCAACTTGGCGGCAATTTCCGCCGCGTCCAATCCGACCAACGGGGCCAGGGCATCGGCCGCCACTTCATACATTTCGGAAAAACCGGCCTTCCCCGGAACATCGATGATCGGACAGTGGCGAATCAACTCCTCAAACAGGTCCGCCTGGTATTCCGGCATCGAATGCCGCCGCAAGCCGATAACGGTGTCGCCTTTCAGCAATTCGCCAGCAGTCATGGCCGCCAAACGCCGCCCGCCGCGTTCGATCACCAAGGGCAGCAGGCCGCGCCGGTCAACCCACACCTGGAAATCCGTGATGGATTCGTGCTGCTCGGCGACGAAGACCACCCGTTCCACTTCCTTGCGCATGATCCACTCGTTCCACCTTGCCGAAGGGGATAGCAAGGATGGCTCACCGGCCCCGGTATCACCCGCTGTGGTTCCGGAAGATACAGGAGCAGCCGGCCAGCTCCACACCAAGGGGATGCCGAAGACATCGCGGGCATATCCCGAGGCGACCCGGTTGACTTCGTGGTTGGTCGTCATGGCGATGAACACCCGGGCATTGGATGCGCCGGCCACATCGAGGAAGTCCTCGTTCAATACGTTGCCCTTGATGGCGTTCAATCCTTCCGCCTTGGCGGCCTCACACAGGTTCTGGTTGTTGTCAATGAGCACCACTTTTTCGGAGATGGCCAATTCGCGGGCCAACAGCCGGGCCAGCGGGGAAGCGCCGGCGATCAACTTGGTCTCGCGCGCATCATCCGAGCGGACCAACGCACCGTGGCGGCGCAGCCAGGCCGCACCGCGCTTCAGGAAGAACGGCTCGAAGGCCGTGGTGATGAAGGCCATGAAGACGAGAATCGAGAACATCGACTGGTCAATCAAGCCCATCTGCAAACCGATCTCCGCGATGATGATCTCGACCGCACCGCGCCCGTTCATGCCCGCACCGATCACCACACTCTCGCGCCAGCTCATGCGCGTCGGCAAGCAGAAGAGCAACGTCCCGATCATCTTCGACACCAATGCGACGAGCACAATCACTGAAAGGAATATGGTGTCGGTCCACAACACCGAAATATCCACCTTGAATCCGGCCGTGACGAAGAAGACCGGTGCGAGAAACCCGATCGACACGTCGTGCACCATACCCGACACCTCGTGAGAGAGTTTCCGCTTGAGCACTTCCTCGCGGATGAACAAGCCGGCGATAAAGGCCCCGATCACCGAGTGCAACCCCGCGATCTCCGCCATCTCGGCAAAGACCAGGCCGACCAGGATCACCATGGTGAAGTTCATCGTGCGCTCGGTGAACCCGAAACGCCTCAGCAATCGTCCGATCAGCGGGAACACCCGCAGGCCAATCACCACCGCCAAGCCGAAGAAGACCGCCGCCTTGGTGAAGACCAGGGCCAGATGCTTGATATCCGTCGAGGCCGATTCGGCATACCCCGTGATGCCCGCAAACACCACCAGCGCCAACGTGTCGCAGGCCAAAGCCCCGGCCAGCATCACGTTGGCCACCCGTGTCCCCAGCAACTTCAGCTCCATCAATGCCCTGGACTTGGTCGCCAACGAGGTAACACCCATGGCCAGGCCGATAAACAAACCGGCCACCTTGTTGTAACCATAAAACTCCGAGACCAGCCAGTACCCGCAAACGAAGGGAATGACGAAGCCACCCGCCGCAGCCATGATGCCCGGCCACGAGGCTTTCATCATATCGCGATGATCCACTTCGATTCCGATGTAGAGCATCATCAGGAACACGCCCACCTCGGCCAACAAATCCAATCCCGCGCTTTCCGGGATCAACCCCAACAACATCGGCCCGAAGACAATCCCGGCCACCAGCTCGCCCATCAGGGCGGGATAGCCAAGGCGGTTCGAGATCGCACCACCTATGGCGGCGACCAACAACACGGACAACAGGGTTAACAGGCTGAATTCCATAGGGCTCGGTTTGCTGTCCCCGTTCTACCCGCCTATCCTGGGTTTGGCAAACCTTCATGCGGGATGAAACAATCTATCCCGGAGGTCGCACGATGCTCCCCGATGGTGTACGGTTATGCATGGACGAAGCACGACGAACCATCCTGATCACCGGAGCAACCGGCTATATCGGCGGCCGCCTTTTCCCGCGGCTGGTTGCCACCCACACCGTGCGTTGCATGGCGCGCGATCCCGCCCGTATCCGTCGCGCCAATGCGAACGTCGATGTCGTCGCGGCCGATATCCAGGACGAATCCGCCCTGGCCCGGGCCTTGTCCGGCATCCACACGGCCTACTACCTGATCCACTCGATGGGCTCGACGGGCGATTTCGTGCAGGCCGATGCGGAGGCCGCCCGGCGCTTCGGCCGTATCGCGAAATCCTGCGGGGTGCGGCACATCATCTACCTCGGCGGGCTCGGGTCGGATGCCGACGGCCTCTCCGCCCACCTGCGCAGCCGCCACGAAGTGGGCGACATCCTGCGCGAGTCCGGCGTACCGGTCACCGAATTCCGCGCCTCGATCATCATCGGCTCGGGTAGCCTGTCGTTTGAAATGATCCGCGCCCTGGTCGAACGTCTGCCCTTCATGATCACCCCGCGCTGGGTGGACACCATGGCCCAGCCGATCGCCATCCGCGATGTGCTGGACTACCTGATCGCCGCCGCTGATCGCATCCCCGCGTCCTCCACGGTGTACGAAATCGGCGGCGCCGACCAGGTTTCCTACCGCGGCCTGATGGCAGCCTACGCGCGCGAACGCGGCCTGCACCGGTGCATGGTCTCGGTGCCGGTGCTGTCACCCCGCCTTTCCAGCCTCTGGCTTGGATTGGTCACGCCGTTGTATGCCCGAGTGGGACGCAAACTGGTCGACAGCCTGCGCCACCCGACCATCTGCCGCGACGATGCGGCCCTGCTCGATTTTCCGGTCCGACCCATCGGCCACGTGGAGGCGATCCGCGAGGCCCTCCGCCACGAGGACCGCGATTGCGCCGAGACTCAGTGGTCCGATGCGGTCTCGTCCGGTACACCGGCCACCTGGGCAGGCATCCGGTTCGGCAACCGGCTGATCGACACCCGCCGCTCCTTCGTCCCCGTGCCGCCGGAACAAGCGTTCCTGCCCATCCAACGGATCGGCGGCGAAACTGGCTGGTATTACGCAAACGGCCTTTGGCGGCTGCGTGCGGCGATTGACCGACTCCTCGGCGGCCCCGGTTTGCGGCGCGGCCGACGTCATCCCGTGGAACTCGCCGTCGGGGAACCCTTGGATTGCTGGCGGGTCGAGGCGATTGATCCTCCGCACCGGCTCCTCCTCCGCGCCGAAATGAAACTGCCCGGACGAGCCTGGCTGGAATTCCGCGTCGAGGGCGATGCCCGCGGATCGACCATCATCCAGGCCGCGTCGTTCGATCCGGTTGGACTCTCAGGCTTCCTCTACTGGTACGGCATCTATCCGCTGCACGAACTGGTATTCGCAGGCATGTTGCGCCGCATTTGCCGTGCCGCCGTATCGAACCGTTAGCGGTGGCTGCGCGGATCAAAGGTCGATACCCGCGCCAGTTCTTCCATCAATTCGCGTTCGCGATGCGTGAGGTGCTTGGGCACCTGGATCATCACCCGGACCACCAGGTCGCCCGGCTCGTGACCATGCCCGCGCGGCAAGCCTTTCCCGCGCAACTTGAGCTGTGTCCCGCTGGCCACTCCCGGCGGCAGTTGCAGCGAGGCCACCTTTCCGTCGAGCAACGGCACCGGCACCTTGGCACCCAGCGATGCCTCCCAAGGGGTAACCGGGACATCGGCACCGAGATCATGGCCCTGCACCGTGAAGAACGGATGCGGGCGGATGCGGATATGCAGGTAAAGATCACCGGCTTCGCCACCGTTCCGACCCGCCCCACCCTGGCCGGCCAAACGGATCCGCGCCCCGTCGGTCGTGCCCGCCGGGATGGTCACCTGGAATTTCTTGACCGACCCGTCCGAGGCCCGGAGCGAGACCTCGCGTCGAACACCATGGTAAACGTCATGGAGGTCCAGCGACAACTCGGCCTCCTGGTCTTCGCCATCCATCGGAGAGGCCCCGCCCCTCCGTCCAAACCCGCCACCCCCGGAACCGCCAAAAAAAGCCTCGAAGAAGTCGCTGAAATCACCGCCGCCAAATCCCGCGCCGCCTCGACCTCCCGCACCTCCCTGGTGCCACCCCGGCGGCGGACGGAAATCGTCCCCGGCCTTCCAGTTCGCCCCGAATTGGTCGTACTGCTTGCGCTTCGCCGGATCGCCGATGACCTCGTAGGCCTCGGTGACCTCCTTGAATTTCTCTTCGGCCGCCTTGCCCTTGTTCAAGTCGGGATGGTACGTCCGGGCCAGTTTGCGGTAGGCCTTCTTGATGTCCTCGTCGGAGGCGTTTCGCGCAACCCCGAGTATGGCGTAGTAGTCCTTGTACTTCATGGCATCACTCCCGGTTTTTCCGGGGTGTATTAGACTCAGGCATAATAGGAAGCGTTGAAGAAACACTCGCGGTGGATGCGGGTGATGTCCACCCCGCGCCGCTCCAGCAGGATGGTGACCTCGTCGATCATCGCATCCAGCCCGCAAAGATAATAGTCGCAATCCGCCGGGGTCGCCATGGCCTTCAGCAGATCGGTCACCCGCCCGTGGTGCGTACCCGGCACCACCTCACGGGAAACCGCTATCTGCACCGGCACGCGGTCGCGCAGCCAGGCAGGGTCTATGAGATCCGCCCCCTTTCGCACCCCGTAGAGCAACGCGACCGGCTTGCACGCCGGTTCACTCCGCATCATGGCAAGGAATGGAGCGATCCCGGTGCCGGTGGCGATCAGCATGAACGGTCGCTCCGCGGCATGCTCGCCCGGGCGAAACCAGCCGAACGGCGGGCTGACCCGTACCGCATCGCCGGGCTGCCGTTCGCGGAGGAAGGAACTGACCACCCCGCCGGGCATGTGGCGGATGACGAAACGCACCGTGTCGTCGTGGATCCCGGAGGCGATGCTGTAGGGGCGCGACACGCGTCCATCCGCGGCAAACAAGGCGAGGCAATCGCCCGGCGTGAAGGCGAGGCCCTCGCGCACAAAGGCGATCTCAAACACCTCGTCCCCGAACCAGCGCACCCCGTGCACGGTCAGCCATTCCTTGAAAGTCGTCGTGTTCATGCGAAGGGGCCGATTATTTTGACTTCCCGCACCAAAACCAATCCAAATTTTTGTCGCACGGCTTCGGCCATGCGGTCGGTGAGCCGCTTGACCTGGGCCGCCGTGGCACCCGTTTCGGCAATGACGATGTTCGCATGTCGCTCGAACGTTCGCGCCCCACCCTCACGCATGGCCCCGGCCCCGGCCTGCTCGAGATACCAGCCCGCCGCCTGCCGCCGATCGGCCTTCGAGGTCGGTTCGATGTTCTTGAAGAAACTGCCGGCCGTCGGCACGGTGCGCCAATCCGGATGCTTCTCCGCACGCAACGCGAGGATCGATGCCCGTTGCTCCGCCAGCGCCACGGCATCGCCCTTGGACAACCGGAACCGCGCACGCAACAGGATCAAGCCATGGTGCTCAACGTCGGAGCGCCGGTAGGCCAAGCCCAAGGCCCCGGCCGGCCACACCGATACTTTGCCTTCCGCATCGATCGCCTCGACATCGACCAGCACATCCCCCACCTGCCGACCGAATGCCCCGGCATTCCCGGCAATGGCCCCGCCGACCGTTCCCGGAATGCCCGAGCAGGTGACCAACCCGTCGAGTCCCGCCTCGACCGTGCGCGCCGCCAGATCGTCAAGTCCCGCACCAGCACACACCGTCACCAGGTCGTCCGAGATTTCAATCACCGCCCCGGGTGCAACAAAACGCACCACCACCTCCTCCACGCCGGCGTCGCTCACCAGCAGGTTGGAGCCGCCGCCGATCAGGCGCGACCGTATCCCGTTTTCGTGAAGGAGCTGCCAAGCGGATGCCAGCACCTCGGCGCTGGTACAGTCGATGGCGATCGGACACGGTCCACCCAGCCGGAAAGTCGTCCAGTTCGACAACGGATAGCCGCGATGAACGCGTGCGCCGCACGCCTCGATCCGGTCAAGCAAACCCTGGTCCATGGCGCGCAGGGAGGTCACGGCTTCAAGACGGTGGCGTCGCCCTCGTCAAAACGGGCCAGCAGCCACAGGAAATCCGACAGCCGGTTCAGCCATACCAGCAGGTGTGCATTTTCGATCAACCCCTCGCGGTACAGTCCTACCGCCTTGCGTTCGCAGCGCCGGGCGATGGTGCGGGCGTGGTCGATCGAGGCCGCACAGAGCGTACCACCGGGAATGATGAAGCCGTTGGGCATGCGGATGCGGGCCTCCAGGGCATCGCGCCGCGCCTCCAGCCGGGACAGGCGCTCCCCATCAATCCGCTCGCGAACCAGAGCGAGATGCGCCCGTTCCGTGGCCAGCTCGGTCGCCACCACAAACAACTCGACCTGCACCCAGAACAAGGTCTCCGACACCTCCGTTTTGGTCGCCTGGGCTCGGGCCACCCCGAGCACGCTGACCAGCTCGTCGATGTCGCCGTAGGCCTCGGTGCGCGGGGAATCCTTCGGAACCTCCTCGCCCGAGAAGAGAAAGGTCGTGCCCTTGTCGCCGACTTTGGTGGTAATGCTCATTTGCTGAACTCCGGTAAAGGTGGTGAAACGCTGCGAAACCTACCCGAATCACCCGCACCTGCCAACCACCATAAACCATTGATCTTCTTTCGGTCGTTGGGTTAGGGTTTGCCCCCATGGAACAGGTCGCTACAACCCCGCGCCGCTACAACATCTGGACGGTCGGCTGCCAGATGAACGAGGCGGACTCCCGCCGCATGGCCCAGCAACTGGAATTCGTCGGTTTCACCCCGACCAACAGCCCGGAGGAAGCGGATGTCGTGGTGCTGAACACCTGTGTGGTCCGCCAGCAGGCCGAGAACAAGGCGGTGGGCAAACTCGGCGCGATCCAGGCGATCAAGACCGCCCGCCCGGATATGGTCATCGGGCTGATGGGCTGCATGGTCGGCATGCGCGAGACGCCCGCGCTGCAGAAACGGTTCCCGTTCGTCGATGTGTTCATGCCGCCGTCGGAAACCACCCCGATGCTCGACCATCTGGACCGGCTCGGTTGGCTACAGGACCTCCGGGTGACCGAGCAACGCCAGCGCTCGCTGCGCGATGCCATGCAGGACGAAGACCTTCCCCTGCCCACGCCGGTGCGCGGCGAGACCTTCACCGCCCACGTACCTGTCGTGCTCGGATGTTCGCATGCCTGCACCTTCTGCGTGATCCCCTACCGCCGTGGCGCCGAACGCAGCCGCCCGAAGGGCGACATCCTGACTGAAACCCGCGGCCTCGCCGCCCAGGGCATTCGCGAAGTGATGCTGCTCGGGCAGATCGTCGATCGCTACGGCATGGAATTCAACGACGGCACCACGCTGGCCGGCCTGCTCCGCGACGTCGCGGCGATCGACGGCATCGCCCGCATCCGCTTTCTCACCAGCCATCCGAACTACATGACGGACGAACTGCTGGAAACCGTCGCCGCCACCCCGAACATCTGCCCGCAGATCGAAGTACCGGTGCAGGCCGGCAACGACCGCGTGCTCGAAACGATGCGCCGCGGCTATACCGTCGAGCAGTACCGGCGATTGATCCGCCGTATCCGCGAACTTGTACCAGACGTGGCGATCCACACCGACATCATCGTCGGATTCCCCGGCGAGACGCACGACGAATTCATGGACACCTACCGGTTGCTGGAGGAACTGGAACTCGACAAGGCGCACCTGTCGAAGTATTCGGTGCGCCCCAAGACCATCGCCGCCCGCCAGATGCCCGACGATGTCAGCCACCAGGAAAAGCGCGACCGATGGGCGATGCTGGAGGAGCTCCAACGTACCATCCTCGAGCGCAAAAACGCGGCCCTGCGCGGCCAGACCGTCGAGGTGCTGGTCGAGATACGCGAAGGCCCCCGCCTGTACGGCCGCACCCCGCAAGGCAAGGCGGTGTATTTTGATGACGACCGCGACCTCCGCGGCCAACTCGTTCCGGTGCGCATCGACTGGACCGGACCGTTTTCGCTGATCGGACGTCCGGCCGACACCATCCGCGACACCAGGAAACTGGAGATCCTCGTGGTATGATCGACGACAAACCTGCCGCAACCACCCCCGTGACGAAACGCCAACCCGACGGATCCTGGACGCCCGTCATCCTTTCGGTCGTCGTGTACCCGGGCATCGGCCAGTGGATGCAGAAACGCTATGTCTCCGGCTCGGTGTACGGGATCATCTTCGGCTTGATGGCCGTCCTCTTTGCCGTCGTGTTCTACCAGTATTTGCGCGACGCCGTGGCCATCCTGCACGCAGCACTGGAAGGACGCACTGAAGGGCCGACCTCCCTGCCGCCACTCAAGATCATCATCCAGCCGTTCGTCATGGTCCTCTTCATTTACCTCGCGAACGTGGTCGATGTCCTGCGCGGCCGCCTTCAAGTCCGGACGTTTCTCGCTCAGAAGTAGAAGTTCCACGAAGCATTCGCCTCGTGAATGGTGTAATCGTCGTTCCGCGTATAGTGGTAATAGATACGCACACTCCGCTCTTGCGACAACCGGACGTCGAGCCCGGTTTGTCCCTCGGCGCGCCACCAGTCGTCTCGCCCCTCGTAAATCCAGGCGGAGCGGATTCGGTTTGACCACTTCACATTCGATGTCGCGGTGTACAACCAACCGATGGAGGCCCCCGGCCCACCTGCGGCAAACGAACGGTACCGGTCCGCAGCATGGACTTCCGCCTCGATCATGGTGAATACAAGGTGTTTGACCGTGGGCTCCCACGCCGCACCGCTTCCGGTTTGAACATTAAACACCAGGGAGTCCTGATCATCGCGACGGTCCATCTGGGTAAACCCGATTCTCGCCCGCCAGGACGCAGGGGCAAACAGATCATCACGCGGGGAGATCGACTCCACGTGCACCACGTCCATGAACCGCAACTCGACATGGTCGTCGTGCGGCTTCCATCGCGCTTCGGTGTTCATGAACAAGATCTGGGCTCCGCGGGTAAACCCGGCGTCGTTGTCGAGCAAACCGTGATACGCCACGCGCCCGCTCAGCGACAAGGCAACAGCGCCGTTTTCGAGCGATACTCCCGGAGCCAGCAGCGAGGCCGCATGGCCTTCCTCCGGTCGACTGGGCCAGGCAACATCAAACTCGGCTTCCTCGCGCGGGCCCAGCTTGCTGCGCTCACGAAGGATTTCGAGAAAATGCCGCGTGTACGCATCATGGCTCAGCTTGCTCTCGGTGAATAAATACTGCGCGTAGTCGGCGCTCAAATCGAGCGCCAGTCGACGCTCGGCGATCGGCAAGGACGCATCGGTTGCGATTGTGCCGGGTGATGCACGGCCCTTGCCAGTAGCCAAGGAGCGTTTGAGCGTCCCGGGCGGAAGCTGTGCCGCCATTTGCTTCATTCGGGTGGCTTTGGAGGGACGGAATACTATATCGCGCACAATATTCCTGCCGGCAATGCGCTTCACCGTGTCGATCGGAATAATGATGAAGGACGGATCATCCGACAACTTGAGTTCGGGTCTTCCCGCGTCGATCAACTGATACAACTTGTAGGCACAGTTTTCGTCAAAGAAGTAATACCAACTCCAGATGCCTTGCAACTCCCAGGTATGGCGAAACATCCGGTCGACTTCCACCTGGGAAAAATCCAGTTCGTATTCCCATATATCGCGCCGGTGGATGTCGTTGTATTGCTCCACCTTGTCAAAATAGTCCTCCACGTTGTATCGCCCGGGATAGACGCCGAGAATACCCTGCAAGGCGAACAACGGCCCGAAACCCGTAGTTACCGTAGCGGCGTAACCGACGCCTTTGGCAAGCAGGCGGTTCTTGTCTTTCGAGTCGAACACCAGCAAGGTGTGTCCGAACATGGACGCCGGACTGTTCATGTACGCGGCGGGAAAAACCAACGTGACCGACGAGGGATTGAGATGTTCGTACACACGTTGGAACACCTCGCACTCGGGTACCGGAATCAATGCGGGTTGAAACGTGAGTTGTTCCTGCAACCACGCGTGACGCGCGGGAAAACGACACACCGGGTGGCGCACATCCGGATCCTCCGCCGCCGGTTCGAAAAATGAACTCAGGGTGGCGATCAGTTCGGCTTTCGGATCGATTTTCCCGTTTGGCGCATTAAAAAAGCTCGGATCGTCGATCATGCTTTTGTAGCCGCCAAAGCTGCGCGTCTGGTAGTGACCGAGCAAAAGCCAGTAGGGATCCTCGTGAAGTCGACGCTCGACGGCCTCGGCGATGAGGGCGTCACGATGTGCGATCGAAGCTTCGGAAAGTTCAGCGGCTTCAACGCTGCAGAAAACGGCTAGGGATATAAAAAAGGATACCGGCCCCCTAAGCGGCCGGTATCCCATGCTGCAAAACGGCACGGATGATTAGCCGTTTACCACTTTATCCAGGTTGGAGGCGACGTCATCGCTGCTCAAATCATGAGCGGTGAAGATGGCGTCGAAATTTTTCTGGAGTTTGGTGTAGAGAACCGGGCGATCCTTGGCGGATACCTCCATCAGATCGGCGAGCGAATTCAAGGATTCGCCCTGCCCGATAGCGATATCCATGGCCAACTGGTCCATGTTGCCGCGGATGAATTCCTTGACGCGTTCGTTCGCGGCGATGGCCGGAGCAGGATTGCAATCAAGCGTACCCGATGAGATGCCAAACGTCTGATTGCCGCAGAGGCCGTTCAGGAAGGTGGCCGCTGTTTGTGAAACAACGGTTGGCTCATTTTTCCCCAAGGCCATTGTTCCCAGACCACATCCGCAATTGTCACGAATGGTGGCGGAATAGCCGGCCGAAGCAATCATTGCCGTCGTCATCATGATTACGAATTTCTTCATACTACCTCCAGGACAGAAGACCGAACCCGGATGGTGCACATCCGTATGAAGCCCGGCCTGACGAGGTCACATCTTATCGTTGCCCATGAATCCGGCAAGCGAAGATTTGACTCCGGAATCTTTTGCCTTCGTCACGGATCATCGTTAAGGTCTCAACGGCTTCGCATGAAAACGTTTTCACCAACCATCCGGTCTTTGCTTAAGCGCGTTTCCATCCTTCTTGTAGTGCTAGCCGTTTTGCCCGGGTGCGTAAACCGCCTGTTTTATCAACCGAACCGCATCGAGTACCGCGCGCCCGATGCCTTCGGCGCACCGGTGCGCGAGGTGACCTTTGAAAGCTCCGATGGCACGAAGCTGCACGGCTGGTTTGCCTCCGCGACCACGACGAACGTGCTCGGCACCGTGGTCCATTTCCACGGCAACGCCCAGAACCTGACCGCCCACAGCACGTTCGTGGAATGGCTCCCGACCAACGGGTTCCACGTCTTCATGTTCGATTACCGCGGCTACGGGAAATCGGAAGGCCGCCCTTCGCGGCGCGGGCTGTTCGAGGACGGCGTAGCGGCCCTGCGGTATGTGCGCACGCTGCCCGAAGTGGACACCAACCGGATCGTCGTGCTCGGCCAGAGCCTCGGTGGCGCCACCGCACTCGCCGTGGCCGGCCGTCACCCCGATCTCGCCGGACAGGCCATGGTGATCGACTCCGCCTTCTATTCCTACCGTCGCATCGTGCGCGACAAGATCGCCGTGATCCCGCTGTTGTCCTTGCTGCGCGTGCCTCTTTCCTACCTGCTGATCACCGATGCCTACACGCCTTCGGCCACCCTCGGTGCGATCGCCCCGACCCCGATCCTGTACATCCATGGCACCCGCGATATGGTCATCCCGTTCCACCACGCCGAGTGGTTCCGTGACCACACCCCCGGTCCCAGCGATCTCCTGGTTATCGAAAACGGACGCCACATCAGTGCGTTCCAGACCCAGCGCGCCGAGGCCATCCCGATCGTGATTTGCTTCATCACCAACGCCCTGGACGGCGTAACCATTCCGGATACCGAATGACCGTGCGTTTTCTCTTTACCCTGCTGACCCTGCTGGCCGGATTGGCCTTCGCCGCATCCGCCCCGGTGATCGATCCCTTCACCTACGCGTCCGACGCCGAGGCCGCGTCCGCTTGGCGCGCCATCGGCGAAGCACCGGTCCCGGCGGTTTCACTCGATGGCGGCGTCGTGTTCACCGTTCCGTTCGCCGACGGACGCGACCGGGCCTACTGGGACCTGGAGGGAGCCTGGGATCTCTCATCGGCCAGCGGCTTCGTCCTCGATATCGACTGTCCCGACCCGCAGGCCATGCGATCGCTCTCCCTTTATTTCCGAAGCGGCAACGGCTGGTACATCTGGAACCAGCCACTCTCATCCGCCGGACGGCAAACCCTCTACCTCGCCCGCTCCGACTTCAGCACCGAAGGCAATCCGTCCGGATGGGATGCCGTCGATTTGGTTCGCCTCTCGCCCTGGCGCGGTGCCGCCATCACCACCACCCTGACCCTGCACCACCTGGCCGCCCGGCGCGATGCCGTCTACCTGGTCACCGCGACCGACGGCTTGTCCGCTCCCGCCGAACGCAGCGTTTCCTCCCGCACCACCGAACGCATCAGCCGCTGGTTGAAAGCGTCCGGTGTTCCCCACTCCGCTGTGCCCGATACCGAACTCGCCCGCATCGCCGATGCCGCGTCACTGCTCGTTTTCCCCTATCAACCACGCCTGCCCGAGGGAGCGATCGACACCCTGCGCGGCTTCACCGGGCGCGGCGGCAAGCTGATCGTCTTCTTCAGTCCCGACGAACAACTCGCCGATTTGATGCAGGTAAGCCTCGGCACCGTGACCAACACCCGGGACATCGGCCGGTGGCGCGGCATGTCCTTCATCGAGCAACCGCCCCCCGGAGTCCCGCCCCGCATCCATCAGCAGTCATGGAGCATCGGACCCGCCCATCCGGCCACGACCAACGCCCGCACCATCGCGACCTGGGTGAATGCCGCCGGCGAGGCATCCGACGAAGCCGCCGTGATCGCCACCCCACATGGATTCTGGGTCACGCATGTGCTGCTGGACGACGACAAGATCGCCAAGCAGCGTCTCGTGGCCGGACTCGTCGCCGAACTGGTCCCCGATGCCTGGACCTCCATCGCCGATCACATGGTGCGGCACGCCGGTCGCATCGACGGCTGGACCGACACCGCCGACGCGCTGCTGGGCCTGAACCTGCTGGCCGCCGAGCACCCGAACCGCGACACGATCCTCGCCTTCACCCGCCGGATCGGCATCCACGACCGGAAAATGAACGACCTCTACCGCGCCGGAAATTTCCGCGACGCCGTTATCCAGTCCCATGAACTGACCGACCTGCTCATCCGCACCTACGGCCTCGCCCAGACCGCCGCCCCGGGCGAATTCCGCGGTATCTGGGACCACGACGGGACCGGCTGGTATCCCGGCGACTGGGACCGCACCGCCACCCTGCTCCAGTCCAGCGGCATCAACGCCATCTTCATCAACGCCACCTGGACCGGCCTCGCCCACTACCGGAGCGCCTACCTGCCCGACTCGTTCACCTTCCGGCACTACGGCGACCAACTCGCCGCCTGCCTGAAGGCCGCCCGCCCCCGCGGCCTCGAGGTCCATGCCTGGATCGTCTGCTGGAACATCGAGAACGCCCCCGCCGAATTCATCGCGCCGCTGCGCGGCACCGATCGCTTGCAGCAGTCGAGCAGCGGCAACGAACGCCTCTGGCTGAACCCCGCCCATCCGGAAAACCGCACCCACCTCCTGAACGTCATCCGCGAGTTGCTCGAGAACTACGAACTCGACGGCATCAACCTCGACTACATCCGCTATCCGGCCGCCGATGCCTGCTTCTCCCCCTACACCCGATCCGCCTTCGAGAGCGCCATCGGCACGAACGTGATCGCGTGGCCCTCCGACGTGCTCGCCGGCGGCCCGCAGCGCAATGCCTTCATCCGCTGGCGTGCCGATACGATCACGTCCTTCGTGCGCGAAGTGCGCGACCTGATGAACCGGACAAAACCCGCCGTGCGCCTCTCCGCCGCCGTCTGGGGCGGGTATCCGCAGGTCATCTCCTCGATCGGCCAGGACTGGGGCGCATGGATGAGCGAGGGCATGCTCGATTTCGTCTGCCCGATGAACTACGCGCAGGAGCTCGGCCGTTTCACCGCCTTGATCGATCAGCAGTTGCCCCTTCCCGGCGTTCGAGGCCGCATCTATCCCGGCATCGGCGTCACCGCGAACGAAAGCCAATTGCGCGGCGACGAGGTGGTCGAGCAGATCCTCGCCTTGCGCAAACGCGATGTCGGCGGCTTCGTCCTGTACGACCTCAGCCAGTCCGTAGTGGACGATGTCCTGCCCACCCTGCGCATGGGTACAACCAAACCGTAAGCGGCCGGGTTCTCATCCCTCGCTTTACAACCGGTTCGCGTCCAAGTACTATCCACGAAATTCCAACCCGTGAGGATCCGTATGCCGGCGAAGAAAACCGCCCAGAAACCGCGTTACAAGCGCATCCTGCTGAAGTTGAGCGGGGAAGCGTTCCAGAACAAGGAAACCGGTGAAAGCCTTGATCCGGCCATCCTTGCCTCCATCTCGCGCCAGATCAAACGCGTGCGCGACCTTGGCGTGGAAGTCGCCATCGTGGTCGGCGGCGGCAACATCTTCCGCGGCCTGACCGGCGAAGGGTGCGGCGTGGACCGCACCACCGGCGACTACATGGGCATGCTCGCCACCGTCATCAACAGCCTCGCCCTGCAGTCCGCCCTGGAAACGAACGGCGTGCTGACCCGTGTCCTCAGCGCCATCAACATCTCCGCCGTGGCCGAACCGTTCATCCGCCGCCGCGCCATCCGCCACCTCGAGAAAGGCCGCGTCATCATCATCGGCGCCGGCACCGGCAATCCCTACTTCACCACCGACAGCGCCGCCGCCCTGCGCGCCAGCGAGATCAATGCCGACGTGTTGCTGAAGGCCACCAAGGTGGACGGCATCTACGATTGCGACCCGATGAAATACCCGAAGGCGCGCAAATTCGATCACATCAATTACCACCAGGCCCTGCGCGACCAGCTCAAGGTCATGGACGCCGCCGCCTTCTCGCTCTGCCAGGAAAACCACATCCCGATCCTCGTCTTCAACTTCTTCAAGGAAAACGAGATCATGCGCGCCGTGCTCGGCCAGAAGGTCGGCACGCTGGTCGATGGCGCGACCCCGCGCAAGGCCTGAACCCCAACAAGGAACACGAACCATGGAATCCACCGACGACGTCCTCCTCGAAGCCGAAGACAAGATGAGCAAGTGCATCGAGCACCTGACCCATGAACTGTCCGGCCTGCGCACCGGCAAGGCCTCGCCCAGCCTCGTGGACAGCATCCAGGTCGAGTACTACGGCGCGATGACCCGCCTGCGCGACATCGCCGGCATCAGCGTGCCTGAACCGCGCCTGATCGTCATCAACGCCTACGATCCCTCCGCACTGGCCGCGATCGACAAGGCCATCCTCGCCGCGAACATCGGCGTGACCCCGATCAACGACGGCCGCGTGATCCGCATCCCGATCCCGGAACTGAGCGAGGAGCGCCGCAAGGATCTCATCAAGGTCGGCAAACGCATGAGCGAGGACGCCCGCATCGCCATCCGCAACGTGCGCCGTGACTCGAACGAAATGATCAAGGCGCTCCAGAAGAACAGCAAGATCACCGAGGATGACCGCGACGCCGCAACCGAGGAGATCCAGAAATTGACCGACACCTACATCGGCAAGGTCGACGCCATGATCACCTCGAAGGAAAAGGACATCATGGTGGTCTAGGCACGTTGTCCAACCCCTGGACCCGCACCGCGGCCGGTTTTCCAATCGCTGGACAACCGGCCGTTGTCGTTAGAATACCGGCCATTCGCCGTGCTTGAGCAGCGCGGCCAGGATCTTCTGGTCGGCCCGCGGCAGCGCATGGTCACCGATCCGCGCCACCGGCACCCACGCCCAGTCCGCGCACCCCAGTGCCTTCGGTTTGCCGCGCTGCACCCGCACCCAGTATGCATGCAGATCCATCCGGAAATGGCTGAAGGTATGCCGTACCGTGACCAGGTGCGGACCGACTTTCGTCCGCAAGCCAAGCTCCTCGTGCAACTCCCGGGCAATGCATTCGGGCAAAGTCTCGCCCGCCTCGACCCCGCCACCGGGAAACTCCCAGAGGCCGCCGAGCATCGACGTCTCCTTGCGCTGCGCGATCAGGACCTCGCCGCGGTTGTTGATGATCACCCCCGCCCCGACATCCCGGTGCGGCAGCTTCTTCTTCGGCACCCGCGTCGGAAAGTCCTCCGCACGCCCCTGCGCCGACGCCTGGCACACCTTCCGCAGCGGGCACACCAGGCACTGCGGCTTGGTCGGTGTGCACACCAGCGCCCCCAGTTCCATCATCGCCTCGTTGAACACCGCCGCCTTCCCGCGCGGCAGCACCGCATCCAGCGCCTCCTGCAACCGCCGCTTCACCGCCGGGGTGTTCGGCGCTCCCTCCTCGGCCAGCACCCTCGACATCACCCGGATGACATTGCCATCCAGCACCGCATGGTCGCGCCCGAACGCCAGGCTGGCGATCGCCGCCGCGGTATAGGGACCGATTCCGGGCAATGCCAGCAGCGCGTCATAGGTGTCGGGGAAAACCCCTCCCCGCGTTTCGACCAGATGTTTCGCCGTCGCATGCGCCCGCTGGGCGCGGCTGTAGTAGCCCAGCCCCTCCCAGAGCTTCATCACCGCACCGCGTTCGGCCGCGGCCAAGGCGTGTACGTCGGGAAACCGCGCCATGAACCGCTCGTAGTAGCCGATCGCCTGGTCCACCCGCGTCTGCTGCAACATCAACTCCGAGACCCACACACGGTAGGCCGTGCGGTCCGTGCGCCACGGCAGGTCGCGCCGGTGGCGGGCAAACCACGCCAGCAGGTCCTTGCGGAAAACGCGCAAACGCGGATCGGCCATCGGTTATTCCAGTTGCTTCTCGTGGTCGCGCACGCGGCGCTGGGCCTGCTGGTTACGGGTCTGGTCGAGCGAGGCCACCTCGGCGAGCTTGGTCAGGATCGGAGGTTCCACCGTCATGTCGAGCACATCGACCTGCCACGAGTACGCCATGCGCTGCATCTGGTTGCGGTCGTTGATCAGGACAAAGGAGAACGTGACCTCCTGCTTGTTCGAACCGCGCCGAATCGCCTCCCATCGCGGGAACAACATCTGTCCGCCCATCCTGGCAATCTCGCGGCGTAACCACGCATCGGTCGTTTCACCATCCTCCCCGACCTGGTGCTGCTTGACCCGTTCAATCACATCGTCGGTGGTCACCTTGTCGTTGGCACGGCGCAGCGCCGACTCCCGCTGGGAACGGTTACGCTCCAACTCATCGAAGAATGCGCGATCCTCCATCGTGATGCGGTCACATCCGGATGCCAGGGCCAGACCGGAGGCAACGCACAGAATGAACCATCTCGAGATCATGACCGCCGCACCATACCTCACGGGAAGATTCCACGCAATTGATACACGCGGTTGATGTGCTCCATGGCTGCACCGTACGCCGCCGTACGCAAGTCACACCGCAACGCCTTCGCCGTGTCACGGACCCGCTGCGCGGCCGCTACCATCATGTCGCGCAACCGGACATCAACCTGCTCGGCCGGCCAGGTTTCCGATTGCCGGTTCTGCATCCATTCGAAATAGCTGACCGTCACCCCGCCTGCATTGCAGAGGATCGCCGGCAGGATGGTGATACCCCGCTCCAGCAACACCCGCTCGCCTTCCGGCGTGACCGGTGCATTGGCGGCCTCGACCAGCACCCGGCAACCGATTACCGCCGCATTCTCCGCAGTGATCATCTGCTCCAGCGCCGCCGGGATAAAGACATCGACCGGCATCCGGTAGAACGCCTCGGGCATCATCGCCTCCGCACCGGCAAATCCAGCCACCCCGCCCCGTTGCTCGACATGGCGCGCCAGCGCCTCGGTGTCGATCCCCGCCTTGCAGTGCACCGCCCCCGTATGGTCCAGCACCGCCTGCAACCGCGCTCCACGCTGCGCCAGCAAGCGGGCCGTCCATGAACCCACATTGCCATAGCCGATCAGGCTATAGCTGATCGACCGGATATCGAGACCCGTCTCCGGCAGCAGCGTGTCGAGCACATACACGACCCCCTGCCCGGTAGCCTTGTCGCGCCCGTGCGATCCCCCGTACTCCACCGGCTTGCCGGTCACCACGCCGATCCCGCCCAACCGGTTCTCCGGCTCGGACATGTTCACGTAGGTATCGGCCATCCACGCCATGATCTGGGCATTCGTCCCGACATCCGGCGCCGGAATGTCGTAATCCGGTCCGATGTTCGGGCATAACGCGCTGGTGAACCGACGGGTCAGCCGCATCAACTCATCGGCCGACAGCGCACGTGGATCCACCCGCACCCCGCCCTTTGCCCCGCCATACGGTAGCCGCATGAGCGCGGTCTTCATCGTCATGATCGCCGCCAACGCCTTGACGTGATCCAGGCTCACCCCCGGATGGTACCGCATACCGCCCTTGTAGGGCCCGAGCACATTATTGTGTTGGACCCGGTATCCCTTGAACAACCGGTAACGCCCGTCGTCCATCCGCACCGGGAAATGTACGATCAACTCGTTCTTCGGCTGGGCCATCAGTAACTTGAGGTGATGCGGCACGCCCAACCGTTCGGAGGATTCGAGGATCGCCGAGACGATCTGGACATAGATATTGTCCGGCGAATACGGCAATTCCAGTTCACGAAAGACCGATGACGTGATGTCCATGGCGCAAGGCCCCCGAGGTTCATCCGTTATCGTGACAGCTCCCCCTGACCGGTTCAACACCGGAACGACGGGAAAACGATCCCGTTCGCTCCATTTTTTCTTTTGACCGACCCTCCGCAAAGGCATAGGCTGAAACCAGTAATTGAGGTGAAGCACCATGGTTGACCATCCGACGCAGCCCGACAGCAGCGACAACAATCCGCCCAAGATCAAACTCAAGGCAGCGGAGAAGAAATCGGATACCGCTCGCATCGACCTCTCCAGTGCGAAGCCCCCGCCCTCCATCGTGGACAAATCCCTGCTCCCCCCGGACGCCGATGACTACTTCAAGCGCAGCACGATCCGCATCGACATTCCGCCTTCCGCCGGCGCACCGGCCGGAGGCAAGAGCGATACCGCCCGCATCGATGTAAACCCCACCGCCGCCGATGCCGCCAAGCGGCAAACCGCGAAGATCGACCTGAGCGCCGCCGCCGAAACCGATCCGCTGAAGCCGAAGACCGTTCCAGTGGGCATCCCGGTCAACCCGCCCGCCGCACCGGCCCGACCCAAGACCATCATCATGAAGAAGCCGGCGGCCGCCCCCGGCGAATCGATCATCGTCTCCCCCGAAAGCACCGCGAACGCGACCGAACAGGCCCGCAAGAGCGAGACCGCCCGCATCGACCTTTCCGCCGAGGAACTGGATCGTCCCGCGACCCGCCCCAAGACCATCCGCATCAAACGCCCCGACGGCACCAGCGGCCGCAAACCCCTGACCATCTCCCGGCCCGAAGAAGCCGAAACCTCCAGCGTGATGCAACCGGCCGGTACGACCGAGGATCTCGACAGCGAGGAACAGCCCGGCGTGTTCGTCGGCATCATGGCCATCGCCGCCCTCCTGGTTTCCTGTGTCCTGCTCTATTGCCTGCTCGCCCAGACCCTCGCACCCACCCTGCCCTTCCCCGGCCGGATTTTGTAATTGTTTGAACAGGTGGTATGCTATGTGCGTCCACCTAGACCATCCATTCAAGGAGAGCCCTCATGTCTGAAGCCATCGAACACGTCAACACCTCCACCTGGTCCAAAGTGACCTCGTCCCCGATCCCGGTCCTCGTTGATTTCTGGGCCGAATGGTGCGGACCCTGCCGGGCCATCGCCCCCGTTCTCGAAGAACTCGCCAAGGAAATGGACGGCAAGCTGAAGATCGTCAAAGTCAATGTCGATGAAGCCCCCGACCTCGCCGGTCAATGGGGCGTCCGCTCGATCCCCACCCTGCTGGTTTTCAAGGATGGCAAGGTCGTTGACCAGTCGGTTGGCGCTTTGACCAAATCCGCACTGAAGTCCCGCCTCGAACAGGTCATGTAAAGCGCTCAAGTCCTGGTCAGTACCTGACCAGGACTCGGTACCAACCCGGCACACCACCCGGCCCGGCGGAAACCACCCCGTGCGTGTTGCTGACCGCTGAACCTACCGGATCAAACTGGTCACTGTCCGGGGCCCGGTATTCCAACTGATAGATTGCGGTTGGATCCGCCTCATAGGTGATCCCGCCTGCCGTCGCCTGACGGATCACCGGTAACGGCGCCGGCCCCGTCATCATCCAATGCCAGACCCGCCGGTAAACCGACCCTTGCTGGTTCGTAATCATCGCCAGATCGGTGATCATGCAACTGTGGGCATTGGTGCTCGGCAACGCCGTCATTAACATGCGCGATCCTTCAAAGGGCACGGGAAGCGCATCCACCATCTGTTCTCCGCCACCCGTCGCCAAACCCAGCGCGCTCCAGAACTGCCGCAATACCGGTGCAGTCACCGTGGGATCCTCCACGTGACCCAACCCGAGTTGGCGTTCCGGCGGGGTCGCACCCGGCAACGTCACCCACGTTGCCGGAAGATTGCCGGGAATGCGCCAATCCGCCGCGGCGAACATCAGACAGCGGTGCACCGGATACATGTGTGCGATCATTGCCGCATGCGAACCGCCTTGGGAGTGCCCCGCGATGATGACCTTCGACCACAGGATGTTCGTCTGGGCATCCAGATACTGTCCCCACCCGCGCGAGGGATGGTTGTTGTGCAGGAATTGGATCAACCGGATCAGGCGATGCTCGATCGAATGTACGCGGTCCACCGCATACAATGGGGAAAGATCCGCCCCGGTAATGATTTCCCGGCGAGCTTTCTCATGGCAATCCGGATCAGGCGAAAAAGCACACGCTTCGTTGACGGCAAGGGCGTTGGGATACATCAGGCCCACGGCATGGAATCCGAACTCGGAGGCAGCCCGCACCACCTGCTGGTAGACAAACGGGATTCCGCCCGTTCCCGGCAGCATCACAAACAAGGTGTTGCGTCGTCCAAGTCCGGATGTGTCCACCGACCAGGTATGCACATTGTTGAAGTTCGTGATGGCAGGGTCGGTATCGGATGGCGCCACCACCCCCGCCGCCGCACGCACATCCAGCAAAGGAAAGAGGCACCACCCGGCCATCAGGGAAAGCAACCATGCCGTTCGCATCATGGAGCCCCCCCGGCAACCCCTTAGATCTTCCGGTTTACATCCTCCCGCACGCGTTCCTGCAGGAACGCATAGGGAATCTTGGTGATCACTTCCTCGAAGAAGGCAAGGACCAGCATCCGCCGCGCCTCGACCTCGCTCAACCCGCGCGACTTGAGGTAGAACAGCTGGTCCGGATCCAGGTTGCCCATGGTCGAACCGTGGCTGCACTTCAGGTCGTCGGCGTCGATCTTCAATCCGGGCAACGAGTCCGCCTTGGCCCCGTTGTTGAGGACCAGGTTGTTGTTCATCTGGTAGGCATCGACCTTGATCGCCCCGGGACTGGCCCCGATGATCCCCTGGTACACCGAATGCCCCTTGTCCTTGACCGCACCCTTGTACAACAGGTTGCTGTAGGTGTTCGGCGCCGAGTGCTGCTGCAGCGTGCGCTGGTCCACATGCTGGTCACGGTCGGCGAAGAACAATCCGCTCAGGTAGGCATTCGAATTCGGTGCACTGACGTCGCAGCCCATCGTCATCTTGCTGGCTTGGCTTCCCAAGGTCAGCGTGACCCAGTCGATCTGGGCATCCCGTCCCACCCGCGACCAGTCCTCGCCGATGTGGAAACTGGTCCGTCCCCATTCCTGCAAGGCGAAAAGCTGCAAGCGGGCCGCCTGTTCGACGTACAATTCGCGCACGCCGATGCATAATGCCGGTGCGTCATCGCCGGACTCATACATCTCGACCACCTTGACCGACGAACCCTCATCGGCCACCACCACCAGTTTCGGAACCAGAAGGCTGCCAGCTCGTCCAAGTTGGTAACGGACGAGGATCCCGTTCGGGATCTCGACCTTGCGCGGGACATGGATGAACAACCCGAAGTTCCAGAAAGCCCCGTTCAACGCGGTGAACTTGCGGTCGCCTTCCATGAGGGCTGCCCCTTGCACATGCTCGGCAACCAGCGAGGCATGATCTCGCGCTGCGGTTTCCAGATCACACACTACGACCTTGCCCGCCGCCAGAAGCCCCGAGCGATCCGCAATGTGGTAACCGTCCTCGTTGACTGAAACAACCACGTCGAACGACGCATCGAAGTCGTGCTCGCCCACCGGGGCGGTCTTGCTGGCCAGAACCGGAAGCCACTGGAAGTCGGCGATCCGGAACTGGTCCGGATCGGTGCGACGCCACTCCTCGTCGCGCACGGTCGGCATCGGAAGCGCCCGGTAGGCCGCGAAAGCCGCCTTGCGTTTTTCTCGGATCAGCGGGGTCACACCGGACGTCTCGAGGTCCTGAAAGCGGGCGGCATCCAGCGCCGCCACGAACACATCGGAAAGTTGCAGGGATTGGGTCATCGTTTACCTCACACGCGGATCAACCGACGCTGTGCTCCAGTTTGATTTCCAGCAGCTTGATCGCCTCGACGGAGAACTCCATCGGCAGTTCCTTGAACACATCGCGGCAGAATCCGTTCACCACCAGCGAGGTCGCACTCTCCTCGTCGATGCCACGACTCATGATGTAGAACATCTGCTCCTCGCTGATTTTCGACGTGGTCGCCTCGTGCTCGGTGATCGCCGTCTCGTTCTCGCACTCGATCACCGGATAGGTGTTCGCCGAACAGGTACTGCCGATCAGCATCGAATCGCACTGCGTATGGTTGCGCGCATTCGCAGCCGACGGCAGGATTTGCACCAGGCCGCGGTACGAGTTGCGCGAGTGGCCGGCCGAGATGCCCTTCGAGACAATCGTGCTGCGGGTGTTCGCCCCGACGTGGATCATCTTCGTGCCCGTGTCCGCCTGCATCTTCTTGTTGGTGAAGGCGACCGAGTAGAACTCCCCGACCGAGTGGTCCCCCTCGAGGATCACACTCGGGTATTTCCAGGTGATCGCCGAACCGACCTCGACCTGCGTCCACGAGATCTTCGACTTCCGGCCGCGGCAGTGCCCGCGCTTGGTCACGAAGTTGTAGATGCCACCCCGGCCCTCGTCATCACCGGCGTACCAGTTCTGCACGGTGGAATACTTGATCTCCGCGCCTTCCAGCGCAATCAGCTCCACCACCGCCGCATGCAACTGGTTGCGGTCGCGCGACGGCGCGGTGCATCCCTCGATGTACGACACGTAGGAACCTTCGTCGGCGATGATCAGCGTGCGCTCGAATTGCCCGGTATCCACCGCATTGATACGGAAGTAGGTGGACAATTCGATCGGACAGCGCAATCCCTTCGGCACATAGACGAACGAACCGTCGGTAAACACCGCGGAATTCAGCGCGGCGAAGAAATTGTCGCCCACCGGAACCACCGAGCTCAGGTACTTCTGCACCAGCTCCGGGTGCTGGTGGATCGCCTCGGTGATCGAACAGAAGATCACCCCCATCTCGGCCAGCTTTTCCTTCTGTGTGGTCGCGACGGAAACACTGTCGAACACCGCGTCCACCGCCACCCCGGCCAGGGCGTTGCGTTCGTGCAACGGCACACCGAGCCGCTCGAACGTGCGGGCCATCTCCTCGTCGATCGCCTCGGCATTCGCCCCGTCGCGCTTCGGCGCCGAGTAGTAGCAGATGTCCTGGTAGTCGATCGGCGGATAGGTCACATCGGCCCACCGCGGTTCCTTCATCTTCTGCCAGCGCCGGTAAGCCTTCAGGCGCCAGTCGGTCATCCACTGCGGCTCGTTCTTCTTCGCCGAGATCGCGCGGATGGTATCCTCGTTCAACCCCTTCGGCAGGGCGTCGGACTGGATCAGGGTTTCAAACCCGTACTTGTACTCGTCGGTGACGAGTTTGCTGTCGGTTTCTAGATTTGGCATGGTGTTATGCTCCCGGTCCTCAGACCAGTACTTCCTGTCCGAACTCCTGGCGGATCCAGTCGTACCCCTTCTCCTCCAGTTCCTTCACCAGCTCCGGACCACCGGTCATCACGATCTTGCCGTCGATCAGCACGTGCAGGTGATCCGGCTTGATGTGCTTCAGGATTCGCTCGTAGTGGGTAATGACCAGCAACGAGAACGCCGGACCGGTCAGCTTGTTCACACCCTTCGACACCACCTGCAACGCATCGATGTCCAGTCCCGAATCTCTCTCATCCATCACCGCGAAACACGGCTTCAGCATCAGCATCTGCAGGATTTCCATCCGCTTCTTCTCGCCGCCGGAAAATCCGTCGTTCAGGAAGCGGTTCAGGAACGCCTCGTTCATCTCGAGGAACTTCATGTTCTCACGCAGTTCCTTCAGGAATTCGGTGGCGCTCTTCTTCTTCTCCCCCAGGGTGGCATCGGTCGAGCTCTTCAGGAATTTCGCCACCGTCACCCCGGGAATGGCCACCGGATACTGGAAGGCGAGGAAGATACCCAGGCGAGCCCGCTCATCCGGTTCCATCTCGACGATGTTCTGGCCCTTGATCCAGATTTCACCCTCGGTTACTTCGTAGGAAGGATGCCCCATGATCACGTTGGAAAGTGTGCTCTTGCCCGATCCATTGGGTCCCATCAGGGCATGTACCTCGCCCTTGTTGATGGTCAGGTTGACCCCCTTGAGGATGGCTTTCTCCTCGCAGCGGGCATGCAGGTTCACGATCTTGATATCAGCGTCGCTCATGTCATCTCTCCTTCAACGTTAGTCAATTGCATCAAACATCAAATCCCAGTTCCAGGCGGGCCTCTTCGGACATCTTGTCCGGCCCCCACGGCGGCTCCCACACCACTGCCACCGTCGCATCGTCGATTCCCTTCATCTGCAACAGCGTATCCTTCACCTGGTGCAGCAGGTAAGGTCCGTATGGACAGCCCGGCGAAGTCAAGGTCATCTTTACATCCACCACCGGACCGTGCACCTCGACCCCGTATACCAAGCCAAGGTCGATGATGTTGATGTGCAACTCCGGATCCACCACGGTGCGCAACACGTCACGCACCTGGTCCGGCGACCAGTCAACCCGTTGCACCGGAGCAGGCTCCGGTGCCGGTCCGTTTGGCTCCACGTTATCGTTCAAGTGTCACTCCCTCCGGATTCTCCTTCAACGAAGCCAGCGAAATCCCGTCCATGAAGGACTGTAGCCGGATATGGATCCGGCCGATCGGATCGCGCACGATGCAGGTGCCCACCCGGTGACAATCCGCCGCGTCATGCTGGCACTTCACCAGATGCACCGGGCCCTCGATCGCACGGATCACGTCGCCCAGCGAAATACCTGCCAGCGAACGGTTGATGCGGTAACCGCCCTTGGCACCGTGCAACGCTTCGATCAACCCGCTCCGGGCCAACGACTGCAAAACCTTGCCGATCAAATCCCCGCGCAAATCGTAGGCATCCGCCACTTCCTTGCTGGAAACCACGTCGGATCGACCCACCTGGTCGATGTGCAGCAAAGCCATCAAGCCGTATTCAACGCGTTTACTCAACATCAGCATAACGGACTAATTTAGTCCGATATCAGCAAAAAGCAAGCGACGAGTTGACGTTTCGCTTCAATTCGCAGGTCGAAACGGACGGGAGCTCGGTAATAGCAGAAGACAGATTCACGTATTGATATTCTTTTTTTGACATCACGAAAACCCGTCGTACGTTCCTGCGGGTGGACCAACCAACAATCGCCCGGGCCCCACCCACCCGGGCAAACCAGAAGGAGTTCGTGTGATGAAGAAGTGGTTGATGAGTTCCCTGTTGGCGGCTGCTGTTTCCCTCGGTGGCCTTGTTCCCGAAGCAAAGGCGCAACGCCAGACCATCGTCGATGTCGCGATTGCCGCGAACGAGGCGACCGGAGAGTTTTCCACCCTGATCGCCGCCGTGGTGGCTGCTGACCTCGTGGATACACTCAGCGGTTTCCGCCGCTACACCGTGTTCGCCCCGACCGATGCCGCGTTTGCCGCCCTCGGCCTGAACGCCCAGAACGTCGGCCTGGCACCGAAGAAGGAGCTGCGCAACATCCTTCTGTACCATGTGACCAGCGGCAAGCGCTTCTCCGGCAGTGTACTCGGTGCCCGCTTCCTCCGCATGGCCAACGGCGAATTCACCCGCGTCTCGGTCAACCCCAACGGCGCCTTCATCAACCAGTCCCGGCTGC
>ERZ761607.1490-NODE-1490-length-29009-cov-17.706051_pt1 | contig 29009 bp, 25 predicted proteins | sample MGYA00511164_ERZ761607 | MGnify/ENA primary metagenome ERZ761607 (study PRJEB28899, sample SAMN02445080) | bioreactor sludge metagenome | biome: EBPR sludge | place: Australia: Brisbane, Thorneside Wastewater Treatment Plant | collected 2011-06-22 ... | reverse complement strand
TGTTAAAAAATACAATTCACCACATAGAAACATAGGAACATAGGTTCACATAGGATGGAGAAAAACCTATGTGCCTATGTGGTAAAAAAACTGATTCACCACATAGAAACATAGGAACATAGGTTCATATAGGATGGAGAAAAACCTATGTGCCTATGTGGTAAAGAGAAATTCACCACATAGATAATGAACTGATTAAGCTTAATACAAATGATGTTTTATTGAATTTAAGACCCAATAAAATTTTCAAGATCTTCCTTGGTGTTGATATTCACCAGGATGTTTTTATCTTCGGTTTCCACACAGTGAGTCGGATAGAAAGCTATAAAATCCCTCAGTGAAATTGCCAGATCCTTCAGTTCCAAAAGATCCTTCGCAATTTTTTCGGAAGTTAATATCGGATGTCCGCCTTTTCCTTTGTACTTAGGTTTAATAAGATCCGCTTTATGCCTGTTTTCATAGAGTAAGTTCAACAAATGCGGACTGGCAAATGGATTATCGATATTCTGTATAAAGAAAAACCCCTTTCCTCCGGCAGCATGGATCCCGGTCTGCAGGGAAAACAAACGACCTCTTTCTGGGTATTCATTGATGACGATCAGGTAATCCTTATACCTTTCCTTACAATCAGTCAAAAATCCAGCATCTTCGGAGTTGAGTACCAAAATGATCTGCTTGCAGTCAACATCCAGATATTGACGGATAATGTGATCCAAAAAACTTACCCCGTCAGGCATCAGCAGCTTTAATTTTGGCTGGCCCATCCGGCTGCTTTTCCCGGCAGCCAATATGATTACGGTGCAATCATTCATTTTTTATTCACTTACCACTCAAAAGTACTGATAAATGCACAACTCAGTTCTTTTTAGTATATTTGTTAACATACAAATTGCCGGATATGACAGATAAATTCTCTATCACCCCTTTAAACCGCCTGTTGCGGATGATCCTGGAACAATATGATCTCCACCGCAGTATCTTTGGAATACCGGAGGAGTTGTTCTTTCGCCCGGATGAACATCCAGGACTGGCCAGACTTCACCTGGACCAGTTGCTCGAAAGCCCGGTTGGGGTGGCTGCCGGCCCGCATACCCAACTCGCTCAGAATATCGTGGCTGCCTGGTTGACGGGAGCCCGTTTCATAGAACTGAAAACCATTCAGACACTTGACGAACTGGAGATCTCCAAACCCTGTATCGACATGCCGGATGAAGGGTACAACTGTGAGTGGTCCCAGGAGCTTAAAATACATGAATCCTTCGACCAATACCTGAATGCATGGATCATCATCCACGTGCTGAGGCATAAATTCGGTTGGGCTAATGGTGAATTTCCCGGAGTGATATTCAATATGAGCGTGGGATACAATTTTGAAGGTATCCTGAAAGAGAATGTGCAGTGGTATCTGGAAAATATGAAGGATACTGCAGGTATTTTAGCTTCCAAAACGGATCAGATCAGACACATTTATCCGGATATTGACGAAATCCGGATCAATCCCTGTATTTCAGACAACATCACCCTGTCTACCATGCATGGTTGCCCGCCCGATGAGATTGAAAAAATTGCGGCCTACCTTATCCGGGAGAGAAAACTTCATACAATTGTAAAACTCAATCCGACGCTCATCGGTCGGGAAATGATGAACGATATCATGCAACGATCTGGTTTTGAGACCATTGTTCCGGACATCGCGTTTGAACACGATCTGAAATATGAAGACGGAACCGCGATGATCGCCAGGCTGAAAGCTTTGGCAGAAAAAGAAGATCTTTATTTCGGGGTAAAATTGACCAATACGCTGGAAAGTGTCAACCACAGGGATGTATTTTCACCCGAAGAGAAAATGATGTATATGAGTGGAAGGGCTTTGCATCCCGTGTCTGTTAACCTTGCCGGAAAATTGCAGGAAACCTTTGAAGGTCAACTGAATATTTCCTTTTCAGGCGGTGCTGACGCTTTCAATGTGGCGGATGTATTGAAAAGCGGCCTTTTTCCCGTCACTGTTTGTACGGATCTGTTAAAACCGGGTGGATATGGCAGGTTGAGCCAGTATTTTGCCGGGCTTACAAAAGAAATATATAATGGTAAACATTTTGAATACCTCAAACATTACGCAAAACAAACCCTCGGGGATCAAAAATACAAAAAAAGTACCCTTCGTGAACTCAGTATAAAATCTACCAGAGCATTAGGCGCATTTGATTGTATATCAGCGCCATGTGTGGAAACCTGTGCAACCCATCAAGGCATTCCTGATTACCTTTACCATACTTCCAAAGGGTCATTCGGACAGGCGATGCAGGTGATCCGGGAAACCAATCCCTTTCCACACTCTACCGGGATGATCTGTGATCACCTCTGTCAGACCAAATGTACCCGTATCAATTATGACAGCCCTGTTTTGATCAGGGAAATCAAGCGGTTCAATGCAGAAAACGCCCCGGATATGGTTAAAACCCCGGATTTTATCAGTATAACCAACAAAAAAGCAGCCGTCATCGGTGCAGGTCCATCCGGGTTATCCTGTGCCTATTACCTGGCGATCAACGGGATTCAGGTAAAAGTCTATGAGTCCAAACCGGTTCCGGGAGGCATGGTTTCGGGCGCCATTCCAGCTTTTCGTCTGACGGAAGAGGCATTTAACCTGGATATCCGAAAAATTGTTGATGCGGGTGTGGAGATTCACTATGATCAGACGGTTGAGAAGCCTTTTTTCAAGCAATTGCAAAAAGAAAATGACTTAATCTATATCGGTTCCGGCGCTCAGAAGTCAAGTCCTTTGAATATTCCCGGCATTGAAGCCGAAGGTGTTTTGGATCCGTTGGAATTTCTGTTCAGTGTGAAACAGGGAAGGGAAACCGGGATCGGTCAACAAGTGATCATCATCGGCGGGGGAAATACCGCCATGGATGCTGCCCGGACAGCCTTACGGCTTGTTGGTCCTGAAGGAAAAGTGACCATTGTTTACCGGAGAACGATCCGGCAGATGCCTGCAGACATGGGGGAGATCCGGGCAGTTCTGGATGAAGGGGTGGAGGTGATCGAACTGGCTGCTCCGCTGGAGGTGGTGGTGAAGGACGGAAAAGCCTGTGCATTGCGCAGTATCCGAATGGAAACCGGAGAAAAGGATGCTTCGGGAAGACTTTCAGTGAAGGAGATACCGGGATCTGAGTTTGATGTTCCGGCAGATACCGTCATTCCGGCGATCGGTCAGATGCTGAACATCGATTATCTGGATGAGGAAATGCTGAAAACATCCAAAGGCAGTTATGCAACCCAAATTCCCGGCGTGTATATCGGAGGAGATGCCATGCGTGGCGCCGCAACGGCTATCAAAGCGATCGGTGATGGCAGGAAGGCCGCTGAAGAGATCCTGCAAAATGCCGGATTGATGAAACAAAAGGAAGTTCATGCCGGCAGGCAAGCACATGATCATCGGGAATTGATCATCAAAAGAACTCAAAGGGTTTACGGAACTGAACCGGTTGAGATCCCATTTGAGGACAGAAAGCATTTCAACCTGGTGAGCAAAACCATGGACGAAAAGGAAGCATTGGAGGAAGCCGCACGATGCCTTTGGTGTGATGAATTGTGTAGTATCTGTACCACTGTTTGCCCGAATCTGGCTTTGCAAACGTATTTTACACAACCAGGCTCCTACCCGGTTGGAAAGATCATTTCTGACGGGGAAAACCACCGCTTGCAAGATCCTGCAAACTTTGACATCAGACAAAAATACCAGATCCTGCACATAGCAGACTGGTGCAATGCATGTGGCAACTGTGTGACATTTTGTCCTACTTCCGGGGCGCCATTCCGGGAAAAACCACATGTTTACCTCGATAAAACAGCTTTTGAAACGGAAAAAGATGGTTTTTTTGCTGAACGGAAACCTGATGGAATGTGCATCAAGTCATATCACGAAGGGAAATGTTATCAGTTGGCCAAAACCGCGGAAGGGCTGGTTTTCAGTTCGGATCAGTTCAGCATCAAAATGGATGCTTCAGGTATGGAGATCAGGGATATTGAAAGCAGATCAGGGCAGGCCTTTGAAGCCGATCTTGAGGTTGGTGTGCGGATGAAGCTGATTTTGGAAGGATTGGAAAAGATGGGGTTATGCTAATGACAAGATTTTGGTTCAATTCCGCCGATAAAAATCCATTTGTTTTTATCACAAACTTTAGCAATTTCAGATAATCTATCTTCTGTTTGTACTCAAAATCTTACTGGTTTATTTTTTACCAGATTTAGCTATAGTTTCTTTTTATTAGTTTGCATTCAACTTTCTACCACATGGGGCGTGGCGGCTTCAAGCCGAAATGACCTTAAGTCCATTGTTGTAGAGCGTACTTTAATCATTACACCTATACTCATTTCCGTCTTTATTTACATAAAAATATTCCATTCCTAGAGTAACCATAAATAACGCTTCAGAGCTCCAATACCAATCTTTTGACAACATGTAAAAATTCTCACTCTGTTCTTTGATTGAATCATACTTAGGCACCAGAACTATTTCTCCTTTCGTATTAATCAAACCATATTTACTGTTGTTAGTAATTAGATAAAACTGGTTTCCCTGCCTGCCCATTTGCTTTGGATAGACATTCTCAAAATTGTAATCATGAATAATTTCACCGCTATAATCAAAGATACTCCAGCCTTTTTCATCTTCAAGAGCCAAGTAATTCGAGCCTATTTCTTGGTAGTTTAAAAATTTTGACTCTTGTAGAATCTTACAGCTATCATCATTAAAATCATCACATATGTATTTAACAAATCCAAATTTCCCATTTCTCTCATGCAAGTACAACTCTGCCATTCCTCTATTGTAACCAATTTGAACGCAGTCATACAAAACAGTAGATTTTATATGCTTTACCTTAATTCTTCGACCTCTGGTGTCCCAATAACGCCATATTGAATTCTCTCTTGCCTTTATAAAATCATTTTCTTCGCTGTAGCTTATAATCTCATCAAATCTTATAGGCAGTATCAATTCATCTGCTTCATTTATAAGTCCATATTTATTGTTGAGACCAACAATTGCAAAACCGCCACTAAAAAGAGTTACGGTATCATATTGAGCTTCAATAATCTCAATCCCTGATCGATTGGAATACCCCCATTTTCCATTACACCTATAGGGAATGTAATTGGTCATTTGTGAATATAAGTCACAACTTAGTAATAGCAATATATAAAGTAATGTCTTCATTTTATGCTCTACAACGTCCAAGGCTATGTGACGGCTGACCGATAGGGAAGCTGTACACCATAGCCGTTGTTATGATCTGGCCATTCTTATTCACTTATCATTAATTTTTGTTCGTCGATCTCTACACTAAATTTTACCTTTGCATCTAAAGCATCGAATACTTTAAGGATTGTTGCAAATCTTGCATCTGTTGCTGAATTCTCCACTTTTGAGATTTGTGCTTTTTGGACTCCTACAAGTTCACCAAGTTGTTCTTGAGTGAGTTTTTTTGCCTTTCTTGCTTTTCTGATCGCATCACCTAAAAGTTCAATTCGCAATTCCTGCTCAAATTTTTCTCGCTTTTTAGTTCCACGTTTACCTATGTGCATATCTAAAACTTCATTGAAACTTGTGGTTTGCATACTATTATTTTTTTGATTCAAAATATTTATCTTTTATTGCCTTAGCCCTTAATATTTCAGATTTTTCAGGTTTATCGCTTTTCTTAATGATTCCATGAGTTGCAATTACCAAGGTCTCAATTTTATTAGTCTTGTCACAAAATGCAAAAATCCTATAGTGAATACCAAAATGTTGAGTTCTGAAATACCATATTCCATCTTGCAATGGCTTGAACAACTTCGGATCTTTCCTTGATTTTGCCATTGCCATGTTGAAAAGGATTTTGTCCTTTGCTTTGACAGGAATTTCATTTAGATATTCCAAAGCTTCTGGTAAAAACTCTATCTCAAAAAGTTCCAAATTCTAAACGTTTTAATAAAGGTAATAGTTTCTTATTTACGATACAAATTAATTTCCAAGGATCTTTCACTTTTGGTCGATCATAACTTGTTTATTGTCCCAACAAAAATATATCACCGTTCAGGTTTTTAATCATTTCCAGGCTCCTTTTTTGTCTTATTACCAGTAAGTTATAACAAACTATAATAAGTCCGATCGCCTTTCTCAAAACGAGAGTTTGTTAATTGATAAAAGCTCGCTGTCGTATTATTGTTAATGTATGGCTCATGCATTTATGTATACATGTGAAAGTTTTTTATTATCAGAAAATGCATGGCTAATGGATTAAGACGTTCCATTGTGGTAAAAATGAATCATCATTCAACTTAACCATTGGACAAAATTATCTTTATTGATCAATTCAAAATGGGCGTCAGGATACGCTTTTTTCCACTGAGGTGGAGTTTTAACGCGCGTTTCTTTCCATTTGAATTCGTATCCGTATAGTGAACCAGCTCTTTCCTCAACCCAATCGATTTCCTGCTGTTCATACGTTCTCCAAAAGTAATTATTGGAAGAAATCCTTTTATAATTCAGAAACTTTAACCGCTCACTGATCATATAGTTTTCCCATAACTGACCAATATCATTTCTGGATTCAACCGGATTAAAATTGGCTATGATCGCATTTCGGATCCCGTTATCCAGGAAATACCATTTTGAGCTTTTTGTTATCTCTTTTCTTAAGTTTTTACTAAAACCCGGTACTTTATGCAGGATAAAAACTTTACTGAGTATATCAAGGTACTTTTCTACCGTATTTTTACTGAGGGCTGATTGTCTTCCCAATTCCTCCAAAGAAACTTCAGAGCCAATTTGAAAGGCGATTAAACGTAACAGGTTGAATATTTTATGGGAGTTTTTAATGTTTTCAAACACCAAAATGTCTTTCAGCAAATATGAACTAACCATTTCATTCAAATAATCAGCTTTTTCCTGCCTGTCAGGCAAATGCAGCAATTCAGGGTAGCTGCCATAAACAAGTCTTTCCCTGAGTTTATCTATTTGATTAAAACCCTGACCAGTCTGGTTGAATTCCCTTTCGGATAATGAATAAAGAATAAAAGTATTTTTTCTTCCGGTTAATGGTTCGCCGGTATCCTGAACAATATCCAAAGATGAAGAACCGGAGATCACTATACGCAATCCTTCAATAGAATCTATCATCAGTTTGAGCTTCAATCCGATATCAGGTATTTTTTGAGCCTCATCGATAAATAGAAATCTGAACGAGCCTAATAATTGTGAATAGTTTTCAACTGTCCTTATCGCTAATCGGTCATGCACATGAATATCTTCGCCGTTTAGTTTCAAAACAGGTTCATCAATTGTTTTCAATAATTCATTCACCAACACCGTTTTACCAACTCTTCGGGCTCCTAAAATGATCGTCACTTTATTGGGCAACAGCTTCTTTTTTATGTTTTCTGATAATTCTCTGACCAGATATTTCATAATACCGTCGATTTAATGACGCAATTTAGTATAATTCCGTCAAACTAACGCGGTTTTTTAGTTTAAATTTGCAATTAATATCATTTTTACTTCTTTTGGGTTTTATTGGTCATAATAGTACCTGCAACTATAAATGATGACTTCATTGTGTTTTACCTGATAAACAAGTCGGTGATCTCTGTCAATCCGCCTGGACCATAGACCGGATAAGTCAAATTTTAACGGTTCCGGTTTTCCAATTCCCTGAAAAGGAGTTCTTTGAATTTCCCGGTTCATTTGGTTGATCCTTTTCAAAGTTTTTTTGTCTTCCTGTTGCCAGGAAACGTAATCTTCCCACGAATTTTTTGAGAAAGTGATTTTCATTATTGCTCAATCAGATCCTGTCGAATAGTATTCCCGGAATTAATTTGCTGAATTGATTCGTACAAATGGTCTGCATTTGCTTTAGAACTCAATAAATGCATGGTTTCCATGATGGAATTGTATTCTTCCAGAGAAATTAAAACAGTTCCTTTACCAGATTTTCTTTTGATCACCAGGATTTCCTGATTATTCTCTACCTCATCGAGATACTTTTTTAAATCTGTCCTGAATTCCGTAAAATTGGCTGCTATCATAATAATGAAATAAAAAGTTATTAATTAAGTACAAATATAAGTACTTTTAAGAACAAATTTTGCATTTATGAAGTTCAATCACAATCTCAACAAATTAAAAAATACAATTGTGCAGCATTCTGATTATTGCATAGATCTATTGGAACACGGATATATCAGATCAGGCGGATTTTCGCTGATATATGAAAATTCAAGGGTTTGGGTTTAATAGCGCATTTAAACGTTTTGGCTTTGTGAAGCTATTAGCGATATCCAGACTATCAAAAAAGCTGTTGTTCTATCCCGTTTTTAATTCCAGGTTTCTATTAGTTCCAGTTCTTTCTTTAAGTTTTCCTGCTCTTCTTCGATGTCAAAATCGTTTTGCAGGCCAAGCCAAAATTTGGCAGATGTCCCAAAAAATTTTGAAAGTCTCAAAGCTGTATCCGCTGTTATCTTTCTTCGTCCTTTCAGGATTTGGCTTGTTCTTGTTTGAGGAACACCAATAGCTTGAGATAGTTTGTATGCAGTTATGCCCATTGGTTTAAGGAATTCTTCCTGCAAAATTTCGCCAGGATGTATGTTCTTTAGTTTATCCATGTTAATCAGTTATTTGACATTTCCTCCCCAAATCTTTTCTGTTTCTTTATCTACAAAACTATTTATCAAACTTCATTTCTGCACTTCTTCCCGCGTATACTCACCTTTTGCAACCGTCAATGCGGTGTCAAAACCCAATTGGACGATGGATTTGAACAAAGCCGGGTTTAAGGTTTCCGGCGTGTCGGTTGGCAGATGGAGGTGTGTATAGCTGTCGCGGGTGACAAAATAAAGGGTTGGTACGCCGGCCTCATAAAACGGGGTAGCATCGGCTCCGCCGCCTTTCCAGGTTCCGCTGACCATTAATCCGGCACTGTCTGCCTTTTTTACTATATCAAAAAGAGAAGGGTTGCTGTGGCCACTGCCGATCTGTATGCTGTCACCGTGGGCGATGCAGTCAAAATTGAACATGGCAACCATATTCTGAGGTAGAACCGGAGGATTTTGCACAAAATAACCCGCGCCCTTCAGACCGGATTCTTCTGCATCGAACAGCACGAACATCACAGACCTGGGCAATTTACCCCTGAACTTTCCGAACAAACGGGCCAGTTCAATGACCGCTGCAGATCCTGAAGCATTGTCATTGGCTCCAGGATAGTAAACGTCTCCCTGCCGGCCAACATGATCCATATGAGCACCGATCACCAGGAATTCGTTTTTGAGCACCGGATCATTTCCGGGTAAAACACCCACCACATTCACGGTGGGCTGTTTTGGATGATAGAGGGCATTGACATTCAGCCAGGCGGTGTGTCCGGTTGCGAAAGAAGCCGGTTTTTGAAGTGAATCCAGTTGAGTTTTAAGTTGATCAGCACGACCCAGCATTTTTTGAGTGACCGGATAACTGATCTCGGCCATGGGAAAATCCGCTAAATGAGCTTCTTCACCATCCATTACACTTCCGATGGGCATCCTTTCTTCTGCAGATTGCGGGGCAAAAATAATGCCTGCTGCGCCTTTTGACCTAGCGATTGCAGCTTTAAAACGGATCGAACCACCGCCTGGTGACTGATCATTGATCTTCCAGGAAGGGTTGCGCTTATATACCAGGACGATTTTTCCCTTGACATTCAGCCCTTCATATTCATCAAATCCCAGTTCAGGGTTGGAAATGCCGTATCCGGCAAAAACAACTTCCGATTTCACCTCGCCTATACCGCTAAAACCACGGAAACTATAGTCTGTTCCCTGGTCCAGGTCCTCAAACATGCCTCTCCGGTCTTCAATTTTGAGAAAGCTTCCCGGAAGAATTTGGTTGTATTCCAATGTGAAATTCTGGTAATATCCGGATGAAAATGCGGGTTCCAGACCTGCAGTTCTGAATTGATCGGCACCGAATTGTGCTGCTTTCATCAGTTCGGGACTACCGTTTACGCGCCCTGCCAGTTCCGGAGAAGCAAAATATTTGACGGTTTCCATTAAATTATCAGTAGAAACTTCTGCCGGGATCATTTTGGGATGACAGGCGTTTAGTGAAATGATTAAAATGCCTGCAAATATGAACCATTGGGTTTTATGAATGTCTTTTGCGTATCTGTGATAATCCATTTTTATTATTTTAGCTTTTTAGTCTTTTAGTCTGAAGCTTTTTAGCTTTTTACAGTATTTGGATATTACCGTATTGCCCGAATTAAAGCACCCAGTACTTTTTCTGTTTCTATTATTTTTAACTCAAATTCCTTTATTTCTGATTTGTCAATAAATTCCAGCCTACATGCTAATGAATATTGATAATGCAATTCCTTTAAAGAAGCAAATGCAATGTCAAGAAATCGCAAAAATTCAGTCTGACTTGCACGTGCACAACCTTCAACTATATTTGAAGGTACAGAAACCGCAGATCTTCTCATTTGTGAAGTTAATCCATACATTTCACTTTTTGGAAAACCTTTAGTTATTTTATAAATTAATAAGACAACTTCATCCGCAAGTTTGAATGCTTTAAGTTTACTGTGATCACTCATAGCTAACAGACTAATAGTCTAAACGCCTATTTTAACACAAAAACCAGCGCTTCTGTTTTGCCCTGAGCCTTAATATATTTTCCGGGTATTACCACGGTATTTTTACCCATTTCGGTTTTGATCTTTAATTTTCCATCGAAACCTAACAAACCGAGTTCCTTATTATCTCCGGAAAAACCTGCCGGTATTTCTATCACTGCAGGAATGGTTTCTCCTTCTTCTATCAGATAAAAAAGATATTTCGTTTTACCATCAGCAGAATCCGTGTAACAATACCGCCCTTCCTGGTAAGGAGCCAGCGGTTTTGATCCGTAAATGGCTTCTCCGTTGACCGCAATCCAGCGTCCGATCTCCTCCAGCCTTTGATAAACTTCCGGAACCAGGTCTCCTGTTTTGTCCGGGCCGATACCTAAGAGGAAATTCCCGCCTTTGGCCACGATCCTGATCAGTGTATGGATTGCCCAAAAAGAGGATTTATACTTTTCATTCGGTCCGGTTGAGTACCAGTTGTCGCCTAAAGTAATACAACTTTCCCATGGATAATCCGGTTTTTGCACGGGAATATGCTGTTCCGGTGTCCGGTAATTTTCATAATCGCCATGTACGGTCCGATCCACCATAAGCATTCCAGGCTGATATTTTCTTGCCATTCCGGCGATCCTGGGTATATCCACATCCTGGGTCCATTGGTTCTTCCCTAGCCAGGGTCGTGTTTCATCAGTTAAGGTACCTGCGGGTCTGACCCAACCGCCATCCAGCCACAAGATGTCAATTTTCCCGTATCCGGTCATGAGTTCTTCGATCTGATTATAGGTGAAATCCTGGAAATTTTTCCATTTTTCCGGGTATTTTTCAGGGTTGTAGTTGACATTTCTGTCAAAAACAGGAAAATAAGGCCACCAATAATCCGGATGATGCCAGTCGGGTTTGGAAAAGTATGCGCCGATACCCAATCCCTGTTCCCTGAATGCGTCAAATACTTCCTCTACAATATTGGATCGTGGATTTTGGGCGAAAATGCTGTTTTCATCTGTGATCTTATAATCCGTAAATTTTGAATCAAACATGCAGAAACCATCATGGTGTTTGGTGGTGAAAACCAGGTATTGCATGCCGGCTTTGTCGCAGGCTTTTGCCCATTTTTCCGGATCAAAACCCGTAGGATTGAAAGATTTCCGGATATTTTGGTATGCTTCAACATATTTGTCATAGTCATCTGCAAAAGGACCTCTTCTCACACACCAGGGTTCATCTTCGGGGCATAAACTCCAGCTTTCCACCACGCTCCATTCGCTGTACGGGCCCCAATGTATGATCACGCCGAACTTCCAGTCCTGCCATTCCCTGAGTTTTGCGCTGACTTTTTCGTCTTTTGGCCATTCATAGGGTGGTTCTTTGGATTCCGCCACGGGTTCAACAAACCTGACCCGCTTATTGAAAACCAGGCTGTCCCCGGCAAATACCTTCAAATAAAACCGTCCGAAAGGAAATCTTGTCAGGTCAAAATCCGTGTTGATTTCCTTTATTCCGGGGTAAAAACGCTCTTCGGCTGTTTCTCCACCCGGATCTTTCACGAGTTTTACCCGGACATCTCCGGGCGAATTGGCAAGATACCGGAGTTGTGTTTTGTCTGATGTGCGTGCCGGGTAAACGCTGATGGCATATTTTTCAGGTTCGACAGGATCCGGTTTATCGCCCACATAGAAATGGTAGATCCAACCGTTTCCACAATCGGATTCAAAGGATCTGATCAGTTGGTTCTGCATGTCCAGAAGCCGTGCTTCACCCCGTCCGCCTTTGCTGTTGTACCAGAATTCGAGGCCATCTCCGCCTGTGTCCGTGAATTGCAGGCTGTATGCGCCGTTTGCCAGAGTAAAAGTATCTCTGTATTCGGTTTGGGCTTTCAAATCCTTTGCTTGGCGCTCTTTGACCACTTGTCCATATACGTCGAGTAATTGCCAACTGTTGTGTTCGGGTTCGTTATTGGTCAATAAGGAAAATATGAGCTTATTTCCATGAACAGGAGCTGATGCAAATTCGCTTTTTATCCAGTTGTCCTTCGGGTATTCATCAGATTTATTATTGACAGAAGCTATGAATACGTTGAACACATTGGTTCCCGGCGCTGCATCTATTTCGCCCGGCAGGCTGATGGTTGTTTCCTCGGAAAATCCCAGTGATCCGCTCCAGATATGGTGTTTTTCAGGAAATCCTGTGGTTCCGTAACGTATGGCCAGGTGTTGGATGGTCTGCTTGCCCCGATTTTTTACCAATATCTGTGGCCTGGCAGTTGCCGGGTTTTTCCTGGAGTGTATCGTTTTACCGGAGGGAACTATGACGTCCAGGATGGCCGCATCTGTTTCTTTGGCCGGTTTTTCATATTGCACCAGGTAAGCGATGATCACCTGGTGGCTGTTGTTGGACACGGTGGACTGATAATCCTCCATGGTGAAATGCAGGGTGTGGTTTTGACCCGATTTGACCGGAAGGAGGTAGGATTCCGGTTGCATGAGATGTCCGGGACACCAGTTGGCCCGGTCAAATATCCAGGTTCCGGCCTGTGGATAAACCGGGTTGTCACCGCATTTCATCCACATTTGTTTTTTGTTGAATAATTGGCCATCCAGCCAGATTTCCCTGTATTTATCACAGAATTCGGCGCAATTGTCCGGACTGTCCATGCCATGACCGGTTTGAATGACCCTGAGTACCGCATGATCAGTGTTTTCGGCGATCTGAAAACTGACAGGCTGCAGGCTGTCTCTGATCGGTTTATCTTTTTCTCCATATGGGAAGGCTGCATGGTAGATCTCGGTGATGGAAACCGGTTGAGCAACCGGTATTCCCGTGATGATCTCAAACTCAATGCTCACGATCCAACCCCGGTCGTTGTTGGGTTCGTATCCGGAATGATTGAAGACCACTTCAACACTATCCCGCAGCACCCGGGCGAAATCCGTCACATCAGTCTGCCAGGTGAATTGCCAGTCTGCGTTATAAAATCCGCCATAAGGGGTGATGATCCTGCCGAGTTCCCAGTTTTTGTTTTGTCCGTTCACGCCACCGGTACGTTTCAGCAGGATATGGTCGGAATAATCCCAGTCTGCGCAACGCATTCCGTCTGTATTCGGGCATGAAAAGTGAACATACATGGTTATTTGCCGGACGGGTGTGGTATTATCCGGGAAAACACCCCATCCAGGATAGGGATTGACCCCTTTGGAAGGATCGGTCACTACCAGTTTTTGTTGGTGGGTAAAGACGGTGATGGTGTCCTGGGCGGGTAAAATGGTGAAAAAAACAAAAATAAAGATTAGAGTAAAGTAAAGACTCAAAATTATTTTTTGATTATTAAAGTTGGTCATAAGAATTTAATTGATGATGGAAAACTTTATTAGTTAGTGCTTTAAAAATTGAATCCGCGTTGTTTTGTCAGCAAATTAAAAAATATGATTTATAAATTAAAGCTACACAGAATATCGAACCCCGTAGCGAAGCGGCTCGGGGTTCTTAAATCAATGTCCTCATTGGTTCCGGCTCATCCGGGTTATATTAATTTCCATATATCCTCAAAAAAGAGGTTATCTATCGTTTTAATATTGGTATTCAGTATATTATCAATAGTCATATTTGGTCTAATATCACAGTAATACACACCATCAAGAGGGTTGAGTTTTAGCGTATAGCCTTTAAAATGGCCAGGCAAAAATGTTGCATTAATACCGTATTCGTTTTCTCTTTTATGGTTTTTTCTCTGTACATCATTTAAAATTATTGCTATGTGAGGAACATTGGTTTCAGTTAACTTGCTATATAAAAACTTGTCAATGAATATTTTATCCAATCGGTCTTTACTGGATGTTTTAATAGTTCCTAATACTTTAATTTCATCATCTCTTTTAATAATCAAATCATGTTGATAACTCATATTAAATAGGTGGTCTCCTTCCACAACAACCGGCACCTGGATTATTCCTGAATTGCAATCAATACCTATTTCTTTGATAATCAGACGTATAAATAGTTCAAATAGGTCGCCATTTATTTTCCTGGCTTTGTTTGATTCTCCAGGACGTAACGCATCCAATGCTGCACCGATTGATTGCTGTATGGTGTAAATGAAGCGTTTGATTATTTCTCTGTTATCTGGATTATTGTAATTTGGTTTTCTGATATTTTTTAAAAGCTTTTCGAATGCAATTTTGTTATTTGCAAATTCTGAAGCCGAATAAAACAAGTTCATATTTATTGGCCTTGAAATTTGGTAGCTACCCCAATGATCATATTGAAAAAACTGGTAGTGATTTTCGTTCTGAGATATTATTCTTGCCTGAAGATGGTTATCAGTATATTCCAGATAATTAGCGCTAAAAGATATGAATCCTTTTAATTCTGAAAATCGTTTTTTATCTTTAACATATTCTAAAATATCTATTAAGTTCATCTTATGGAATTTCGTCTTTTTTGGTTGTCAAAATCATATTGTATCCATTTTTCAATGCTCCAGCTTTCTACCAGTTCTAATCTGTCTGCAGCCCATCCAAGATATTCGGAGGAAAGATCACATGCCAGCCATTTACGTTTTAGTTGTTCAGCGCAAACCGGCGTGGTTCCGGAGCCACAAAATGGATCCAGTACTGTGTCACCGATATTGGAAGATGAGAGTATAATTTTTCTAAGTAATTCTTCTGGTTTTTGAGTTGGGTGAGGTGTTTTTTCATGCATGCCGTTACATGTTGTAGGTATTTCATAGATGTCCTGAGGGATTGAAAGGACATCTTTTGGTTTAGCGCCCAGAGGGTTGGGAGTCCAGATTTTATTTTCATTTTTCCCATTTCCATATTGACTGGATTCAGCCTGGGGATGATCAGGATATTTTAGCGTATGATTTCCATAAGGGATTCTGATTGCATCCAAATTGAATGTGAAGTTTTTACTTTTTCTAAAATGTAAAATACTTTCATGACTTCTACCCCAGTCTTTTCCCAGATTGGCTTTATTTTTATAATGCCAGATGATCCACCTGCATGAGTTAAATAATTTCGATGCCGGATGTTTAAGGTCTGCAAGGATTTCAGAAAAACCACAAATAAATAGCGAACCTGTAGGTTTAAGTACTCTTGCAGCTTCTTCAATCCATTTCATTGAAAATCGGATATATTCTTCCTGACTTTGAAAATTATCCCAATCAGCTTTTTTGATATTGTATGGTGGGTCTGCAAAAATTAAATCTATAGAATTGTCAGCCAAAGTTTTCAGCCATTCAATACTATCTCCATGGATTAATTCGCCATTGGGATGTTCATAGAATAGGGTAGGATAGGAATTGTTTTCATTTATATCATGTTCAATTTTTCTACCTTTTAATTGAATTTGACCAAAAAAGACAGGTAGGGACGTGTTTCTAGTCATAGTTTTACTCATTGCGCATAGTTTTTAGGTATGAAACTTTTTCTTCTGCCACTTTCAAAACGGTTAAATCTGCATTTTCATCCAGAATTTTATAGGCTATCTGATCGCTTAAAAACTCAAATAGCAATAATCTTTCTTCGATATTAAAGTATGTTGATACCTTTTTGATAAGCGTTTTTGTGGGTTGTCTTTGATTTTTTTCAATTTTTGCAAGAAGGGAAGGATCTATTTCAATGATAATAGCAAGTTCCCGCAGCGTCATACCTGCATTTTCCCTTAACTTCTTCAGACGCTCTCCGATTGTAGAATGATTTAAAGATTGTATCATCAGGACAAATTTTGTCCAAAATTATAATTAAATAGTGAATTGGACAAATTTTGTCCTGTTTTTTAAATTTTTTACACAGATTTATCCATATAAATTAATAAATCATGCCAAAATTACCAATAATTCATGAGCTGGTTACCCCATTCGGGATAAATAGAAAAAAGTATTGCTTTAAAGACTTTTGAATGATACCAATTGATCATTGACTGCTTTAAATTATTGAATTAAACCTTTGAGAAGAGGGAATATTACTACCGGTATATTTCCATGAAATATCTTCCCTGGAAAGTTGAATTCAGGCTGCTATCAAATGATTGAAGAGATCAGGAAAATTTTTCTTATGTTTAACTGACCCTTTTCAATTCAGTAGTTTAAGGTAGTATTCCATCACATCGCTCCAAAGATAATATGGAAATGCATAGCTTTTGATGGGGGGCACTTTAACTTCCACCTCGTTTTGAAGGAATTTTACAAGAATATCCTTTGATCCTTTCTTTTTGAAAAAAACCATCTGGATGTTAGCTCCCATTGGAGCCACTGTGAAATCGGACCAGGCTTTGTAAAAGTCTTCCGGTTCAGAAACGCTGTTATAGCAGTTCTCCAGGTGTAGTAACATGCTTAACGGTACAATATTACCATCATGTCCAAATCGCAAGGTTGCACCGGAAAGGTTGGATTCGATATATAGGTTAGCAGTCTCAACGATGTTTTTTAAAAGAGGTTTTGCATTTTCCATCATGATACCGCCATTTTCAGCAGCATTGGCATATTGCACATATAATCTGTAGTTCCTGCATTGCCACAAGCTGAACAACTCCTTTTTTTCGAATAGATCGTATAAAGTAATATCGGTTTCCATATTTTGGAGATTGCTGGCGATATTGAATAACTGCAACATAAACGTAACCGGGTTTTCATTTTCTGGTAGTGCAACGGTATTCGTAAAGAGAGCTGCCATCAATCTTTCCGGATGAATATTTTTTTTCTGGAATTCGTTATACCTGATTTTCCAACCGGGCCCACTCCTGAAACGTATTGCTTCATCTGTATGAAAATTTAAATACTCCATATGTTCAGGTTCTGCATCTAAAGAGATATTCAGCCGGGGATTGAGCTCAGCCAATTTTCCACAGTAGTACTCCATACTGTGAATACAGCGGGGTACCGTTGTTGACACTCCTGTTATTTTATTTCCATCACCGAAAACCTGTGTATATCTTGTAAACATTCTTGTGGCAATTGCTTTTTGCTGAGCTATGCCCAAAGGCGTCAATTCGCCACCTTTTCCAGCAGATTCTTCCCAGATAACTTTTAGTCGTTCATAGACATCCTTGCCGGTGCTGGTTAAATTATTGGACTGATCTGCCACCTTAAAAATATCCAAAATCTGTTTATATTCATCATCCTCGACCAGGTAACGCGAGCCATGCCTTCCGAAATGACTGATATAAAAGGGGTAAAATCCTTCAGGATATGGTGCTGCAGGGCCAACATGTCTTTCAGGATAAACATATTGAACACCTCCGGATTTTTCCGGATTTTCGTATATTTCCTGAAAGGATGTTTGACCCTTTAGAACCGTGATAAATGAAAATGTTAATATGAACCAGAGAAAAAACTCCTTTATAATATGGATATTGTTTTCCACTAAAATTACTATTTTAATGTTTTAAGAAATTGGACAAAAGACAATATTGAGTCTGCTCTGAAAAGTAAATTTAGCCACGAATCCACGATTAATAACGAATCACTCAAATAATTTTTAATTGTTATTTTGTGTATTATAAATTATAATAATATGTATTACAACCATAGTAATTGGGACTTTTCGGAGAAGACTCAATATTAAAAAGTCCGCTCCTAAAAGTCTGTATTAAAAAATCTATGGCATTTAATGTTTGTTCAAGTCAAAGAGGATTTCTGAACAGAATTACAATCTACAAACTTCCGGGAGCAGACTCAATTTTCCATAAAAACTATTTTCAGTCTTGAATTATTTAAAATCCGGATTTTGTGTCAAATTTGGATTCACTGTGAATTCTTCCTGCGGAATAGGAAACAATTTGAACTTGTCATCCACGTCTTTTCCGATATAATTTCCGGCGGCTCCGTTACTTCCTTTCCAGTCCCAATTGTATCCTTTGGTGAATTTTCCAAAACGGATCAGATCCGTACGTCTTACCAGTTCAGTGTGCAGTTCCCGGGCGCGTTCATCCAGAATGAAATCCAGTGTCAGTTCATTGTCCGTGATTGCCCCCGAAGTTGCATTTCCATATTTACCAGAAAGATATGCTCTTTCACGAATTTCATTGACAAAATTTAAAGCTTCACCTCGGGACCCACTGGCTCCGCGAAGAATTGATTCAGCAGCCATCAGATATGCGTCGGCAGTACGGAACATTGGATAATCAATTGTACAATAAGTTGTTCCGTTAGGTGATAAGGGTTGGCGATCCTTTGTGAAATTTCTCCATTTCAGGGTGGCATATCCGTTTAAAAAATCATTCTTCAGGGCACTGCCTGCTATCCAGGTTTCTTTGGTGTGGTTAACAGTATAGAATTGAGCACGCTTATCTTTCTTGTTATCTCCCCATGGGTCTGAAGGATTATAGACCTGATCAGTGACCTCAAATTTATCAACGAATTGGGTTTTAAGCCGTGCATTACCCCATGCCTCAGCCATCCCGGTGATCGGTCTCATATTTCCGTCTGCCAAAGCTTTGATCAGGAAATTGGTACCTCCATAGCTTTTGGTATTCTCCAGGTCCTGTGGTAACACCCAAATGATTTCTTTACAGGTGTTATTGTCTGCAAGAAAGATGTGCCGGTAATCGGAAGCCAAAGGATATTTTCCGCTGTCTATAACTTTTTTGGCATATTGGTATGCTTTTTCATATTCATTTTTACCCACCCATGAGTTTGCATTCAGATATATCCTTGACAGTAAAAACCATGCAGCAACCTGGTCAACTCTCCCATATTCATTTTCACCTGGAGCCTTTAACAATTTAGCGACATCTTCTGCCTCTGATACAGCATAATTATAGATCTGCTCACGTGTTCTTTGTTCGGGTATGATACCAGGTAACATAGATTCGTCAATAAATGGTGTTGAACCGAACAAATCACAAAGCATACTGTATGCATAAGCACGGATAAAGCGGGCCTCTGCACGGAAATACGGAATATCATTCTTTAAAGCGTCATAAAGTCCCCTGTCGTTTAATTTTTCGTCAGTTGATTCCCGGAGGAATTCATTGCAATATGCAATTGTCATGAAAAGACGGTAGTAGGAGAACCGGGTTATCTGAGTACCGGCATTCCATGTCATGAATAGGTAGTCCCGGCTGCCCTGGGATGATCCTGAATGGAATAGTAATTCATCAGTAGTACATTCCTGCAAATAGAGAACCGCGCGTGTATAACAACTATATCCCTCATCCATTCCGACAAGGTCCGGATTTCCACTAGGTCCTTGCTGTCCACTTAAGATTAGTGAACCATAACATTTTGCCAAAACACCTTTATAAGCTGCAGCAGAAACATACACCTTATCACTGGTAAGTATTTTCTCATTCAAGGGCAATGTGTTCAGATCATCAAGACAGGACTGAAACAATACCAAAGAACCAACGATGAGAATTGATTGTATGAAGATTTTAATTTTCATAAGTTTATTTTTATAGAATTACATGTTGATTTAAGAACTAATTAAAAATTTACATTAATTGACACCGTATAAATCTTTGGACGCTGATAGATTGAATTATCAATACCGTTATAAATTTCAGGATCAACTCCTGAATATTTTGTGAATAGTGCCACATTTTGTGCATTAAATGCTATTCTCAGTGGACTGTTCCGGGCATTCCCCAACTTCTTAATCGTATATCCCAATGAGATATTATCCAACCGGAAAAAGGAACCATCTTCCAGGAACAAATCTGAAAAATATTGTTCCTGTTTAAATTCACGATCCAATGCCTGATGTGAAATATTACTGGAAACGCCTTCGGAACTGATCATTGATGCGATTGATTGTTTGGCTTCCTGGTAATTAAATACATAATTTCCGAAACTGCCATGTCCACTGAGACCAAGATCCCACTGCCTGAAACGGAACCTCGTGGATATTCCGTAGAAATAAGGAACCCTCGAACTTTTACCTGTGATGTATTTATTGGCATCGGTTTGAACATCCGTTATTGTTCCGTCTTTAGCAATGTATTTTCCTTCAATTGGTTTGCCATTTTCATCATAAGCCTGGCTTAATAGGAAGAAGGTATTTGGCATCTCTCCAACCTTGTGTATTTGATAAGATCTGCGGGTTTCAGTGCCTGTATTTACCCAGCTGTCCTCTCTGTCAATTACATTCAGTTTAGTGATAATTGATCTGCTATAAGTGAAATTTCCATTTAATATCCATTCCCAGGTAGATGTTTTAACGGGCACCAGGTTTAATCCAAGTTCTACACCATGTCCCTCCATATTTCCAATATTAGTGGAAAAGCTGTTTGTAAAATTACTACCGGCAGGAATAAATATTTCATTAAGCAAGTTGAAGGTGTATCGCTTAAAAACATCAATGGTTCCTGAAATCCGATTATTCAAAAAACCATAGTCAATACCTGCATTGTAAGTCGTGGTAGTTTCCCATTTTATGTTCGGATCATATCCATTGGGTCTATACATGTTTACCCATTCATTTCCAAAAAGATAACGGACATCATTGGTTGAAATGGAATATGTTCCAAGGTATGGATGGTAACCGCCAATATCCTGCTGACCTGTCTGTCCGTAACTGATCCTGATTTTCAGATCGGAAAGAAAATCAATATTTTTAAATAATTTTTCTTCTGTCAGACGGTAAGCCAACGCCAAAGACGGGAAATAACCCCAATGGTTCTGAGGTGCAAACCGTGAAGTCGCATCAGCCCGGAAAGATGCAGTTAGCAGTAATTTTTGCATATATGCATAATTCAATCTTCCAAAGAAAGAAAGAAGATATAAATGGTCCTGATCCGGATCAGAGTTATCAACAACATCTTTTACAATGGTTTCGGAATCATGGTGATACCAGAATCTTTGCCATTCGTAACCCGCCATGGCTGAGATATTATTTTTTGAGTTGATATCTTTTGCATAGCTCAATAAAGAATTGAACAGATAATTCTTATTAGCATTTTCGGACCAATACACCTTTCCTCTTCCATCGTTCCTGTTGCCCGTATACATTGAAGGAGCTTTATCCGGAACCATCTCATCATATCTTCTGTTGATCACATCATAACCAAAACTTACCTTCATACTCAGATCTTCGAAGTTATGAACTTTATAATTCAATGCAAAATTTCCAATTGAACGCTTAATATTACCTTCTTTTTCAATAAGTTCAAGGTCGGAAACAGGATTGCTTGATGCGAGGTTTATAGGGGTGCCGTTTTTATTCAACCACATATAATATCCCAGACCCATATCATCGGGATAAGTCTGAAAAATAGGCCTTGTAGGATCAAAATAAGTAGCTGCACTGATTACGCCGGTTGAGCCAGGAATATTGTTTTCCAGGCTACCTTTCAATATCAGGTCAATTGTTAAGTGGTTTTTGAAAAAACTGGGTGACAAAGCTATGTCGCCATTAAACCGCTTGTAATTGTTATATTTTAGTGTCCCGTTCTGATTGAGATGGCCAAAAGAAATTCGATATGGAATATCCAGTGTGTTTCCTGAAACTGACAAATTATGATCCATTCCCAGACCGGTCTGATAAATCTCTTTCTGCCAATCCGTACTTTCGTTGCCCAATTCAAAACCGGATGGAATATTTGCTTTTTCGTTAAAAGCCTGTCGGTATTCTTCGGCTGTCAAAACATCATAATATCCTGGCAATTTCGTTGCAGAGAAATTGGAAACATAGTTTATTTTGATTTTTGATGGTGTAGCACTACCTCTTTTTGTATTGATGATGATGACACCATTGGAAGCCCTGGAACCATAAATTGCCGTAGCGGAGGCGTCCTTAAGTACTGTAAAGGACTCGATGTCATTAGGGTTGATAGAGCTTAACGGGGAACTGGTTGCTGCAGGTATTCCATCAATTACGATTAAAGGGTCATTTGATGCAGAAAGTGAGGCACCCATGCGGATACGGATAGTACCTATACTTCCCGGAGAACCATCACCCGGAACAATGTTAACACCTGCAATTTTGCCGATCAAGGCATCCTGAGCGGTCATGCGCATTCCCCTGTTCAGTTCATCTGGTTTAATTGTTGTTAAAGAGCCTGTAACATCTCCTTTTTTAACTTGTCCGTACCCGATGATCACAACCTCATCCAGCAATTTGACTTCTTCTGCCAAAATTACCTTTAAACCTGTTTCATAATTCTGAACTAAAAATTTTTGGGTTAGAAAGCCCAAAAATGAAATCTCAAGTGTATCGTTTTCAGGTGCATTAAGCATGAATTTCCCATTGATATCGCTAATTGTTCCATTACTCGTGCTTTTTGAAATAATGGATGCACCAATAATCGCTTCCCCACGAGTATCTTGTACATAACCCGCGATCGATATCATTTTAACATTTTGTGCGTTAAGAGCAAAAAAGTTAAATATCACGGCTAAAGCCAACAGGGTAATCCGCCTCAGAATTTTTGTAAATATTATTACCATGATTTAAATAATTAGTTTATGCAAAGATAACTGCACTTTTAGCAAACTGCGCCTTCAGGTAGACTGCCTGGGTAGATTAAAAAACTATAGAATATCTTGTTAAATAACAGATATTCTATAAGTTATAAAATTTAAAAAAGATATAAAAAGTAGGTATTTCCTTTGTGTTAAGGAGAGTGATCCTGCTTTTATTTACCAATTTTATGCATGGCTTCAGCAAACTCAATTTTAGAGACTTTGAGTTTGTTTTTAATTTTGAGTTTGTAGTTATAAACAGTTTGGGGAGAATAGTGGAGAAAACTCGCAATTTTACTGCTATCTGTTATACCCAGACGGATAAGAGCAAAAACCCGGAGTTCGGGTGTTAGAATATCACCCGTTTTGGACAAAATTCTTTCATTATCTTTAAGCAATTCATTGAACTCTTCTAAAAAGTTTGGAAAAATATTTAGAAAAATTGCATCGAAATTTTTGTAAAACTCTTTTAGTTCAGCAGGCACGAGTGATAAACTTGTCATTCTTCTTGCTTCTTCCAACTTGTTGGTGACCAAACTGTGATTTAAATTGAGCCTGAATTTTTCAAGTTTATTGATATAATCGGAATAAAAGTTAAAGACCGAGCCGATGTATTCTTCTTTGATCTGATTAGTCTCTGAAAGTTGCTTATTAAGATGATCGAGATCCTTATTCACTTGTTTCAATTCCTCGTTGAGGTTATGCATTGACTTTTTGGCAAAAGAAAGTTTATTGATCTGCCTCCAAATTAAAAAAATGCTGATGACCAATATGACGGACAGGATGGATATCAAACCTAAATATTTTATCAGTCTTTGCTTCTCTTGTTTAATTTTTTTATCATAAGCTGCAGTTATAATTGGCAGAGTTTCAGAAATTTCGAGCACCCTGAATCTCGCATTGCAAAATGATGCATCTTCCAAAGAGCATTTAATATATGTATATGCTCTGTTAATTTGACCTTCCTGAAAAAGAATTACTGCTAATTTTCTGAGTGCAATATAGCCTTTAACTGCTTTTTTCAGATCAGAAATTGCTGAAATAGCCAAAAACTGCATTTCTTTTTCTTTATTACCTTTTTTTTCATAAACTTGTGATAATCCATAAGCTATCATGCCCATGCTCACATCATCGTTTTGATGTTCATTGTAGCATTGGTTCATCAAATGCAATGCTTTTTCATAACGCCCTTGTTCCAGGAGTTTTCCATTCTTTACTAACTGATATCCCAGAGAATTTAAATCAATAATTTGCAGAATGGAATCTTTGTATTGACTGATTAACTTGTCATAATTATTCTTTTCATACTGGGTCAAAGAATTTGCAGACATCAATGAATAAAGAGAATGATAGAGATGGAAATAATAAGGCCAATATTCCTTATCAAGTTTTTTGCGAACAATATTATTTGTAATGTCAAGAGATTCCTTATACATTCCCATGATGCCGAGTATCTCGGCAGTGTTCATCTTCGCAAAATATACCAGCTGTTTGTCATTTAACTCTTCAGCGATAAGCAGTTTTTTTTCAGCGACAGACAAAGCTGAGTTCATGTTGTAATGTCTGTACTCTTTGAAAAGCAACTGATATATGTCATACCTTTTCTTCAGGTCAGCTTCCTGATTGATCAATGTCTGTAAGCTGTCAATCCTGCGTTCTCTGATTTCACTGTATACCGACTTTTCACTTATGGTTTTGTCGAGTTCACCCAATAAAATATCCAATTGTTTCTGTGCAGTGACAATACTCAGATTCAGCAACAGAAGAATGATTATTTTGATTGATTTTTTCAATTTTTTTTGGAGATAATACTTATGAATGCTGGCAAAAATAAGGGAATTTCACTTTTGATCCGTTATTAATTTCTTCCAGGAAGTAAAATTTTATGGTTTAGGAATGGTAAATAAATAAGATATGCAGAATTGGCGAAGTAATTTTGTTCTTTTTCAAGGCTTAAATGAGGTAAACAGGAGTAGCTTTTTAACGAGTATATAACACTGGAAAAGGACAAAAGAACAAGCCAAAATGTTTAGGTTATTTTTTTCAATTCTTAACTTATCATTAAAGAAAAGAAGCGGTTATCTGACTAAACGTCAAATTTGCTATTTTTATGCAAAAAAAGCCATCCAGACAGAACGGAGATTTGTTGGTGAATACAACCAACAAGAGCTACAAAAAGGTCGTTCCCTCAACGGCCTCGTTACGTTTCTTCATTTCTTCAAATAGGTGATCAATTCACAATACGTCGCAAAGTCATTGGCATTCAATGTTTCCAAAGAATAACTATTGAGTGTTTTGACCAGATTCTTTTTGGCCAGTGAAGGCCAGGCGTACCAGGGTTTGATCTTTTGGAGCAGATTTTTATCAGGAATATACAAATAGAACCTGTCAAGACACCGGCAAGGATCATTCAATGTCTGAGTTGCGCAAAGCAGGAAGTAATCCTGTCTGTTTGCGATCAATACCCAATACAGATAATCATTTTTGTCCTTTAATAACACCTTTTGAGGCTCGCCTTCGACAACCAAATAATTCAGGTTGTTTACATTCAATTCTGCTAAAGCCAAATCTAATCTTGGATCTATACTTTCTTCTTGTTTCGAAAATAATAAATCCATTGAAATTAGCCAATTTGGCAAGTCGTCTGAACTTGTTAGTATTGTTGTTATTTGAGAAATTAATTGTGAATTAGGGCAAATTGCCCAAAACCAAAATATAATAAACCGAAAACTATTTTTCATAAAAATTATTAATCTTTAGTGAATAAATCATAAAGATCTCCTGCAGTTTTACTTGTTGATGTTGAAACTGTCACAGCTGTTGCAATACCTTTTATTACATTAGGTGGTGTACTGCTGTAAAATCCGGTAAAAAATCCAGCTGCCGCACCGACTGCATCGCCACAAACCATCCAAAACTTTTTCCAATCCCATCTACTTTGTGGAAATGTATAATTTTCCCAATAGTAAGCAGAGAATCTGCCTGCAGATGCCATAGTAAAAGTGCCTGGCAAATCTTCCGGATCATAATTGTTTAATAATAACTCCTCCATATCTTTAATATCATCAATGATATCACAAGCATTTGAACCATCGAATCTGGCTAAAATATCAACCAACTCAGTCATATAATACTTGTCAGTTGATGAGGTAGACAGACCTGAGATAAAAGTTTTTAATGTATCTTCCTCAAGACCATCAAAATATAATGCAACATCACTTGAATCCAGCAAATAAGGTTGTACCCAACTCCCAAATTCCGAGATCAGAACAGAATCCATTACATCAAAAGCATCAGATAAGGTTCCTCTGGGATCAATATGTTCAGCAAACTCATCCAAAATGTCATTATGATAAATACCGACAGAATCAAAATCATTACTTAAATTCCTTGGATAACATAAACCATTATTGTCTGAAGTTGGGTTAGTGATATCCGTATTAGGATCATTTAAAATAATTTCATCTTTTTTGCAGGAATTCACAGTTAAAACAATTGTAAGAAAAAATAAAATTAGAAATAATGCAAAATTTTTCATAATATTGTAGTTAGGTTTATTTTCCCGATTGGGAAGATTTATATTTTACGTTGCTCTGTTCCCACAAACAGGGCAATGTTTTATTTAGGTTTTTTCGATATCGACAGAAAGGGAAAACTGCCGGTTTTTACACCTTATTCAGTATGCAAAAACTTAAAGAATCTATCATTGGATGAAAATTTAAATGTGAACAAATATTTCCAATCGAGTGGTCAGTTTCAATTCCGGTAAAACTGTTGTAATAAAATCAAGAGGCAATGTACTATAAATAAAGCAGATTGTCAATGATTTATGTGAGAAAAATTACCCCCCCAATTTAGATTAATTCTAAATATATTGAATGGAAAATTATTGAAGCCTTTTGTTTACAGCCGTTGCCGGTTTTTTCACCAGCGACTTAATAGTATAAGTATGGAATTTGCAGCTGTTGGTTTGTTATAAGTACCGTCAAAATATATTATTGTTAATCATGTAGTTATATTTTAGGTACGTCAAAAAATTTTGCTGATAGACTCAAGTTACCGGACATATTCTATACATCCTATGTATCCACCTATTGGTGAAAACACCAACAAAGGTGAAACGACTTCTCCAAAACACATTTTTTTGGTTCCCGCAGATCTCGCAGATCAGCGCAGAAATTAACTTGATGAACAGGAAAAAGATCAGCGAAAATCTGCGGAATCTGCGGGAAATTCCTTTTTATGATTTGGAAATGATATAATTTGGTAATTTGAAAATCAGATCATCCGATCATTTTTGAAACAAACTTCGCCAAAATTGTCTATTTTTTTGGTTCCCGCAGATCTCGCAGATCAGCGCAGACAATAACCGGATGATCAAGAAAAGATCAGCGAAAATCTGCGGAATCTGCGGGAAATTCCTTTTTATTCGCCCCTGTTGATTTTTTCACCAACAGCATATTTGATGCTAACAATATACTATTACGATCACTTTGTTATAAATAACGTCAAAATATATTATTGTTAATCATGTAGTTATATTTTAAGCACTTCAAAAAATTGTGCTGATGAACTCAGGTTAACGGACAGATTCTATGAATCCTATGCATCCCCCTATTGGTGAAAACACCAACAAAGGCTACAATTCAACCTGGGAAGTATGGAATTTCTACCGGCTAACTTTGTGTATCACAATCCCAGCCCGCCGGCACCGCGATACAGTTTGACAGGTGATTTAAGTATGATATATTCAACAATCATATATTCATCCTGTTTGTTAGCAGATACCAAAAAAAGAGTCAGAAAAAAATATCCGCTAATCAATCAGACGGACATATTGTATTATTGGAGTAAACTGAATTTTCACTTTTTTTGAACGACCAGTTTATGAGTACTCGTCTGCTCACCACAAGAACATTTCAGTATATAAAAGCCATCTCCAAGCGTCTCAGTGGATATTTTTCCTGATGGATCCGTAACTGTCATGACTGATCTGCCGGACGGATCAAATATCTCAATGAGATCAATCGGTGTATCATGAGATATAGTAAAATATCCGTCCGCAGGATTGGGAAATAGCTGAGGATCATTTATGCTTAAATCTTTTGTTTTCACAGGTTCCCGATTGAATCTGATCACCCATCCGGGAGGAGGAACATAGGTCAAGTGACCATATCCTGTGGTAATTTCATAATCATTATATGATCCCAACATTCCAATCCCGTCATCCTGATTATCCGGGTTACGTAAGCTAATTCCCGGACCATATTGCAAGGTATCTGAGTTGCTAAAAAACAGGAAAAATCCCACCCCGGGAACATAACATGGTGAATTATCCAGGTTAATCTCTCCAAATCGTGTTTCCATAGAACCGTCTTCAAAAAACCAGATCTGAAAATTGACATGACTGTCAAATTCTTCAACTGAAGGGTCTGTATCCAGTCTGTTTTTCAAAAATTCAATGACAAGCGCTTTGACACCACTTATTGTTTTATAACTATACCTGACATCAGATTCCAGTTCTACAGGCCAATTGTATATAATATCAGGATTATATCCAAATGTAAATAAAGAAATATCATAATCGGTATCATCAAAATGCGCATAAGCATCATAATCCACATTAATATAGTCATAACTTCTTTCAAAAAACGGGAAATCAAAGTCCAGTTCAAATGTCAGAGACCACCAATCACGTCCTTCCCCTATGTCAAAAAATAAGGATGTGAAGGTATCCAATGGTTCATAGGTATCCTGGAAGCTGCTGATGGAATAGAGAGGGGATTGAGTATGCGAAAGAGATGATGTCAGCATGAATGATAATATGAAAAGTATATTTTTCATTTCGGATTTTTAAGAAGGGGAGTGTAATCCCACTCCCCAGGTTAATTTTTTCAATCATTTAAATAAATAACTGACCTTTCGCAGGTCAAAAATTTGTATATATAAAAAATAATTATATGTAT
>ERZ761607.1489-NODE-1489-length-29050-cov-5.903328_pt1 | contig 29050 bp, 19 predicted proteins | sample MGYA00511164_ERZ761607 | MGnify/ENA primary metagenome ERZ761607 (study PRJEB28899, sample SAMN02445080) | bioreactor sludge metagenome | biome: EBPR sludge | place: Australia: Brisbane, Thorneside Wastewater Treatment Plant | collected 2011-06-22 ... | reverse complement strand
GGTCCCAACGCCTTCGCGGGCGCCTTGTTCAACACCGGCCTGTTGGAATAAGCGCCTGAGCCCCTGCCCTTCGCCGCGGGCACCCCGGATACTTTTGATCGCGAGCCTGCGCAGGACCCTTTCCGCTTGCGCACCTGACCCAGACCGCACCATGGTGAACCAACTCGTCCTGTTGATCAACGTGGTCGGCATCCTGCTCGTGGATGCCTTCCTCGCCGCCAACCTCAGCATCACCCAGAATGTGCCGGCCGCCTTGGCACCAGGCAGCGAGGTGAAGGTGACGGTCACGGTGGAGAAGGGCGACCTCACGGGCTTCGCCAAGCTGCAGATCGACCTGCCCGATGGCCTTACGGCCACCGCCATCGAGACCAAGGGCGCCTCCTTCACCTTCTCCGACGGCAAGGCCAAGTTCATCTGGATGTCGCTGCCCGCCTCGCCCACCTTCAAGGTCACTTACACCCTCTCCGCCGCCGCGAATGCCTCCGGTATAAAGACCATCAACGGCCGCCTTTCCTACATCGAGGACAATGAGCGCAAGGTGTTCGAATTGCCCGCCAGCACGGTGGACCTCGGCGCTCCGGGCGCGTTGGCCGCCATCACCCAGCCGATAACGGCGGAAGACCCGACGGCCAATGACCTGGTGAGCGCAGCTGGCGCCGCCCCCGTGGGCACCATCCCCGTGATGGTGATCGACGATGCCAGCGGCGTGGCCCCGATCCAGGGCGCCGGTGGCGTGACCGGCCAACGGACCATCACACCCGTCACCGAGAAGGAGATGCTGGTGGAAGTGGTGGTCAGCAAGGGGAGCATCCGCGGATTCGGCAAGCTGCAGGAGGTCATCCCGCAGGGATTCACGGCCATGGAGAAGAACAGCGCCGAGGCCATCTTCACCGCACAGGACCGCATCGTGAAGTTCGTTTGGCTCAATCTGCCCGCGAGCAGCGAAGTGAAGATCGTCTACAAGCTGCGCGCGAACGAGCGTCCTGATGGGGAGTACACCATCGATGGGGAGTTCGGCTACCTGCTCAACGACGAGACCCAGAAGGCCGTGCTCGGCAGCAGCAAGTTCATCGTGGGCGCCCGGGCGTTCGAGGCGCTCGCCCAGGACCCCAGCTCCATGGGACAGCAGGAGGTGGAGGACCCCGAATTGGCCTTGCGCCTGAAGGAGGAGGCTGAGCGCAAGGCCCGCGCCGAGGCAGAGGCCCGTGCCGCTGAGGCCGTGAAGCCCGTGGTGAAGGAGAAGCCCGAGACCGCAACGGCCGCTCAGCAGCCCAAGGCCGCCGGACGCATCCCGGCACCTGAGAAAGGCGTCACCTACAAGGTGCAGATCACCGCAGCGCACCGCGAGGTGGGGAAGGCCTACTTCAAGGCGCGCCACAACTACGGCGGCGACTTCCAGATCGAGCGGCACCAGGGCTGGATCAAGTATGTAACCGGCAGCTATGCCGAGTACAAGGATGCCCGCGATCAGCGCGTGGGCTACGTGCAGGCCGGCCACAACTTCCCCGGCCCGTTCGTAACGGCCTACAACAATGGCGAGCGCATCACCGTGCAGGAGGCCCTCCTGATCACCAAGCAGCAGTGGGTGCAATGACCCGGACTTGATGCGCAGCCACCGCTCGGTCCTGTCGTCATCCATGTGCCGCGTCGCCGGCATCGCAGCCCTCTTCGCCCTTCCCTATCTCGCCTGCGGGCAATCCGACAGCCTCTCCGCCCCTCCAGTCCAGCAGCCGCCTGCGTCCGCCGCGCTCAAGCCCGCACGCTTCCTGCCCACCATCGGCCTTGGCGCGGGCATGTTCGCCTTCTACGGCGATGTGGGTAACGACCACGCGGGCCGCTCGCCGCTGGTCACGCGGCCGGGATACGAGATCCGCGCATCCGCTCCGATCACCGATTGGCTCGAGGCCGACCTCTATGCACTGCATGGCCGCTTGGGCGTCAATGAGCGCGACTTCCGGCGCAACCTCAACTTCGAATCGCGGATCACCATCGGCGGCTTCCAGTTCCGGTACAACTTCCTGCAGCTCCTGAACCGCGAACGCGTAGTGGAGCCCTACCTCAACGCAGGCTTCGAGAGCGTGGAGTTCCTCACGAAGACGGACCTCTTCGACGCGCAGGGACGCCGTTATCATTATTGGGATGACGGCACCATCCGCGACATCGCGGAGGATGCTCCGGATGCGGCGAACGCCGTGGAGATCCAGCGCGACTACCGCTACGAGACCGATGTGCGCGAATTGAATGCCGACGGCTTCGGGAAGTACCTGGAGCGCACTTGGGCCGTGCCCGTGGGGATCGGCGCCCGCATGGACATCGGATCCGGGCTCGACCTCCGCATCGGCACCACCCTTCACCTCACCTTCAGCGACCTGGTGGACGGCGTCACGGACAAGAGCGTGGGCGACCGGCAGGGCAAGGCCGGGAACGACCGCTTCCTCTTCAGCTCCGTGAGCCTGGGGTATGCCATTCCCATGGAGCGCAAGCCGAAGCCGCTGCGCTTCACCACACCGCTCAGCAATGAGCAGCTCGATGTGATCGTGCTCAACGACGATGAGGACGGCGATGGCGTGAAGGACTTCCACGACCGCTGCCCGGGCACGCCTGCCGGGGTGAAGGTGGACGCCTTCGGCTGCGCCTTGGACGGCGACGGGGACGGGGTGCCCGACGACCGGGACGACGAGCTCAACTCCGCACCGGGGGCGCTGGTGGATGGTCGCGGCGTCACCCTCAGCGATGAGGCGATGCTGAAGGCATGGCTCAACTGGAAGGACAGCGCGAACGTGAACATCGTCACCTCCCGGGTGGAGAGCTTCGGCCCCAAGCGCGAGAAGCCACCGGTCAAGCGGGTCTACGTGGTGAAGGTGGGCACCCACACCGAGGGCATCAGCGAGGAGATGATCCAGCGCATCCTGAGCATCCCGGATGTGCGCACCATCGAGAAAGGCGACACCACCTACTACGTCGTGGGCAGCTACGAAGCCATCCCGGAAGCGCTTCGCCGGGAGCTCGAGCTGAAGGGCATGGGCATCGAGAGCGTGGTGATGGCCGAGGAGGGCGGAAGGCTCATCGATGTGAGCAAGGAGACCGCTGCGGAGCGCGCCAAGATGGCGGGGATGGGTGCAGGCGATGACAGCCGCGATGTCATCATACGCGTGCAGCTGGGCGCCTTCCGCAACAAGCTCTCGAAGAACATCTTCGGAGGGATCAAAGACCTCGTGGTCATCAATGGCGACGATGGCCTCACCCGTTACTACACCGGGTCATTCAAGGAGGTGAACCCTGCCGCTGCGCACCGCGTGCAGATGCTCACCCAAGGGTTCGAGGGCGCCTTCCTGGTGGCCTTCCGCGAGGGAAAGCGCATCACCATGAAGGAAGCCGGCGCCCAGGTGCTGCGGCCCGAGGACCTCAGCACGCGGGTGACCCCCGGCAGCGTGGCGCGCGATAAAGTGCGCTACCGGGTGCAGGTGGCCACCTTCGCCGGGAACGTCCCCATGGAGACCATGGACAAGCTGCTCGGCCTCGGCGACCTGGAACCGGTGACCAGTGACCAGACCACGCGCTACTTCTATGGCAGCTTCGTGGAGCGCGGAGAAGCCGACGAGGCCATGCAGGCCATCCGGGCGAAGGGCTTCATTGATGCCTTCGTGGTGGGATCGGTCAACGGCGTGATCACGCCGGCCGAGGATGCGGACAGCCTGATCGGGAAGTAAGGCCGGGCAGAAGGCGGCCGCAGCCCTGCACAGTGTCCATCGATTTCCCGCAATGGCCGCAATAGCGCAAGCGGTGCCGCCGTTGCACCGGTCGTAGCGCGTACGCCATGGGACCCGCACCGCTACTTTCACCACCTCTTCCTACCACCATGCCATCGCTGCCCCGCCCTGCGCGCGCGACCGTCTTCGCCCTGCTGTGCATCCTCGCGCTCGCCGCCTGCCACACCAACGAGAAAGGCACGCGCCCGGATGCGGCCTTCACGCCCTACATCCCCGCCTTCACGGCCGGGCATATCAGCGCGCGCTCCCCCATCATCGTGCGGATCGCCGAGGGGCAGATCTGGAGGGACAGCTCAGCGGCTGCCGTCCAATCCCTCTTCGCACTCTCTCCCCAGGTCAAGGGAACGGTGCAATGGCAGGATGAGCTCACCCTGGCATTCGTTCCCGGGGAGCGCCTCGAACAGGACCGGACCTACCAGGTCGAATTCGCCCTGGGACGGCTCATCGATGTACCGAAAGGCCTCGAAACCTTCCGCTTCGAGGTCACCACATTCCGGCAAGGGATCGATGTGAAGGTGAACGAGATGCAGGCCCTCAGCGCAGCGGACCTCACCTGGCAGCGGCTCATCGCCAGCGTATACACCAGCGACGATGCGACCGGGCAGGACCTGGAAGCCTGCTTCACCGCCGAACAGGAAGGCCGGAGGCTGCCGCTGACCTGGGAGCACGAGCCCAATGGGCGGTACCATCGCTTCAGCGTGGACAGCGTGCGCCGTGGCGAGTCCGCATCGCGGGTCGAGATCGCGTGGAACGGCAGGGCCATTGGCAGCAGCGATGCCGCCACGCTTCCCTTCGAGGTGCCCGCCATCGGCGAACTCACCCTCATCAGCGCCACCACCTTCAGCGATGGCGAGCAGTACGCCACGTTGCTCTTCAGCGATCCGCTCGACCCCGGACAGGACCTGCGCGGCCTGGTGGGCATCGCGGGCGCGGATGAGCTGCGCATCGCGCACGACGGAAGCAAGCTCGTGCTCTACCCCGTGCAGCGCCTCAGCGGCAAGCAGGACGGCTTCGTGAGCGCGGGCCTGCGCAACGTGAACGGGCGAAAGCTCGGCAAGGACCTCAGCGTCGAGCTTGAATTCGAGGAGCTCAAGCCCGCGGTGCGCTTCACCGGAAAGGGCACCGTCCTGCCCAGCACCGACGGCCTCCTGCTCCCCTTCCAGGCCGTCAACCTGAAAGCTGTTGACGTCCGCGTGGTCCGTATCCACGAGAGCAACGTGTCCCAGTTCCTGCAGGTGAATGCGCTCGACGGCAGCCGTGAGCTCGCGCGCGTGGGACGCCTGGTCTCCCGCAAGACCATTTCACTGAAGACCGCGGACAGCCCCGATCTCGGGCGCTGGAACACCTTCTACCTCAACCTCGCCGATCACATCAAGACCGAGCCTGGCGCCGTGTACCGCGTGGAGATCGCCTTCGGCCGCCACCAGAGCGTTTACCCATGCGCCGGCAACGAGGAGGCGGAAGCACCGCGCGAGAAGAGCTGGGAGGAGGAGCAGGCTGCCTATGACCACCAGCAGGACTACTGGTACTACGACGACGACTACTACTACGATTACGAGGAGGAGTACAACCACCAGGAGCGGGAGGACCCGTGCAAGGCCAGTTACTACCGCCGCAACACGAGCACCGCCCGCAACATCCTGGCGAGCGATATCGGCCTGATCGCCAAGGTGGGCAACGATGGCAGCATGCTCATGGCCGTGAGCGACCTGCGCACCGCTGCGCCCCTGAGCGGCGTGAAGCTCGACGTGCTCGACTTCCAGCGCCGCTCCATGGGCCAGGTAGTGACCGACGGCGAGGGGCTGGCCACGCTTCCCGCCACAAGGCACAAGCCCTTCCTGCTGGTGGCGAGCAAGGGCAGCCAGCGCGGCTATCTCAAGCTCGACGACGGCGGCTCCCTCAGCGTGAGCAGTTACGATGTCCAGGGCGAATCCATCGAAAGGGGCCTGAAGGGCTTCCTCTACGGCGAACGAGGCGTCTGGCGCCCGGGGGATTCGCTCTACCTCAGCTTCATGCTCCAGGACGCCCAAGGCAGGCTGCCGAAGGACCACCCGGTGGTGCTGGAGCTGAGCGATCCGCGCGGCCGGCTCGACCAGAAGCATGTGCGCACCGCCGGCGTCAACGGCGTCTACGGCTTCCGCTGCGCCACCTCGCCCGATGCCCCGACGGGCTACTGGAACGCCGTGGTGCGCGTCGGCGGCACCGCCTTCCACAAGAGCGTGCGCATCGAAACCGTGAAGCCCAATCGGCTGAAGGTGCTGCTGGAGTTCCCCGACGGGCCCTCCGGCACCGAAGGGGAACGGCTCAGCGCGGAGGGGGCGCGGACGATCACGCTGCGCTCGCACTGGCTGCACGGAGCGCCGGCCCGCAACCTCAAGAGCCGCGTAACGGTGACCATGAGCGCGGGAAGTGCGGCCTTCAAGGGCTACGACGGTTTCCAGTTCAACGACCTGAGGACATGGGTGCCTGAGGAGGAGCAGGTCGCCTTCGAGGGCGCCCTCAATGAGCAGGGCGAGGCGCAGTTCGACCTGAACCTGCAGATGGGCCGCAGCGCACCCGCCGTGGTCAGCACCAACATCGTCACCCGGGTATTCGAGGCGGGCGGCGATGCCAGCATGGACCGGGTGACCGTGCCCTACTATCCCTACACCAGCTATGCCGGCATCCGTGCACCCGATGCGGGCAGCGCCTGGGGGACCTTCGTCACGGACACCACCTACCGGTTCTCCGTGGCCAGCGTGGATGCCAAGGGGAAGCCGCTCGCCGGCCACCAGCTGAAGGCGCAGGTCTACAAGCTCAACTACAACTGGTGGTGGGATGGAAGCCTCACGGGCAGCGCGAGCTACATCAGCTCTCCCAGCGTGGAACTGCAGCAGGAGCATGCCCTCATCACCGATGCCAAGGGGAAGGCGGTGCTCAGCCTGCGCATCAACCGCCCGCAATGGGGCCGATTCGCCGTGCGCGTCACCGACCCCGCCAGCGGCCACGCCAGCGCGGTGCAGGTCTACATGGATTGGCCGGGCTGGGAAGGGCGTAGCCGTAGGCAGGACCCCGACCAGGCCGCGGTGCTCAGCTTCAATGCCGACAAGGAAAAGTACCAGGTCGGCGAACAGGCCACACTCATCATTCCCAGCGGCGGCACAGGGCGTGCGCTGGTGAGCCTGGAGACCGGGAGCCGGGTGCTCGATGCCGCATGGATCGACCTGAAGGCCAAGGAGACGCGCTACACCTTCCCCATCACTGCGGACATGGCGCCGAACGTCTTCGCGCATGTCACACTCGTGCAGCCGCATGCGAGCACGGCCAACGACCTTCCCATCCGGCTGTACGGTGTCATCCCCATCCTCGTGGAGGATGCCCAGACCCACCTCAGCCCGGTGGCCCAGGCACCGAAGGAGATCAGGACCGATTCGCCCTTCAGCGTGGAGGTGAGCGAGCGGACCGGCCGCGCCATGACCTACACGCTGGCCATCGTGGACGAAGGCCTGCTCGACCTGACGCGCTTCAGGACGCCCGATCCCTGGAAGCATTTCTATGCGCGTGAGGCGCTCGGCGTGCGCACCTGGGACCTCTACGACCAGGTGATCGGATCCTTCGGCCAGCAGCTCCAGCGTGTGCTCGCGCTCGGCGGCAGCGATGAAGGGGCCAAGGGCGATGCCGCCCGGGCCAACCGCTTCAAGCCCGTGGTACGCTTCGTCGGGCCCTTCAAGCTGGAGCGCGGGAAGAAAGCCCGGCACGACTTCACGATCAGCAACTACGTGGGCAGCGTGCGCGTGATGGTGGTGGCCACGGACGGCGTAACGGCCTACGGACATGCCGAGCAGACGGTGCCCGTGCGCAAACCGCTCATGGTGCTGGCCACACTGCCGCGCGTGCTCGCGCCCGGCGAAACCGCCGACCTGCCCGTGACCGTCTTCGCCATGGACCCCAAAGTGAGGGACGTGACGGTGAAGCTGGAGCCCAATGAGCTGCTGACCCCCGAAGGGCCATCGCAGAAGTCGATCCGCTTCACGGCCATGGGCGACCAGGTCGTCACCTTCAAGGTGAAGGTGAAGGATGCCGTGGGCGTTGCGCGGATGAAGGTGAGCGTGAGCGGTGCCGGCGAGAGCGCAAGCGAGAGGATCGAGCTGCAGGTGCGCCAACCGAACCTGCCGGCCACCGAGGTGACCGAGGCCCTCGTGGAGGCTGGCCGGAGCTTCAGCGCCACGCCAGCGCCGATCGGCGTGGCAGGCACCAACAGCGCCTACCTCGAGGTCAGCACGATCCCGCCCGTGGATATGGGACGGCGCCTGCAATACCTGCTCGACTATCCGCACGGCTGCCTGGAACAGACCACGAGCAAGGCCTTCCCGCAGCTCTTCCTCGCCCAAGTGATGGAATTGCCTCCGCGCGGCGACCAGATGGCACGCGCCAATGTAGAGGCCGCCCTTCGCCGGATGGTGCAGTTCCAGCGCAGTGATGGCGGCTTCAACTATTGGCCCGGTGGCGACCACTATGACACCTGGACGAGCATCTATGCGGGCCATTTCCTCGTGGAAGCCGAGCGGGCCGGCTATGCCATGCCCGGACAGGTGAAGGCCCACTGGCTCGGCTTCCAGCGCAAGCAGGCCCGCGATTGGAACGGGTCGGTGCCTCAGGGTTGGCAGCGCAGCGGTACCCAGCTCGTCCAAGCCTATCGGCTGTATGTGCTTGCCCTGGCCAAGGCGCAGGAGCTGCCCGCCATGAACAGGCTGCGTGAGCAGAAAGACCTTGGCCTGCAGGCCAAGTGGATGCTGGCTGCGGCGTATGCGCATGCCGGTCGCAAGGATGCGGCTCAGCAGCTCATCAGCGGCATCCCGCTGCAGGTGCCCGCCTACACCGAGCAAGCATTGACCTATGGCAGCGACCTCCGCGACGAGGCGCTCATCGTGGAGGCCCTCATCGCCATGGGCGAGACCGAGAAAGCCGCGCCGGTCGTGGCCCGCATCGCCAAACGGCTCAGCAGCAGCGACTGGTGGAGCACCCAGAGCACCGCTTTCGGGCTGCTGGCCGTATCGCGCCTTGCACAGCTGGGCCAGCTGGGGAAGGGCATGAGCTACACCCTCACGGTGAATGGCAAAGCCACGGAGAGGTTCTCGGAACGGGCCATCAGCCGCATCGAGCTGCCCACGCCCAACGGCAAGGCCTCCGTGCAACTGGAGAACACGGGCAAGAACCTCCTGTACGCACGGCTCGTGCGGACGGGGACTCCCCTGGCCGGCGAGGAGCAGGCCAGCAGCAGGGGCCTAGGCCTCACCGTGTCGTACACCCTGATGGACGGAACGCCCGTCGATCCCCGCCGGATCGAACAGGGCACCGATTTCATGGCGGTGGTGACCATCGCGCACCCGGGCGTGGTGAACGGCTATCAGCAACTGGCCCTCTCACAGCTCTTCCCAAGCGGCTGGGAGATCCGGAATACCCGCTTGGAGGGAACGCTGGCCGGCGCATCGCAGGGCCCCTTCACCTACCAGGATATCCGTGATGACCGGGTGCTCACCTACTTCGACCTCTGGAAAGGACAGAGCCACACCTACCGCGTGCTCCTGAACGCCAGCTATACGGGCCGGTACTACCTGCCAGGCGCGCATTGCGAGGCGATGTACGAGCATACGATACAGGCCCGCAGCAAAGGCCAATGGGTGGAGGTTGTGCCGGCCGGCGGAGAAACGGCCGCAATGCCGTAGCCCAGCCGCCAGCATGGGCAAGGCCGGACCGGGGCCTGTGCGCGGCCGGGACCGATGCGCCGATTGGCGGTGATGGGTGCCGTTGGCCCATCCGTCGAATCGCCATCGCCGATCCGTCGAAGATCCCGCCACTTCCAGCGCCGGCCTGCGTTCAGGGACCCAAACACCTCCACCCATGGCTCCCGCCCTCCTCACCCGTCCTTTGCTGGCCTTCACCGCCCTCCTGCTCAGCGCCGGTGCGGTGCGCGCCATTGCCCCGCCCGATGGCGATGTCGTGCTCACGGGCTGGATCCATGTCGAGGACCACACCTGGCAGGATGCCACGGTGGCCGTTGAGGTCAATGGCTCCACGCGTACGGCACGCGTATCGGAAACCGGCCGCTTCACGCTTTCCCTTCCCGGCGGAGCCGATGTGGTGCTGCGATTCGAGAAGCCCGGTCACCTGGCCAAGGAAGTGGTGGTGGACACACGCCATGCGGGTCAAGGACCGGCGGGCCGCCGGAGGCGCCACGTGAAGTTCGCCGTGGTCCTGGAACTGGAGCGGCACATGGCAGGCTTCACCTATCACAGCCCCGTGGGCAGCATCGGCTTCGACCAGGAGGGGGGGTGCCTGGCCGTTACCCAGCACCGCGACAAGGTGCCGCCGACCCGCCAACAGCCCATGGTTTTCTGACCATATTCCGGGACCCACACACCGCTGTTCGCGAACATCTGACGAGGATCAGTCGCACATGGCTCCGGATCTCATTACCTTCATCGCATGAGCCCCTTACGCATCATCCGCAAGAAGCCACGCAAGCGGGCGTCGCGCGTGCCCGAGGAGTTGCTCGTCGCATTGCCAGGACGGAATGGCGCCAAGCCGGAGCGTGTGGCGCTTCAATGGCACGACGGAGCCGGTGAGCTGCACGTCGCCACCTTGACCCCCGCACAGAGCTGGCCTTACCTCAACTGAGGCAGCGCCTTCCCGTGGGGCGATGGAAGGCGTCCATCGCATGCTGCGGCTGAAGGCGCGTGCGGTCCTTGTTGCACCATTCCGTTTCGCGCTCCCGTCCGCTCAGCGGTGCCAGATGAACCGCGTCGCAGCTGAATGCGCTCCGCTTCCGGAATCAAGGATCCGGAAGAGGCAGATGCCCTCCCCTGCCCCGGTCATGTCCACCCATAACGGCCCTTCGGCAGAGAGGGTCCCGGTGCGCACCAAGCGCCCCTGCGCATCGGTGATGTGCCATGGCGTACCTGCCGCCAATGACCCCGTCCAATCGACTCGGAGCATCGGCGAAAGGACCTGCACAGAGAGCTTACGGTGAGGAGCCGCCTCATCGAGGCCTGTGGAGAGGTAGGGCTCCGATGGCACATGGCAGCCATTGGCGTAGGCTACGCTCACCGTGTAGGATCCAGGCGCAACGGGCACGATGCAGCCCTGGTTGCTGTTGGCCAGTTCCACGCCGTTCAGGTACCACGCATAGCCTGGGCCCGGCGGGGTAGCGCACAGCTCGCCATCCACAGCCGTGATCACGGGCTGCGTGGGCGGCACGAAGACGATGTCCACGGTGACGCCTAGTCCCACTACGTAGTCCGGGCAGATGGCGGGGGCCCCGCTGACGTGGTAGCTCCCGCTTTCCGTCACCACCAGCACGGGAGCATCCGCGCCATCAATGGGCTGCCCGTTGCGCGTCCACTCGATGCTCTCGGTGTAGGGCATGCCGAGCGTAAGCTGCACGAAGGCGCCCTCACAATACTGTGCCGCGCCTTCCCCGGTGATGCCCAATGGCTCATCGCCCTCCGTCATCACTACGGGCGGGAGGAAGACCCAGCCATCCACCAGCACGGGGGCGCTCATTTCAGCGCAGCCATCCAGCTCAGCCAGCACGCTGAAGCTGTAGCCGCTGCTCTGCTGGTAGTCGACGGGCAGGGTCTGCCCCATCGCACCCGGGATGGGCTGCCCCTCCCTGTACCATTGGTAACTGTCGTAGACCTGGGTACTCAGCAGCGCGTTCTCAAGCGGGCAAAGCACGAGGTCGCTCGGGCTGATGGTGGGCGTGAATTCGCATTGTGCGCAAAGCCTGATGGCGAGCGCGAAACCTGTGAGTGATGTGAGGTACCGGTTCATCCTTTACTGCCTGTTCGCCAAAAGACGCACTACAATCGCAGGGCGCGGCCTGGCCGGTGATGAGCGGTGAATCCGATGGATGAACACCCGGCTGGCTCCTCCGCGGGATGCGTGCCCATTCACCGGCGAAACCTGATTCCGGCCAATTGCCTGGATGGGATGCATCGCTAGCCTCCGAAACCGCTTCAGCGCATTCCCATGGCCAACAAGTGAACCCTCAACCCTGCCTCGCCGCGCAAAGCCGGCAAGGCCGCACCCTCGCCCAGAGACCGCCGGCTTCCGGGATTGCAGCATCCGGGGCGGGTCGGAGCCAGGAACCGTCAGTGAGACCAGTCCGGCTCACAGCTTGATCGGGAGCGACATGGCCACCAGTGCCATCACGAAAGCCGGTGCCGCGCCCACGGACAAGGAGGCGGTGGCACGCAGCCGATCGAAGCAGCAGGGTCGCTCAGCGCTTGACGAAGGCCCTTCGCCTGCCTTCGGCGAACTCAAGCACGTAATACCCGGGAGCGAGGGCCGAGGCATCGACGGGTGATGCACCAAGGCCGTCGGCGACGATGCGGCCCTGGGCATCGGTGACGCGCACCGCCGGCAGTTCCCCCATCCAATGCAGCAGGTCCTCAACGGGCTGCGGGAATACCTGCGGTGCCGGGCGCCCATCATGATCGTCCACCCCCAACACCGACTCCACGGTGAGGATCGTGTCCACGGGCGCGCAAAGTGAATCGGCCAGGAAACTGACATGATAGCTGCCTGCGGGCAGGTCCTCCCAGAACGCTGAAACCCCGACCTGGTCGCCGCCGGCAGGCTCCATGGAAGGCCATGCACGAATCTGGAACCAGCCTGTGATCGGCGCTGGGGGCGGTAGCACCGCTGCAGGGTCGGGCACCACCCCGAGGATGGCAATGCTGCCCCCAGTTCCAGCGCTGACGGCTTCAACCTGCGCATCGAGCACGGCCCCATCGCAGGAGTACGCGAGCACCAATTGACTGTACCCGGATGACCCGCAGGCGCCATGATCGATGAGGTGCAGCTGGTATGCGGACCCGAAGGGCAGGCCATCCCACAGCTCGAAGCCGGCCAAGCAGGAGACCGGCCAGAGGCTATCGACGGGCACGCCATCCTGTAGCAGGTATAGCACCGTGGAGTCCGGATCCGGTGCGCAATGATGGTGATGGAAGATGCTCGTGCCGCAAAAGGGCAGGCTGGCGGTTGCATAGAAGTCGGCACCGTTCGGCCCGCCGACCGGTGAGAGATGAAGCATCCATGCGAGCTGCAGGATCTCGAAGGAGAGGGTGTCAATGGGCGCCGTGCCCTGCAGGAGCACCACCTGGTGCATTCCAACCCCGAGGCCATCGGTTGACCAATCGGTGCCGCCATTGTCCCATAAGCACGCATCGATATCGCCGAGATCACCGCACTCGAACGGGTTCAGGTAGGCCAACCCCACTGAATCGGGCCACACCGGATGGTGCATATACGGGCCGCACTGGGCGACTCCGGCGTGGGTGATCAGGGCGGCGAGGAAGCCGGCAGTGATGCGCATGGGGCATGGTCTCTTCGAAAAGACGGAAAGCCACCATCCGGTTGCCCCTGGAACGGCGGAAGGCACGGCCCGTCGCGGGTGCGAGCCGGCGCCAGGCGGCAGCCCTTCACAGCCGCTGCAAGGCGGATCCTCTCGCACCCCTGAGGCTAAGGTGCCTCCGCATCATCGGAAACACGCGGTGGACCGCTCACCCGGCCGGAACCGTCCTCCGGCTGCAGCCTTGCCTTCCTGACCTGCTCCCAATACCGGTAGTGCATGCGGCGGGCCAAGGCCAGCAAGTCATCCGCGGCGATGCGAGCGGTGTGCAGCTGGATAGGGCGGCGCTCCTCGAACACACGCCCCTGGTCGTCGACCGTGTAGATGCCGGCATAGCGGGGAAGCACGATCGGGGAGGCGGTGCGGTATACCCGGCAGGGCATGGCGAAGCAGAAGTAATTGGGGCGGCGGCAATGAGCGGACCCAGCCCGATCACGCGCCCGCTCATGGGCCTCCACCCGTGTGCGCGTTGCATCGTCGCGCTCCACCGGGAATGCGCCATTGAGGAGCAGGCCCTGGCTGTGCTTGGGCTTCAGCAGGTCGTGCTTCAGGTCATTCCGGCTCACCTTGATCTCCACCTCGCAGACATGCCCCTCCGGCGTCACGGTGAGGAGGTCGCTCTCCCAGGCGTAGAGCCTGGCATTCGGGGTGATCCACTCGTGCCGCAGCCCCATCGCGTGAAGGCGCATGTGCCAGGCGATGTCCGCTGCTTTCATCGCCTCTAAATCTAAGGCGCGGCGGGCGGGCATGCAGGTGGGCCGACGCGCACGCATCAAGCCGCGGCTCCTTATCTTCAGGCCATGGAGCGCAGGATCAGCACCCGATTGGCGGAGATGATGCTATCCGATGGCGACCGCATCATCGAGGTGCGCTACCGGGCGGGACTGGACCTGGACGTGGAAGGGCTCCTGGAGGTGCAGCAGCGACGCGGTGAATTGACGGATGCACGGTGCGCGATGCTCGCTTTCTTCCAGCCCGGTACGTTGGCGGACCTCTCCGTGATGGACATGGACTTCTTCGGCGCCACGCGTGCAGGCGAGCAGCTCATCGCACTGGCCATCGTCACCGAGGATGACCTCGGAGAGGCCATGTCATCCATCTACTACAGCTACCATCCGCAGCCTTTCCCCACGCGCATGTTCAGGAGCGAGCGGGAGGCACGGACGTGGATCGCGGAGCAGCTGCGCATGGCTGGGATCTGAAATCGGCTCCTGAGCGCTGCGCTCGCGCGAACAGAGGAGAAAGGTGGGTCAGCTGCCCAACGGTTGCGCTGAGGGCGCCCCTGGTTCACGGCACCTGCGTCGGAATGCTCGATGTGTGCTTCCAATCAGCGGGTGCCCCACTTCCGGTGAGGCCGTACTTGAGAAGGGCGAGCACACCCAGCAGAATGACCAACGGAATGATCACTTGACGAACGAGGCGGTCCACCCAATGCATGAGGCTACCTTCCATGGAATGCGGATTGTGGGCGCGCTTTCAAGCAAAGCTCACGCGCCGTCAAGCTATACGCGCCTGGCGCGCCAATGGTTGCAGGCAGCCTATTGCGGCCGCGTCGCCTGGTGCGGTGCGCATGCACGAACCGATCGGGGAGGCTTCAGGCTGCAACGGCGGCGGCGGCAATGCACCGGCGCGGGAAGCTCCCGGCCAGGTGGCGCCTGACGAAACGTGCCGAGCCATCGCTGCCCACGAACTTGTTGTAGGTATTGGGCGGAACACCATAGAACGCGTGCTCACTGCCGTCGCCGAGGCAGACCCGCAGGACCTGTCCCTTGTACTGCCAGTTGGCCACGCCGCTAAGAAGGGCCACCTCGAATTCGGCCGCCTTTGCAGCCTGCGTCTCCGGATGCAGCGCTTCCAGCAGCTTGTAGGCCGCGATGATGCGCTGGCTCATGGCCTCAGCCGCCTCCCTTTCCGCTTCCTCCTGGAAACGGTCCGGGTGATGGCGTTTCATCAGGCCCTTGTATAGCCCGTTGAGCTCCTTCAGGCTCAGGCCCGAGGCGGCGCCGAGCAGCAAGCGGCTCTCATTGATTTCCTTCATGGCGGCGTGTTCACGGGAAAAACGGCCGCAAAGGTCGGCAAAAAGACCGCTGTTCTGTTCAACGAACCATCCGCACGCTCCCGGTGCGCACACCTCCTTGGAACACGCTGAGCACATAGGTGCCCTCGTTCCAGGCCATCGCCTCAACGGTGCAGGTGGAGGAACTGATGCGTGCGGCATGCAGCAGGCGCCCGGTGGCATCGGTCACTTCCAGCCGATCGGCCCCTTGCAAGGACTCTGGCAGGCGCACGGTGAAGCGGTCGGTGAAGGGATTGGGGAACACCTCCGGTTCGGGAAGGCGCACCTCATCGATGCCGATGGTCGCGCACGGGTTGTAGCTGCCATTGAGCGTGGTGGCGTTGAACACCGGCGACAGCCAATTCCTGAGCTCCTCGGCTGCCGGATTGGGGTTCGCCGTGCCGAAATGGAAGCTCATCTTGCCGAAGTAATCCGGTGCCGTGGGCGTATCACAGAAGGATGAGCCGCCCGTGAGGGTGCCGATGATTCGTTTCGATGCGTTGAACAGCGGGGCCCCGGAAGATCCGGGTTCCGTGACCCCATGGCCGTTCACGGTGGCCGCCCAGGTCACGCGCCAATGCGATCCGCTGGGTCCGCCCCACGTCGTGCTCACAAGGTTGGAAGTGTAGGTGCTGATCTTCTTGTAATCCCCATCGGGGTGGTGGATGCACACACCGGAATTCGACCCCGTTCCTGTGGCGTCCCAGCCGGCATAGTAGGCGCCGACCGAGGCCGGCACGGCACTGGTGAGCTCGAGCAGCGCGAAATCGGAGCCGCTATCCCCACCGTTGTCGTTGCTGTCAGCCCGCCGCGTACAGCCCACCATGTTGAACCCGTTGGTGGTACCGCCATCGCAGGATGCACGCTGGTAGTTCCAGCGGAACTGGAATGTGGCGAAGTTCGAGTCCTGGCTGTCCACGATGCAATGGTGCGCCGTGAGCACATAGGGCTTGCAATCCTGGGCGGTGTTGTTGACCAGTGCCCCGGTGCAGAAACCGGTGCCTGAGGGATCCACCACCCGGATCCGGACCACCGAGTTCCGCTGGTCCACCCAGTTGTCGCCCTCCGGGCAGAGTACATCCACCTCGCACTCACCGGAGAGCATGTCCGCCATCCGATAGGCGTGGGCCAGCCGCCGCAGCCTCAGCGCTCCCTCTCCGCGCACGGCGGCCGGTTCGTGATACTCCAGCACGCAGGCATCGCCGCGGGTGAGATCGGTGGCCAACGCACCGTTCTCCTGGACGTGCGCAGCCGTGTACCCGCCGTATACCTCGTCGCCGGAGGCGGAATAGACGTGGAGCTGAGCGCCGGGCGGCAGATGCACTTCCTCGAGGAAGAGCTCCATGGCGATCGCCCCGGGTGAGGTGATGCGAAGCCGCCAGAGGCGGTCGCCACCAGGCAGCTCGAGCCAGGTTCCATCGGTGCCGAGCGATGCCTCCAGCGCCACGAATCGCCCGTAGAGCGGAACCTTGCCCATGGCATCGCGCTGGCGGTCGTCCGCGCCTGCGGCATCGGCGTCGAAGGGAGCGGCCTCCACACCCGCCACCGCATGGGGGTCTAGGCCGAGGCGCATGCTCAGCGGCAGCGCACCCGTGGTTTCCTGGCCGAGGGCACCGGATGCGAAACCGAGGAGCACGACGTTGAGGGAAAGAGCAAGTCTCATGCAGATAGGGATGAATGGGGCGAATGTAGACGAGCGGTTGCCGGAACCCAACGAACTTTCGCCCATGGTTCCGGTGAACGGAGGAGGCCCGCGCCGGATGCGGAATGCCCCTTGGATCCGCAGGCTGCGCTGGCACGCCGTTGCTGCGGCCCTGGTTCTAGCCTGGGGGCGGTGGGGGCCGATGGAGCCGCTCTTCGAAGGGCCGCGCAGCACGGTGCTGCTCGACCGCGATGGTGGCCTGCTGGGTGCCACGGTGGCCGCGGACGGCCAGTGGCGCATGCCCCCCGGCGACAGCATCCCCCACCGGTTCGAGCGCTGCCTCATCGCGTTCGAGGACCGCCGGTTCCGTCAGCATTGGGGCGTGCGCCTCCCTTCCCTCCTCCGCGCGGCGCGCCAGAACCTGCAGGCCGGCCGCACGGTGAGCGGAGGCAGCACCCTTACCATGCAGGTGGCGCGCATGGCACTGGGGCATCGGGAGCGCACGGTGCTGAACAAGCTCGAGGAGATCCTGATGGCCCTGAGGCTGGAGCTGCGGTTCAGCAAGGATGAGATCCTGCGGATCTACGCTGCCAACGCGCCCTTCGGCGGCAATGTGGTGGGCCTGGAGGCCGCAGCATGGCGCTGGTACGGCCGGGACCCGCACTCCCTGGGCTGGGGTGAATGCGCCACCCTGGCCGTGCTTCCCAACGCCCCCGCCCGTATCCACCCGGGCCGCAACCGCGAGAGCCTGCGCGCCAAGCGGGACCGATTGCTGGACCGGCTGCTGGCCGCGGAGGCCCTGGATACACTGGCCTGGTCGTTGGCGCGCGAGGAACCGTTGCCTGAGGCACCTCACCCGCTGCCCCGGCTCGCCCCCCACCTCCTGGCCACGCTGCAGTCCTCGGGCCTCGAGGGGAAGCGCATCCGGAGCACGATTGACAGGGTCCTGCAGCAGCGGGTAATCGACCTGAGCCAGCGCTATGGCCACCTGCTGCGGGCCAATGAGGTGCATAACGCAGCTGTCCTGATCCTGGATGTCCCGACAGGCGAGGTGCTCGCCTACCTGGGCAACCTGCCCGATGCCGATGCCGCCCATGCCGGCCATGTGGATATCGTGCGTGCGCCCCGGAGCACCGGAAGCCTGCTGAAGCCCTTCCTCCATGCCGCCATGCTGCAGGCCGGGGAGCGCATGCCCGACCAGCTCGTGGCCGACCTGCCCACCAGCTACGACGGGTTCGCGCCACGGAACTTCGACGAGCGCTACAGCGGTGCGGTGCCGGCATCGCAGGCCCTGGCCCGCTCGCTCAACGTGCCTGCGGTGCGTGCGCTGCGCGAGCATGGCGTGGAGCGTACACGCGGCATGCTCATGGCCATGGGGCTCCTGCACCTGGACCGCAGTTCGGCCCATTACGGCCTGTCGCTGATCCTCGGCGGGGGCGAAGGCACCCTCTGGGAGCTCACCGGCGCCTATGCCTCCATGGCCAGGGTGGTGCAGCGCTACACCGGGAGCGATGAGGCCTTGGCCGGCGCCGTGCATCCCCCCGTGGTGCATGGGGCCGAGCAGGCGGGGAACGATGCGCGACCCGTGCTGGGCGCCGGGGCGCTCTATCACACACTGATGGCCCTGCAGCAGGTGAACCGTCCGGAGAATGAGGCCGGCTGGCACCGATTCGATGGGGCGCGGCGCATCGCTTGGAAGACAGGCACCAGCTTCGGCCAGCGCGATGCTTGGGCAATCGGCACCACGGACCGCCATACCGTGGGGGTATGGACCGGAAACGCAAGCGGCGAGGGCCGGCCCGGGCTCACCGGCACCTTGGCTGCCGCCCCCCTCCTCTTCGACCTCTTCTGCGCGCTGCCCCAAGGCGGCGGATTCGAGCCGCCCTACGATGCACTGGAACCCATTTCCGTTTGCCGGGCGAGCGGCTACCGGGCAGGAATGGACTGCGACGATGCGGAGGAGCGACTGACCTTGCGCGAAGCGCTCCGCACCGCCCCCTGCCCCTATCACCGCCGGATCCTGGTGAACGCCAACGGCACCTGCCGCGTGCCCCCGGGGCCGGATGCACAGGTCCGCGCTTGGTTCTGCCTGCCACCGGCCATGGAGCACTACTACGCCCCTGAGCACCCTGCCTATCGCCCCTTGCCGCCCTGGGAGCCCGGCTCGGCAGTCCCTTCCATGCAGGACCAGCCCATGCAGATGATCTATCCCGAGCAGAGCGCCACCCTCTACGTTCCGGTGCAGCTGAACGGCGAGCCGGGCCGGGTGGTGCTGCGGGCCGCGCATCGGAACCCCCGCACCAAGGTCCATTGGGACCTGGATGGCGCCCCGATCGGCACCACGGTGGGCGACCATCAGCTGGCGGTGGAGTTGGGCGACGGCGACCACATCCTCACCTTGACGGATGAGGCCGGCGCCTACCACCGCACCGGGTTCCGCACCATCTCCGCATCGCCTCGCCCCCCAACCGGTCCGTGAAGCCGATTCGATGGCCATGGCTTGACAGTTGTTGGGAGTGCCAAGGCAACCGCACCGCCATCCCATGCGTTACATTGGCGTCTCATACCGCACTCCATTGATCGTCCCCTTCCGCCACGCCGCCCTGGTCGGCGCTTTGGTGCTATCCGCAGCGCTCACGGCACAACCGGTGCCGCCCCCGTCAGCTGCCGACCCTGCCACCACCGGAAAGCTCGAATCCCTGCTCTACCACATCGACCGCATGTACGTGGACGATGTGGACAAGCAGAAGCTCGTTGACGCGGCCATCGTGCGGATGCTCGAGGAGCTGGACCCGCATTCGATCTACATCCCCAAAGAGGAGCTTGAGGAGGTGAACGAGCCGCTGAAGGGCAACTTCGAGGGCGTCGGCATCCAGTTCAACATCATCCGCGATACGATCTACGTGGTGGATGCCATACCTGGCGGTCCCAGCGAACGCCTCGGAATCCGGGCAGGCGACCGCATCCTCTCCATCGAGGGCGAGAATGCCGCCGGTGCGGGCTTCAAGAACAGCGATGTGATGAAGCGCCTGCGCGGGAAGAAGGGGACCAAGGTGGCGGTGGCAGTGGCACGCAAGGGCGAGCCGGCCCCGCTGGATTTCGTGATCACCCGGGACAAGATCCCCATCTACAGCGTGGAGGCCAGCTACATGGCCTCGCCCCAGGTGGGCTACATCAAGGTGAGCCGCTTCAGCGCCACCACCATGAAGGAATTCCGGGAGAAGATGGACGAACTGAAAGCCAAGGGTATGCAGGACCTGATCCTCGACCTGCAGGGCAATGGCGGCGGCTATCTGCGGACGGCCATCGAGATGAGCGATGAATTCCTCGGCGACCGCAAGCTCATCGTGTACACGCAGGGGCGCACCTCGGCCCGCGAGGACACCTATTCCACGAAGGAGGGCCGCTTCGAGAAGGGCCGGCTGGTGGTGCTCGTGGACGAAGGCAGCGCCAGTGCCAGCGAGATCGTGAGCGGTGCGATCCAGGACTGGGACCGTGGACTCATCGTAGGCCGCAGGAGCTTCGGCAAAGGGCTCGTGCAGCGGCCGGTGATGCTCCCCGATGGCAGTGCCGTGCGGCTCACGGTGAGCCGCTACTACACCCCCAGCGGCCGCTGCATCCAGAAACCCTATGACGACGGCGTGGAGGCCTATCGCGGCGAGAAGGTCGCCCGGCTGGCAGCGGGCGAGCTCACCAGCGCCGACAGCGTGCACCTGGCCGATACGGTGAAGTACTACACGATGAACAAGCGCGTGGTCTACGGTGGAGGAGGCATCCTGCCCGACGTTTTCGTGCCGATCGATACCACCCAGAGCAGCGCCTACTTCGGCCAGCTGGTGCGCAAAGGGGTGCTGAACACCTTCGCCCTCTCCTATGTGGATGACCATCGCGAGGAGCTCAAGCAGCGTTATGCGGGACCGGATCAGTTCCGCCAAGCCTTCCAGGTGGGCGACGTGATGCTCGATGCCTTGGAAGCCTATGCCGCCAAGGAGGGCATCGCTCCCGATGCCGCGGGGATGGATCGCTCCGAGGCCCTGATCGCCCTGCGGCTGAAGGCCCTGCTGGCACGCGACCTCTGGGACACCAGCGCCTACTGGCAGATGATCAATGCGGAGAATCCCGTGGACCGCAGCTTCCAGAAGGCCCTGGAGGTGCTGTCCGATGACAGCTTCCAGCGGCTGGGCATGTCGCGTTGACGCCAAATGCAAAGGGATCGTTAAGGCGCGCTTGCGCGGACGGCCTTGGCCTATTTTCGCAACCCGAAACACCGCATGACGAAACCCGCTACTCCCATGAAAGACAAGATCCAGATCGCATTGCTCGGCGTCATCGCCGTGGCGCTCGGCGTCATCGCCTGGGGCCAGCTCTCCGGCACGGGAAGCGACTCCGGCAGCAACGTTGTGGCCGCCGCGAGCAGCGCAGCCTCCCCTGCAGGCCAGTCGTTCGACCCTATGGCCAACACCAGCGCTCCCGTGGTGGACAACACCCCGAAGACGACGCTGACCTTCGGCAAGTACGAGCACGATTTCGGCACCGTGAAGCAGGACTCGAAGAACAAGTACGTCTTCACCTTCACCAACACCGGCAAGGAGCCGCTGATCATCGAGAGCGCCACCGGCAGCTGCGGCTGCACGGTGCCCAACTACCCCAAGGCGCCGATCCCCCCGGGCGGCACTGGCGACATTGAAGTGGAGTACAGCCCCGGCAAGCAGGAGAACGCCCAGACGAAGACGGTGAAGGTGGTGGCCAACACCGAGCCCAAGGAGACCGAGCTCCGCATCAAGGCCTTCGTGCAACCCGGCACCGGCAACCCCAACGCCGGCGGCGAAGGCCAGACCATCACCATCGGTCAGTAATCAACCGCATCGCATCGAAGAAGCCCTGCCTGCCGGCGGGGTTTCTTGCTTTGACAAGGGCGGACGAGCAGCGGCCTGATCCGCGCAGCCATCGCCCGGCGCGACGGGGTCGCCACCAACCAGCTGATTCCGGCCTGGACGCCTCGCAACCAGCGGCACCTAGCCCACCAACCGGTCAATCGCAGCCGCCAGCCGGTGGTCCTTCTCGGTGACAGCCCCCCCGGCATCGTGCGTGCTCAGCCGGATGGTCACGGTATTCCACACGTTGGTCCACTTCGGATGGTGGCCGTGCTGCTCGGCCAGCAGCGCCACCCTGGTCATGAATGCGAACGCCTCGCTGAAGTCGGCGAAACGGAAGGTGCGACAGAGGGCGCCCTGCGCCTCTACCCAAGCGCTCATCGGTGAATGGGCAGGTCGATCATATGGGGCGGCTCGCGGCGCACCAAGGTCATCTCCTGCACCAGATGCCCGGCCCCGGCGAACTTGTCGATGATGAAGAGGAGGTAGCGCGCGTCCACGCAGATATTGCGGCACTTCCCGGGGTCGAACTGGATATCGCTCATCGTGCTCTCCCAGGTGCGGTCGAAGTTCAGGCCGATGAGCTCGCCATGCCCGTTGAGCACCGGACTGCCGCTATTGCCGCCCGTGGTGTGCAGCGAGGAAGTGAAGCAGACGGGCATCTCATCGCCTTCGCCATAAGGACCGTAGTCCTTGGTCCGATGGAGCTCGAGCAGCCGCTGGGGCACATCGAACTCGGCATCGCCCGGCACGTACTTCTCCAGAACGCCGTCGAGCGTGGTCCTGTGGACGTAGCGGACGCCATCACGCGGCAGGCTGCCCTCCACGGCACCATAGCTCAAGCGCAGGGTGCTGTTCGCATCGGGCCAATATGTCCGCTCCGGATACATCTCCATCATGCCTTTCACGTAGGTGCGCATGGCGGTCTCGATGCGGTCGCTGAGCTGCGCATGAGGCGGCCGGACCTGGTCGAGGAAGGTGCTGAAGAAGCTGCGCGACACCCGGAAGGCGGGGTCCTTGGCCAATCGCTTCATGGCCCCGGCGGATGGATTGCCCAGTGCCTTGCGCAGCCTGCCCTCATCGGTGAAGGCGCTCCGCGCGTAGATCGCATCCACCCAGGCATCGGTATCGCCGCGGTAACGCGTGTCCACCTCCTTCAATACCGGTGGCAGCAGGTGCGCCGGCATGTGCTTCCGGTAGATGGGCAGCAGGGCCTTGAACACGCGCTTGTCCACTTCGGCATCGTAGTTGGCGAAGTAGGCCTTCGCGGCCTCCATGGCCTTCAGGGACTCCGGGGCCAGCTTCCCCTCCTTCCGCAATGCATCGTGCTGCTCCACCACCTCCTTGAAGCCATCGGCGAAGCGCAGCACCTCCGGACCGTAGTAGGCCATCTCCACGAACAGGTCGCGGGCCGTAGCAAAAGGCACGTAATCGCCGTAGAGCTGCTTCAGCTGCGGCAGGGCCTCGGCATAGGGCGCCATGCCGGCTGAACGGGCCTTCTCCTGGTACTCGCGCTCGTAGGCCCGCTTCCGCTCGAGCGTGCCCAGTTCCTTCAGCCCTCTGAGCTCGCCGATCCACTTCTTCCAGGCATTGCTGATGCCCGCCTGCTTGTCAGCGTACTGAAGGCGCGTACGGTCGCTGGCCCGCATGGCGGCATCGATCACCGCCAGGCTGGCGGTCCGCATCTCGATGCGCATGGGGTCGGACTTCTCCATCACATACTCCACGGCATAGCTGCTCAAGTAGCGCTGCGTCTGGCCCGGGAATCCGAAGATCATGGCGAAATCCCCCTCCTTCACGCCGTCAAGGCTGATGGGAAGCACGTGCCTCGGCTTCATTGGGATGTTCGCATCACTGGGCTCGGCGGGCTTGCCGTCCGGCCCGGTGTAGATCCGGAAGAGGCTGAAGTCGGCATTGTGCCTGGGCCACATCCAATTGTCCGTGTCGCCACCGAACTTGCCGATGGCCGCAGGCGGCGCCCCCACCAGTCGCACATCCCGGAAGGTCTCCGTGACGATGAGGTAGAAGCTGTTGCCGTAGTTGAAGAGGCGCACCACGGCCTTGAAGTGGGTGCCCGCCACCGCCTCGTCCACCAGCGGCTTGGCGGCCTTTACCAGGAGTTCCCTGCGCGCCGCCTCATCGGGCGCTCCGCTCAGCTGCGGCGCGATCCGCTCGGTGACATCCTCCATGCGCACGATGAAGGTGGCCGTGAGCCCGGGGTTCTTCAGCTCTTCGGACTTCCCGGCCGCCCAGAAACCGTTCTTGAGCCGATCGTTCTCCACGGTGCTGTGGTCGGTGATGGCGCCGAAGCCGCAATGGTGATTGGTGAGGATGAGGCCCTGCCCGCTGACCACCTCCGCGGTGCAGCCGCCGCCGAAGAGCACGATGGCATCCTTCAGGCTGCCGCGATTGATGCTGTAGATATCCTCGGCGCTCAGCTTGAGGCCCGCCGCCTGCAGGTCGCCCTCGATGCCCTTGAGGAGCGTGGGCAGCCACATGCCCTCATGGGCGGATGCGGCAGACGCCTGCACGAACAGGCCAAGAAGGAATAGCCGGATGTAGCGCATGGATTCACCGAGATTGCGGCGAAGGTAGGCCGCACCACCCGGAGCGAGGGCTGCAGCAGCGGGCCCGGCATCACTGCCCAGGCGCCGGGGGCGACTGCTCCGGAACAGGGCTGCCGCCGCTATCCGGATGCGGGCCTTCCAGCAGGCCCTCGCTGAGCAGCCAGGCCAGCAGCACGATCAGCAGCAGTGCGAAGAACGCCTTCGGGTCCCGATAGATCGGCCGCCGGTGCAGCAGGTCGCGCGCCCGCTGGTAGTTGTAAAGGAGTCTGCCCTTATCCCGGTAGCGCAGGATCTCGGCATCAGTGGGCTCTGGCCCGCTGCCCTGGGGCGTTATGCGGTATCGGTGCTTCATGCCCGCTTGGAAAGATAGGCCCGCAGGACGGCGAGGGCGCGATGGGTGCGCATCTTGGCGGCATCCTCTCCGATGCCCAGCACCTGGCCCACCTCCAGGTAGCTCATGCCATCCATGAATCGCAGCTGGATCAGCTGAGCGCGGGCTTCATCGAGGTGGGAGAGCGCGGCGGCCAGCCGCTGCATTTCGTCGGGGTCGGGATTCAGTTCCAGCTCTTCGCCCAAACCGCGGACGCGCTGGTAGTCCAGGTCGATCACCACCTCGCGGCGCTTGCGCCAATGCATGCGCAGCTCGTTGAGCGCGATGCGGAAGAGCCAGGCGCGGAAGGGCAGGCCGCGGTCCTGGTAGCGCGACAACGACAAAAGGGCCTTCAGGAAGCACTGCTGGGTGATGTCCGCGGTGAGCTCACGGTCGCCGGCACGCCGGAGCACGAATCGGAACACATCGGCGAAATAGCGGTCGTACAGCGGGCCGAAGGCCTCGGGCGAGGCTTTGGCCAAGGCCACCTGCCGCTCGTCGAAGCGTGGATCGTCCGCCATGCCGTAGCAATGCCCGATGGGCGGCAAGGTAACGGCCGACCCGGGAGGCGGAACCATTGCCCCACCCCCCCGTTGAAACGGCTGGCCGCGTGGGCGTAGACGACCCGCAGGCCAGATAACCGCCGACCAATGGCCGACACTCTACGGCTGAAGGAAGGAAGGGCGCTGCTCACGCTCTTCATTGCAGCGCTCCTCCAAGCCTGCCTTCACTCCCCATTGAGTGCGCAAGGCCCCACCTGGAACTGGGCCCGCACCCTGGACGCGGGGAACGAGGAGTTCGTCCATGACATCGCCGTTGACCCCGTTACAGGCAGCATCTATGTGGCGGGGGCCTATCAGAGCACCTCGGCTACGGCCGCACCCTACGGTCTGCCAGCATCGGTCGGGGGGGCCGTGGACGCCTTCATCGCCAAGCTCGACCCGAACGGAAACCTGATCTGGAGCCGCGCGATCGGAAGCCCGCAGGAGGATGCCGCATTGGGTGTAGCGGTCGGTTCCACAGGGCTCGTTGCCGTGACCGGCCACTACAACGGCGCCATCGCCGGGCTGGGACTGACCAATGCCGGTTCACGCGATGCATTCATCGCAGCGTATGATGCTGCGGGCACCTCCCAGTGGGTGCGGAACATCAGCAGCCCGCAGGTGGATGAAGGCACCGGGGTGGTGATCGCCGGCAACGTAGTGGTGGCCTATGGCGCCTTCACCTACACCTCCGTGCTGGGCGGTGTGCTCTCCACCAACGGGCTGAGCACCGGCCAACGCTACGCGTACCTGAATGCCTACAGCCTGAACGGAACGCTCCAATGGTCGCTGACAGGTGTCTCCGGCGATGACATCCGCTCGGGCCGGATCACGGCCGATGCCTCGCATGTGTTCGCGGTGGGCAGCACGGAAGGCAGCACCATGTCCTGGCGCAACAGCCTGGGCGCTACGAGCACCAGCGCCAGCACCACCAACGCGAACGCGCTCTTCTGCTCGGCCGTGAGCCTGAACGGCAGCCCCGCTTGGATGCGGATGATCAACAACCCGGGTGATTCGGAAGCCGCATGCCACGGTGTGGCGGTCGATTGCAGTGGCGTGTACATCACCGGCCATACGCACAACGGATCCCTTTTCCCGGGAGGCATCACCCGTACGATCCCCGGCGTTCACGACTACTGGTTCCTTGCCGCCCTGAGCAAGGCCACCGGCACGGCCACCTGGGTGCGAACAGCTTGGAGCGATGTCAGCCATGGCGTGACCGGCTTCGGCGTGTGCGCGGGGCGTAACGGGCAGATCCATGTGGCAGGATCCGTGGAGGGCATGCTAACGACGGACGGCGGAACCGTGATCGCGGGCAGCAGTGATGAGGACATCCTCCTATCCCGCTTCAACCGGGACGGCACGGCGGTTTGGTTCGATCGCGAGGTGGGAAGCGGTGACGAAAGGGCACTTGCCATAGCCTCCACCGGCATCGGGAACCTCGTCGTTGGCGGTTGGTACGAAGATGGGCTCACCCTCGGTACCGCCACCTATCCCGGTGACAACGGGATCGACCTTTTCACCGCGAGCTTCACCGATCCGGCTTGGGCCGCCGTATCGAACAACCCGGCACGTTTCGCGCAACCAGGGCCGTTCTGTTCCGGGGCGGGGCCGATCGACCTCAATGGCTTCCTCGTGGACTACGCCGACGCAGTGGTCGCCAGCTCGAATGTGGGCTCACCACTGGAGGCCATTGGCGCCCCGAACGCAACGGCCGCCTTCTTCAACACTGCGAGCGGCTGGGAAGTGCTCGACCTGGGCGACACGCTATGCACCGGAGAGGCCGTGAGCCTTGTATGGCGGAGCCAAACCACCAGCCAGGCCCGCATGCTCGTTTCATCCTCAATGGACGGCGTCACATGGAGCATGGCCACGCCCTACTCCACCACGAGCAGCACGTTCATCAACACAAGCCACCCGATCCCCGCGGGCACCCGCTTCATCAAGGTTCAGCGCGATGCCTCCGGGGCCTACACAGGCTTCCACCTTGACGCGGTGCGCTTCCTCGGGAGCACTGCGACCGGCGGCACGTGGAGCGGCGGTGCGCACGTGACCGCAACCGGCACCTTCACCCCTGGCGCTGCAGGGAGCTACCCGGTCGCTTATACCGTGGTCATGGGCGGATGCACCTACACGCACTCACGCACCATCGTCGTTGAGGGACCAACGGGCGGAGGGACCGTCACGGGCGGCGGCACCTACTGCCCCGGTTCAGCCGGCACGCTAACGCTCAGCGGGCATACGGGCACCATCCTCCGCTGGGAGCGCAGCACCGATGCCGCCAATTGGTCCCCTTTGGCGGAAGCCTCATCCTCCTTGGCCTGGAGCGCCCCCCCCGGTATCATGCACTTCCGCGCAGTGATCGATGGCGGCATCTGCGGGATCACGACCAGCTCCGTGGCCACCGTGATCGTGGGGGACAGCATGCCCCCTACGGTCGTGTGCCCGGCGCCCCAGTCCCTCTTTGATACAGACGGCAACTGCCTCGAACTGGTACCCGTGCTGAGCGCCACCGCCACGGACAACTGCGGACCAGTGCAGATTGTGCAGACCGCCGGCCCCATGGCCGGATCGTCGGTCGGGATCGGATCGCACACCATCGGCTACACCGCAACTGACGGTGCCGGCCTAACCGCCACCTGCACCTTCGAGCTGGAAGTGATCGACCTGGCGCCCCCCACCGTGTGGTGCCCACTGATGGATACCATCCACCTCTCGACGGGCGCAGGCTGCGCGATCGCATTCCCCGACCTGCGCGATTCCCTGACAATCACGGATTGCAGCGCCTGGACCAACACGATGACGCCTTCACCCGGCACCGTGCTGGGACCCGGTCCGGCCTTCCTGATGACGATGTGGATCGAGGACGCGCATGGCAACGGCCTTGGGAACAACCATTGGGTGCGCGTAGTGGATCAGAGCGCTCCCTCGGTCTCTTGTCCCAGCATCATTGCTACGCTGCATGCCGGGCCGGATTGCACCGCATCCCTCCCGGACTACCGCTCCTCGGCGGCCGTGAGCGACAACTGCGGCAGCGCTGGCCTTGCATTGACCCAGGCCCCTGCCCCGGGCGCATCGCTCCCTCCCGGTGCGCATAGCGTGACCCTTACCGTCCGCGACGCCGCAGGTCTGTCGGCCTCATGCACATTCTCCGTGACCGTGACAGACGCAACGCCGCCGGTGATCACCGGATGCCCATCCGCGCCGCTCACGATGTCGACACCATTCGGCTCATGCAACGCTGTGGTGAGCTGGAATCCGCCGCTCGCCTCCGACGCATGCGGAGCCGCGAACATCACACAGACCGGTGGCCCAGCACCAGGAAGTGCTTTCAGCGTGGGGACGCATGCGGTCGCCTACACTGCCGTGGATGCAGCCGGGAATGCCTCGACCTGCAGCTTCAGCGTGGTCGTTATCGACCAGACCGCACCGACAATCACCTGCCCCACCGTCATTCCGGGCATCCCTGCCACTTCTGGGCTTTCGGGCTCCATGCCGGACTGGCGCAGCCTGGTCCTCATAGCGGATAACTGCGGTACTGCTGCAGCCGGAATCAGTCAGAACCCGGCGCCCGGAACCACGGTTACCGGCTCATTCACGGTCACCTTCTCCATCGCGGACCTGCACGGTCTCTCAGCGCAATGCAGCGTCACCGCCATGGTGGTTGACTGCACCGGCTCACTCGCCGCCGGGGCCTACCAGGACAATTGCGGACAGTGCGTTGGAGGCAATAGCGGATCAACCCCGTGCGCGCAGGACTGCCTTGGCGCATGGGGCGGCTCGGCCCTGCCCGGTACGCCTTGCGATGACGGCGATGCCTCCACCGGCAACGACA
>ERZ761607.1488-NODE-1488-length-29063-cov-5.128309_pt1 | contig 29063 bp, 30 predicted proteins | sample MGYA00511164_ERZ761607 | MGnify/ENA primary metagenome ERZ761607 (study PRJEB28899, sample SAMN02445080) | bioreactor sludge metagenome | biome: EBPR sludge | place: Australia: Brisbane, Thorneside Wastewater Treatment Plant | collected 2011-06-22 ... | reverse complement strand
GCGGCTGACCCCGCCGACTCGGGCAAGAAGTCGGCGGCTGACCCCGCCGACTCGGCTAGCCGTCGGAGCCCCTCGGGCTCCGCTCGGACGGCTCCAACACTCAGGTCTCGAAGCCGCTCTTCTTCCGCTTCGCGTCGCGGCGAAGATCGATGAAGAACGCGATGCCCACGCTCATGAAGTAGAGCACGAGAAGCGGGATCAACATCATCATCTGAGATGCGACGTCGGGAGGGGTGAGGATCGCCGCGATCACGGTCGCCAAGATCAGATACCAGCGACCGAACTTCAGCAGACCCTTCCAGGTGACGAGTCCGAGCGCGCTGATGGCGGTCACCACCACCGGCACCTCGAAGACCACCCCGAAGGCCAGCAGCATCCGCACCGAGAGCGAGATCTGGCTGTCGATCATGATCGTCGGGGTCAGACGCATCTGACCCGACGGAAGCGGCCCCGCGAACTCCAGGAACGTCTGGAAACCATACGGGAAAACGATGAAGTATCCGAAGAGCGCGCCGCCCGCGAAGAAGAGCGTCGAGGCGCCCACGAAGGGGATCGCGAGGAGCTTCTCGCGTTTGTAGAGACCGGGCGCGAGGAACCCCCAGACCTGCCAGAAGATCCAAGGGCTCGCGGCGAGGATGCCGGCGATGATCGAGATCTTCAGGTACGCGACGAAGGGATCGAGCAGCGACTGAAAGTGGATCTCCGGCTCGATGCCGTTCTCGCGGTACGCGAAGACGAGCGGATCGAGGATGATCTCGAGGAGCTTTTCCTTGAACGCCCACGCGACGCCGATGCACGGGACCACGCCGTAGATCGCGCGCTGCAATCGGGTTCGGAGCTCCGCGAGGTGCTCGAAGAAACCCATCTCGACGTCGTCTTCGGGGACGTCGGCTTCGCTCACGACTTGGCCTCCTCGTCGAGCGTCGCTTGTCGCGCGACGGGCACGGGCTCGTCCTCGAGCTCGTCGTCGGCTTCGGCGTGGGCGTCCACGCTCGGGTCGCTGCCGCCGTTCGCAGCCACACCGTTGGCAGCCACACCGTTGGCAGCCACACCGTTGGCAGCCACGCGGGCGCTCGCTGCGGTCGACGTGCTCGTTTCGGCGGCGACCGCATCGCTCGCGACCGCTCCGGCACCCATCGACTCCGCGGCGCGCGCCGCCGCTTGCCGCGCTCGCTCCGCCTCTTGCTTCGCGCGGTCGCGGGCGTCGACCAGATCGACCCCCTCGATCGGACGCTCACGCAGCCGGTCTTCGGTCGAGAGCGACGGCGGGGGCTCCTTCATCACGTCCTGCTGGAGCTTTCGAATCCCCGCGAGGTCGTCGTCGCGAAGCAGGTCGTCGATGCCGCTCTGCTTGCGCAGCTCGGTGCTCGCGCGCCGGAACTCTCGAATCCCCTTGCCGACGGCCTTGATCAACGTCGGCATGCGGTTCGGGCCCACGGCGAGGAGCATGACGATGGCGATGATGACGAGCTCGCCGCTGCCGATGCCGAACATGGAGCACCGAGCATGGCGCTGCGTGGTGGGCGAGGGCAAGGCGCCGTCCAGTCTCGGTCGAGCGGCGCTCGTGGGATCCGACGTGCCGTCGCGCCCGTCTTTGCGACGCGAGCACGCGAAGAGGGCGCGACCGGTCGCGCCTCGATCGAACGCACCTCGATCAGGGGTGGAATTCTCGGGCGCATCGGGCGAAGGTTCGGACATGTCGCTTCGCATCGTCCTCATCGACGACGACGACGACGCGCGGGAGCTCCTCTCGATGCTGCTGGGCTCGGACGGTCACGCGATCGTCGAGGCGGCGACCGGAGCCGAAGGCCTCGCCGCAGTGCGGGAGCACGCGCCGGATCTCGTGCTCGTCGATCTCGATCTCCCCGACGTCTCGGGCCTCGACGTCGCGCGGGAGCTCCGGGCCGAAGGCTCGCGGGTGCACCTCGTCGCGCTGACCGGCCGCGCACACCATGCCGATCGTTCGGCCGCGATCGCGGCGGGTTTCGATCACCACGCGACCAAACCCGTCGACCTCGCGAGCCTCCGCGCCTACCTCTCGGAGCGCACGAGGTCCGCATGAGCGACGCGCACGAGAAGTCGGCGGCTGACCCCGCCGACTCGGTGAAGAAGTCGGCGGCTGACCCCGCCGACTCGGGCAAGAAGTCGGAGCCCGAGAAACGTTCGCTCGCGGGGCGCGAGGTGACGGACCTGACCCGCGCGGCGGCGCACGACGTCCGAGGGCGCTCCAACACCCTCGCGCTCGTGGTCGCGCTGCTCGAGGATCACGCCGACCCGCTCGTGCAGAAGGCGGTCGACAAGGTGCGGCGGGCGAGCGCGGAGCTCGTCGAGCTCGCGAACGCTCTCGAGGCCACGGGCGAGCTGCACCGTGACGTCGACGCGCCACGCGTTCGTTTGTCCGCGCTGGTCGAGCTCTTCGCGTCGCGCGCGAACGTGACCGTGACCTCGAGCGTCGCGGCCGCGTCGACCGTCGCGACGGATCCGGTGGCGCTCGTCGACGCGGTGCGCGCGGTGCTCGCGGAGCCGCGGGAGCTCACGCTCGACGCCGACGGGACGCACGCGACGCTGAAGCTGCCGGGCGCTCGGCCCCGCCTCGGGACCGCGCCGAGCCTCACGGGTCTGCGTCTCGAGCTCGCCGCACGACGGGGCGGAGGCGAGCTCGAGGTCGGCGCGGACGGAACGACGATCCGGCTGCGTCTCGTCGAGTGATCCCGGCTCGTCGAACGACGGGTCGAACGGTGCGTCCTGCGTCGTCGTGGTCCTCGCGGATCCGAGGCGGAACGAGAGAAGCACCGAGACGCGCGCGCCTTCGCGAGCTCGAGAGCGCGCGCGTGCGCGAGACCGACGAAGCGTCAGGCGTCGAGCCCGCGCGGCGCCTGACGCACACGCTCCAGCAACGACGCGAGATCGTCGGCGTGCTCCTCCTCCTGCGCGAGGATGTCCTCCATCAGTCGGCGCGTCGTCGGATCGGCGTCGCCGAGCCAACGCACGATCTCGGTGTAGGTCTGCACGGCGACGCGCTCCGCCACGAGGTCCTCGCGGAGCATCGCGACGAGATCCTCGCCGACCACGTAGCGCGCGTGCGCACGCTCGCTCAGCGTCGCGGGGTCGAAGCTCGGGAGCCCGCCGAGCTGATCGATGCGTTCGGCGATCCGCTCGCCGTGCTCGCGCTCTTCGCGCGCGTGCTCGAGGAACTCTTGCTTCACGATCTCGCCGTGCAGCCCCGCGGCCGCGTAGTAGTGCGCGCGGTAGCGGAGCTCGCAGACGATCTCGGTCGCCAGCACCTCTTGGAGCACGTCGATCACGCGGCCGACGTCGTGACCGTACGAGGGCGTGAGCGGCCCTGCCTCCATGTGGCGAAGGGCGCGGTCGCGGATGGTCTCGAGGTCGATTCGGAAGGGTTCGGTCGTCATGGGGTCTTTCCTGGTAGTGAGTCCGCGCTCGCGCGCGGTCGGTCGTTTCGCGGGGTCGTGCGATGCGCGTGCACGACCCCGCTTCGGATGAAGCCGAAGCGGGATGAGCCGCATCGCGCGGCTTTCATCCGCGCGGTTTCGTCTTCCGCGCGGGGTCATCCGCGCGGTTTCGTTTTTCCCGCACGGGTCATCCGCGCGGTTTCGTTTCCCGCGCGGGGTCATCCGCGCGGTTTCGTTTTCCGCGCGGGGTCATCCGCGCGGTTTTCGTTTCCCGCGCGGGGTCATCCGCGCGGCTTTCGTTTCCCGCGCGGGGTCATCCGCGCGGTTTTCGTTTCCCGCGCGGGGTCATCCGCGCGGTTTCGTTTCCCGCGCGGGGTCATCCGCGCGGTTCCAGATCGTCGCGATCCGGGACGTGTGGCTCGCCGTCGTGGTGCACGTAGGCTTCGTGGACGCCGCTGATCTCGGTGTCCTCGTCGTCCGCGCGTTCGTTGGAGGCCACGCGCTCCGTGAGCAGGCGCGCGAAGGGCGCACGCTCCGCCAGCCAATGCCAGAAGCGTCGGCTCTCTTCGTGGAGCGCGTCGGAGGTCAGGCTGATGCGGGGCATCGTGCTGTCGGCCTCCCGCACCACGCTGGTCGGGAGATCGGGCACGTCGGGTCGTTGGCTCTCGGTCATGGGTCACCTCCGGTTCGAGGGAGCGCGAGGCCGGGCCGGCCCCGCGTGGTCACGCGGACGGTTCGGAGCGCGCACCTTCGCGAGCGCGGTCAGAACGCGAGGTCCGCGCACTCGATCGAGCAGTCGATGCAACCCATGCCCTCGCTGTCGAGGCAGGCGTCGCAATCGTCGATGTCGCGATGGTTCTGGTCCTCACACGCGTCGACGCAGTCCTGGACGTCCACGTCGCCGAGACACGCGTCGTAGTCGGTGCAGATGTCGCGACAGTCGAGGCGCTCCTCGACGGCGGAGCATCCGCCGAAAGCGAGACAGAGCGCGAAGAACGAAGCGATGGAGATCGATTTCATGGTGAGTTCCCGTGGTTCGATGCCGAGCGCGAGAGCGAGGAGCGTCCCCGTCCGTTCGCCGGGCGTTCGCGAGTCGGGGGACGGGTTTGCAGCGCGCGTGCCGCCGGGTCTCCGTCCGGCGATCGCCCAATCGCGACGGGAGATCGTGCCCTGTCTCCTGCGAGCGCGCGGCCGAAGCACCCGCGGGATCGTGGCGTGGCACTTCGCCCCACCGAGGCGTCCGGGACGCGTCGGCGACGTGTCGAACCGTTCGGCGCCCGGGCGCACCACGGACGATGTGTCGCTCGCTCGTCCGCGTCTCTACCGAGCAGATGCCCTCGATCCTTCTCACACTCACGCGTTCTGCGAGGTGGTGAGTCGCAGATCCTCGATCCGTCTTCGCCGAAGGACGTCTCGCCGTTCGGAACAGTGCAGTGGAGGCTCTTTGCCCCCACCACGGCACGTACGCTGCACGAGGCGGCCACATGCACGCGTCTCCCACTCAGCGTTCCAACTCGGAAACCCTCGCGGACACTCCTGCGGACGCCGTCTCGAACACCCTCGTGGACACTGCCGCGAATGCCGTCTCGAACACCCTCGCGGACACTCCTGCGGACGCCGCCTCGAACACCCTCGCGGACACTGCCGCGGACACCACGTCGGGTGTCTCCTCCCGCGCGATCGTCGCGGTCTGCTTCGTCGGCGCGCTCGTGCTCTCCTGCCGTGCCCACGCGCAGCGCGATCCGCGCGGTGACGCGCCGCCCTCCGCGTCGTCGGCCAACGAAGTCGTGCAGCCCCACGAACGACCCACGGACGACGACGTCTCGCTCGAGCACGCCACGCCCGATCCGACCCCGCCCGTGCCCGGCCTCCTGCAGCGCCGCGAAGCCGAGCTCGACGTGATCGAACAAGCGGGCGTCGGAGGCCCCGTCGCGTACGCCTCCGCGGGCGTGCTCGAGGTCGGTGGCATGGGCGCGCTGACCTTCGGCGAGTCGTTCTGGCAGGCGCGCTTCGCACCCTTCGTCGGTTGGTTCGTCGCGGACGGCCTCGAGCTCACGTACCTGCACGAGATCAGCGGCGCGCGCGTCGGCGATCAGAACCGCATCGCGACGGCGGCCTACGTCGAGCCGAGCGGCCACGTCCGCTTGAACGATCGGCTGCTGGCCTTCGCAGGCGTCGCGCCCGGCGTGCTCTACAACGGCGCCGATTGGGGCTTCACGGTGCGCGCCCGCGCGGGCGTCGACGTGCTCGTCGGTCGCTCGGGCATCTTCCGGCCCGCGCTCACGTTCACCTGGGCGACCGTCGATCTACACGACGCGACCGGTGGGCAGCTCGTCGGCCTGCGTCGCATGGGTGGCCTCGAGGTGTCCTACGCCGCGATGTTCTGAGCCACGACGTTCGAGCCGTGATGCGCCGCGTACGCGCTGGAGGTCCGCGGGCGGCTCCGCGCTCGACTCGCCTCGAAGTCGAGTCGGCGCGGTCGAGCGTTCTTCGGGTGCGTCGCGCGCTTCGCGGCCGGTCCGGATCCGCGAGAATGCCGTGAGAACGAGGCGAGAACCTCGCGGAGATCACGATGCGTCGCGTTCTTCGCAGTGCGCTGCGTCGCGCGCTTCGCACGGAGAGGCCTCACGGTGCCGCCCTCCAAATCCGCACGTTTTCGCGGACTTCTGCTACCGACCTCGGATGCGTTCTTCCGTCGTCCTCGCCGCCACCGGTCTCTTCACGCCGCCGCACGCCATCTCCAACGACGAGCTCGTCGGGGCCTACAACGCGTGGGTCGGTCGCTGGAACGATCAGCACGCAGCGCAGATCGCGGCCGGCGAGGTGGAGGCGAAGCAGCCCTCGTCGAGCGAGTTCATCGAGAAGGCGAGCGGCATCCGGTCGCGCTTCGTGATGGATCGAAGCGGCATCCTCGACGTGACGCGCATGGCGCCGCGCCTGCCCCGCCGCAGCAACGACGAGCTCTCGATCCTCGCCGAGATGTCCGTCGCGGCCTGCGAGGACGCCCTCGCGCGCGCCGGTCGCACCGTCGCCGACGTGGACGCGGTGATCGTGGCGTGCAGCAACCTCCAGCGCGCGTACCCCGCCATCGCGGTCGAGGTCCAGCACGCGCTCGGCGTGCGCGGCTTCGGCTTCGACATGAACGTCGCGTGCTCGTCCGCGACCTTCGGTCTGCGCGCCGCCGCGGACATGATCACCGCCGGAAGCGCGCGCGCGATCCTCGTGGTCAATCCCGAGATCTGCAGCGCCCACCTCAACTTCAAGGACCGCGACTGTCACTTCATCTTCGGTGACGTCGCCACCGCGATGTTGCTCGAGCGCGCAGATCTTCCCCGCGAAAAGCCCGCGTTCGAGATCCTCGGCGCGCGGCTCGAGACGAGCTTCTCGAACAACATCCGCAACAACCTCGGCTTCTTGAACCGCGCCGAGTCCGCCGACGACGCCGAGCTGCTGTCGCGAATGACGGCGCCCGACACCGACCTGCTCTTCGTCCAAGAAGGTCGCAAGGTCTTCAAGGACATCATCCCGATGGTCTCGCGGATGATCGTGGCGCACATGGACGAGCTGCGGATCGAGAAGCTCGACCGCATGTGGCTGCACCAGGCGAACCTCAACATGAACCGCCTGATCGCGACCAAGGTGCTCGGGCACGAGCCCTCCGCCGAGGAAGCGCCGGTGGTGCTCGATCGCTTCGCGAACACCTCGTCGGCCGGCTCGGTGATCGCGCTGCACCTGCACCACGAGGACCTCGCGCCGGGCGCGGCCGGCCTGCTCTGCTCGTTCGGCGCGGGCTACTCCGCCGGCACGGTGTTCCTGCGGCGCACCGCGAGCTGAGCCTCGCGAGCACCCACGTCGCGACCTCGACGCCGACGCGAACACCCCGTCGCGCACGAACGATCCGTCGACACCGACCGTCGTCGGATCGCGGCAGCGTCACCCGAGGCGAGACGGCGTCGTCACCTCGATCCTGGGCGCCGAACGAAAGCGCTCCGGAGTGAGGTAGCTCCGTGGAGCCGGTCGCCCTACGTCCGCTACCATGCCGGCGATGCACGACGAGCTGATCTTCGACTGGAACGAGGCCGCGCGCCGAGGACCGATCTTCCCGCGGCCCTTCGAGCTCCACGACGAGACGCTCCGCGACGGGATCCAGAACCCCTCCGTCGTCGACCCCGGCATCGGCGACAAGCTCGAGATCCTGCATCTGCTCGACGAGGTCGGCGTCGAGAGCACGGACGTCGGGTTGCCGGGCGCGGGGCCCCGCGCGTTCGAGGACGTGCTCACGCTCTGCAAGGAGATCGCGAAGCACAAGCTCGGCATCCGCGCGACCTGCGCGGGCCGCACCCTCGAAGCCGACATCGCGCCGATGGTCGAGGTCAGCCAGAAGGCGGGCATCCCGGTCGAGGTGATGACCTTTATCGGCAGCTCGCCGATCCGCCAATACGCGGAGGGCTGGACCGACGAGAAGATCATCGACCTCTCGGTCAAGGCGATCCGCTTCGCGGTGAAGGAAGGCCTGCCGGTCACCTTCGTCACCGAGGACACCACGCGCAGCAAACCCGCGTTCCTCACGGACCTCTTCCGCGCCGCGATCGACGCCGGCGCGACGCGCCTGTGCCTCTGCGACACCGTCGGTCACGTCACGCCCGACGGGGTGATCAACCTGCTCCAGTTCACCAAACACGTGATCGCTGGCACCGGCGCGGACGTGAAGATCGACTGGCACGGCCACAACGATCGTGGGCTCGCGTTGGTCAACAGCCTCTACGCGCTCGAGCACGGCGCCGACCGCGTGCACGGCTGTGTGCTCGGCATCGGCGAGCGGGTGGGGAACGCGCCGCTCGATCTCCTGCTCATCAACCTCAAGCTCCTCGGCGCGCTCGCGGATCGCGATCTCTCGAAGCTCGCCGCGCTCTGCCGCAAGGTCAGCGCGGCGACGCGTTTCCCGATCCCGATCGCGTACCCGGTGGTCGGCGAAGACGCCTTCCGCACCGCGACCGGCGTGCACGCGGCCGCGATCATCAAGGCGCAGAAGAAGGGCGACGAGTGGCTCGCCGATCGCGTCTACAGCGGCGTGCCGGCGGCGATGTTCGGGCGCGAGCAGGAGATCTGCATCGGGCCGATGAGCGGCATCTCGAACGTCACGTATTGGCTCGAGAGCCGCGGCATCGAAGCGCGCGGCACGCTGATCAAGGCGATCCTCGTGGTCGCGAAGGCGTCCGATCACAACCTCTCGACCGAGGAAGTGCTCGCGGTCGTCGATCGACACAAGAAGACCGAAGCCAAGGAAGCAGCCGAGAAGGCCGCCGAGAAGGCCGCCGCAAAAGGCGTCTCGAAGGATGGGGCGAAGAGCGAGCCCGACGAGGCGAAGGACACCAAGGACGAGCCGGTCGTCACGAAGGCGAATGGCAAGCCGATCGAAGCGTGAGCGCGGAGTCGGTCGGTCGAGCCTCGTGCGTGTGTGATCGGTCGACGTTCGTCCGCACGTCCGCCGAACCCATCGCACGCGCGCAGAACGGAGACCTCCGATGACCGCGCTCCGACTCGGCATCGACCTCGGCGGCACCAAGATCGAGATCGTCGCGCTCGACGCGCACGGCACCGAGCTCGTGCGACGACGCGTGCCCACCCCGAGCGCGGAGGGCTACGACGCGGTGATCGACGCGATCGCGCGGCTGGTGCACGAGGTCGAGCACGAGCTCGGCGCGCACGGCTCCGTCGGTGTCGGCACCCCCGGCGCGCTCTCGCCCGCGACCGGTCTCTTGCGGAACTCGAACACCCTCTGCCTCAACGGCCGACCGCTCGATCGCGATCTCTCCGACGCGCTCGGTCGACCCATCGCGATCGCGAACGACGCGAACTGCTTCGCGCTCTCGGAGGCGACCGACGGCGCGGGCGCGGGCGCGTCGATCGTGTTCGGCGTGATCGCGGGCACCGGCTGCGGCGGCGGGGTGGTCGTGCGGATCGGCGACGCGCTGCGCGTGCTCGGCGGAGCGAACGCGATCGCAGGCGAGTGGGGGCACACGCCGCTGCCGTGGCCGAGCGACGACGAACGACCCGGACCGCCCTGCTATTGCGGGCGATCCGGCTGCGTCGAGACGTTCCTGTCTGGTCCGGGGCTCGCCGCGGATCATCGACGCGTCACGGGCGAGACGTCGGACGGCCCCACGATCGCGCGGGCGGACACGGCACAGAAGCACGCGACCCTCGAACGTCACGCGGATCGCTTCGCGCGAGCGCTCGCGGTGGTGATCGACGTGATCGATCCCGACGTGATCGTGCTCGGCGGCGGCGTCGGCCGCATGGCGCACCTCTACGACGCGATCCCGGAGCGGCTGCCGAAGTACGTGTTCTCGGACGTGGTGCGCACGCGCGTGGTGCCTCCCGCGCACGGCGACTCCAGCGGGGTGCGCGGCGCAGCGTGGCTCGGCGCGACCGTTTGATGCGCCGTCGACGTGCGCGTCACGCGTCGTCGTTTCGACATCACGACGCCGTTCGCACGGCCGGCATCGCGGGGCGTGAGACCGGACGCGGCGGCCGCACGCTGCGCGGTCCGGACCGCGTCATCGAGTCGGCGGCCGACCAAGTGTCGCGCGCGACGGGGCCGAGGTGCGGCTCACGGAGCGCCCGCAACCGCGCCCGAAGGCCTCGCTGCGCGTCACCGCGGAGCCGATCGGCGAGGACCTCGAGCGCTTCGGCCGCTTCGCGGTTGTGACGTCCCCGGGGGAAGGCCTCGAGGTACCCGAGCAGCCGCTCCGCGCGCCCCGGCTCTTCCCCGAGGCAACCGCGCCACCACCGCTCGTCGGCATCGAGCCACCGCATGCCCTCTCGTACGAAGCGGACGGAGAGTTCTTCCCCGTCCGCGGGTCGAGGCCGCGTCGGTTGACCACCCACGTTTCGAGGGAGAGGCTGCTCGGGATGAGCGAGGGTCGAGCGGGCCGGGGCGTGACCCGGCGGACGTGGGCGATCGCCTTGGCCCTCGGGTGCCTCGCCGTGTCGAGCGCACCTGCGCAGGAGGCCACGAGCGGTCGATGGCGCGAGGTGTATCGCCTTCCGGAGCCGACCGAGGGTGCGTGGCTCGTCGCGATGTGGGCGGGCGCACCGAACGACGTCTGGGCGGTGGGTCGGCGCGCGACCGTTCACTTCGATGGCTCGACGTGGACGCGGATCCCCGATCATTCGAGGTCGGGCATCTTCGCGATCGGACGCAACGAGGCCGGCCTGTTCACGGTGGGCTCGCACCAAACGATCCAGCGCTGGAGCGGCACCGAGTGGGTGCTCGAACATCAGGACGTCTCGACGGGTCTACGCGCCGGCCATCTCTCGGAGCTGCTCCTGCTGCCGGGTGCCGAGGTCATGGCGGGGCCTTTCCTACCGCTCGCGCGCCGTCGCGACGGCACGTGGGCTCGGATCGAATCGAGCGCGTACGAGCGCGCCGCGGCGCCGATCCGCGCTACGCCCGCCGCGCCGTGCTCGCGTGACCGACGACCCGCGCATCGACGCGACTTCCTTCGCTGCACCGATGGCACGGTTCACGTCCTCCTCGACGGCCGATGGCAGCCCTTGGGCATGGCTCTGCCGCCCGTGCGCTCGGTGGATGCCCTCGCTTCGGGCAACGGAGTGCTCGTGGCGGTGCTGTCCGACGGGAGCGTCTGGTCGAAGGTGGGGGGCACCTGGTCCCGTGAGCTCCAGGTGAGCCGCGGGGCGGGCCACGGTTTGGTGTTCTCGGGCGACCGCTTCTACCTCACCGACGGGGACCGCATCCTCGCGCGCTGAGACGGACGCCATCGATCGACACGATTTGGCTCACGAAGGCGCGGCACACGACGTGCTGTAGTCAGGGTCACTCCCGGAGTGAACCACGATGGCACATGCGCCCCGTTTCGAACCGCTCGGCTTCGGCCCCTTCGCGAAGACCCACGCGAGCTTCACCGAGGTCGACTCCTTCGACTGGGCGACCCTCTCGAACGCCGACCACGACCCCCGCGAGCGGGAGCGCGGTCGCCGCTCGTTCGTGCTGCGCGCGCTCGACGAGCAACGGAGCCTCGCCGCCTTCACGGAGCTGCTGGGCGAGCTGGTGGAGGTCGGGGCGCCGATCGACGTGATCGGCTCGCTGGCGCGGGTGGTCCGCGACGAAGCGCTGCACGTCGATCTCTGCGACCGCGTGGTGAAGGCGCTCGGCGGCTGGGACGAACGCGCGCCGGAGCCCCAGTGGGTCAAGAGCGACAAGCGGCTCCCGCTGCGGCAACGCGTGCTCGCGACGGTGCTCGGATCGCTCTGCGTCGGCGAGACGATCAGCGTCCACATGATCGCCGGCGTCCGGAAAGGCGCGAGCGATCCGGTCGTGCAGGAGGTGCTCACGCGCCTGCTCGCCGACGAGTCGTTCCACTCGCGCTTCGGCTGGTGGTGGCTCGAGACGATGCCGCTCACCGACGACGATCACACGTTCGCGAAGCGCTACGTCGACAAGCTCCTGCCGACGATCGCACGCCAGATGGCGCCGATGATCGCGGCCAAACCGGTCGCGCCGAGCCCGTTCGGGAGCCTCGGAGGAGACGAGCGCCGCGCGGCCTTCGAGCTCGCGATGACCAAGACGATCTTGCCCGGCTTCGACGCGGCGGGGCTCGACGCGACGGCGACGTGGCGGCGCGTGCAGAGCACGGCGAGCGCGTGATCGGTGATGCGCCGCCGGCTCGGTGACGAGCTCGGCGACGCAGGGTGATGGCTCCGCGCTCCGCCGCGGCGCGATGGTTTCGCGGCTTCGTTCGGCGTCTTCGCCTCGAACGACGCCACTTCGACTCGGTAACTTCGGGATGGATGTCGGACGCGGCGAGCCCGCGGGGAGAGAGACGATGGAGAAGCAGACGAAGGTGGCGGGGCGCTCGGCGCTCCTCGTGGCGAAGGCGGCGTGCGCAAAGCTCGGCAAAGCCGTGACCGGCGGCGCGATCGGCACCGCGCTCGCGCTCATGCTCTCGATCGGCGGGTGCTCTCAATCGCACTACCAGACGATCGACCTCGACGGCGACGGCTACTACGCCGGGGAAGACTGCAACGACGAGAACGCGAGCATCCACCCGGGCGCGTTCGACCCCGAATGCCCCGACGGCATCGACCAGGACTGCGACGGTCACGACGGCAACCCGGACATCATCTGCAACTACTTCCCCGAAGACATCGACGGCGACGGCTACCCGCGCGGCCTCGACTGCAACGACAACGACCCGCTGACCTACCCCGGTGCTCCGGAAGATTGTTGTGAAGGAATCGACCGAAACTGCGATGGCTCGGCGGACATCTGTACGAATTGTTTCCCGTGGGTCGACGAAGACGGGGACGGCTATCCCTCGATGGGGTTCGGCCCGGTCGACTGCGACGACCGAAACCCCGCGGTCTACCCCGGCGCGCCGGAGATCTGCTTCGACGGAATCGATCAGAACTGCGACGGAATCGACGCGATCGAGGGCGTCGAATGCCCCATCGTGAACCCGCTCCCCGACGCGGACGGCGACGGCTTCACGATCGACGTCGACTGCGACGACACGCGGAGCTGGGTCCATCCGGACGCCCCCGAGGACTGCACCGACAGCCTCGACAACGACTGCGACGGCGTGATCGACGAAGCCCCGCCCGGCGGCTGCATGATCATCAACGGGATGCTCGACGCGGACGACGACGGCGCCCGACCGGCCTGAGGGTCGCACGAGACTTTCGTGCGCGAGGGTGGCGTGACCCGTTACCCTGTGCGTGACGTGCTGCGGGTGTCGCTCTCGATCTGCCTCCTCGGTTGCGCCGCTTCGGTGGCGCCGGCGGGCCAGACCATCTCGCACGGTGACACCGCCGACGGTTGGCTGGAGAACGGCGTGCCGATCGCCGATGAAGGCGAAGGTTTCGTCCGCGCGCGCCCGGGCGAGAGCACCCGCTTCGGCACGCCGTCGCTCGTCGGCGCGCTCGAGCGCGGCGCCGCCGAGGTCGCGCGCGCGTTCCCGGGCACGCCGCCGCTCCGCATCGGCGATCTCTCGGCGCCGCAAGGTGGAAGACACTCTCGCCACCGAAGCCACCGTGCCGGCCGCGACGTGGATCTCATCTTCTACGCGACCACCCTCGACGGCACGCCCACCCACGGGCGCGGCTTCGTCGCCTACGACCGGTTCGGAGTCGGCGTCGCTTCCGAAGAGCACGGCGGCGGCGCGCTGCGCTTCGACGAGGCCCGCAACTGGCACCTCGTGCGCACCCTGCTGCTCGACCCCGAAGCGGAGGTGCAGTGGGTGTTCGTCTCGAACGGCCTCAAGGCGCGCCTGCTCGCGTACGCGGCCGCGCACGAGCCCGACTCCGAGGTGCTCTTCCGGGCGGCGTGGGTGCTGCAGCAGCCGTCGCGAGGGGCCCCGCACGACGATCACTTCCACGTGCGCATCGCGTGTCGTCCGCACGAGAGCGCGGCCGCCTTCGACGCGTGCCGCGATCGCGGGCCGGCGTGGGCGTGGTGGCGGCTCGCGGGCGAGAAGCGCGACTCGTACGCGCCGCTCGACGATCTCGGTTTGCTCCAAGCGCTGCTCGAAGAAGCCCGCGACGACGTGCGCCTCGCGGCGCGCTGAGCCGACGTGCGACGCCGGCCGCGTCGTACACGCACGTGGTGACTCACCGAGCCGGCGACCGACCGAGCCGGCGATCTCGTTCTCCTCGCGAGGCCTTGCTCGGAGCGCGCGAGCGACGAACCCTGCGCGCGCCATGAGCAGCAAAGGCAAGCCGTACCGAACGGTCGACATCGACGGTTGGGAGGTGCTCGTCGGGCGCAGCGCGGCCGACAACGACTACCTCTCGCTCCGCGTCGCGAAGGGGCGCGATCTGTGGCTCCACGTCGGCGGCGGCACGCCGGGCAGTCACGTCGTGATCCGAAACGAAACGGGTGGGGAGCCACCGCACGAGGTGATCGAGAAGGCGGCGCAGCTGGCGGCGTGGCACTCGAAGGCCCGCGGCGCGCCGAAGGTCGAGGTGCACTACTGCCGCGCGTCCGAGGTCTCGAAGGAGAAGGGCGCGCCGGCCGGGCAGGTGCAGATCAAACGCTTCAAGAAGATCAAGGTCGTGCCGAGCAAGCTCGACACCGGCGGCGACGAGGAGTGATCGTGCGGCGATGGAGCGCCTCGACCGTCGCGTGCAGGCCGAGCTCGCGCAGCGCGGGCCCTCGGGGCAGCCGGGGAGCCGACGCCTCGCGCAGCGCCTGATCGAGGGCGGGAACGTGCGCGTCAACGGGGTCGTCGTGCGCCGCGTCTCGACCCTCGTGGACGAGCGCGCGCGCGTGGAGCTCGACGCGCCGGTCGACGCGCCTCCGAAGCCCCGAACCCACGTGCGCGTGATCTTCGAAGCGGACGGGCTCCTCGCGATCGACAAACCGGCCGGTCTGCCTTCGCACGTCACGCCCGATCCGACCCGCGACCACGCCGAGGCCGCGGTCCGCCGCCTTCGACCCGAAGGCCCACTCGTTCTCCTGCACCGGCTCGACGCCGACACCTCGGGTGTCTTGCTCTTCGCGACCGATCCCGAGGTCGCGCTCGCGACGCAGCGCGCCTTCGAGGGACGCGCGGTCGACAAACGCTACGACGCGCTCGTCGAAGGGAGCCTCCCCGACGAGCCGCGCTTCGAGCGCCACAGCTTCCTCACGCGCGAAGGTCGGGTGCGACGGGAGGTGCACTCTGGAGGCGACGCCGCGCATACGGCGTTCGAGGTCCACGCGCGATCCGGGGCGCGCGCTCGCCTCGAAGCGCATCCGCACACCGGGCGCACGCATCAAATCCGCGTGCACCTCGCCGCGCTCGGGATCCCCATCGTGGGCGACCGTCTCTACGGCGGCGCACCGGACGCGCGGCTTCGTCTGCACGCCCGACGCCTCACGATCGGCGCGCTCGTGATCGAAGCACCGACCCCCGAAGGCTTCGATCCCTGAGGTCGCTCTCGACCTTGCGCGAGTCGAGCGTCGAGGTCGTGCTCGACCTTGCGCGAGTCGAGCGTCGAGGTCGTGCTCGACCTTGCTCGACTCGTTCTTCGGGTCGCTCGAGAGTCGCCGTCACATCCGGCCGCGCAACATGCCGTGCCAGTAGAGGTTCGGTAGCGCGTGCGCCTTGAGCGCGTACATCGAGTAGCGCTCCTTCGCTTGGTCGAACGGGAAGGTCTCCAGGATCACTCCGTCGTAGCCGAACTCCGCGAGGATCACCTTGCCGTAGCCGGTCACGAGCGGGCAGCTCGCGTAGCCGTCGTAACGCGCGGCGAGCGGCTTGCCGGCGCGGAAGGCGAGCAAGTTCTCCACCAGCGCGGGAGCCTGCTTGCGGATCGCGGCGCCCGTCTTCGAGCACGGGAGGCTCGACGCGTCGCCGAGGCTGAAGACGTTCGGGTAACGCACGTGCTGCATCGTGAACGCGTCGACGTCGACGTATCCGAGCGGCGTGCTCTGCGCGAGCGGCGAGCGCTTCACGAAGTCCGGTGCGCTCTGCGGCGGCGTCACGTGGAGCATCTCGTACTTCATCACGAGCTCACCGCCCGTCTTCACGTCGCGGAAGACCGCCTCGCGGCTGGCCGGTCGCACCGCCACGAGATCCTTCTCGAAGCGGGTGTCGACGCCGCGTTCCGCCACGAGCTTCTCGAGCGCGACGCGGTACTTCGGGATGCCGAAGATCGCCGCGCCGGCCGAGGCGAAGATCACCTCCGAGCGCTGCCGCACGCCTTGCTTGCGGAACGACTCTTCGGCGAGCCACAGGATCTTCTGCGGCGCACCTGCACATTTGATCGGCGTGCTCGGGAACGTGAAGATCGCATTCCCCCCCTGGAACTTCCGGATGAGATCCCACGTGTACGAGACGGTGTCGTAGTCGTAGTTGCTCGTCACACCGTTCTTGCCGAGCGTCTCGACCAGGCCGTCGATCTTCTTCCAATCGAGCTGGATGCCGGGCGCGACCACGAGCTGGTCGTAGGTCAACGTCTGCCCCGACTCGAGCTTCACCGCGTTCTTCTCCGGCTCGAAGTCCGCCACCCGATCGCGGATCCACGTGACGCCCGAGGGCATCACCTCGTCCATCGACCGCATCGAGGCTTCGCGCGGGAACACGCCGCCGCCGACCAGGGTCCAGAGCGGCTGGTAGAAGTGTTGCCGCGCGGCGTCGACGATCGCGATGCGTGGCGCGCCTTCCCGCTGCAAGAGCTGCGCGGCGACCGTGATGCCAGCGGTACCGCCGCCGACGATGAGGAGCTCGTGATGGGATTGCGTCATGGCGAACCTGTGGTGAGTGGCCTGCGGTGTGAGTGGCCTGCGGTGTGAGTGGCCTGCGGTGTGAGTGGCCTGCGGTGTGTGGTGGAGCGATGGGTCTGGGTCGGTGCGAACGGGCGCGGCGGGACGAACTGGCCCGGCGCAACGAGGTCGGCTCACGCGCCGAGCCGCTTGTCCTCGCGGCGTAGTGAACGCCCGAAGCCGCCCGCGACGCGCAGCAAGAAGCCGAGCGCGCGCTGCACGTCTTCCGAACCGAGGGCGCGCACCGCACCGAACATGCCGACCCGCGGCGGCTCGGTCTCGTTCGCTTCCACCACGGTGCGCGCGACGGATCCGAGCGTGGTCAGCGCGCGCGGGTCGAGCATCCCCGAGCTCATCAACGCGCGGAGAGGTCGTCAAGCGCAGCAGCCCCATCGCGAGCCGCTTCGTGTCGTCGACCAGGTGCGTGAGGTCGAGCCCCTCGCGCGACGCTTCGAGCATCAGCTCGTCGAAGACGTCAGCCGCGGTCGCGACCAGATCCGGCGCGCTCTCCGCGACGTCGACCACCCGCCGCAACGACGCGAGCGTCTGCGGGCGCGTCAGCCGCTCGAGCAGATCGCCGAGGCCTTTCACCCGATCCTCGACGTCTCCGAGCTGAGCGGCGCGCTCGTCGACGATGTCGCCCACCGTCGCGGCCAGCGCAGGCGCGTGCTCCGCGAGCGCGCTCAACGGCGCCAAGCTGTGCTCCAGGCGCTCGAGCCGCGCGTCGATGCGGGCGAGCGTCGCGGCGAGATCCGGCGCCGACGGGCGCGCGGTCGGCGTGACTGGGTTCGTGGTCGTCATCCGCGTGACCTTTCGCTCCGAGCTTTTCGTTCCGAGCCTTCGTTCCGAGCCTTTCGCAAGCGACGGGCCACGGGCGATCACGACGACTCCCACCGCCCTGCGTCATTCACGGATCCGACGTCGCGGGCGACGGAGCGTGGCGCAGGAGGTCCCGTCGATTGCGCAACGCGTCACGCGAGCTCGGCGTCGCACGGGCGTCGCACGTCGCGTCGCTCACGTCGCACTCCGTCGCATCACCCGCGGTCGGAGCGCGTCGTGGAACCGCCACTCTCGGGCGAGGCCTCCGCCGAAAACTGCGCGATTCGTGGGCGCTCCAGGCGTGGTCCGCTTCTTGAGAACGCCACGAGGCATGAACCAACGAGCCCTCGCCTCCGTCGTTGCCGCCGTCCTCGGCTGCACCGCGAGCGCTCCCTCGAGCGCCGCCCGTACCGACGTCTCCGCCCGCCGCCCTCGCCGCTGCGAGGACCACGTGGCCGACGTCTCCTTCGAAGCCTCCCCCGGCGGCGTGCCGGAGGTCGACGGCGATTGGCTGCTCGACCACGGCTGTCAGGTCCGCGTGGTCGACGTGCGGGAGCCCCACGAGCTCGCGTCCGGGATGATCGCGGGCGCGGAGACCATCCCGCTCGCGGACCTCGCCGAAGCTTCCTCCGAGTGGGATCCGCGCGAGCCCATCGTGCTCGTGTGTCGCTCCGGTCGTCGCTCGACGCGTGGCATCCGCACCCTCGAAGGCCTCGGCTTCTCGCGCGTGGCCTCGCTGACGGGCGGCATGCTCGCGTGGAACCTGGCCGGACATCCGACGGTGTCCGCGCCGGAGACCCTCGCCGCGCCGCGCCGCGTCGATCGCGCGCCGCCTTCGGTGTTCTCGCAGCGCTTGCACGCCGAGACGCTCGAAGCCGCGCTGCGCGAGTCGCCGCCGCGCCAAGTTCGCGCCGCCGCGCTGCTCCTGCACGGCACCGAGGCGTGCGTGGACGGTCGCGGCGAAGACGCGGTGCTCGGCACGCCGGGCGGCGACGCGGGCGAGCTGCTCCTCGCGCTCGCGGCCACCGAAGAGGTCACCGGTGAGCGGCTCAGCGAAGGCGACATCGTCGCGCTCTTCGACGCCTACGTGGAGAGCTTCGGGCGCTTCTACTTCCACACCGACGACCACGCGCTCCGCCACCTCGGCGCGGAGCTGCGCCGCGATCCTCGCTTTTCGGACCGCGACCTCGAAGGCGAAGCGCTCGGCGAGCTGCTCCTGCATCCGCCGACCGAGCTGCGCGAGCCCTTGCTGGAGCACCTGCTCGATCCCGCGAACGTCGGCTGCGGACACCTGCGCCTCTTGATGACGCACTCGGAGGACTACGGCGTGCGCCCGGAGCTCGCGCGTGCGCTCGGTCGCGTGGTGTTCCGGCTGCTCTGGAGTGAGCCCGAGCTCTTCGACTTCGTGGTCCTGCACGGCGACCACCACGAAGAAGCGGTGGTGAACGTCGTGATGCCCGATCGTGTGCATCCCTTCACCAACGTCCCCGCGATCCCGCCGCGCATCGCGGGGCACTCGGTGTTCGTGAATCACCCGCAGGTCTCGGCCTTCGTGCGCCGCCAGCACGCCGAGTTCCTTCGCGGTCAGCTCGCTTCGCTGCGCGACGTGCCGATCGAACGTTTCGACGAGGCGATCGCGACCCTCGCGGAACGCCAGCTCACGCAGACCCTCGGCCACCTCGCTGCGCGCTTGCCGATCTTCGAGGTCCGCTTCGAAGGCGACACCCCACGCGTCACCGAAGTCCGCCCGGCCCGCTGATCCCATCGAGATCTCACCTTCGAGAGGTTCCCATGCGACCCGCGCTCTCCCTCGCTTTCGCGGCCGTCCTCCTCGCCACTCCGGCACACGCTCAATCCGACGAGTCCCCCGACTCGAGCACCCGCTCCGGCGCAGATCCGAGCTCGAATCCCGGCCCCGATTCGGATTCGATCTCGGAGCCCGACGCCGCGGTCCATCCAGAATCCGAACCTGCCGCGTCCGACTCGGGCTCGGAATCCGTCTCGGGCTCGAACTCCGTCTCCGACTCCGTCTCGGGCTCGGACTCCGACTCCGACTCCGTCTCTGACACCGTTCCCGTCGCGGACACCGACGCGGTCTCGGTTTCCGAATCCCCCTCCGTCGCCGCCGTCCCCGACCGGCTCGCCCCCCTGCGCGTCGACGTCGGCCCTTCCCAGCTCCGCGTCGGCGGCCTCGCGCAGCTCACCTCCGAGATCGAGACCCGCGACGGAGACACCGACGGCTTCGTCGACTTCCGCCGCCTCCGGGTCGACGTGCGCGCGCTCTTCCTCGACGGTCGCGTCGCGCTCCGCGGTCACGTCTCCGCGATGCCGCGGGGCGCCGAGCTCTTGGATCTCCACGTCGACGCCGAGCTCTCCGAGGCCGCACACCTCCGCGTCGGTCTCGCCAAGACCCCGTTCACGGCGTACCGCCAACAGTCGATCAACGATCACGTGCTCGTCGATTGGCCGATCGTGAGCCGTTGGTTCGGCGGCGAGCGTCAGCTCGGCCTCACGCTCGAAGGCGCAACGGGCGCCTCCCGCACGGGCGCGAGCTACGCCTTCGGCGTCTACAACGGCGACCCCGCGCGCCCGCAGAACCACCGCTTCTCCACCGCGTACGGCGAGAAGGCCCCGACTCGCAGCGGCTTCCGCGACGCGACCGCCTACGACGTCCCGCACCCGGAGCTCATGGGTCGCAGCGGGCTCGCGCTCGGTCCCGTTCAGACCGCGCTGAGCGTCGCGTGGGATCTCCGCCCGGTGCACGCGATCGACCCCGCGGCGCGCGTCGCGCTCGAAGCCCACCTCGACACCGAGCACGTCGACGTCTGGGCGATCGGTTACCTCGCGCTCCACGAGGAGCTCGATCACCACACCGCACTCGGGCTCGGCGGCGTCCTCCTCGACGCGTCGTTCCGAGTGCACCCTCGCGTGGAGCTCGCGGCACGCTGGTCGACGGTGCTCTTCTCCGACGCGCTCCGGGAGGACGCACGCGCGACCGCCGACGCCCGCATCGCGAGCGCCGCCGCCGAAGAACAGTCGCGCCTCTCCACGCGCTACGCCGACGTCGGTCACGTCGAAGCGCTGCACGAGAGCACGGTCGGCCTCGCGATCTACGCCTTCGGCCACTCGCTCAAGTGGCAGACCGACGCGACCTGGCTCCGCGACCGCACCAGCGCCGGCCGCGACGACGCGTTCCGCCTTCGACTGCAAGCGCAGCTCGCGTTCTGAGCCGCCTCGCGATGCGTCGGACGTGGCGAAGCGTGATGGGTGGATAACCTCGTCGCGCAAATCACCCGCGGAGAACGAGCGATTCCTACGCACGCTCGAGATCGTCCACCGCGAGCCCCCATGGGGATCGGCGGTGAGACGTCCGTGAAACGCGCGCAAAAGCGAGTGCGGATCAGCGGAACTCGGAGAGGTGCGTGATGTACCAGCGGCCGTCCCACGCGATCATCGTGCGGACCTCGAAGCTCCGCTCCTCGCCGCCGGTGCGGTAGACGATCGTGTTGTGGCGCTGGGCCCAGTACGGCAGGCGGTTGGACTCTTCGCGCAGCCCCACCCAGCCGCGGCGGCGCGAGAACTCGAAGCGCACGAGCTCCGCATCCGCCGGCACCTGCGCATGCAACGCGTGGATGTCGCGCTCGTAGAGCCGGACGATGCGGTCGTAGAGGCCGTCCGGATCTGCGATGCCCTTGATCGCGCGGAACGCCTCGCGCGGGAGGAAGAAGTCCATCGCACGGGCCGGATCGTCGGCCACGATCGCGGCGAGCAACACCCGCGCACGCTCCTCCACGTCGCCTGGTCCCGGCCGCGGCGGGGCATCGCGCAGGTCGGCCCGGTTGCCCTCCGGGACGCGAGTGCCCTCCGGTGCTGGCGTGTCCTGAGCGACGCCGAGCACGCTCGCCGCGAGCACCGAGAGCACGAGCGCGAAGATCGACACGTGACGCATGGCCGCGCGATACCGCGCCAGCGCCCGGCGCTCAACGTGACGCGGTGCTCTTCGCGTTCCATGCGACGCAGCGCCAGCTTCGCGTTCCTGCAACGCGGTGTCCTCTTCGCGTCGCCCAACCGACGCGGTGTCCGCTTCGCGTCGCCCAACCGACGCGACGGTCTCAGACCGTCTTCACCGCGCCGTGATCGTCGCAGTGATCGCCGTGCGGGTGGTGGAGGTGACCGTCGACGAGGTAGTCGACGTGATCCCCGTGCGGGATGGCCTCGTGACCGCAGCCGGGGCCGTGCACGTGGTCGGTCGCGTGGGCGCTGCAGGCGTGTGGCGCACAGCCCGCCGGGTGCGCGGCGTCGACCTCGAGCGCGTGCTCTTCCACGCCGGAGTCACTCGGGTGGTGCAGGTGACCGTCGTGCACGTAGTCGACGTGATCCCCGTGCTTCACCGCGGTGTGACCGCAGCCGGGGCCGTGAACGTGGTCGTGATCGTCGTGCGTGTGGCTCATGGCGCTCCTCCTTCGGGGTCGGACTTTTTCGATGCTCGTTCGAGGGATCGTTCAGTGATCGTGTCGCGCGTGATCCAGCGCGCTGCGCACCAGCTCCGCGACGTGCTCGTCGGCGAGGCCGTAGAAGATGTGTTTCCCGTCGCGACGACGGGTCACGAGCCGCTCCGCGCGCAGGATCTTCAGCCGCTGCGAGACGGTGGACAGCCCGTCACCCGACTCGTCCGCGAGGTCCGAGACGCAGTGCTCGCCGCAGAGCAAGCAGTGGAGGATGCGCAGGCGTCCGGGATCGCCAGCCGCACGAAAGATCGCCGCCGCGCGCTCGAGCACGTGGGGCGCGAGCGCTTCGTGCGCGACGCGAGGGTGATCGTGGTCGTGACCGCAGTCGGGCGTCTCGTCGTCCATCAGTTGAACGAATGATGAACTGTGAATCTCCGAGCGTCGACTGATTTTTTCCGAGACGAGCCGAGACCGCTTCGACGCGCATGGCCGAAGACGACCTCTACGCGCAGGTGCCCCACCGACGGCGGGAGCCACCGACCGAGCCACCGCGTTCGCTCCAACCAGCGGGCAGCCGTTTTCGTGTCCAACGCGTTTCTGAACCGCGCTTCATCGGCTTGACTCACCGCGTCACACCCTCTAGATCGCCCCGCATTCCGCGGCTCCGTTCGCGGTTTCGCGGCAACCTCCGCGACCGGCGAGGTGCCGACGATTGTCCACGAAGCGGCGCGCGGGTGTCGTCGCTTCCGACCGAACCGAGTCGTCGGGGCGCTTCACGGAGCGCGCGGGCGAAGCCCGGAGACGGGCAAAGACCACGGAGGCATGGGTGAAGATCCTCGTACCGATCAAGCGGGTGGCCGACCCGGCGAACGCCAACAAGGTCAAGGTCAGTGGAGCGACCGTCACGCACGACGGCCTCGAGTGGGTGATGAACCCCTTCGACGAGTGGGCGCTGGAGACGGCGCTCCGCCTCACGGAGAACGCGGCGGACAAGACGCGCGTCGGTGAGATCGTCGTCGTGTCCATCGGCCCGAAGGAGGCCGCCGACACGATCCGCGAGGCGCTCGGCAAGGGCGCGGAGCGCGGGATCCTCGTGGAGGGCAGCGACGCGGAGCTCGACTCGCACGTCGTCGCCCAGGTCCTCGCGAAGATCGTCGAGAAGGAACAGCCCGACCTCGTCCTCATGGGCAAGCAGTCGGCCGACGGCGACTCGAACGTCGCGGGCACCAAGCTCGCCGAGACGCTCGACTGGCCGATCCTCAACTACGTCAGTCACGTCGAGACCGCAGACGGCGGCAAGACTCTGACCCTCAAGCGCGAGCTCGACGTCGGCGTTCAAACGCTGAAGGTCACCGGCCCCGCGGTCCTCACCGTGTCGGACCGCATCCTCAAGCCGGGCACCGTGAAGAACGGCGTGACGCCGGCGAGCTTCGAGTACGCGGACCTCGGCGACCTCAACAGCCGCCTCTCGAACCTCAAGAACATCATGGCGGCCCGCAAGAAGCCGCTCGACGAGACGACGATCGCGGCGCTCGGCGTGGAACCCGCGCGCGTCGACACCTACGTGGGCTTCAAGCTCCCCGCGGGTCGGAGCGGCAACACGACGTACCTCGAGAGCGTCGACGATCTGGTCGCGAAGCTTCAGACCGAGGCGAAGGTCCTCTGAAAACGGAGAGAGAACGATGACTGACGTTCTGGTCGTAGCCGAGCTCTCGCTCGGGAAGATTCGCAAGACGACGCTCTCCGCGATCGCGTTCGCCAAGACGGTGGCGGAAGGCACGAGCGGCGAGTTCGACATCCTCGTGATCGGCGACGGCGCGGAAGACGCGGCCGACGAGGTCACGGGCTTCGGCGCGCGCAAGGTGCTCACGGCCGCCATCGAAGGCGACTACCGCTGCGAGGCGTACGCGCCGACCGTGGCCGCGGTGGGCAAGGAGTATGGCGTGCTCGTCGCGTGCGCGAGCACGTACGGCAAGGACCTGATGCCGCGCGTCGCCGCCAAGCTCGGCGCCGGCGTGGCCTCGGACATCTCGAAGGTCGACATCGACGGCGGTGAGCTCGTCTACACGCGCCCGATGTACGCGGGCAACGTGATCGGCTCGCTGAAGGTCACGACCGACGTCCAGGTCGTCACCGTCCGCCAGTCGGAGTTCGAGCCCGCGGCGGAGAGCGGCGGCTCGAGCGACACCGAGGAGGTCGACGTGGTGGAGGCCGACGTGGCCAGCCGCGTGGAGAGCCTCGGCATCGAGGTCGTGCAGAGCGAGCGCCCGGACCTCTCGGAGGCCGACGTGGTCGTCTCGGGCGGCCGCTCGCTCAAGAGCGCGGAGAACTTCGAGAAGGTGCTCGAGCCGCTCGTCGACGCGCTCGGCGCGGCGATGGGTGCCTCGCGCGCCGCCGTCGACGCGGGCTACGTGCCCAACGAGCTGCAGGTCGGTCAGACCGGCAAGGTCGTGGCGCCGAAGCTCTACATCGCGGTCGGCATCAGCGGCGCGATCCAGCACCTCGCCGGCATGAAGGGCAGCAAGGTCATCGTCGCGATCAACAAGGACAAGGAAGCCCCGATCGCGCAGGTCGCGGACTACTTCCTCGTCGCGGATCTCTTCGACGCGGTGCCCGCGCTGACCGCGGCCGTGAAGAAGGCCAAGGGCTGAGCTCGATCCGTCGGCGGCTCACGCCGACTCGAAGCATCGAGCTCGCTCGAGAAAGACGGCGCTCCGAGAGGGGCGCCGTTTTTCGTGGACGTGAACGTGAACGTGAACGCTTTCGATTCGCCCGCGTGATCGGCAACGTCGCCGATCGCGTCGCCGACCACGACCACGTCCACGACCACGTCGAGGTTCACGACCGGGACGTCGTCTCGCGCTGCCGCGCTGTGAGAAGCGCCCTTCGGGCTCCGGAGGGCCGCTGCTAGCGTCGCGCCCCATGACGAAGAAGGTGGCGGTCCTCGGCGGCGACGGCATCGGACCGGAGGTGGTCGCGCAGGGCGTGAAGGTGCTCGAAGCGCTGCGCGAGCTGCGCGGGTGGAAGCTCGAGCTGACCTCGTTCGACCTCGGCGCCGATCGTTACCTGAAGGACGGCACGACCTACCCGAACGAGGTGGCGGACTTCGTGGCCAAGGAGTGCGACGCGGTGCTCCTCGGAGCGCTCGGGGACCCGCGGGTGCCGAACCTCGAGCACGCGCGCGACATCCTCTTCGGGCTGCGCTTCGGGCTCGATCTCTACGTGAACCTCCGCCCGATCACGTGCCTGCACGAGCGCCTGATGCCGCTCAAGAACGTGCGCGCGGAGGAGGTCGACATCCTCGTGCTGCGCGAGAACACCGAGGGCATCTACGTCGGCATGGGCGGGACCTTCAAGAAGGGCACGCCGGACGAGGTCGCGACGCAGGTCGATCTGAACACGCGCAAGGGCGTCGAGCGCATCGTGCGCCACGCGTTCGAGCTCGCGAAGAAGACGGGCCGCAAGAGCGTACACATGTGCGACAAGCACAACGCGATGCCGCACGCCCACGGGCTCTGGCTGCGGACCTTCCAAGAGGTCGCCAAGGAGTACCCGGAGATCGCGGCGCATCACGTCTTCGTCGACGCGCTCTGCCTCTACCTCGTGCAGGACCCGCGGCCCTTCGAGGTGATCGTCGCCTGCAACCTCTTCGGCGACATCGTCACCGACCTCGGCGCCGCGCTGCAGGGCGGGCTCGGGATGGCCGCGAGCGGCAACGTGAACCCGGGCAAGGTGAGCATGTTCGAGCCCGTGCACGGCAGCGCGCCTCCGCTCGCGGGCAAGGACGTCGCGAACCCGCTCGCCACCGTGCTCACGGTCGGCATGCTGCTCACGCACCTCGGCTACGAGGGCGAGGAGGCGCTGCTGACGCGGCTGGTGCGCGAGGCGATCGAGACGGGCCACTGCACGCGCGAGGTCGGCGGCGACCTCGGCACCCGCGCGACCGGCGACTGGATCGTGAAGCGACTGCGCGAAGAAGCCGCGCGCTGAGCGCCGAGAGCTTGCGTTTGCCCGAACCAGGCGATGTGGGGTGCGCGTGCCGCTCGCGCACGGCGACGTCGTGGTGTGACTCCGCGAGTCGCGCTCACGAAGCGTGGGCGCTCGGTCCCACCTTCCACGCTCACCGAGAAGGAGCGGGGTGGAAGACACGGCGCGGTGGATATCTCGAGTCGCGCAATTTCCCGTGATTTACGGGGGATTTCGTGATGACTTCGAGATCGTCCACCACGATCCCCCATGGGGATCGACGGTGATTCAATCGTGATCACGCGATCACGGTTGAATCACACGATCATGCGCGCGACTCACATCACGTTTCCGAGCGCGCCCGCGTCGTGGATCTTCTCGAAGCCGCGCGCGCGGAGCATCGAGAGCGCGCTCGAGCTTCGGGCACCGGAGCGGCAGTAGACGATCACCTCGCGGTCGCGCGGCAGCTCGTCCATGCGCCGCGGGAGGTCCTGCAAGGGCAGGTTGCGCGCGCCCGCCGCGTGGCCGGACGCGAACTCCGCCGGGGTGCGCACGTCGACCAACACCGCACCGGCCGCGACGCGAGCGCGAATCTCGTCGCGCGTGAGCCGGCTCGATCCACCGAAGAGTCCGAAGAGTCCCATGTTCGCCTCCTGCCCGCAGCCTCGCGGGCTCGAGACCCACACATCGCAGGGGTCGTGCCAACGCGGTCGTCGACTCGAACGTCGGTGAAGTTGGCGAGCACATCGTGGGAGTCGACGCAGCCTCGACGAACGCACGCGACATCGTGCGACATCCGCCGAAACGACGCGGCTCCGTGTGGATCACTCCTTCGGAGGCTCGGGGCGCACCACGAGGACGGGGCACGGCGAGAGCCGGACCACCCGCTCGGCGACCGAGCCGAGGAGCACGCGCTTGAAGCCGGTGCGGCCGTGCGAGCCCACGATCACGAGGTCGGCGCCCGCGCTCTTGGCGTGCTCGGCGATGGCTTCGCCCGCGTCCTCGCGGCGCAGGCAGACGATCTTCACGTCGACGCCCGGGAAGGCGGCCGCGGCCTGCTCGGCGAGGCCCTTCTCGATCGACTCGCGCATCTCCTTGGCGACCTGGCTCATGAGCTTCGAGCCCGTGGCCGGCATCGCGAGGGGCACGTAGGGCGAGGGGTCGAAGACGTGGAGCAGCTCGATGCGGGCGCCGTTGCGCGCGAAGAACGCGGCGGTGTCGAGCGCGGTGTGGCTGGACTCGGAGAGGTCGGAGGCCACGACGACGTGCTGGGGAGGGAAGGCCATGGCGGGAGCCTATCGCGGACGCGATGGACGCGAGATGGCTTTTGTGCGGAAGCGCCGCTCTCGGGGCACGGGTGAGGCGCGGCGACCCACGCGACGACCTCGTCACCACCACGACGAGGCACGGCCGCGCGATGCAGCCGACGTCGCGCCGACCACGTCCGCGACGTCGACGACGATCGGCCGAGTCGCGAGCCGGCCGGTGAGTGACCTGACGTGACGCTACGTGCCTTTCTTGCCCGCGAGGGGCCGGCGGGGCTACAACCCTCGCGCCGGCGCGACGGGCGACGTGCGCCTTCGGGTCGGCCTTCGCACCCGTCGAGGGAGGCTTGCAGGGCCCTCTCCGACGGGTCCGACGACCGCTTCCGAAGGTGGGGACGAGACCGTGGATAACTCCTGGGATCGTCCTGTGGATGGATCGGGGACGATTCCTTCCCCAGCTCCAGGCGATTTCACCGACACCCCGAGAGCGCCCGAATCACCTCTGATCCCGACGACTTCCCGCGGATCCCCCACAATCCACACCCCTTATGAAGACGACGTAGATCTAAATTCCCTTGAATTGGATCCACGCGCGGCCTCCCAGCGAACCGAGGAACCCCATGGAGCTCTCCATCCAGCAGCGCGACTTCCTCAAGGCTCTGCAGCGCACGCAGAGCGTCGCCGACCGCAAGAGCTCGATGCCGATCCTGAGCAACGTGCTGCTCTCGGCGGAGGGACCGGACCGCGTGCGCTTCGCTGCGACCGACCTGTACCTCGGGGTGAGCGCGTCGTGCCCAGCCGCCATCCGCAAGGGCGGCACCATCGCCATCGCGGCGCGCACGCTCTTCGACATCGTGCGCAACCTGCCCGACGGCGAGGTGCGCGTGAGCGTCGCGCAGAACCAGCAGGTCGTGCTCGAGGTCGGCAAGATCAAGTATCGGATTCCCGGGCTGCCGGGCGAGGACTTCCCGCCGCTGCCGAACCCGGGCGAGGCGAGCTGGGCGACCCTCGACGCGTGGTTGCTCGGCGAGCTGGTGGCGCTGACGAGCTACTCGATGTCGAGCGACGACACGCGGCCGCACCTCGCGGGCACGCTCTTCGAGGGCGACGGCAAGAACGTCCGCATGGTCACGACCGACGGGCATCGGCTGAGCAAGGCGGAGGCGAAGCTCGGTGACGGCGCGGGCATGCTGAGCTTCGGGATGCTGGTGCCGCACAAGGGCGTCGCGGAGCTCAAGCGGCTCATCGAGGACGCCAAGGCGGACGCGAAGCACGCGACCAAGGACGGCGGCGCGGTGCACGCGGGCATCGATGTCGCGATGGCGTCGGGCAACGCGTTCTTCCGACGCGCGGACGTGATGTTGAGCGTGAAGCTCGCGGACGAGCAGTTCCCGCCCTACTCGAAGGTGATCCCGCAGAGCCAGACCAAGCGCGTGGTGTGCTCGCGGCCGAAGCTGATCGAGGCGCTCAAGCGCATCAGCCTCGTGGCCAACGACAAGAGCGGCGGCGTGCAGCTCCACCTCTCGGACGGCTCGCTGCGCATCGTCAGCCAGAACCCGGACGTCGGCGAGGGCATGGAGGAGGTCGACGTCGACTACGCGGGCGACAAGCTCGGGATCGGCTTCAACGCGAAGTACCTCCTCGACGCGCTCGCGGCGCTCGCCCACGACGAGGTCGCGCTGGAGCTCTCGGGAGAGCTCGACCCGGGCGTGATCCGGCCGGTCGGCGAAGGCCCGGCGGACTTCGTGGGCGTAATCATGCCCATGCGCATTTAGTGTTCGCTGCGCGCTCCGCGCTTCGCTCACGGCGGGGGATGGGTCCCCCGAACCCCCTCTCGCACGTGAGGCCCTCCGCTGCGCTACGGGCCTCCCGGCGGGCTGCT
>ERZ761607.1487-NODE-1487-length-29073-cov-7.888828_pt1 | contig 29073 bp, 28 predicted proteins | sample MGYA00511164_ERZ761607 | MGnify/ENA primary metagenome ERZ761607 (study PRJEB28899, sample SAMN02445080) | bioreactor sludge metagenome | biome: EBPR sludge | place: Australia: Brisbane, Thorneside Wastewater Treatment Plant | collected 2011-06-22 ... | reverse complement strand
TCGAGGCAAGACATTAGGAAGCTGACAAGGATCGCTGCTTCGAAACGCCCCTGAAAGATGACGTTCAGGATTAGGATGTCCAGGGATAGCACGCGCAGTCGAAACGATTCAGGGATGAAAAAGCCCAGGATCAGCCCCAGTAAGGCGCCGAACGCCATACCGGTATATGCGCCAAAACTTACACCGCCTGTCGTTCCAGCCGTGCGGAAGGTGAGCGCCCCAGTCAACGCACCCGAAACCGCACCTATAATCCCGCCGATCACAGCAGAAACAAGCACCCCCGAGAGGGCGCCGCTCAACGCGCCTGTGGCAGCCCCCAGGATCACGCCGAAGATAAACCCCAACCATGCTCCCAATAACGAACTCTTTCGATCGATACTATTATTCATATGAGTAATAACTCCAATTTGGACCTGAACTTTATTTTACCTTCTTCGTCTTCCCCGCAAATCAGATACAATCGAAAGACTACCTGAACCTGGAGACCGAATGACAGACCCGGAAACAAATGCCGATTTTGATGAACGCCCGACTTATAACGAAGAGATCGATTTGCCAGCCATTGAGGCGTCTGTGCGCGCCATGTTATTGGCTTTTGGCGAGGACCCGGACCGTGAAGGCTTGGTGAATACGCCCAATCGTGTTGCGCGCATGTACCCCGAATTATTGGCTGGTTATCGCGTGGATGAAAAGAAGCTTGTCAACGGCGCGATCTTCAACGTCACGTACGACGATATGGTCATTGTGCGTGATATCGAATATTTCAGCCTGTGCGAACATCACATGCTGCCTTTCATGGGGCGCGCGCATGTCGCATACATCCCCAGAGGGCAGGTTATCGGTCTCTCAAAGATCCCGCGCATTGTGGATATGTATGCCCGACGCCTGCAAGTGCAGGAGCGCATGACACGCCAGATCGCGGATTTTATTCATAACCTGCTCCAGCCGCAGGGCGTGGCGGTGGTCGTGGAAGGTTTGCACCTCTGCGCAATGATGCGTGGAGTTAAAAAACATGATGCCCGCATGACCACTTCTGCCATGCTGGGGAGTTTCCGCAAGAGCATCAACACCCGCCAGGAATTTTTGGATCATCTTAACCGCGGTGCAGAACCGTTGAGAATATAGTAAGAGCGGACTCTAACGGTTCCGGTTGTTGGGTATTAATGGTCGGGAGATGCTGTCACGGCGTCACTGCGCCGCTTTTGGCTCCGTTATGACATCCTCCCGTTTCCGCATCCAGACCTGACCTTGTAACCGATTCGAAAAATCTGACATTGTTTCCCCTCTGAGAGTTTCGAGCTCAGGCAGTAATTCTGCCAGCGGGACGACCACAAATGCCTGATCCCAAATTTGGGTGTTATGCGGAGTTTCGTCGAATAAGACGATATCGATATCGATGGGGCGGGGCGCGTTCCTGTCTTCACCGCGGATGCGGCCCATCTGCGCTTCGATGGGGCGGCCGACCTCATATTTGACCTGTTTTGCATCAAGGGGGGTAAGCAATAGAACACAAACGTTCAGGAAGTTCGGTCCGGCATAACCGACCGACTCTGTTTCCCAAACAGATGAGATACATTCAACTGTTCCTACCTCGCGCAGCAGCCCGATTGCGCGGGGAATGTTCTGCTCCGGTTCGAGGTTGGAACCTAGGTTGAGGTATACATGGTGCATATCATTCATCCCGTTTGCGCTCGATCTCCACTCCGACGGATTTGGCGAAGCGCACTGCTCCCGGCTTCTCTACGCGGACGACGACCTTCCGCACCAGCGGCGTTTCAAGGCATATCTTCGCAAGGTCGTTTGCCAGGGCCTCCACGGTGAGACGTTCCGCCGTTTCAGCATGGGACTGGACCCTCTTTGCCAGCGCACTGTAATCCACGCAGTCATGGATGTCGTCCGTTTCGGCGGCACGGACAGTGTCGGTATAAACCGTCACATTGATGAGGATATCCTGTTCCTTCTCGCGCTCCCATTCGCGGATACCGATTACGCCGCGCGCGAGCAGGTCTTTGATGAATACTTTGTCCATTAGTTCTCCTCTTTGCATATCGCAACATTCATGCTGCGCCTGCATTCGCAAAATAAATTTTGCGCTACGAATTACGTCAAATGCCTTCCACCATCGACATGAATGATCTCGCCAGTGATGTAAGCGGGACCGGATAACAGGAACAACAGCGCTTCTTCGGCTTCTCCCGCTTTGCTCCATCTTTTGGCTGGAACAGCCTCGATGATCTTTTTATTTGCCGATGACTGGCTCACAGGATCTACATCAGTGGGCGGCAGGATCGCGCCCAACGCCAGCCCATTGACAGTGATATGCGGCGAGAGGGCGACTGCCAGCGATTTGGTCATCGCTGCCAACGCAGATTTGGTGACGGTGTAGGCGAAGTGGTCTGCACCGGGGCGCAGGGCGCGCCAATCGAGGATGTTGACGATACGGCCTTCTTTGACGAATTTGGCAAAGGCTTGACTCAACAAGAACGGTGCGGTGAGATTGATATCGATGTGGCGGTTCCAATCGTCGAGGGTCGTATCGTGAGCGGTCGATGATCCAAAGATGGCGGCGCTGTTGACCAACCCGTAAAGCGGACTCAACGCATGGGCGCGTTCGATTAATTGGGAAACACTTTCAGAATGGGAAAAGTCTGCAGCGAGAACCCAGGCTTGGCGTCCGGTCGAGGCGAGTTCATCCCGGAGAGATTCGGCTTCGGCTGGGGAATTTCCATGATGCAGGATGAGGTTTGCGCCAGCGCGTCCACATGCCAGGGCGAAGAGACGCCCCAGACGGCGGGCGGCTCCTGTTATAAGAATCGTCTTGCCTGACAAATCTCTCATCATTTTGGATTTTATCACTCCAATTCTTGACTCCTGATTTCGGCAGTGATAACATGATTAAACATTTTAGCGGTTGCACAAAGTTTTGCGTTCACCCATTTTAGAAAATGAAAGGTGTATCCATGAGCAAAAACCAAAACGCGCCAGCCTACACGGGGGATATTGCTGCACAAGTCATCGACCCATCACATGAGTATTCAGAAAAGAATCAGGAGATCGAATTTAACGAAGAACAACACGCCATTTGGGCGGATTTGTTCGCAGGCATTCATCAGCCGTATTTGACCGAACACATTTGCGCGGAGTGGAAAACGGGCATGGAATTATTACAGCTTGACCCGAAGCGCATCCCGACCGTGAAGCATCTTATTGACCATATTACACCGCGCACGGGGTGGAGTATCGAACGAACCGTTGTAAGATATACGTTAGCCGATGACTGGTACAAGAAATTCGCTCAACGGGTATTTTTAATCACCGACTACCTGCGCACCCGCGACCAGATGGAATTCACCCCCGAGCCAGATATGTTTCACGACATCTTCGGACATCTGCCGTTCCTGACCCAGGAATTTTATGCACGCATCGAAGACAAGTTCGCGCCCGCCTACATGAAAGCGACGACTGAGGAGCGTGAAGTCATCAAGCGGCTGGCGTGGTACAGCACAGAGTTCGGTCTGGTCGTGCAGGATAATCGTTTTACCGTTTTCGGGGCGGGGATCATTTCGGGGCGTAAGGAACTGACGCGCACCATCATGGAGTTTTACCGCCTCGGGCGCGACAATGTGATCGATTACGACAAACCGATCTTTCCCCAATTGGAAGCGCATTTCCGCGCGAACAAGAATAATCTGTTCCGCATCATCGACGGTGTGAATGCTCTTCACCAAAAGGGACAGATGTCCACCGCCGATGAAGGCTGGAATGTGGTATTGGGCTTGTATAAAGATCTCGGTATAAAACCGGAAGGCATCTTTGGCGGCGAAGTCATTATCGCCCCGTTCAATGTCGAGACCATTGCAAGAATCCCGAAGACAGTCTACGCCTTCAACCCAATGCTCTTCGTCTGCAATTCTTTGGACGAGATGGACGCGATCCTTGATTCATATTTGAAGCCGATCGCGCTGAGAAATTAACCTTCGCACTGCCGAACTCCCGCAGACAAGAAGCCTGCGGGAGTTTTTTTGGAATTTGCTTTTGAAAATTTACCCAAATTGGCTACAATTGGAACTATTATCCCTAACCAACAGTAGGAGAGAGACATGGCAGCTTTTAACTTCCAATGGCAAAACCCACAACTGCTCAAGGACATCTACCCGATGCGAATTCAAAAATTGCGGGATGTCCTTGTATTCTACAAGGAAGCCGACCTGTGGGCTGAATATAAGAACAAGGATATCTCCACCCTTTCGGCGGATGTGGCGGAATATGAAAAGGGGATGGATGCCGCCCGCGCTACGGAATTCAAGAAATATTCCACACTGAAGACTTACTTTCTCACAAAAGACGTCAGCGGATTTTTCGTCAAATACAAACCGGTCGAGCCAGAGGCGATGGCACTTATTCAGAAGAACCACGACCTGTTCGCCGCCTCTTGGCCCAAGGATATCCGCGGCGAACGCGGCTTCATCCTCTCCCGCATCGAATCGTTCAAGACCAATATGGGAATTTTACGTGACCGCGTCCGCTTTTTGCAGCGCCAACTGGAAGGAATGCCCGCCGAACACCCAAATCGTGCCAAGGTCGAAGCGGAATACAAACTCAAGAATGATTCCGCCCTGCCGATGGTGTTGGAGGAAATGGAAAAACTGCGCCAGTTCGAAGAAACTTACAACAAGGTTGAAGGTCCCAAACTGGAGTGGTACAAACTAAGCAAAGCTGACCCGAACTATAAGGTGACCGAAGAGGAGTTCCTTGTCAACTACGATCCGAAGGTTCCCGTTACGGTCAAGGATATTGTGCGCTTGAAGGTCGAGCAATACCTTAAAACACTCGAAGGCAAAGACCAATATCAACTGCTGGCGGATATCCGTGCAAGGTTCGAGAAAGAGCCGAAACGCTTTCCGCTCTGGCTGCAATATATGATCGTACACTTCTCAGGTATGAGATATAAGTCTGCGCATGGTTCGTGGGCGGATCCGAAGGATTTGCTCGTGCGCCTGCGCGTGGAGGAAGTGAAGAAGGCGCAAGCCGCGCTCAGTGATGCCGATGTGGCTGCGAAATGCGCGGAGAAGATCGCCCAATACGAAGGGAATGACGCCAACAAACCCACACTTGCCAAAGCCACAGAAAAGACCTGGAAGGATAAAGTTGCCTTGCATATGCAGGGTGTCAAAGCCAATGGACCGAAAACCAAGCGCGCTGGTCTGGCCGGGTTGGCGGAGGAAGAAGCCCGCTACGAGTTCATGACCATGACGACCGATCAGGCTCTGGCGAAGTTGGAGGCGATGAGGTCCCAACTCCCAGCTTGGGCATGGAAGATGATCGTCATGCTTACGCAATTGAGAACCAATCATGCCACCGCCGACGGCTGGGAGACGTTCTCACCTGAAGAGGACAAGGTCCGCTTTGCAGATGCGGCTTTGTATCCGATCTTCAGTAAATGGGCGTCTGACAACATTGGAATGTGGCGTCCTGAACATGGGCGGTCACAGGAATTGATCGTCACCCGCGCTGTTTGTAATGAGACTGCCGAACATGCCCAGCACATCCGCGGGCATTTGCCTTCCGGTGGTTTGACCGATAACGCGGCGCGCTATGTCAAGCTTGCTGCCGAAAAAACGCCCGGTTGTTATTTTATTCATCCCACTGGAGCGGAGAATTACACGCAGGGTGCCAGCATCTTCTGGCTGAGGTATGTCAACAGCGAACCGAGTCAATGGCAGATCCCGAAACCGACCGAAGATTCAAACGGCGTCGGTTTGGTCCCTGGCGAATTCCTTGGCAAACGACCGCAGCCCAAGGGCGGAAAGAATGCCCCTCCACCGGCCGTACCGTGGGATTACAAGGGCGGCGGCATGACCCGTTCACGCACCGTCGTCGACGCGGATAAAAAGAAATCCACCCAAACCCAATGGCTGAGATGGATCCATGAAGCGACCGCCATCGAAGTGGTGGATACCGCCGATGGGACGTACATCTATACCTTCGAAACTTCCCTCCCCGATGATTTCCGTGGCACCTCATGCCTCGGTGTGTTCCGCAATACGCTTCGCTGGAATCTCGATGATGGCGCGGAGGATAATTACAATCGATCCTTCGTAGGGTATGCGCCTGAAGGGCAAGTCCCAATGGAGAATCTCAAGCCGTTGATGGATTGGAACAGGATCCTGGCAAAATAAGGTTTGGAAAAACAACTCCCGTTGCAACGGGAGTTGTTACTTTTAGTTTACTTGTTGAATTCCGCCTGGACCAGACTTAATGTCTTAAGCCAGGCTTCGTTGCGGCGCAGCCAGCCGTCGGGGGTGAGGTAGATCTTCCGCTCGATTCCCCGACCTGGCAGGTCTTGCACAGATCTCCAGACGTTGACAAGCGGCAGGTCATATTCATAAGCGACCTGGACGATGGTTTCGTTTAGCATCCAATCCTCTTCGACATTATCGGCCTTGGTGGCGAGGATGGGCAGCGCCCCGGTGTTGATGATCGTATCAACGACCTCGCGCAGGTATTGATCGAACTTGACCTCTGCGTTGGGGATCCAGTTCGTTCCCATACCGATCAATACAACGGCGGGCTTGCGCGTGCGTAGTTCGCAGTCGATGGGAGATTCGTTTCGCTTGCATTGTTTGTATCCCGCTCCAAAACCGAACATCGGGTTCAGAACGGAACTGATACCCAATCCCTTTTCAGCAGTGACGCTTTCAGAGGTCATACTGATGGAAAACCATTCGACCGTCGCCTCATGTCCATCCGGGATGGGATACTTCCCCAAAGCATACCCGCCCAAAAAAGTGTCCGATGTCATCTGGCAGTCGCCGACCTTGCTAAATGTATGCGGATCGAGTTTCCCTTCCTGGAGCAAATTCGCAAGGATCGTCTGCGCATAAACGGAGAGAGTCGGTACGACAGGCCACTCCCGCCAGTAATGGGAGGTCAGGCGTGTATCAGGTGTGGGGGAATAATCTGGAGTGGGGGATGGAGGTGCAACCGTCTCGGAAGGAATTGGCTCCGGGGTGGCAGTCGGTGATGCAACTACTTCTTCTTGTGTTGATTCAACTGGAAGCGTATCCGCAGGGGAGGGCTGGCAGGCGGTAATCAAAAGAAGGATGATAAATACTGCCTGAAGTTTCCTGTGAATCATGATCTCTCCGTCGGCTGTTTATCAGCCGGGCTATTTGGGATTACATGGCGCCTGTAGGTTATTTGGCTAAATGGGCGTGGACGGTTTCCAGCGTGGCAAGCCAGGCTGCGTTGCGGCGCATCCAACCGTCGCCGGTGAGATAGATGCGTCTCTCGATCCCCCGCCCGGGCAGGTCTTGAACCGAGAGCCAGACGTTGACAAGCGGCAGGTCGTAGTCATAAGCGACCTGGGCGATGGCTTGATTCAACTTCCAGTCGCCTTCCACGTTGTCGGCTTTGGTGGCTAGGATGGGCAGCGCCCCGGTCTTCAGCACGGTGTCCACCACATTCCTGAGATGTTTCTCAAAGCTTTCTTCTGCATGGGGAATCCAATTTGTGCCCATGCCGATCATTACAACGGCGGGTTTGCGCGTACGCAGTTCGCAGTCCAGCGGCGTTTCACCGGCGAGACATTGCTCATTGCCTCTCTGCAAGGCATATGCCGGGTCAAGCACGGTATTGATGCCATAGCCGTTAACCGCGGTGATATTTTCTGCAGTCATGCTGTCGGCGAACCATTCAATAGTCTCCGCCGAGCCTTCGGGGACTTTGTATGTGCCTTTTACATACCCTGCAAGGAAGGTCCCTGAGGTCATCTGGCAGTCGCCGACCTTGCTGAAGGTGTGGAGATTAATGGCTTGATTTGATTGTGCCCCTGCGAGGATTTGTTTTGCCCTCGGTGAAAGACTGGGGACGATGGGCCAATCGCGCCAGTCCACGGGGTCGATTTTCGCTTCGGTAACAGTTTCGAGTGTGGCAGTCGGCTGGACTGTGACCTTTGGTGACGCGGCGATTTCCGATGCAATGGTTGGGATAGGCGTTGATGTGGCGGGTGAAAAACCTATTCCTGGAGCGGATAATGCCAGGGTGGCTGTATTCGTTGGGATAACGAGCGGGGGATTCTCGACAAACGGGGGATTGGATTGCGGTTCCGAGACTTCCGCTGATGTCGATCCCTGAAAGACCAACGGCGCGGCAAGGACGGAGGAGACCAGGAAAATAGAAAACAATACGAGAATCCCGGCCACACCTAAAAATTGAATCCCCGTACTGGAAGGCAAAGAGATCGAATGAGGCTGTTTCAGTTTTTTCAACAGCTTTCCGGCGCGCTGGTTTGCCGGCGCGATCTGGAGAATCTTTTCCAGGCATTGAATGCGTTCACTATCGTTCCGCGCGGCGTGATACATCCATATCCAGCCGTTCTCGTTTTCCGGGTGACGGCTGACATAGGCGCGGAAGATCCTGCGAGCCTCTTCCTTATTGCCCGCATTCAGTGCGTCGATCCCGTTTCGAAAGGTTGCGCCCATCGGTTATGACTGTTCCATACTGTTCAAATGTTCCAATTATACTTCGGCGCGCTCCCAACGCAACCTTATCTTGGTCATTTATGTTAGGAGATTTTTCCCTGCCACGATATAATGCCCCGCAAGATGAAGATCCTACACTTTGCAGACGCGCACATCGACATGGCAAATTACGGGCGGCATGACCCAGTGACGGGGCTCCCCCTACGCGTGCTTGATTTCCTCAGATCGCTCGATACCATTGTGGATGCCGCCATCGAACGTAAAGTGGACATGGTCATCTTTGCGGGGGATGCCTATAAGGATCGTTCCCCAGCCCCGACCTTTCAGCGCGAGTGGGGCAAGCGCATCATGCGGCTCTCGCAGGCGAAGATTCCGACCCTGTTGCTTGTTGGCAATCACGACATTTCCCCCGCCATCGGACGCGCCCATGCCCTGCAGGAATTCAAGACCCTACAAGTGCCTTTTGTGAAGGTTCTGGACAAGCCTGAGTTGTTAAAGCCGCAAGATTTATGGGGTTTGCCCTTGCAGGTCATTGGAATGCCGTGGGTCGCACGCTCCGGATTGATGGCTTCGCTGGAAATGAGCGCCGAAAAGCCCGAAGATATCTACTCGAATATCGAATCGCGAATATCGGACTTAATGGAAGACATGCTCTCACAAACGGAGGAAGATCTGCCCGTTATCCTGACGGCGCACACCTCTATTGAAGGGGCGAAGTTTGGCGGTGAAAGGCTTGTGATGCTGGGCAACGACCTTGTGTTGACCGGCTCGCTTGTGAAGAACCCCAAATTCAATTATGTGGCGATGGGGCACATCCATAAGCCTCAGGATGTGAACGAAGGCAGCCAGCCTCCCGTCATCTACCCAGGCTCGATAGAACGGGTCGACTTTGGTGAGTTGAAAGAAGACCGTTTCTTTGTAATTGCTGAAGTCGAGAAGGGGAAAGATACAAAGGTCGAGTGGGTGCAGCTTACGGAAGTGAGAAAGTTCATCGATTGCCGGGTCACGCTTGAGTCCGGCGAAGAGGTGACTGAAACCCTAAAAAGAAGATTGCCCGGTCAAAAGGACATGCCCGGTGCGATTATCAGGCTTATTGTCGAATATCCGCGTGAGTGGGATTCGCTTATCGATGAATCGGCATTGAGAAGGTACACCGCTGATGCATTCGAATTCCATTTTGTCAAACGTCCGCAGCTCCTTTCGCGGGCGCGCATCGACGAAGGGCAGGCGGTCAGCAGTCTGGGTCCGCTTGAGCTGCTGGAGCAATATTTCAAGTCGGCGAAGGTTTCAAACGCAGACGAACTGAAAAAACTGGCTCAGGAAATCATTTCGGAAGATGGATAGAAATCCGTAATTCGAAAATCATAATTCTGAAATCCAAAATCGCAAATCGGAGAATTGTTCATGTCGGCGCATCAATCACGTTACCGCTGGTTCGTTGTCGTTGTTTTCTTTTTCTTCATGCTTCTGCACCAAACCGATAAATTGATGATCGGTTCGCTTCAAGTGCAGATCAGCAGCGATTTCAATATCACCAATACACAATGGGGGCTGGTGAATTCAGGTGCGCTCATCGTCGCCACCGTGTTATATCCGATCTGGGGATATTTGTACGACCGATATTCACGCACGAAACTGCTTTCCCTGGCTTCATTCATCTGGGGGGCAACCACCTGGTTTAATGCCATTGTCAAATCTTTCGGCGGATTCCTTGTCACGCGCGCTTCAACCGGCATCGACGACTCGTCCTACCCCGGTTTGTATACCCTCATCGCGGATTATTTTGGTCCGAACTTACGCGGCAAGGTATACGGAATTTTGCAGCTTGCCCAGCCTATCGGTTATCTCGTCGGGATGATCCTTGCCTTGATGGTCGCCCCAGCCATCGGCGGGTGGCGAAGCGTGTTCTACATCACTGGCTCACTAGGTCTGGTCATTGCTGTCTTGATCTTCTTTGGTGTGAAGGAAATGCCGCGCGGCAAAGCCGAACCCGAATTCGAGAACATGGCTGAGATGCAAACCTTCAAATTCTCATGGGCAGAAGCGAAAGACATCTTCAAAAAGAAGACAATGTGGTTCATCTTTTTGCAGGGATTTGCAGGCGTGTTCCCCTGGAACGTCATCACTTATTTCTTTTTTGCCTATCTCGAGAAAGAGCGCGGGTACGACGCGAACGGGATCCTCTTTACGATGGCGCCGGTCATCCTCATCCTTGCCAGTGGATATTTTGTGGGTGGCGCGTTGGGCGATGCTGCCTTCAAGCGCACCAATAAAGGACGCATTATCGTTTCCAGTGTGGGGGTTCTTCTTGGTGCGCTCTTTATGTATCTTGCCATTACCACCCCCATCGAAGCGAAGAATCAGTTCTTTGTCCTGATGTGCCTGACCGCCATTTTCATGCCGCTTTCCTCCGCCAACGTCATTGCCACCGTTTACGATGTGACCGTGCCCGAGGTTCGCTCGACGGCACAGGCGGTGGAGTATTTTGTCGAGAATGCTGGTGCGGCTTTTGCGCCGATCATCACCGGTCTCATCGCCGATATGTACGACCTGAAGACAGCCATCATTTTGATCTGCACCGTGGCGTGGCTGTTGTGTTTCTTCTTTTACCTCGGTGCGATCTTTACCATCGATAAGGACTCTCACGACCTCCGCGAACAAATGGCAGCGCGCGCAAAATCCATTTGACCAGAGGCGCGATGGAAACTCAACAACATCCACAGGAAGACCTGGCTTACAAACTCGTGCAAAATGCCCTATTCGGGCAGGAGACGATTCGCTGGGTTGGCACACCAGACCCGCTCCATGCCATTCGTAGAACCTGGTTTGTGAGCCTGATTGGATTGGTCTTCGGCGGCTTTGTCTATTTCATCTTTTCCAACATGATGGCGTTTAATACCCGTGGTCCGTTTACCATGCAGCCAAGCTCCAGCTTTAAGTTGTTTACTTCTGCCATCTTGCTCGTGTTCATTGTCGTCATCTTGCGGTTTGTCTTTGCACCGCTTTGGGAGTTCCTGGTTGCCAAGGGCAAGGTCTATGCCATTACCGATCAACGCGCGATCATCATCGAGCAATTTCCCTCGGATAAACAAATAACCTATTATCCCGGCGATATCAAGTTCGTTCAGATCAGAGGAAAAGATATCGGAGATATCGTCTTCGACACGCAGATGAAAACCGTTACTCAATATGAAACCGTACCCGGTTCCGATCGGCAGCGCATGGTACGGCGCAAAGTAAAAATCAATATCGGCTTTTTCGATATTCCCCTCCCTTCCCCCGCAAGTGAACTGTTGCGACAAATGAAAGCCAGCATTCAGCCGCCTGTCGAAAAGAAACAACCTGCCAGCCCAAACTATGCAAATTCATCGGATCGATTTAGATAATAAGCAGCACCTGCAAGATTTCCTCGCCCTGCCTTTTGCAATCTATCAGGATATTCCTCAGTGGGTGCCGCCCCTGCAAATGGATGAACGCATCCGGCTTAACCGGAAGCGGTTTCCGTTCTATAAACATTCCCACGCCGGATTTTTTCTCGCGTATCAGAGGAATCACCCCATCGGCAGACTCGCTGTGTTGGACAACCGTCCTTATAACAAGTACAACAACGAAACCACAGCTTTCTTTTATCTCTTCGAATGCGAGAACAATATCGAAGCTGCAAAGGGATTATTCGAAGCGGGCTTCGAATGGGCGCGCGCTCGCGGCTTGACGAAGATCCTTGGTCCCAAAGGCTTCACGCCCATGGATGGGTTCGGTCTGCTGGTGAAAGGCTTCCAGCATCGCCCTGCATTTGGCTTGCCCTACAACCCCGATTACTACCCCGCACTGATCGAAACCTGCGGTTTCAAGCCGAACCGTGATGCCGTCTCCGGGTACATCAGCGCGGACGTTCAATTCCCCGGACGCATCCACGAGCTTGCGGAGAAAATCAAAAAACGGCGCGGACTTCACATCGCCCGTTACGAAAAGCGTTCCGACCTGCGTTCCCTCGTTCCAAAACTGAAAGATTTATACAACGGCGCACTGCGCGGCACGGCAGGGAATGCACCCATCTCCGACGATGAAGCCAATGCTTTAGCCGACCAACTGCTTTGGTTCGCCGACCCGAAGTTGATCAAGATCGTCATGAAGGGAGAGGACCCGGTTGGGTTTCTTCTGGCTTACCCCGATGTTTCTACCGCCTTGCAGAAAAACCGCGGGCAGCTCTTCCCCTTTGGCTGGTTGACCATGCTCACCGAACTCAAGCGCACCGATTGGCTGAACATCAACGGCGCGGGATTGACCCCCGAGTACCGCGGCTCCGGAGGGATGGCGATCCTTTATAGCGAGATGTTCAAGTCTGTAAAAGAGTCAGGGCAGTTTAAACATGCCGAAGTGATCCAGATCGGTGTGGAGAATGAGTCCATGCAAAGGGATTTGGAGAACTTTGGGATCGATTTTTATAAAACCCACCGGACCTATCAATTGTTTCTGTAGAGGCAGAGTCACCTCGTTTCTCTTTCACCCGTGTAATTTCCGCAAAATGAGCAAGGAGGTTCCCTGTACTGTCAATGCTGTCATCACAGCCAGTCCAAATGCCACACCCAGGCTGGCGCGTTCGATCAAAAGACTCAGCACAAGAAAAAAACCGGTAAATGCGAACATGCCATAAAGCAATCCGCGCAGGACGTGAGCCGCTGACGCAGGACCAAGATCGCGATGTGCGAAAATGCTCAGGATGGTGACGTAGAGCGGAATGGTCGTCAACAGCCCGGTCATACGCGAGCCGATGAACGGGGCGACTCCGGTGAGCAGGAGAATAAAACTTGTGCCGATCAAAATGCGAGCCGGGATGTCCCACGGGCCCAATTTGCTTTCGCCTTCTTCCACGTCGTCTTTGGGCATGAGATACAATCCGGCAAAGATGGCGACAAAGACCACAGGGGCAATGACAAACAGGGGAATCGAAACGGTTTGCAAATATAACGTACTCAAAGAAAAGACCAAAAGACTCGATGTGATCGAAATTCCCCAGCCGAATCGTGTGGCAGCCCATGAATAGGTAAGGGCATACAGTACGAGGGAGATTCCGCCGCTCAAGACTCCCAGGATCGAACTGGATGCAAAACTGGTACCGTGGCTTAACGCAACGAAGAAAACGACAGGACCTGATGTAAGTGGCATGCCGACGATCCAACCGCTGACAGCCGGTCCCCAGCGGCGACCTGCAAGGCTGGCAGAGCCGATGATGAGCGGGGCGAGAATAAGTTTGAGGGCTAGGATGTTCATCTTGTTATTTTCCATATGGACTCAAAAGTCTCCCGACTTTTGAGAGTCCAACGGCAGGAGACGTTGGACTCCGAAATCTCCAGACTTCCGTTAGGTCATTTTGTATACCGCGATCAGAATGGATAGATCTGCTGCCATGTGACCAAGCACAGGCGCGAGCAGGCTTCCATCCCTGCGGTACAACTGCCGCCAATACCAGCCGATGGAGGTTAGTACCGCTAGCATGAAGAGTATCGAGAACGGATGTGTCTTATTCCAAACGACCATGACGTGATAACCGGCATAAAGGAGGTCGCCAAAATAAAATCCCTTCGTGCTGCTTCCCAGAACGCCGCGCCAGAAATATTCCTCGAAGAATGGGTTGACAACCGTGAAATAAGTGATGAACCCGAACCAAACATTGCCGCTCAAGCCCAACTCTGCAAGCTGCAGATTGAGGTTATCGGCGATCTGAAAAATATCCCTTAGGAGGTATAAGGCGAGTCCACTCACGACACAAAGGAAAAGGCTGAGAGCAAGATGCGTGAACTTTGCCGGTCGGATGAATACATTAAGCGGGAGGGAAGGTTTTAATAGAATGAGCGCCGCGGCAATGACAATATGAAAGCATACAAGAGCCAGCCAGGCACTTTTGAAGAGAAATAACCCCGCCCAGACGGCAAAATAGGGCAGAATGAAGGCAAGGTATTTGGCTTTCATGGATCACTTGATTTCAGTAATGATCGTCCGCTTTGCACCAGCGGACATGAGCGCCCCCGCTACAGACTCCGCCGACGCTGGCTCAACCAATGCGATCATATTGCCCCCGCGTCCGCCGCCACTGAGTTTGGCGCCGAGCGCACCTGACTTTCTTGCGGTATCGACAAGCATATCCAACTCGGGCGAAGAGACGGTCATCTGCTGGAGGAATTCGTGGTTGTGGTCCATCAATTCGCCGAGCAGTTCGGGACGTCCGCTTTCGATGACACGACGCGCCATGGTGGAGATCTGTGCCACTTCGTTGAAGATGGCTTCGAAGCGGTTTTGGTCTCGCAGCCACAGACGGCGTACATCACCTACGGATTCTTTCGTTAGCGCGGGGACACCGGTATCGCCGATGACGATGGTGAACGGTTTGCCGGGTTTGAAAGTTTCGATGGGATTTTCTTTGAGGTAATAGACCGGCATGTTGTAGGTGATAACGGTATTGTCTATGCCGGAGGGCGTGCCATGATGGAGTTTTTCGGTCTCGAACACGAGTTCGTTGATTTGTTCATTGGTCAGAGATTGAAAGAGGAATGAGGAAAGAGCGCGGACCAGCGCGACGGAGACCGCCGCGCCTGAGCCGAGTCCGGCTGCGACCGGTATGGTCGATTCGATGGTGATCGAAATATTTGGGAGCGGGGAAATGCACAGGGCTTGAAGCGTTTTCAGGATCACCGAACCAACTGGATGGTCGTGAGGAAGCGAGGCAAGGTCTGTGGTGAGGCCGATGCCGGGGGCGTGAATCCGCACGCCGGGCTGATCCGACTCCAGGACTTCGACTTCCGCTCTTACTTGGTTAACGGGAACAGCAAGCGCGGGACGCTTATAGACTACGGCATGTTCGCCGAAGAGGATGACCTTGCCGGGCGCGGAGGCTTTCATGCAGAATAGAAAATAACGATGACGGTCACCGCCCAAAGAAGCATGGCGAACTGGAAGGGACGGTCTGAGAGCAGGATGTCTTCGGGCGCGCCGCCTTCGTGTTTGACTGCGACGAGGTAAAGGTAACGGAAGATGGTGTAGACCACGAAGGGGATCGTCAGCATCATCAAGTGGTTATCCGGCAGGTTGGGCGCGGAGAAAGTGTAGAGCGAATAGGAAACGATGGTTGTGCCAGACACGATCAGGATGTATTGGTCGAGGAGGGGCAGGGTATAGCCTTCGAATACTTTGCGGTGTGAGCCTGCACCATGGGCAAGCAGGGCAAGTTCGGCGCGTCGTTTGCCGAAGCCGAGGAAGAGCGAGAGCAGGAACATCACAATATACAGCCAGGGTGAGAAGCGTTCGACAGCGATGAGAGTCACACCCGCATGGACGCGCAGGACAAAGCCCGCAGCAATGATGAGCACATCCAGAATGGCGATGTGTTTGAGCCATTTCGAATATGCCATATTGAGAACAAAATATAGAACGACGACGAATTCGAAACCCGGGGAGAGCAACCATGCCATCGCGAAGGTCATGATGACGATGGCAATACCCGCCACCCATGCCGCGCTAACGGGCAATTTGCCGGACGCGATCGGACGATTCTTTTTCTCAGGGTGCTGACGGTCTGCCTCCACATCGGCGAGGTCGTTGAAAATGTAGACGCTCGATGAGATCAGGCAGAAAAGCGCGAAGCCCGCCAGTGTGCGCAGGAAGGCGTCGATCTCGAAGAGTTGTTTGTCGAATACCAACGCGGCGAAGATGAAGATATTCTTGGGCCATTGGCGCGGGCGCATGGTTTTTATCAGGGCATTTAACATGGCGTTATTTTACCTGATACAATATTTTCATGCCCAAAGTGCGTTTGGATGTTTTGCTGGTGGAAAAAGGATTGGCGGATTCACGCGCCAAGGCTCAAGCCCTCATCATGGCTGGACAGGTGCGAGTCGCGGGTCAGGTCGCGCTCAAGCCTGCTGTTGCAATCCAGCCTGATTCTGAGCTGACGGTGGATTCCGGTCCGCGTTTCGTCTCACGTGGCGGAGAAAAGCTCGCAGGCGCATTGGAGGCGTTCAAACTCGATGTGACTGGTTATGTGTGTGCCGACGTCGGCTCTTCCACGGGCGGGTTTACAGATTGCCTTCTTCAGCACGGCGCAGCCAAGGTTTACGCTATCGATGTAGGCAAAGGTATTTTGCATTGGAAACTACGTAATGATCCGCGGGTAGTGGTGATGGAGGAGACGAACGCGCGGTTCGTCGAGTCGTTACCGGAGAGTGTCGATCTTGTGACGGTGGATGCGTCGTTCATTTCGTTGAAAGTGTTGTTGCCAGTGATTAGAAAGTGGAAAGTGGAAAGTGGGATAGTCGGTTTAATAAAGCCGCAATTCGAAGCCGGTAAAAAAGAAGTCTCGCGCGGCGATGGGGTGATCCGCGACCCGGAGATACATCGGAAGGTGCTGATCGACGTGCTGACCTTTGCGAAGGTTGAAGGATTTGGATTGTGTGGGTTGGTGAAGTCTTCGCTGCTGGGTCCAAAGGGGAATGCTGAATTTTTGGTCTGGTTGGGGTTGGAGCCGAATGATGTTGTGGTGGAAGAATTGGTGAATACTTGCATTGCCCCGACCCAACCGAAGACCGTGGATGATGTCCAGTAACGGTCTACGGTTCACAGTTGCAATTGGAGCGTTCATGAATTGTCCAAAATGTAATTCCCAATTAATAAAAAAATATTACAAAGGCATGTTCGAGGTGGAGTCCTGCCCGAACTGCCGCGGCATGTGGCTGGACTTTCACGAGCTGGATAAACTTGAAGATGTGGTCTTCGATGACGATGACCGCAAAGGTTCGCTTATCCACTTCCAGTCGCCGACGGAATTTCCCTGTCCGCATTGCGGGGGAAAATTGGATGAATTCCAATATCGCTTATATGACTTGAAACTCGACACCTGCACAGGGAATGATCACGGTTTCTGGCTGGATGCCGGGGAGGATGAGCGCGTGATGGAAATCATGGGGAGACGGGCGGGGGATACGTTGAGGAAGATCAATGCCGAGGCGGAGTGGAAGCAGGTGCTTAAGGGAATGCACGGCTTTTTGAAAAAAAAGTGACAGTCACTTGATTCATTCAAAATACTCAGGGTGATGCGGGGAGTTGTATTTCTTTTGCGGTTTCAAGATCTCTTCGATGGTCATGTGGGCATGGTTCTCTTCTGCGGGGTGATAGTGGACATGGACTCGCCGCGCGTTGGGGATGGAGTTTAATAGGAGCTCTTCCACACTTGTGGCGATGCGGTCGCCATCATAAACGCTCAAAGCGCCATCTATGCCAATGGTTAGATTCAGCACTATGTGAGGCCCGAAGCTGTGGGCTTGTAATTCCTCCAGTTGCTTCAAGCCTTCCACCTGGAACACCAAACCCGAAACACGTTCTGCCAGGTCACGGCTGGGGATGATCGCCATCAGATCTGTGGAGGATTCGCGCAAAATGAACAGCCCGGTGCGGAAGATGAGGATCGCCACCAATGCACCTGCAAGCGGATCCACCCATGGCAGCCCGCGTTGACCGACAAAAATGCCGACGGTCGCCGCCCCGGCGGAAAACAAGTCGTTGCGGTGGTCATACGCCAGCGCCATTACCACAGGGTTGCCGGTCTCATATCCCAGCCTGCGAATGTACCAAGTCAGAAATATTTTTATCCCCACCGTGCCCAATGCCACCCAAAACGAGAACGGATGTGACTGGTTGAATGTGACCACGCCATCGGCATAATCCCACACCTTGTCTACTGCATCCCAAAAGACAGCGAGGGCGGTTGTGACAACGAATGCACCGATCAGCAAAGAGCCAATACTCTCGAATTGACGATGCCCATAGGGATGGTCGCTGTCGGCGGGTTTGTTCGCCATGCGGACAAAGATGCTGGCAGCAATGTAATAGGCAACATCGGAGGTGGAGTTGATACCTTCCGCCAGCAGTGCGGGGCTGTGTCCCAAAATACCCACCGTTGTTTTTATAATGGCTAGCAGAATATTTGTGCAAAGCCCAAGGTTGACTGCCAAAAGGCTTTTGGTATCGCGCTCGTGAGACATGCCTGAAATTGTATTTGCTTTTCCGATTTGCACAATTGACAAATGTCTTAATCACTTACCTTGCACAGCAGGAATGCACCAACTGCATTCCGTAATAAAACTCATTGTATAGGGCGCGCGTATTCCTAATAGGTCGAAAATACGACCTGCCTAAACAGGTCGCCCCTATGATTAAATCGCATAAGGTGAATAAAAAATCTCCCGCACAGGCAGGAGATTTTTATCAGGATCTATTTTTCAGACCTTCGCAGGAAGAATTTGGTGACCTCTTCTGCAACGGCGGGCATGAGCGCCAGCCCGACTACAAGAGCCCATTCTCGCAAACTCAAGAAATGGGTGTTGAAGATGGGTTGAAGAAATGGAACTGCACAGACCAGCAGCAACAGGGTTATGGAAATACCCACTGCATATTGCATGTATTTGTTCGAGAAGATGCCGATCGTGAAGATCGAAGCCCGCTCCGAACGGACGGTATAGGCACGGAAAAGTTCCGCCATCGACAAAGTAACGAACGCCATGGTCTCGGCAGTTTGAACGTCCACACCGCGCCAGTCATGGGTGAGGACATAGGATAACATGTTCGAGCCAGCCGGGATCATTGCTCCAGCTTCAAGGTGCCAGGCCAAGCCCATAACGAATGCGATCAACACAGCAGAGGTCTGCATGATGGTTTGTACGATAATACCAATGCCCATCGAGCGATTGACGATCGGCTCAGACTTGGCACGCGGCTTCTGGTCCATGATATCGGGGTCGCCCTTTTCCATGGCAAGTGCAAGCGCGGGAGCGCCATCGGTGATGAGGTTGAGCCACAACAGTTGAATGGCGGTCAATGGCGCGGGCAGACCAGCGAGAGTCGCAAGGAAGATGATCATGATCTCTGCCACGTTCGAAGACAACAGGAAGAACACGAACTTACGAATGTTCGAGTAGATGATGCGTCCCTGCTCCACAGCGGAAACAATGCTGGCATAGTTATCATCGGTCAATACCATGTCGGCGGTGCCTTTGGCAACGTCGGTACCAGTGATGCCCATTGCCACGCCGATGTCGGCGCGTTTGATGGCGGGCGCGTCATTCACGCCGTCACCGGTCATGGCAACGACTTCATCGTTGGCTTGCAGCGCGTCCACGATGCGCATCTTGTGTTCTGGGGAGACGCGGGCGAAGACGTCGGTATCCTCGATGATGTTCTTGAGTTGGGCGTCATCGATCTTGTCCAGTTCGGCTCCGGTCATAACGCCTTTTCCAGGTCGCAGCAACCCGATGGATTCGGCGATCGCCTTGGCTGTGTTCGGGAAGTCACCGGTGATCATCACGGTGCGGATACCCGCATGGCGCGCCTTATCGAGTGCGGGTTTCACCTCGGTGCGCGGTGGGTCGATCATGCCCGTCAAACCGACGAAGACCAGATCTTTTTCCAAATCCTCGGTTTTGACTTCTTCAATGTTGTTGGGCACGTCTTTGTCCAAACGATAAGCAAACCCAAGCACGCGCAGGGCATCCTTGGTCATGGCATCGTTGGCAGAAAGGATCTGCGCGCGCATCTCATCGGTCAGAGGGCGGGGCTGGTCATCTATGCCCTGATATTTGGAGCAGAGTGTCAGCACAATATCCGGTGCGCCTTTGACTGCGATGACATCCCAGTTCTTGTGTTTTTCGTTCATGAACGGCGAGGGGTCTTCAGGGCTGGGGTTGGTCACATCGTGGATCGTGATCATGCGCTTGCGTTCAGAGTCGAACGGCACTTCGTTCTCGCGCGGGTAGGCTTCCTTGATCTCAGGATGAACCGCGCCAGCCTTGGCAGCGGCGACGAGCAAAGCGCCTTCGGTCGGGTCGCCCACAATACGATACGTCTGGGCAGAATCGCTTTCGCCCGTGGTTTCGATCAGCGAGTCGTTGTTCAACACGCCAAGCCAGAGTGTGGAAAGGATCGCCGGATATTGCCTTGCATCTACAACTTTGCCGTCTACCTGGAAATCCCCTTTCGGGGTGTACCCGGTCCCTGAAACGCTGACAAACTGCCCGTCCGCCCAGATGCGGGTGACCGTCATCTCGTTTTGAGTGAGCGTGCCGGTTTTATCCGAACAGATGGTGGTGGCGGAACCAAGCGTTTCTACTGATGAAAGTTTACGGATGAGCGCGTGACGCTGGATCATTTCACGCATCCCAAGCGCCAGGGAGATGGTCACCACAGCGGGCAGACCTTCCGGCACGGCGGCGATGGCGAGGCTGATGGCGATAATGAAGACTTCAGTGATTTGTTCGGCGAAGGTCTTGAAATAATTGATGGGGTCTGAAAGCAAACCGCTGACGTCGGTGTAATTAAAAAGCGCAACGATAAAAACGACAAAGACCAGGATCAAGGACCCTATACTGAGCGACTTGCCCAGCTGGTCGAGACGGCGTTGCAGCGGAGTTTCTTCTGATTCCACGCTTTGCAGCATGGTGGCGATCAGACCGAGTTGGGTGTTCATGCCGGTGCTGGTCACCACGCCGCGTCCCCGCCCATAAGAGACCACGGTTCCCATGAAGGCTGTATTCTTGCGGTCTCCGAGAGGAACGTTCCTGTCAAGTACTGTCGCGGCGTTTTTTTGAACGGGGAGGGATTCACCAGTGAGGGACGCCTCTTCCACCCGTAGGTTGATAGCTTCGAGTAACCTCAAGTCGGCGGGGATGAAATTGCCCGCTTCCAAAAAGACAATATCGCCTGGCACAAGATTATAGGCAGGCACAGACCTGCGTGAACCGTCGCGGATTACCTGTGCGTCTGGCGCGGCAAGTTTTTTGAGGGCCGCCAATGCCTGCTCCGCACGCTGCTCCTGGATGATACCGAGCACGGCATTCAAGACAACGATCGCCATGATGGCAATGGCTTCCACATAATCACCAAGCAAAGCAGAAATGACCGAAGCGACGATCAAAAGAATCACTACGAAATTATTCAACTGGTCCCATAGTACGGCAAGGAAACCGGGGCGGGGCGCTTCACGCAGCTGGTTGTGCCCGTAGTGGGTCAGCCGTTTTTCGGCTTCGGCGCTGGTCAAGCCCCCCTCGTACACTTCAAGATGCCGGAGGGTTTCCTCCGCTGAAAGGGCGTAAAAATCTTGCGGCATTGTTTCTTCGTGGTTCATGCATGACTCCTGAATTTGAATGTTCGGTGAACAGCCTTCCTAAACAAAAAACGAGACCAGCCACACCTCCGTGGATGGTCTCGCCAAACGTCCGAGACGCCCGCGTCGCCGATGGCCCGCAAAGCGCGCCAATGGATTGACGACAACGCGTCCTGCTGGAGTGGCAGGCAGGCTACTCTCCAAACGTATTGAAGTGTATCCCACACTCAAAAGGATTGTCAAGAAACACTGCAGACAGATATGTTGGGTGGGTTACAATTCGCCCCATGAACAAAGTGAAATCACTTCCCACCTTTTTCTTGATCGTTCTTATTTTGATCGGCATCCTCGCCTTCTTCGGTCCCGAGGAACAATCCCTGGGATCGAACGTCCGCCTCGTCTATCTGCATGGAGCCTGGGTACTCACAGCGGAGCTTGCCTTCCTTGCCGCGGCTCTTTCCGGACTTTTGGGGCTGGTCCTGCGACGGGACCTTTTCAACGCCTGGAGCGCGGCGCTTGGCAGAACCGGCATCGTTTTTTGGGTTACCTACCTGCCGTTGTCCCTGCTTGCCATGCAAGCCAACTGGAATGGGTTATTCCTTGCCGAGCCGCGCTTCCGCCTTGCCATGATATTTGCCGTCACCGGTATCCTTTTGCAGGTTGGGTTGTGGCTGTTCAACATACCCTGGCTGACTTCGCTGGCGAATATCGCCTACATCGTTGCCTTGCGCATCATCTTTGCCACGGCGCAGAATATCATGCACCCGCCCCCATCTCCCATTTTCAATTCAGGCAACTATGTCATCATTGGCTTTTTCATCGCCCTGAATTTTTTAACTTTGCTTGCGGCATATTTTCTAACACGCATCCTGCTGGGTTTTGAAGCAGCATCCCGAAAATAAAATTCATGTCCCGGCTCAAATTATTTACCTATACTGCAGTCCGTGTGGTGCTCAACACCGCACACCGCATGATCTACCCCTTCCTCCCGATCTTTGCCCGCGGGCTCGGAGTGGATGTTCAGACGATTTCCGGGCTGATTGCCAACCGCGCCATTGCCGGTTCATTCAGCCCGTTTCTTATCCCCTTTCTCGAGCCCCGCGGACGGAAATTCGGTATGCTGTTGGGGCTGGCATGTTTTGTGCTTGGTATGGGAATTGTCGCTTTTGCCCCAACCGTTACCTCGCTGGGGATTGCCCTGGTCCTTGCCCTGCTTGCCAAGGTGTTCTTCGACCCTTCCCTCACCGCCTACATGTCGGACCATACGCCCTACTCCGAGCGCGGAAGCGCGGTTGCCATCCTTGAATTCGCCTGGTCGCTTGCTTTCATTCTCGGGATCCCTGCGGTGGGTTGGCTGATCTCACGCTCTGGCTGGTCTGCGCCTTTTACGGTCCTGGGAGTCTTGGGGATTGCCGCCTTTCTGTATATCGCATTGACATTGAAAGACTCGACGCTGCCGTCCCATCATGCGGATGGTGTCTTCGGGAATGCCAAGCAGATACTTACATCGCCAGTGACAATGGCAGCTATTTCCATCGGGCTGACCGTCTCCGCTGCGAACGAAGTTGTCAATATCGTTTTCGGCTTGTGGCTGGAGGATTCCTTCCATCTCCAGATCGCCGCCCTGGGAGCAGCTTCAGCCGTCATCGGTCTGTCCGAGTTGGGTGGGGAAGGGATGGTATTTGCCCTGGTGGACCGTCTTGGGAAGGTTCGCGCCACGGGGTTTGGCATTCTTGCCAATTGTCTTACGGCGGTTTTGCTCCCGTTCATTGGCAAAACTCAGTTGGGCGCAATGGCCGGTCTTTTCTTTTTCTATATCACTTTCGAATTCACAATTGTGAGTATTATCCCCCTGATCACCGAGGTCCTGCCAGAAGCGCGGGTGACAATGTTGTCCTTTGCGGGCGCGGCTCATTCTATTGGACGCGCAACGGGTGCGTGGCTGGCGCCAGCACTGTACATGGCGGGCTTTTCATATAACATGGGCGCCGCAATTGCCTTTAACCTGCTTGGGCTGGCGGCGGTTTGGTACGTTTCAAGACATCACGATTGAAAGTTTAAAACAAAAAACCCCATCGTACGATGGGGTTTTTATTATTACTCTTGGGCTGAAATTAGCCGACGTCGCTAAGACTGTCGTTGATGGTGCTGAAGACGTTACCGATGATGGGGCCGAGTACCATAAGTACCGCGATAACGACAATGGCAACCAAAACGAGAATCAACGCGTATTCGACCAAACCCTGACCTTTTTCCTTGGGTGAGAACAACATGGCTTTTTTCTCCTTTCTCCAGAATTTCTCAGTGTCTTGAGATGACCTTATTTTACATGGTGCGGCGAATTTTGCAAGTGCTTAAAGGGCTTTTTCCTAACAGTTATGAAAACCTTTCATATATGATGAGTTTGTTCGTAAAAGTGGTTTGCGATGAAGACGGGCCAAACTGCATAAACATAAAAGTCCCACCTTGCGATGGGACTTTGACTTTCTGCATCAACTAAGAGGAAGCGTTGCTAAGGCTGTCGTTGATGGTGCTGAAAACGTTGCCAATGATGGGACCGAGGACCATAAGCACAGCGATAACGACAATGGCAACCAAAACAAGAATCAACGCATACTCGACCAGGCCTTGGCCTTTTTCTTTGGGTGAGAATAACATGGTTTTTTTTCTCCTTTCTTTGGGATTTTTGCCGAAAGACGCCTTTCGGACACCTGCAGCTTAATTCTACGTTAAGAAGTTGAAAAGTCAATGGTACCCGTCTTGCATTCTTGTAAACTTATCCAGCGCTTCTCATCAAACAAGGCTGGTTTTCGGGTTGTCTAATAAACCGGCGAATCCACGCAATTTGTGGTTAAATACCTCATCCCAACCTCCCTCTGGTGAAACCATGCTCATTCATTCAGCATCCCAACTCCTGACCCTTGCAGGCGGACCCCAACGCGGAAAGGTGCTCGGCTCGCTCGGAGTCATCGAAAACGGCGCTGTCGTCATGCGTGACGAAAAGATCGTCGCGGTCGGTAAGACCGATGAACTCCGCAACGCCTACCCCGATGAACCCACCCTCGACGCTGGGCGCTGCGTCCTGATGCCCGGTTTTGTAGACCCGCACACCCATTTGATCTGGGCGGGGGACCGGGCAAATGAATTCGAGATGAAGATGTCTGGAATACCCTACCTGGACATCCTCGCAGCGGGCGGTGGGATTCTTTCCACTGTCAAAGCCACCCGCACAGCAAGCATCGAAACGCTGATGGCTGAGACCCGCCCGCGCATGTTGAGGATGTTCCGCAATGGGACCACCACGGCTGAGGCCAAGACCGGTTATGGCTTGCAGACATCCACCGAACTGCGCCTGTTAAAAGCTCTGCTTGCCCTCAACGATGAAAGCCCACTTGACCTAGCCTTTACATTTCTTGGCGCTCATGCCATCGCGCCCGAGTACAAGGATGATCCGCAAGGTTACACGGATGATGTCGCCAATACCATGCTGCCTATGTTGAAAGAGTGGTGGGAGACTCACGCTCCGCGCCACCCCCTGCCTTTTGTGGATGTCTTCTGTGAGACGAAAGCTTTCACCCTCGAGCAGTCGCGTCAGATCCTGACCCAAGCCCGGTCGCTGGGATTCCCGCTCAAGATCCACGCTGACGAGTTCGACAACCTCGGCGGGGCATCGCTGGCGGCGGAGTTGAATGCCGCATCGGCAGACCATCTTGTGGTCACGTCTGATGCGGATATCGAAGCGTTGGGAAGGTCTGATACCGCGGCAGTCGCCCTCCCGTGTACCCCGTTCGGGTTGGCGGAACCCCATTACACTCCTGCTAAGAAATTGATCGACGCCAACGCAATCCTTGCCATAGCCACAGATTGTAACCCCGGCACCTCATGGAATGAGTCGATGCAATTCGCCATTGCGCTTGCCTGCCGTTACATGAAGTTGACACCAGCGCAGGCCATTGCCGCCGCTACGATCAATGCAGCTCATGCCATCCGACGTGCTGATTCGATCGGTTCCATCGAGGTCGGTAAACAGGCGGACATGCTCATCCTCTCTGTGAACGACTACCGTCAGGTCGGCTACCGTTATGGGACGAACCTTGTCAAACAAATTGTCAAACGTGGACAGGTCTACTCTGTCGACGTGAGTTATTACCGGACAGCCTAGCCGATGAATGGAACGATCACTAATATCATCCGCATTGCGCGCGGCCGAGTGATGGAGCACCTGCCTGAGATGGTCTTTGTGTTGGATGCGAACGAAACCATCATCGATGCCAATGCTGTCGCGCAGAAATGGCTTGGCAAACCGTTGGAACAGATACTGGGCAGGGACCCGATCGAGGTCTTTCGTGAATGGCCCCAGTTATTGCAGAGATTCTTTTTCATGGAGTATCATCGTGAAGAGGTCGAATTACCCAGCAACCCGGTGCGCACCTTTGAAGTCATCAGCACGCCGATACTCAACGAAGGTGGGAACCTGGAGGGCAGGGTCGTTCTTGCCTATGACGTCACGGAGCGCAAGAAACTTGAGAATGCCCTGACCTCTGCCAATCGCGAACTTCAGATCCAATTGGAGGAAAACGAACGGCTGCGTGCCCAACTGCAGGAGCAGGCCATCCGCGATCCGTTGACCGGGGTGTTCAACCGCCGTTATTTTACCGAGTCATTGGAGAGCGAAACCGCCCGGGCTGCGCGTGAGATCATCCCCTTCTCATTGATCGTTCTGGATGTGGATCATTTCAAGAAGGTCAATGACACATTCGGACATAAATGCGGGGATCAGGTTCTCAAATCGCTGGCTTCCTTTCTGGTGGAAAATACAAGGCGCAGTGATATTGTTTGCCGTTATGGTGGGGAGGAATTTGTCATCCTCATGCCTGATGCTGCCGTGGACGATGCCCGTGACCGCGCGGAATTGTTCAGGCAGAAATTCGAGGCGCTTTCCCATTCCTACGAAAATAACCAGATAAAAGTCACTTTTTCCGCCGGGGTAGCCTCATTCCCAGTCCATGCCGATTCAGGCGAGTCTTTGCTTGTCGCGGCAGACGGGGCTTTGTATCGCTCCAAAGCGGAGGGTCGGAATCGGGTCAGCGTTTTTGAGGTGGGTAAGTAGTGAATAGCAGCCAGTTATCAGTGAATGGAAACCGGTGAGGAAATTCCATTCAATCAAAATCAAACTCAAATTACCAATCACCAATTACTTTATTTAGGAGAATCTCATGCAAATCGACGTTATCGGTGTACCCATTGACCTAGGCGCGGACAGGCGTGGAGTGGATATGGGACCCAGCGCCATCCGGTACGCACATTTACAAACCAGGCTCGAATCACTCGGCTACAGTGTCAACGATGAGGGCAACGTGGAAGTACCCATTGCCGAGATGTGCAAGATCACCAACCCAAAATTAAAATACGTCGACTGCATCATCCCAATGTCGCGCAGGGTTTCCGGCGCGGTATCCACTTCGATGCAGGCAGGCAATTTTCCGCTGGTGTTGGGAGGCGATCACTCACTGTCCATCGGTTCGGTGCGCGGCGCGGCTCGAGGTCGGAAGATCGGTGTCATTTGGGTGGATGCGCACGGTGATTTCAACACCGCCGAAACGACGCCATCGGGAAATATCCACGGCATGTCACTTGCCATCCTTGCAGGGTTGGGCGATAAAAGCCTGGTCCAATTGTGGGATGAGCCGGTACCTGTCATCGATCCGAAAAAGATCGCCATCGTCGGGGCGCGAGACCTTGATGAAGGCGAAAAGGTCAATCTGCAAGACGCTGGCGCGATGGTGATGAGTATGGAGCAGATCGACCGCTATGGCATGGTCACTGCGCTCGAAAAAGCCATAGAAAGGGTCAGCCGCGACGTGGACGGCATCTATCTTTCTCTCGATCTCGATGCGCTCGATCCCGAACACGCGCCGGGGGTCGGGACTCCCGTCTCGGCGGGGCTTTCCCAGCGTGAAGCGCATCTTGCATGTGAAATGATCGCCGAAACCGGCAAACTCATCGGCATGGACCTAGTCGAAGTCAACCCCATCCTCGACCTGCAAAACCGCACCGCTTCCCTTGCCGTGGATTTCGCCCTGTCGTCACTCGGACGCCGTATCTGGAATGGAGTTTCATGAAGCCGAATCTATCTGATCTGGAACGACTCGCCCGTGAAGCGGGGTCCATCCTCCGCAGTGGATATAACAAAGAGCACACGGTTCATTACAAAGGGACGATCGATCTTGTAACCGAAGCCGACCACGCCTCTGAAGCTTTTCTGCTTGGCGAGATCAATTCGAAATTTCCCGGCGGGCATATCCTTGCCGAAGAGAGCGGAAGTATTCAGGGAAGCAACGAGGATATCTGGTATATCGATCCGCTCGACGGCACGGTCAATTACGCGCACCACATCCCCATCTTCTGCGTTTCCATTGGGTTCGCCTCGAAAGGAAGGTTGACTCTCGGGGTGGTCTATGACCCGATGCGCGACGAATTATTCGCCGCCGAACACGGGCGGGGTGCCTATCTCAATGGAGAAAAAATCCAGGTTTCGGAGACGACCGAATTAATCAAATCGCTGCTTGTTACCGGCTTTCCCTACGAGACCTGGGATACCGAACTCGATAACTTCAAATATTTTGAACGTCTCGCCAAACGGACCCAGGGCGTGCGCCGCCTTGGGTCATCTGCTCTTGACACTTGTTATGTTGGAGCGGGCCGCTTCGACGGTTTCTGGGAATTTAGGCTCAAAGCCTGGGATATCGCTGCTGGTGGCTTGATCGCCGCAGAAGCGGGGGCAAAAGTCACAGCCATCGATGGGCGTGAAGATTTCCTGTCTGCTCCCTTGACCATTTTGGCAACCACGCCGGGTATTTATGACGCAGTGAGGGAACAGTTGAAATAGAGCATTTAGGTTCCTTATAAACAAAAATCTCCGGTTTCTACTGAGATCGGAGATTTTTGTTTTATGAAGGTAAAAGGCTTTGACCAATACAATGAGAGCCGTTAACGTTCATGCTTCCTTATCGGAAAGTGAACCCTGCGAGATCCTTAGATATGGATCGGGCTTCCCGCTGCACCGTGCGCCGCTTCCATCAAAGTTTCTGAAAGCGTGGGGTGCGCATGGACATTTCTTGCGATCTCGTGCGGGGTGAGTTCCAGCATTTGCGCGAGAGTCAGTTCGGGCAACAGCTCAGTCACTTCCGGTCCGATCATGTGGGCACCGAGGATCTCGCCGTATTTCTCATCGGTGATGATCTTGACGAACCCGGCGTAATCGCCCAAACCAAGCGCCTTGCCATTTGCCTGGAAGGGGAAGCGCCCCACTTTGATGGTGTAACCCTTCTCTTGCGCCTGCGCCTCGGTCAACCCGAACGAAGCGACCTGCGGGTGACAGTAGGTGGCACGCGGCATCATATCGTAATTGAGGGTGGTGGTCTCATGTCCGCCGATATGTTCGGC
>ERZ761607.1486-NODE-1486-length-29094-cov-6.289852_pt1 | contig 29094 bp, 22 predicted proteins | sample MGYA00511164_ERZ761607 | MGnify/ENA primary metagenome ERZ761607 (study PRJEB28899, sample SAMN02445080) | bioreactor sludge metagenome | biome: EBPR sludge | place: Australia: Brisbane, Thorneside Wastewater Treatment Plant | collected 2011-06-22 ... | reverse complement strand
TCACGTCAGTCATGGCGTTGCGCAGTTCGGGTGTTCATTTAACCGGACAGTAGTGCGTTTGTAACCTTATTCAACTGGAGCAATAGAGATGAGCATTCTGGACAAGGCAAAGGAAGCAGCAACGGCGGCAGCGGAAAAGACCAGGGAACTGGCAGGGGCTGCGGTCGATATCGTCGAAGAGGCCGGTGCCAAGGCGAAGGAACTGGCGCACGAAGCTGGCACCGCGGTTACCGAAGGCGTCAGCACGACGGTTGAAAAGGCCAGGGAACTGGCGAGCGAGGCCGGGGACGCGGCCAAGGGAATCGGCAGCGCAATCGCCAACGCGACCGTGGTCGACAGCGCCAAGGCGTTCTCCGCGGAAGAGGAGAAGGAAGAAGCCGCCCGAGCCAGTGAAATCGCCGCAGGCAAAGCCCCCGGCGAGAGCAACAAGGGCTGAACCTGGTGGACCAGAAGCGGTGCCGGGCGACCGTAATTGTGGAGGTTGAAGATGCCATCCTGCTCGCGATAAACAAGCAGGACCTGGTTCTGCTTCCGGGAGGCGGGATCAAACACGAGGAACTGCCGATCGCCGCGGCTGCCCGCGAACTGCACGAAGAGACGGGCCTGGTCGCCAGCGCCCTGACCTATCTTTTCTCCCATGAGTCGCCGTCGAATATCCATCAGGTATTCTTCGCTGTTGCGGAAGGCCATCCGATTGCAGCCGATGACGCCCGGAGCCTGGTTTTCCTGAAGGGCGCCGCCATCGCCTCGGACTTCAATTTGTCGCTGGCGACCAGGACAATACTGTCGAAGTTCGAGGCTCTGCGGCCGTCGCTGCGATGAATTGCCGTGCGCTGGCGGCAATCGGCACAGAACGACTCTTGCCGTCAGAGCGACGGTCTTCGCTGGGCCGGGCTGCCGTCATTCGCCGCCTCCCGTATCCGGAACCGGCCGCGCGGCGCTGTTGGCGAGCCAGGAACTGGACAACCCGCCTGGGTCGCCCCTCCCCGTGACTGCTGACTCTCTCTCCCGCCACACCCGCGGCATCCGCCTTCTCGCCGTCCTGGCGCTGCTGCTCCTCGCCGGCCCGGGCCAGGCGCAGATACCCAACCTGCTTTCCGCAAAGCCCAAGAGCGAGGCTGTCAAGCCCGCGGAAGCGCCTGCTGCGGTCGACCCCAGAGCCGACGCGGAAAAGCATCTGGCCGAAGCGCGAAAGCAGCAGGAGGCCGGACGGATCGAGAGTGGCGCCGCACCGGACGCCGAACAGCTGCCGACCACTGAACACCAGCGCTTGCTCGATCGCCTCGTTGCCACCTATGGCGAGCGCCTCAACCTTCTCGATGAAGCCGAAGGTTTCAGGAAATCGGCGCCCAAACTGCAGGACCGGTCGGAGCAGGTCGCCGAGTTCGCTGGCCCGCCGCCCTATTCGGCGCTCCGTGTCGATGCGCTGCGCGACGAACTCGATCTGGTGCGCGACCGCCTCAAGCACCGGACATCGAACAAGCGCATTCTGGAAAGCCAGAAGCAGTCGCTGATCGAGGGCCAGCGGCGCGCCGGCGAAGCGCTGCGCCTTGCCGAGGACCAGCTGGCCCGGGCCAAGGGCGAGCAGGACATCGAGAAGGCGCGAAAGGCGCGGGAGATCGCCGCGCTGCGGCTGCAACTGGCCGAGGCTGAAGTGGTCAATGTCGGCATCGGCCTGCAAGGTGTGCTGGACGAGATCCAGGCCCTGGAACTCTTCGCGAAGGAAACCGAAAGCCTGGTTGCGCGCGTGCTGCCGCAGCAGACGCTGGACAAGGCCGATGTAGAGGCGCGGCAGGCAAAGCTGCGTACCGCCCTGGACAAGCTGAACTCGGAGCTCGATGGCCGGGTTGCCACCAACACGCGACTGTTGGGCCAGCGCGAGCAATTGGCCAAATCGCTTGCCGCCAAGGGCGAAGATCTCGCCACCAACCCGCAACTGAAATTGCTTGACGAGATGCTTGAAACCGGCCGCGTCGAGATGATGGTGCTGAACTGGATGCAAACGGTCGTCCAGTACGGCATCGACGCCTGGACGCATCGTTATGTCGCCCTCAGCGGCGACGACCCGGCGGCGAAGGCATCCGCCCTCGCCGCGCTGAGCGAGATCAAGACGGAAGTCGATGCCCGGATGCCGCTGATCCGGGAACTGGCGTCAGCAGCACAGGCAGCGATCGACCAGCAGGAGGTGCGCCTGAAGGACGCCTTGCTTGACGCCGAGGCCACGGCCCGCGAGTCGGCCATCCTCGAGACGCTCAGGCAGCGCCTGCGGGGGCTCCAGCGTGTAGAACTGGCCGGCGAGCGGCTCAATCGGGTACTGACGCGCCAACTCGGCGATATGGGGTTTTCCGGCAAGGAGGGAGCCGCGCGCGACTGGAAGCTCGCTGCCGCGAACGCCGGCGCGATGCTGAAGACGGTCTGGAATTTCGAGCTGTTTGCCGTCGAGGATTCGACGGTCGTGGAAGGCAAGACGGTAACCACAGCCTACGGGGTGACCGTCGGCAAGAGCATCGGCGTCCTGCTCATCTACGTTTTCGCCTACTGGGTGTGCTCCATGCTCTCGCGCCGGCTGGCGCGCCTCATGGTGACGCGCTTCGGGATCGATGAGCAACTGGCCAGCGTGACCCGCCGCTGGATCATGATCGCCGTTTCCGTCGTCCTGATCGTCCTGATTCTGAATCTCGCGCGCATTCCGCTGACGGTATTCGCCTTCATGGGCGGCGCGCTGGCGATCGGCATCGGCTTCGGCACGCAGACGATCATCAAGAATTTGATCAGCGGCATCATCATCCTCTTCGAGCGCAAGATCCGCGTCGGCGACATCATCGCCCTCGGCGGCACGACCGGCTACGTGACCGCCGTCGACCTGCGCGCATCGACGGTGCGCAGCTTCGACGGCGTCGAGGCGCTGGTGCCGAATTCCAGCTTCCTCGAAAGCCAGGTCGTCAACTGGACCTACTCCAACAAGCGCATTCGCCGCGAGATCCGCATCGGCATCGCCTACGGGTCGCCGGTACGCAAGGCCACCGAAGTCATCATCGGTTGTGCCGAGGAGCATGGGCAGATCCTCAAGGATCCCGCGCCCGAGGTCTTCCTCGACGATTTCGCCGACAACGCCCTGATGCTGGCTCTGGTCTTCTGGGTCGAACTGGGTCCGAACATGTCGGGCCGCCGCGTCGATAGCGACCTGCGCTTCATGATGGAAAAGCGCCTGGCCGCCGCCGGGATCTCGATCCCGTTCCCGCAGCGCGATGTGCACCTCAATCTCGCGGAGGCGGTGCCGGTGCGCGTGATGCCGGCATCCGACACGGCGCCCGGGACCGGCGCGGAACCGCTACCTGGCTGAGTCGCCCCGCCCCGCGCGCGGCGCCGGCCCGCCGAAAGTGATCGTGTACAGCATGTCGAGCGCGTTGTCGGTGCCGGCGCGAGCGATCAGCGACACCTGGCGATTGAGGTTGACGGTCAGCTTGACCACGCTCCCCGCGCGACCGAGCGCCTGGTCGTAGGAAAGCAGCACGTTCCTCGACAAGCGCCGGCCGACGCTGACGATCTGGTCGCGGGTGCCCGACGCCGTGTTGAAGCTGCCGCCGACCACCCGGCTGCCGATCTGGCGCCCGCCGCTGTCGCCGATCTGCCCCTGGCGCACGCTGAATTCGTCGATGCCGAAGCCTTGCTTGATCTGCCGCACGACGCCGCCCGAGTCGTTGCCGAACAGGCTGCCGGCCGCCGACAGCAGGAGCCCGGCGGCGCCGGCGCCACCCTGCTCCGGGCCGTGCCCGAGAACCAGCCAACTGAGTTTTTCGACATCCGGCACATCGGGGTCGGAAACCAGCCGGACGATCGGCCTCTGCACCGTACCGGTGATCTGGACGCCGGGTTCCACCGCCAGCCCGCGGCGGACCGCCAGCGCGTCGATCGCCGGATTGTCGAGCAGACCCTGGAAGGTCAGGATGCCGCGCTCGATCTCGAGTTGCTGGCCGAAGGCATCGTAGCGCCCGCCCTGCGTGCGTATCCTGCCGCTGGCCCGCGGCAGGTCGTGGCCTTCGGCGCGCAGGCGGACGCTGCCGGCAAGACGGGCCTCGAGGCCGAGGCCGGTAAAGTAAAAATTCTTCCCGAGATCTGTATCCACGTCGAGATCGAGCCGTGGCCGGAATCCGGTCGCCACCGGCGCACCGTCGGCGGTCTTGACCACCACGTCGTCGGAGAGCCGCGGGGCGCCCATCGGCGCCATCTGCCAGAAGGCGGCATCAATCGCCAGGCGTCCGCGCACCCGCAGCGCATCCTTGACGAGGGAAATATTGCCGTCTCCGGAAACCAGCATCCACTGACCGGGGAGCTGGTAGACGCCGACCCGATCCAGACGCAGATCGAGCGTGGCCCCGTCACTGGCGCGGTCGACCCGCATCTGACCGGCAACCTCCAGACGTCCGGGCCGCGCCGCCATTTCCACCAGCACGTCGCCGGCCGCCCTTTGCAGGCTGCCTGGCACCGGCTGCAACTGACTGTCGAAGGCGAGCTGGCTGACGCGCAGCAGGTTGTCGTCGAGCCGCGCATCGAGCACGCCATTGGTCAGGCGCATTCCCTGTTCCGGCAGTGTCAGCGCCAGTTCGTCGCCGCGGAACTGCCCCGACGCCAGCGGATGTTCGGGAGTACCCCCCAGCTTCACCTCGCCATTGAAACGGCCGCCGCTCTTCCAGGTCTCACCGAGCAACTCGCCGACCCAGCCAAGGTCGGGGACTTCGGCGCGCAGCGACCCCTGCCAGGCGGCCCGCCGGTTGAGTGTCCACGCATCCAGCATCGCCGCCTCGAGCTGGCCGCTGATGTTGCCCAGGCGCGAACCGTGACCGCTCACTTCGGCACGGAGGCGCTGCGCGCCGGCATCGGCCTGCAGGCGCAGTTGCCATGCGTCGCCGGCGAGCAGCAGCGGGCCGACGCGCCACGCCGCGGCCCCCAGCGTGATCGGAGCGGGCTGGGTCAGCGCGAACGAACGGAAGCGCTGCGTGGCATCCAGGCTGCCTTCCAGCAGCCGGCCCGACCACTGCAATTGGCGGGCGTTGTCGCCAACGCCGCCTTCGAAGACCAGCTTCAGGAGATTGCTGCCGGCGATTTCCCCCGCGACGCGCAGGCGATGCTGGCGACGCGTGCCGTCGCCATGCACGCCGAGCTTCCTGATCAGACCCAGCCGGTCGACGCCATCGACCATCCCCACCCGCGCATCGATACGCAACGGACTGTCAGGCAGGCTGCCGAGATCGGCAGACAGACTTGCATCCTTGATGCGCCCGACTCCGGACAGGCCAAGGCGCGGCGTCGCCAGCTCCGCCGCCAGCGTCGGCAGCGCCGGCGTGCCGGACAGCCGGAGACGGCCGTTCAGGCTGCCGTCGATCCCGTAGGGCGTTAGCGCCGGGGCATCGATGTCGACCTGCAGGCTGTCGCCGGCCTGTCCGAACGCACCACGCGCGGTCAGCGTGTTCGGGCCGGCAGCCAGTTGCACGTCGGCGCGCGGAATGCGCGGCCAGTCGATCACGAGATCCCCGCGCCCGGTCAGCGGCTGGCCGGCGAGGCGGCTGTCGCGCAGGACGAACTGCGCCTCGACGACGGGACGGGGTTGCGCCCCCGGGGCGTTTCCTGCGGCGCGCAGGCGGCCGCTGGCGGAAAGGCTGCCGTTGAGCATCGCCGCCGGCACCCGCGCAAAGCGGCCGGGATCGAAGCGCTCCAGTTCGCCGGTGGCCGAAAAAGCCATGTCGCGCGCGGTATCGAGTTCGCCGCGCGCCGTCAGCCGCGCGTCGCCGGCGGCCAGTTCGAGATGCGACAGACCGACCCGCCCCTGCTCATGGCTGACCCTGGCAGCGAGCACGAAGCGGGTGTCGCCGAGCCTGACCGACAATTGCTGGCGATCGCTGGCGATGCGGGCCGAAATCGGCCCGTTCAGACGGGTCGACCGCAGCACGCTCGCCAGTTGCGCGGCATCAAGGCCGCTGGCTTCGAGATCGAGGTCAAGGCTCCCGTCCCGCCAGTTGCCGCTTCCGTTCAGCCGCCCCTGCCCCGCCAGGCGAGCCGCAAGGCTGGCGAAACGAACGCCGTCGCCCGCCCGGTCGAAGCGGCCGCTCAGGCTTTCCAGCGGCAGGCGCTGGCGGTCGAGCGGGCCGGCCATGCCGTTGCCAACATTGAAATCACCGCCCAGCGCGCCATTTCGCCCGTCATCCGGCCTGATCTGCGCACGCAGCGTCAGGCGGGCGACCGGCGCGCCGTCGATCCAGGCAGCGGGATCGACATCCGTCAGCGCCAGTCGCGCCTCGGCAAAGGCATGGCGGGCGAAGGGCGTCAGCGTGACCTCGCCGTCGCCGCGCAATCCTTCCTCTGCCACTACCTTCAGGACGATGCGTTCGAGCGGGCCGGCGGCATCGACAAGCAGGCGCACCGGCTGTTCGTCGAGCTGACCGGAAAGCGTCGCTCCGGCCTGCACGGGCAACGGCGCATCCGCACCCAGCGTCATCTCGCCGGTAATCACCGTCTTGCCGAAATGGCCGCGCACCCCGGTCAGCCGGTGACTCGCGCCATCGCCGGCATAAGCGGCCTGCAAATCGCCGGCGGTGAACAGCTTGCCGTAATCGAGACGGGAAATGGCAATCCTTTTGACGTCGAACACAACCGGCAGACGCAGGCTCGACGGCGGCGTGCTGGCCTCGTCCGAGCTGGCGATCTCGATTGCTACCCGGGCGGCGGCCAGTTCCGCGATCGACAGCCGCTTCTCCAGCAAGGCTCCGGGCGACCAGTCGATGCGCAGGCCCTCGATGACGACTTCCGTCCCCGGCTCACTCCACATGACGCGGGCAAATGCCAGCGGGCCGAGCAGGCGGCCCGACGGCTGTTCCAGGGTCAGCCGGCCGCCGCTCGCCGTGACGGCGAGACGGGCGAGCGCGCCCAGCCCGCTTTCGGTGAAGGTCAGGCAGATGCCGCCGCCGGCAGCGACGGCGAGCAAGACCGTCGTGAAGAGGAGCGGGAGCAGGCGCTTCATGTCAGAACGGAATCGCCAGCGAGAAGTGGACCTGGAATGACTCGTTGCGCTGACCGTAGGCGACATCGACGCCAATCGGCCCGGCCGGCGTTCGCCAGCGACCGCCCAAGCCATAACCGACGGCAAGACTGACATCGCTCAGGCTGTCGACCGCGTTGCCGGCGTCGACGAAGGCGGCGATCCCCCATTGGTCGTCGAACCAGTGGGTGTACTCGGCACTGGCCGTCGCCATGTAGCGGCCGCCGACGGTGGCCGAGCCCTCGCTGACACCGAGGCTCTGAAAGCTGTAGCCGCGCACCGTGCCGGTGCCGCCGGTGCGGAAGAGGTATTCCTGCGGAATGCCGTCGCGCGATTCGGCGAGGGTGTAGCCGATCTCGCCGCGCAGGGCCAGGGTATCCCGCCGGCCGGCCGGGAAGAACTGCTGATAGCGCCCGTACAGGCGGACGAAATTCTGATCCGACAGGACCGCCTTGCCCGCCACGCCGATTTCGCCCTGCAGCGCGATGCCGTCGCGCGTGTTGAAGGGATCGTCGAGGCGGCGCCAGGCCAGCATGAGATTCGGGACCAGGGCCCGGCTGAGGCTTTCCGGCGCGCCATCCGGCATCAGCCGCTCGAGCTGCCAGGTCAGCGAGAGGCGGTATTCCAGTTCATCGCGCCGCCACAGTTGCTGGCCGCCAACGGCGATGCGCTCGGTGCGCAAGCCCTCGATATCGGTGGCCTGCGCCATTGCGCCGACACTGTTGCGCCGCTGCCCGGCATCCGGCGGGAAGAGAATGTCGGCGTAGGCAGTCTGCTTCTTTTGCTCGAGGCGCAGGCCGGTATTGAGCTCCCACGCCTGTCCGAAGAGGTCGGCCGTCTGAAAATTCGTTTCGACCCTGAAGCCAGTGTTCGAGCTGACGCCGGCGCCGAACGACAGGCGGTGCGCCGGGCGCTCGCTCAATCGCACAGTGACCGGCGCGATCACCACCCCTTCCGCATCCGGCGGCGCCGCACGATCGATGGTGACCAAGACCGACCTGAACTGCGGCGTCGACTGCAGTGCCGTCTGCAGGGCATTGAGATCGGCTTCGCGAAAGGGTGCGCCCGGGCGGACCGTGAGGTTGTGGCGCTCGACCAGCGACGCCGGATAGCGCTCCAGCCCCTCGATCCGCAGTTCGCCGATGCGGAAGGGCGGGCCGCTGTCATAGCGTGCCATCAGGCGCGCTTCACGAGTCGCCGGGTCGATGACCGCCTCGCTGTCGACGAGGCGGGCGCCGGCATGAATCTCGGCCAGCAGGCTGGATAGCACCCGCTGTTTGGCATTGTTCCAGTCCTCCTGGCGAAACGGCTGGCCGACCGGCAGCCCCCAGCCGGCAATCAGTTCCCGCCGTCTTTTTGCCTCCAGCGGGCCGTCGACCGTCACATCCACGCTCGCGATCAGGGTGCGCGGGCCGGGGTCGACATCGATGCGCAAATCACCGTCGACCTCCGCGAATTCAATCTGCGGCGAGAAATAGCCTTCGGTGGACAGTATCTCGCTGATGAGCCGTTGCAGTCTGGCCTGCCCGCCCGCCCCCGGCGCCGTCTCCTCGGGCAAGAAAGGCGTCAGCAGTTCGGCAATTTCTTCAGGCGCGTGCAGGTCGGGGCCGCCCGCCGACGCCAGTGGGGCAAGACCGATCAGGACAAGCGGGAACAGGCGTCGGACGACGCTGGACAGGACGGACACGCACCTATTTTAAGGTTCTTCACGCCTTGTCGGGCAAGGCAGACCCGATCCCGGAAAGAATCGGGGCGAGCGGCGTAAGCCCGCGCGGCTTGCGCAATCTGCAATTGAAAACGCTCAAGCGCGAAGGTCTGGGCGCTGACTGGTGGTGATGCTGAGTTTACTGCCGAACTACTCGCTACTTAAGCCAGTGAACAAGTCTGCGGCCTCCTGCGGATGTTCCACAACTCGGTAGCCCATTGCCCGGTATCCGCGCTGCCGTTTGTCCCACATCCGCAGCAGGGCCGGGTGTCCGGTATCGACGAAGTCAATTATCCGGACATCAGTCTTGGTGGCATGCTCGCGGTGGAGGCGGCCAGCGTATTGCTGCAGGGTTCCCTTCCACGAGATCGGCATTGCCAGTACCAACGTATCGAGGGCAGAATGGTCGAAACCCTCCCCGACCAACTTGCCGGTCGCAAGCAGAATGCGTGGCGCCCCGGGCGGCAGCCCGTCAAGTTCAGTGATCATTGCGGCCCGTTGCTTCTTCGACATCCGGCCGTGCAGCACGAAGGGCGCCGGCACCTGTCCATCCAGGGCGGCCAGAATCGCGTCGAGGTGTTCCGTGCGCTCGGTCAGAACAAGCACCTTGCGGCCCTGCCGGTAAGCATCCCTGACTTCGGAGGCAATGGCGCCGGTCCGTGCCTGATCGATTGCAAGATGCCGGAACACATCCTGGATGCCAGCCTCCTGCGGCAAATCGATCCGCGTAAATAGTGATCGTGGCTGCACGACCAGATCGTGAGGCGCACTGGCCGGTTTGGCCGCCGTATAACGGATCGGTCCGCACTGCATAAAGATGATCGGCTGTTGCCCATCACGGCGAATCGGCGTTGCCGTCAGGCCAAGCACGTATTTGGCCTTGACCACTTCCAGGATAGCGTCGAATGAGGCTGCACCGATGTGGTGGCATTCATCGATGATGACGTGGCCGTAGTTCTCCACGACGGGATTGATCTCGCCCTGCCGTGACAAGGACTGCATCACGGCGATATCGATCTTGCCGGTCGGCTTGGCTTTGCCACCGCCGATGGTGCCGACCACGCCCTTGCCAACACCCAGGAAGGACTGCAGACGTTCCTGCCACTGCTTGAGCAGCTCTGTGCGATGCACCAGCACCAGCGTATTGACACCCCGGCGGGCGATCATCGCCGCTGCAGTCACCGTCTTACCGAAGGCAGTCGGAGCGCAGAGCACGCCGGCGTCGTGCTTGAGCATGGCCGTCACGGCCGCCTCCTGATCCTGCCGTAAAGTGCCGGCGAAACCGACATCCAAAGCGACACCGGCGTACTGTTCGTCAATCAAATCGCAGGCAATACCATTGTCCCGCAGTAGATCCCGCGCAGCATCGAGACAGCCGCGTGGAAGTGCAATGTGATTGGGATAGTTCTCGGCGCAGCCGATCACGCGCGGTTCGTCCCATACCGAGAAGCGCATCGCCTGCTTCCTGTAAAACTCCGGGTTCTGGAACGCGGCCAGGCGGATCAGCCGATTGGCCAGTGCCTGCGGCAGTTGCGCTTTCTCGAAATAGATGAGGTTGGCGAGTGTGACTGTCAGCGACTTCGGCATCGGGCCAGCCAGCTTCTTAAGGGCTGATCGTTTCCACGGTTCCTTCAAGTCCTCGTCGTCGATGAACGTCACATCGAGCGGATGGGCATGGCCCGTCGCCCTGAAGATCGTGGGCTCGATGACGTGTACCGCCATCCGCTGAATGCCTGACAGAAATCCCCATTGGTCGGGGTGCGGCCGAAAATCTGCGTCGACGAATACACTGTACCCATTTTCGCGTGGATACTTCTGCAAGGGCAGTGCGATCAGATTGCCGAAGCCACCTTTGGGCAAGGAATCCTGGTTGGGGAACAGCCGGTCATAGGATTCGAGTTTTAGTTGCCGGGTACGGACGCAGGTATGGCTGATGATGGTGGTGCCGAGGCGACGGGCATCGCGGGCCGAAACCTTGCCGGCGAAGAACACCCAGGCGTGCGCGCCCTTGCCTGACCGGGAAATCTCCAGGGCGGCCCCGGTACGCGTAGTTCTTCACAGGACTGAGTGAATGCCCGCGCATCGTCGCGCCACTCGGCCTCGTCGAAATCGACTGCCAGGAAATGGCAAGTGTCGTCTTCCAGCAGGGGATACACCCCGACGGTGTGCTCACCGGCTAGGTGGTTGTAGATCACCGAATCCGACAGCGGTATCAGTAAGCGCTTGCTGCAGTCGCGGCACTTGATGCGGGGTTTGTCGCAGACACCGGCAAGCCATTCGTTGGCGCAGGCCGGCGAGTATCCGGTCTTGCCGGTGGTCTTGCTTTCCCAACGGACGGGATACACATCGCTACGACCCCGAAACAGGCGGCGGAACAGTGCGACCTTCTGGCCGGTCGTGAGTCGCGACGGCTCGGGTTCTGGAGGTGGTGCAGCAGGCGGAGGCGGCAAGCGCCATTCGATACCGTGTGATTCCAGTAGCGAGATCAGGCGGGTGTTCTCCTCTCTGAGGACATCCACTTCAGGATGTTGTTCAGCGCAATACATCAATTCAGTGTCACAGTGGTCGATGCATCATGCGTCTGGGTTCTGTTGCTTCCAAGCGTCAAACTCCAGTGGCCGGGCCATTTGGATCGAGATATCAACAATCCATGCATCTAGCGTTTGGCGATCCGCCGCCCGGAAACCCGCACCATTGCCGGGGGTCACCCAAAAGTGTGCCTCAAAAGTGTCAAACTCGGGGCTGTGCAAGTGCAAGACGGCCAGTTGCGGCAGTAACCTTACCAGACGGTTTCGGAAGCCCCGTCTATTCCAGCAACTCGGCAGGAAGCACCGCGCGCAGCACGGTCTGCGCCTCATCACCCCGGGTGCGGTTGCTCAACCACCAGAGCGCCCCCTTCCTGATCGTCCATTCCGCTTCCTGACCGGCCAGCAGAAGCGCCGCCAATTGCCCGAGCACAGGCTGGTGACCGACCACCAGCACGGCGCCGCTGGCATCCGGCCAGCCGCATGCCGAAATCAGGTCAGCGACCCCGGCATCCGGCCCGATCGCGCGCACGGTCGCGAACGGCACTTTCAGCGCTTCCGCCGTCTGCTGGGTGCGCACCGCCGGGCTGACGATGATGCGCAGGTCCTTTGGCCGGTGTTCGCCTATCCACCTGGCCATGATCCGTGCCTGCTTGCGGCCGCGTTCCGTGAGGCGCCTCTTGAGATCATCCTCGCCATCTTCCGCCTCGGCGTGGCGCCACAAAAGCAAATCCATCCTCGTCCTCCAAGAATTGCTGTTGATCCTGTGCGGATGTTACCGCAGTTGTTGACCGCGATCGCTTCACTGAAGACGGTCGCCGAGAAGCCAATCCAATCACGCGGATGCGTGAGGCTGTTCGCCAGGATTCCGAGACGCGCTATCATGCAAGCTTGTCAATCTCGCCGCCCATATGAAGATGCGCGTATCCACCTCCCTAGCCCTCCTGCTTTGCTCGCTGCTCGCTGGCTGCGCTACCAGCCCGGACGCGCTGATCAACAAGGAAATCGAGCAGTCCGGTCCCCTGAAGGTCCATCCGGGACTTGTCGAGAAGCCGGGGCCAGCCCGCACGACAACGGTTGCCAGGCCGTCTCCGGCACCTGCCGTCGCCGCGGAAGAGGTCAAGGCCGCGGCGCCCGAACAGACTCCGACCGAGCCCCGATAACAGGCTGCAACCGGTGCGCGAGCGTGACGCGTCTGGGAGGACGGATCGCAGCGTTCCGGCCGGTCAACTGTCGTTAAGTTAAGCGAGGGCCGGCAGATTGATGGTCCGGAGGAGGAGGAAAACGGGAACGCCTCCCCCCGCAGATCACTGGACGTCGCACGATTCCTTGCGCATCGTGGCAATCCACTCGGCAAAGGAGATTTCCCGGACCTCGGGCCTGCGACGCTCGACAGTACGCCGGCGCTCGCTCCATCCGGCCGGCGGCCCCTTGTCATTGTTGCGGCGGTCATCACCTGCACGTCTGTTCTTCGAGTACTTCATTACACGCCTCATTTGTGTGCCGATCGGCACTCGCGCCCAACGAATTGTCAGAACTCGTTTAGAGTATCCCGCCATCGGTGACGCGCGGCAGTGAAGGAATTCACGGTGGACAATCTGTCGCCCCGGGCTCAGGCAAGATGAGCCGATTCGGCGGAGGCAGGCGGCGTCGCATTGAAGCTGGAGTCACCGGCAAGCCCTGATCAAGCGCAATGGGACAAGGCATACGTCGTTGAACCTTTCCGCCAACACTGCGACACGACCGTCAGCAATGCCAGGGCGCGGGAGAAAATAATCCGTCAGGGTTGAAACGAACCGCCCCCTTCCAACCTTCCATGTCCGCGGCAAATTGTCGTCGCCTCCGCGTGAATATCTCTACGTACCCCTCGAAAATCGCGATTCCGGCATGGTGTTTCAGGCATTTGCCAGCTGGCCGCACTTGTCGGTCTTCGAGAACGTCCCCATCCCGCTGCGCGTGCGCAAGACGCCCAAGGCGGAAATCGCCGCACGCACCGAAGAGGCGTTGCAGCATACCAATCTCCTCTCGGCAGCGAACGACAGCCCGGACGACCTTTCGAGAGAAGGGAAGCAACGCGTGGCGCTGGCGCGGGCGTTGGCAATTCGTCCAGACGTGATGCTGCTCGACGAACCACTGTCAAGCCTCGATCCGCATTCCCGGGAATAGATGCGTTGCGTTTTGAGATCAAGGATTTCCAGAGCAGCTTCGGATTCTCGATCCTCCACGTGACCCACGATCAGTCGGAGGCTATGGCACTGTCGGATCGCATGCTGGTCATGCGGGACGGCGTGGTGCACCAAATCGGAAAGCCGCTTGAGGTCTATGGCTCATCGGCCAACCGCTTCGTATTGGAATTCATTGGCCCTTCCTGCCTTCTGAATTCCATGCTGACCGTAACCGGCATGCAGATCGCCGGCACCGCTTACCCGTGGCCCAATGGTATTGGGCCACCATCCGAACTGCTCGCGAGTGGTACCGGATTTCTCGCGGCGCAACCGACTGAAATCAGTTTCGTCGGCGAACGCGGCATACGCGCAAGGGTTCTGCGCAAGGCCCATCTGGGCGAGACCATCGACTATCGGATCATGGTGGGTGACGCAGAAGTCCGAGTGCAGAAAACCTGGCACCTGCCGGGGCCCGCCTTGGGCGACAACTGCGGACTGGAATTTGCGCGGCCGCACTGGTATCCGGCCGATTTATCGATCGGCTGCTGAATGTCGCAAGCGGCACGCCTGCTGCGTTTGGAGACGTCCCGAAGCCCCCTTTTCGCTGCGAAATTGCGGAGCTGGGCGCCGGCCAGGTCGCACTGTTGTTCGGCGCCGATTTCGTCCGTTCGGGTCTCTCCCCACACGCACCAGCCAAGCCCGTGATGAACTTGCAGCCGGAATACATGGCGAAAATCCCGGACAGATACTCGACCGTCACCCGTCCTTGTGGTTCCCCCGCAGGCCATCGGCGGCCTCCGCGTACGCAGGCAGCGCCAGCAACACTGCCAGTAGCACGTAAAGATAGAGCGCAAGCTGTTTTGACGTGTACGAAAAGCTTAGCAGCCCCGCTGTCAGCAAGGCGGCGACGCCGGCCAGCGCAGCGGCGGCGATGCGGCGATGCTCCTGGTCCAGACCTGGCCACGCGCGATGGACACGTGCGAACACCACGCCGAGCATCACCAGAAAGGTCGAGAGGCCGAGGATGCCGGTTTCGAACCAGGCGTCGAGGACAAAGTTATGCAGATGTTTTACCGTTACCTCCCCGATTCCCGCCAAGTCATCGATACGCAACACCTCGACACGGCTGGCTAGATTGCCGAATCCAACTCCAAACCATGGGTTTTCGGGAGGGGAACTTAGCGCCTGCCACCAGATGGTCGCTCTGCCATTGGTAAATCGGTCCAAAGTGGCAAAGTCGAAGGCGATGTTGGAGACGCCACGGAAAAAGCGCTGGCCGAAGATGATGCCTAAAGCCGCCACGGCGACACCGGCCGCCAGCCAATGTCGCTTGCGCAAGTGCAACTCCAGAATGGAGAACACAGCGAGCGCGGCCATCAAGGCGAGTAGAGCCGCGCGCCCTTGCGATAAGCCGATGTAGACGGCGAAGGCGACGATTGCCCATGGTAGCAACCAGCGACCATGTGCTCGAGAGGAAATCGCGACCAGCAAGAATGGGAGCAGCCACGGGAGGTTATCTTCGTGAAGTTGCTGCGTGGGAATGAAATCGACAGCCAGCAAGAAATACGGAAGCTGAAGGTATAGAACCAGAATCAGCGACAGGGATCCCCACGCCAATGCACACATCAGGCGGGGAAGCTGATGCGGCGCCTGCAGCAGGGCGACCACGGTAAACACCCCGGTTAGGCTGTATTGCAGGTAGCGTAACAATTGGTATGCTCCGCTCTGCGGATCAGTTGACTGTGTCAGACTGAGGCTCCAGACCAGCAGCATCAGGCCGTACGAAGCGAGAAACCAGCGCTGCTGCCAGATGGCACTTCCCTTGCCCGGCGCACGAGAGAGACTCACCAGAGCCCACAGGAAATAAACCCCGCTAACGATGTTGAATGCACCACGCCCGGCAACGCTTGCCAACGGCAGGAATGCAGGAGCCAGCCAGCCCCAGCGAAAGAAGTGGGCGCGAACCAGTTCAAACGCCGATTCCGATTTCATGCAAAAGATCTAATTGATTGGCCGCCCGAAGAACCTCGGATGGCCGAATTTGCCCCACTCCATTAGTTGACAGCCCAGCTTCGGGATATACCGGATGAATTCGGGGAGAACTGTTCGCCACCCAGGCCGAAACTGGATGACCAAACAAGCCGATACTGTGTGTCCCGCAGGCTGCGCTCAGATTGAGCATGCCCGTATCGTTTCCAAAAAAGAGTTGTGCTTCTGCCAGAAGGGCGATGACTTCCTGGAGGGGCCTCTGGATGAGTGAGACCAGATTGCCAGGGTTGCCGAGTTCCTTGCAGATGCCATCGGCCATCGCCTGTTCCGGGTTGCCGCCGAGCAAGAAACAACTTCCCCCTTGGCGTTGCAGCAAGGAGTTCGCAAGGACGGAAAAATTGCTCGCTCCCCACTGCTTGTAGGCTTCGCTGCTGCCGATTCCGAGCACGAACCATGGCCGGGGATATTCGGCGAAACGGGCACGAATGGCAGCTCCGGCGGATGCTTGCGGAGTAATCAGGGGGATTGGACGACCGGGCTCGACCGCCAACCCGCGCAGCAGAAAGTCGGCGCGCTCGACGGTATGGAGCGTGCTCGGGACCGGGGCAGCCGGAAGATCGGTAAGCAGCATCCGCTGCCATCCCCCGGCAATTCCCGCGCGGCGAGGGATCCCCGCCAGCCAGGCGGCAACAAGGTAACGGCTGCTATCGTGCAGAATCCACACCTTGCGGTAGCGCCTGTGACGCAACTCGGACACCAGCCGGAAGAACCCCCGTATCCCGTCGTGTCGTCCCGGCTTGCGCTCCACCATCAGCACCTCGGCAACCTCGGGCAGACTGGTCAGCAGTTGGTCCGAAAACGAACGCGGCTTGGTCAGGACCGAAACCCGCCCTTCAGGCTCGTGACGCGCGATAGCCAGGAGGTGAGGAAGGTGCCAGACCATGTCGCCAATACCGGGAAGCGGCTGGATGACCAGAACTCCGTGACGATCGTTCGCTTCACTCATCGGTCCAGGGCCCTGCCGCGCGCACGCATGCCCACTGGCCACTCCACCAAGCGCTGCGGGGGAAGTGAGTATCCGAATTCAATGACGAAGGCTTGCATCTATCTATCTATGCGAAACCGGTGACGAGTCACCTTCAGGCGCTCCCGGGAGGTACCAATCGGTCATCGAACCCGCCAACTCCATGACCTGCCCAGGCGTAACGAACTTCATGCACGAGTGATGGTCGCAGGCCTTGCGGTAGCAATTCTTGCATGACAAGTCGGCCTGGATCGCTATCACCCCATTTCCAACCGGCTTCACCCGCCGCGGATCGGTCGGACCGCAGATGACGATCATGCGTTGATTGCTCGCTGCAGCCAGGTGTGCCGTACCGGTGTCATTGGCAACGATCAGCGCCGCGCGCTCGAAGATCTCCGGCAGTTCCAGCAGTTGCGTCCTGCCGCACAGGTTGACGACATGGCCGCTTTCACCTTCGGCGATGGCCGCGCACTCTTCAGCCTCATCCGGCCCGCCCAACAGCACGACCTTGGTCAGGCCGGCGGCTGCCAGCAACAGGGCAAGTTGGCGATAGTTGCGCACTCCCCACCGTTTGGTAAGCCCTGCCGCGTGGCTGCCCGGAAGAAAGACGGCAAATCTTCCGTCCGCGAGGCCGTTCTCTTCGAGGATTGCGAAGGCGCGCTTCCTGTGTGCCTCGGAGCCATGTAGCAGTGGCCGCTCCGTGTTGGCAGGAATCCCTGCGGCGAGCAGCGAGGCGCGCATGCGCTGAAAGACGTGAGTGCTGCCCGGCAGTTTCGGGTGCGAGATGTTGTATGGAAATCCTGGCCTGTTGCCGATTCTCCACGGGACCCGGCATCCCGAGAAAAGCAGGGCCGAAAGCAACAGGCGCGTCCGGTCGTTGCATTGAAGATCGATTATCAGATCATAGTCGCCGGCGCGTGCGGTCTTGACCCAGCGCCACATGCCTTTGAGGTTTCGCTCGCGGTTTCGCAGATCGACCACCCAGACCCGAGAAAATCGCGGATCGTCGGCGAAAAGCGAGTTCCACGGCGGCATAGCGTTCAGATGGATCTCCCGTCCAGGAAAGGCCCTGAAGACATCCTCGATGATGGCAGTACTGATCACGACGTCGCCCATTCCCGCCCATTTGATGATCAGAATGCGCCGGATATCATCGCGGGAAGGCAGATCGTCGACCAAGGCGATGCCCTTCGCCAGACGCGACTCCCTGAAGACCACGACGGGTGGGCGGAGAGGCTCAGGCATCGCCTTCGACTTCACGGACGAGTTGTCGATAGAGGTCCAGATATTGCTCAATGACGTGTTCCTTGCCGTGCTCCCGGAGCAGCGTTGACCGGCCGGCTTCCCCGATGACGGAGAGCGTATTCGCGTCGTACGTCAGTATATCGCGCAAGGCACTGGCCAGACTTTCGGGCTGTGCACACGGGACAATCAATCCATCCTGCTCATGCGTCATGATCTCCAGAGCACCCCGAGTTGCTGTGGAAACGACCGGCTTGCCATGCGCCCAGGCTTCGAGAATGATGTTGCCGAGCGTTTCCTGACGCGAGGGACAGGCGAAGACATCCGACATGTCGAGCAGGGGACCGATATCCTGTTGCCAGCCCGCCCAGCAGACCCGCCCGGAGATGCCGAGGCTGGCAGCCTGATCGTGCAATGACGAGGCAAGTTCGCCATCTCCGGCGATGAGCAGATGCAGGGGACGGCCGGCAATGGCTGACGGCAAGGCAGAGAACGCCTGCAAGAGGTCGGAGAATCCCTTTACGGAGTGCAGGCGCCCTGCAGAAGCAATCAACAGTGCATCCTCGGGAATGCTGAAACGCTGTCGGGTTGCGCTGGTGCAAGCCTGATCGGCAACCGCCGCCGGCTCGACGAAATTGCCGATGTGGAACACTCGCTCGCGCGGGAAGCCGTTCGCTCGCAGATAGTCGCAGATTCCGGCGGTGTTCCCTATCCATGCATGAACATGCCGGTAGTTGTGCAGCTTGTAATAACCGCCGAGTCTCGCAATATGAACCGGCAGCCGGCCCCGTCCGAGCGATACCAGCTTGGTGGCCCGGCCCATCCACGTCTGGACCACATGGGGCCGAAACTCGCCGATGGCGCGGGCAATTTTCCATCTTGCAAAAATATCCCAGACACCGCGCATGGCAATATGCTGCTGGGGCACCTCGGGCTTCAGCCCCTTTGATACCTGGCTCTCGGGTAGCGTGACCGCGAGCAATTGTCCACCGCTGTCGTGAAGGGCATTGGTCAGACGCACGAAAAAGCCCTCGGCACCGCCGCCGCCCCTGCTCCCGATAATCTGCATCACCCGCATCGAATCAGCCGACCCTTCAAACAACGGTCTGTCTTGCACAAGGCTCACCAAGCAATCTGCAATAAACGTCGAGCGTACCTGACAACATGGTTTCCAGCATGAACATTTCCGGCAGATCCCCGATTACCGGCGCCTGGCGCAAGAAGCCGGCAGAGACCGCGACCAACCGTGGCAGATCCTTCAAGCCGACCAGCCCGGCCGGCAGCATTGCGCCGAGGATCTCGCTCGCACCGCCGTGGTCGTATGCCACCACCGGAACGCCCAGAGCGAGCGCCTCGAGGGCGGTTCTGCCGAAGGATTCCGGCCGGGAAGATAAGGAAAGCACCAGCGCCGAAATACTCATGATCTCTTTCAGGTCACCGCGATTGCCGGTGAAGGTGATGTCCGAAGCAAGGCCGCGGCCACGTATGGCTTCCTCCAGTTCCGCGAAATACCTGCTCCGCCTCGGCTCATACCCGCCGACAATGAGCCCGTGAATTTCCGGCATCATGGCCTTCAAGCGGCCAATGATCTCGATGAAATCGTGATGCCCCTTGAGCCGCGTGATCCGTCCGGGCAAGGTTACGAGGCGCTTTCCCTGGAGATGAGGATACTGTGCGGCCCATTGGCCTTGCCAGTGGTCTTCGGGACGAAAGCCGCGCCGGTATTCTCCCGGGTCGATTCCACGATGGATCGTCGTTACCGGCGCCTGCGGCCGGTATTCTTCCGCGATATGATCGGCAATGCAGTCCGAGACGGCTATGATGTGTTCGGCCTTGGTCATGATCGCGCTGTACGGATTGACCGAGTAGAAGCCATGAAACGTGCTCACCAGATGCGGTCGCGTTGCGGGGTCCATGCCTCTCCAGGCCAGGTAGCCGACCCAGGCGGGAAGGCGCGAACGGACGTGCAAGATATCTACCTGCTGTTCGACCAGGAAACGCCTTAGTCTTGGCACCAGACCGAGCGTCCGCAGCGATTTTTCGCCGATCGGCCAGCCGAAATGCCGGGACCTCTCCCCGGTGAGTTGCTCGACCAGACGTCCGCCCGCCGACATCACCAGCGAGCGATGGCCACGTTCAACGAGATACCGCCCCACTTCCAGAGTCCCACGTTCCACACCGCCACTTTCCAGCGCGGGAAGAAGCTGCAGCACGGCTAGCGACCGGGAAACCATGTCTGCCTGATCCAGCGCGCGCACCGCGCGGCCTCGTTGAAGTCCTGCTGCGGCACAGGGAGTAACTGGCCTGCCTGCCAGCGCGCAAAGGCCAGCACTCGACCCTCCTCCAGCAATTGCTCGACGCCACGCGCCACGCGCCCGTTGCCGATTCTCTCCAGATCGAATATCCCGACGGCAGCACCGGCCGTCAGCGCCTCATAGAGCATCGAGACGCTGTCGGGCGTCACCCAGACCTGTGCGGCCTGGCGCAACTGCCCCGGCAGCCAGTCGAGCGGCGCTTCGTTGAAGGCAACGATCTCGACATTGCTCGGCACCGCCTCGCGCAACAACGGCAACGTGCCGTCGGGGGTGCGAGGGGAGGTCGTAAGGCGCCAGTTCACGCCGCCCTGCGCCGACGCCAGCATCCGCACCTGTTCGACCACATCGCGGTCACCCCATCTGTAGTGGGCCGATATCCCTCCCAGCAGTATCAGCCCCGCATTCGCCTGCAGTTCATGCGACGGCTGGATGGCATTTATCGCGCCCCTGGTAAGCAGCACATTGTGCAGTTCCCTGACACCATCATGCTCGGGAATCAGGCAGAGATCGAAACAACGCTTCGGCAAGCCGGGATTCATCAGGACAATCGTCTTTCCACCACAGGCGCGTCGCGCGGCCAGCATGGTGAAGTGCGTCCCGTGTCCGGCACCGATGATGAGATCCGGCGGGCGCCGGGCGCCGCCGTCGAAACTCCCGGACAACCATTGCCGGAAGGCTTGTCCGCGTGCCAAAGCGGGAATCTCCCTTATTTCCAGCGGCATCAATTGTTCCAGTGCCCGCACAAGGCCCTCGGTCTGCCGCTCGTGGCCGCGCTTTCCATCGGTAACGCGCCAGATCACAACCGGATTCGCCAAGAAGCTCGCCTCTCAAATTGCCCTGCCCGCTTCCTCGGCAGCGGAACGCCGTTGACAGGGCACCGCAAGCATCGAACGGGACAACGTAAGGATAGCAATTCAGCCACCCTTGCGGAAAGCATCCCGCCTCTCCAGTACAACCGGCAACCTGCACTCGGGGCCGAGGGTTGCTGCCTCCGACACTGAGGCTGGTCGGGAAAAGCTCAACTATGACACCACGAATTCGCCGACCATCATCATGGCTGGCGGACGCAGGGTTAGACAAGCAAAGGCCCGCTCACAGGGACCGGCAATATGCTTGATCTTCTTGGTGGCCAATCGCGGAATCTAACCTCGAACACAGGGCTTTCAAGGCGATCCTGCCAGAAAACCAATCCCTGCCGACTCTTAGTTTTTTAAAGTCTACCGCAATTCTGTGCGCGCACAAACGCCACCTTGAGAGGCCACGCAGCGTTGGCAGACCGAGGGGCCGGCGCTCGCGACTATCCAGTAACGATGGCAAAGATCCCGCGCTACTGCGAACAGGTCACTGCCAGCCGCACCGTCGCTGCGGTGCAAAGCCATTGCAACCGGTTGCGGTCGACGGTCCGGCGACCGCTTTTCGCACAGTCATCAGAGTGGCTTGATTGGCAACAAGCGCCAGCCTCGTCTGCGCAAGCCTCCAGATGCAATCGCTGGTGGGCTTGTCTGCAGCATCGCTGAGAGGGGTGGACGAATAGCGCTGGGCAGGTCAACTCTTTGTCTGCGATCGGTGGCAGATGGAGTTACCATTTGCGCTGAGGAGTCCGCAAGCTGTTCAGCATGCGACAGCTTGATTCGCTGAGGCAGATTGCCGTTCGCTCTGGTTCCTGACTCGGCTTGACGACCAAAGTCTATTGTCATGAAACAACCAACTGGACCGCTGACAGAATGGGTACGCACCGCGATGGCGCCGGAAGGCGATGCGCTGGCTCCATATCTGGAGCGCATCATGCTCATGATGGGAAGCGCGATGCTTTTGTTGCTCTTCCCGTTCACGATCAACCACTTTGTGCAGGGTCGCTGGCCGACTGGGATCGTCCTGCTCAGCGTCGACAGTTTGATTGCGCTCAATGTTTACGCTGTGTGGCGCGAGCGACCCATGCCAATCCGGCCGGTACTATTGCTGGTTCCCCAGATTGCCGGGGTAACCATGGCATTGGTTGTTCAAGGGGTGCCGGGCCTGCTCTGGATCTACCCTGCCATCGTCTATTCCTATTTCATCACCAGCCGCCGCATCGCCATCTATTGCAGTCTCGCGATGCTCATCTACTTCCCCGTTCTGGTGTTCCATCATATTGACCCCTCGCTGGCCCCGCGGCTGTTCGCGAGCCTATTGCTGACAATTCTCCTGATCAACATTGCCTTGAGCGTGATTGCCGATCTGAACAATATCCTTGCCAACCAGGCGCTGACCGATCCGCTGACGGGCGCCTACAATCGCCGGTTCATGAACGAGTATCTGGAAGCACTGGTAAGCCGAGCCCAGCGACACCCGCTGGTCACCAGTTTCCTGATGATCGATGCCGATCATTTCAAACCGATCAATGATGAACTCGGGCATGATCAGGGTGACCGCGTCCTGCAGCAGATCGTGCAGATCATCGGCAAGCGCATGCGTCAGGGTGACAAGCTGTTTCGCTGTGGCGGCGAGGAATTCGTACTTGTTCTCGAGGACACCGACGCGGCCGGGGCGTTGGTGGTGGCCGAAGACATCCGGAGCAACATCGAGACGGCAGCAATTCTGCCAAACCGTCCGGTGACCGTCAGCATTGGCGTCAGCCAATACCAGGAAGGGCAAACAGCCGAGACGTTGGTCAAGGCGGGGGACGTCGCGCTGTATCAGGCGAAGGCGGGCGGCCGCAACCGGGTCGCAAGGGCGGGGGCGACGCCAGACGCCATGCCGTCGGGTGGAGTCGAGAAAGCGTTGCCGCAATAAGCGTTGACCCGTGACGCCGCCGGCTTCGATCAGATCACAGACCAGCGTATCGATCACTCGCCTGATTGTCTCGTTGATCAGATGACGCCCGGCCAAGCCCGGACAGGCTCCGCGGACTTTGCCGACTTGCCCAGCGGAGCTACGCGCTGCCGGGCAGAAACGGGGGGTCGGGTTGATTCCGACAAGGCAGGGTCCGCCCTCCGGGCTATCGAGCAATCCGGGGCTGGCCATAGGCCACTGCGGACCTTGGACAGCAGGCCGGTGTCGGTCGGCAGTGCGACGGTCACCCGCAGTTCAGCGACCGATGGCGCTCAATGGCCCTTCCTTTCCAGATGGACGCGAACTTCCATCCCCCATCGGTCGTACGACGTTTTCCAAACCTGCCGACATACCTTGTACCTTGTCCGCGATTTGCCGAAGCGCAGGCACCTTTGGCGTCCGGAGGCGAATCGCTCCAGGGGCCTCAGTTCTTCTCGGCGCTTGGGGCTCGGCGACCATCAGGCGGGCACACACTCCAGCCAGTCATCCGGGCATGGCGCCAGCATGGATTGCAGCAGCAATGGGTTACCGGTTGCTTGATCAAGCCAGGCATCCCAGTCGCCTTGCCCCAGAATCACCGGCATCCGGTCATGGATCGGGGCCATGAAATCATTGGCGGTGGTGGTTATGATCGTATAGGTTTCGACGCACTCGCCGGTTTCCAGTCGTTGCCAGTGCTCCCACAAGCCGGCCAGTGCCAGCGGATGCTGCTCGGGGCTGGCGAAGCGCAGTTTCTGCTTTTTCTTCTCCCCGGGGATCGCCCGCCACTCGAAGAAGGCCGATACCGGCACGATGCATCGTCGCCGCTTGAAGGCGGCCCGAAAGCTCGGTTTTTCGGCGACCGTCTCGGCCCGGGCGTTGAAGGTGTGCTGCGCGATCTTGTCGTCCTTTGACCACGAGGGAATCAGCCCCCAGCGTGCCGGGAGGGCCAGACGTTGGCCTTCGTGGAGGCGGATGATGGGTGCGGTGTTGGTCGGGCGCACGTCGGCATTGCGAAACGTCGGCGGCTCTGCGAATAAACGGAAATAAAGCGCCAGGATCTGCGGGGATTCGTTGAGGTCATAGCGGCCACACATGGGAACGACTCTACATCGGGAACAGGCTGAGCGATAGCGCCGAGCGCTACTGCTTCCATACAAGACTCCCTGGTTGTTGATCGGAGTCCGATTTTCTGCTGAAGAGGCGAGAATGATGGCGTCATCCGAAAAGCAACGTACGGATCGCCATCGACGACGGACAGGTATTTGTCGACCGACTTCACGGTTGAGGTGGGCTTGTAGCCATGCCGCCATTTTTGCGCGGATTCCGTATGCTTGTACTGCGGAACCGCCACTATCCCGAGACTGACATCCAGAAACAACCTGGCAGAAAGGCGTCCATGCGAAGACTGCCCCCAGACATGCCGACGGCTATTAACCCGGCCCAATAATAAGCGACATATGCTATGATTGGCGCATGGGAAAAGTTGATGCGCGCAAGCTGACGGCGGAAGGACGCAAGTTGCTGAGGCAGATGGTCATCCGCCTGCGCAAGCAGTCAGGGATGAATGCGGCAGCGCTTGCTGCGGCTGCGGGCGTTCATCCGACGACCACCAAGACCTGGTTGGCGCGAGCCAGACGAGAAGGGGAGCAGTCGTTGGGCGAGAAGCCGCGGGGTCGGCCGCTGGGCACGCTGCGCAAGTTGAAGATGGCTGACGAGATGTGGCTGCGCGACCAGATCATTGGCAACAACCCGCAGCAGATGAAACTGCCGTTTGCGCTGTGGAGCCGTCCGGCGATCAAGGCCTTGGTCAAGGCGCAGTTTGGCCTCGACATGCAGGACCGCCTGATCGGCAAATACCTCAAGCGCTGGGGTTTTACCCCACAACGCCCGGTCAAGCGCGCACTGGAGCAACGCCCGGAGGAGGTGGCGCGTTGGCTTGAGGCAACCTATCCACAGGTCAAAGCCCGTGCCCAGAGCGAAGGTGCGGTGATTTACTGGGGCGATGAGACGGCCGTCAGGGAAGATGCGCACTGGGTACGGGGCTACGCCCCGAAAGGTCAGACGCCGGTGCTCACCGTCCCCGCGCGCTGGCAAAGCCTGTCGATGATCTCGGCGATTTCACCACGTGGCGAAGTGCAGTTCCAGATTGTCGAGGGCAGCATCAACAGCGAGCGTTTCATCGCCTTCCTGGCCACCCTGGTTGACGGGGCACCCCGGAAAATCTTTCTCGTCGTCGACAACCTGCGCGTCCATCATGCCAAGGTGGTTCGCGAATGGTTGGCCGACAAGGCCCACCAGATCGAATTGGTCTTTCTGCCGCCCTACGCGCCGGAATCGAATCCTGACGAGTATCTGAACCGGGATTTCAAAACCGCCCTGCGCTCCGGGCCGGTCAGCACAAACAAGGCGACCCTGCTCGAAAAGGCGCTGCTGTTCATGAATGGCTTGACCCGAATGCCGGAAAAAGTACAGGCCTATTTCAGACACCCCGCCGCGCTTTACGCAGCGTCGTGAATTATTGGGCCGGGTTAATAAGATTATCGGTCCACGTCCGCTTCGCAGGAAGATTCACGGGTTGGTGCCTTCAGCCAACCGCCTCCGTACGAGGCTTTGAAAATCCACCATCCAAGCGACCGCTGCGCTTCGAGACCTGCCGGATGAACGAGCCAGCAGGTCACGTGATCGGGTTGATAGTCGGCGCTGGCGGGACAGCGGATGGCCATGCGGGTAGACTGAGCGCCATGCGCCTGAAACTCCCATGATGAAACAGAGTTCCAGGAATCGTCTGATCGACCGGGTGCACCGACTTGCCGCCAGCGTCAGCGAAAGGAGGGTGGAGCAATGATCCACCGGTTGCTGGCCGTTGCCGTGTTGGTCCTCCAACTGGCCTTCATCGTCCTCGTCGTCGCCGGCGGCCTGTTCCTGCTGCGCTGGCCTCGTCTGCGGTGCTCGCCATGGCTGCGCCTTCCCGCCGTGTTGCCTGCCGGTCATCTATCATGGTGCCTTGAGTCGCGAGTCGCTCATCGCCGTTGTCGTCACCGCAGCGTCCTACCTCGACTTACTCGTGCACGACGGGACGAAACAGGAACTCGGGGCCAGCACCGACAATCGAATGACCAAGGCAACCCTGAGTGACTGAGATCAAGACACCTCCCGCCACGGAACGACTGCTCGCCATCGTCCGCGTACTTTCCCGTGAGATGCGTCCGGGCGTGCAGCAGTTGGATCGCCTTGGACTGGATCATGCGCTGGAGCGTGATTACGGCCTCGACAGCCTGGCGCGCGTGGAGCTGCTCGCCCGCATCGAACGCGAACTGGGGGTGAAGCTCGGCGAGGCGGCGTTTGCCGAGGCCGAAACGCCGCGCGACCTGTTGCGTCAGATGGCCGATGCGGTGCCAGGCCTTCCTGGCGGCACCGTCCTCACACGATCAGCGGGACGGGCCGACGCCGTCCCGCCAACCCCTACGCTTGCCCTCACCGCCACCGCCGCCATCGAGCATCCGCCGGAGACCATCGCCACCCTCACCGAGATGCTTGACTGGCACGTCGACCGGCACGGCGAGCGGGTTCATGTCACGCTGTATGGCGACGATGAACGGAGCGAGGACATCACCTACAGGATGCTGCGGGCCGCGGCGCAGACGCTGGCGGCCGGCCTGCTCGAACGTGATGTGCATCCAGGCGATCGCGTCGCCATCATGCTGCCCACCGGGCGCGAATTCTTCACTGCCTTCTATGGGGCGCTTTACGCCGGTTGCGTGCCGGTGCCGCTCTATCCGCCGGCACGCCCTTCGCAGCTCGAAGATCACATGCGGCGCATTGCCGGCATCGTCGCCAACGCCGAAGCCGCCATTCTCATCACCGACCCGCGTGCCGAACTGCTCGGCCATTTGCTCTCGGCGCAATGCGCCTCGTTGCGACGGGTGACTACCCCTGAGGATCTGTGCAGGGAAATCGCCATTCCCGCTTTCCCGCAGCGCAAGGCGGAGGACGTCGCCTTCCTGCAATACACCTCGGGCAGCACCGGCAGCCCCAAGGGCGTGGTGCTGACCCATGCCAACCTGCTCGCCAACCTGCGCGCGATGGAAGCCATATCGGGCGTCACCGCGCAGGATGTCTTTGTCTCCTGGCTGCCGCTCTACCACGACATGGGCCTGATCGGCGCCTGCATGGGCAGCCTGACCTTCGGTTTCCGGCTGGTGCTGATGCCACCGCTGACCTTTCTCGCCACGCCTCGGCGTTGGCTTGCCACCATCCACCGCCACCGCGCCACCGTTTCGGCGGCGCCCAACTTCGCCTACGAGTTGTGCGCCAACAAGCTTGCCGACGCCGACCTCGCGGGTCTCGACCTCTCCTGCTGGCGGCTGGCCTACAACGGCGCCGAGCCGGTCAGCCCTGGCACGCTGGCGCGTTTCGTCGCGCGCCTTACCCCGTATGGCTTCAACCCGACAGCGATGACCCCGGTGTACGGACTGGCAGAGTCCTCCGTGGGGCTGACCTTTCCGCCGCTCGGGCGCGGCCCGCTGATCGACCACGTGGACCGCCGCGGTTTGTCGGCCGAGGGCATCGCCCGCCCGGTTCCCGCCGATGCCGCCCATGTGCTGCATATCGTCACCTGTGGCCGGGTGCTGCCGGGTCACGAACTGCGCATTGTCGACGCCCGGGGGCGCGAACTGCCGGAGCGCACCCAGGGGCGCGTGCAGTTTCGCGGCCCCTCGGCCACCGCCGGCTATTACCGCAACCCGGAAGCGACGGCTCGACTGCGCGATGGCGACTGGCTCAATTCCGGCGATCTCGGTTACCTCGCCGCCGGCGAGCTGTACCTCACCGGGCGCGAAAAGGACATCATCATTCGCGGTGGGCACAACATCCATCCCCAGGAACTGGAAGTTGCCGCCTCCCATGTCGAGGGCGTGCGGCGCGGCGGCGTGGCGGTGTTTCCCGCCACCGATCCGCGCAGTGGCAGCGAGCGCCTGGTGGTGCTGGCGGAAACGCTCGAACGCAATGTCGCGGCGCGCAATCGCATGCTGGCCGAGATCAACCGGCTCGCCATCGACCTGATTGGGCTGCCGGCCGACGACATCGTCCTCGCGCCGCCGCACAGCGTGCTGAAAACCTCCAGTGGCAAGATTCGTCGTGCGGCCTGCCGCGAACTATACGAACGCGGCACCCTGACGGCCACCCAGCGCCCGCCTTGGCAACAGATGCTGCGACTCGCCTGGGCCGGCTTCGCAGCCCGGGCCGGACAAGCGCTCCACCGCGTTGCCGACCGAGGCTGGAGTCTCCTGGCCTGGTCGATATTCGCCACCCTCGTGCCGCTGGGCTGGTTCCTGATCGCGCTCGGGCCGACGCTGGCGGCGCGGCGCCAAATCGCCAAGACGGGCGCGCGCCTGGCCCTGGCGCTGACCGGCCTCACACCCAGGGTGGAAGGCTTGCAGCACCTTGCGACCCACGACGCTGGCCCGCTGATCGTGGTGGTCAACCACGCCAGCTATCTCGACGGACTGATCCTCACCGCCGTGCTGCCACCCCGTTTCGCCTACGTCGCCAAGAAGGAGTTGCTGCACAACCCCTTCGCCGCCATTCCCCTCTCGCGCCTGCGCAACGCATTTGTTGAGCGCTTCGACGGTGCGCGCGGCGTCGAAGACACGCACGCACTGGAAGCGCGGGTACGGTGCGGCGAGTCGCTGGTCTTCTTCCCCGAAGGCACCTTCCGCGCCGAACCGGGCTTGTTGCCCTTCCGACTCGGCGCCTTCGTCATCGCCGCGAACGCCGGCGCGGCGGTGGTGCCGATCACGCTGACCGGCAGCCGCGCCCTGCTTCCCGGTGGGTCGATGCGGCCGCATCACGGGAAGCTTCAGGTACTGATCGGTGAGCCTTTGACAACACAGGGGAAAGACTGGCAGGCAGCATTGCGGCTGCGCGATGCCGCGCGTCACCGGATTCTGGCTCGGCTTGGCGAACCGGAGTCTACGGCCGAGTCATGACGAACGCCGTCGCGCAAATTGCGCTGCTGGTCGGCACGGAATCGTGCCGCCTTCACCAGACACCCGCGGACGGCAGCATGGCTGGGCAAACCGGTCACGCGACCCAGTCGGACGGGCTGGCCATTCTGGCCGAGTGGGAAGACCGCTAGATTGTGCGTTGGTCTTTCATGACGCACGCCAAGGTGCAGAAGTCAGGTATAGCGGTCGCCCGGATATGGCCTGCCGAAACACCAAGATCACCCCGCCCCGAACGCAGCCGAACGGGTAGTGTGCTGACTTGTGTGCAAAAGCGTTTGCAGTAGGAAGCAGGCGGGTG
>ERZ761607.1483-NODE-1483-length-29121-cov-6.040012_pt1 | contig 29121 bp, 26 predicted proteins | sample MGYA00511164_ERZ761607 | MGnify/ENA primary metagenome ERZ761607 (study PRJEB28899, sample SAMN02445080) | bioreactor sludge metagenome | biome: EBPR sludge | place: Australia: Brisbane, Thorneside Wastewater Treatment Plant | collected 2011-06-22 ... | reverse complement strand
GAACTGGCGCGGCGCGATCGCGGCGCTCGGGCGGACGAAGGAGGTCGACCACCGCTTCGGCGGCAGCCACGCGCAGCGCGACGTCATCGACCTAACCCTGATCGCGGCGGCCGAGCGGGCTGGGGATCGAGGCTTGGCGGAGCGGTTCAGGGCGGAGCGGGCGGCGAAGCGATAGCCTTCCGCCTACACCAAAATCCGCTCATCCCGGCATTCGCCGGGATAAGCGGAGGTTTGGGATAGGTTCGCGAGGAGCTTAAGCCCCCCACTCCGCCCACAGCGTCGCCTCGTCGGCCTTGGCCGTCTTCACCGAGGCTTCCTTGATGTGGCCGAAGCCGCGAATGGCCTGGGGGATCGACGCGATGCGGGCCGCCAGCGGCAGCTTTTCGGCGGTCAGGCCGGCCAGGATGCGGTCGAGCTGGGCCTCGTAGGAGGTGATCAGACCGCGCTCCATCCTGCGCTCCTCGGTCATGCCGAAAATGTCCAGCGGACCGCCGCGCAGGCCCTTCAGCTTCGTTAGCACCGGGAACACCAGGTCGAGCATCCAGCCGCCCAGCGCGATCTTCTTCGGCTTGCCGTCCGGCCCCTTGGGCGCGAGCAGAGGCGGGGACAGCCAGACCCTGGCCTTGCCGCCCTTGAACGTGCCGGCCAGCTCCTGAGCGAAGCGGCCGTCGGTGTAGAGACGGGCGACCTCGTACTCGTCCTTGTAGGCCATCAGCTTGTAGAGGTTGATGGCCGCCGCGCGGGTCAGGGCCTCGCCGCCGAGGGCGGCTTCCGCGGCCCGAACCTTCGCAATGCGCGCGGCGTAGCGATCGGCCCAGGCGGCGTTCTGATAGGCGGTCAGCTCGGCCGTGCGCCGGGCGATCAGCTCGGCCAGCGGCATGGTCTCGGGCGTGACCACGTCGTCCTCGGGCTTGCCCTTGAACTGGTCGTCCATGGCGGCCTTCCGGCCCACCTCGAACGCCTGAAGGTTGGACTCGTAGTCGACGCCGTTCAGCTTGATGGCGCGGTAGATGGCGCGGCTGGAGACCGGGATCACGCCCTTCTGCCAGACGAAGCCCAGCATGATCATGTTGGCGAAGATGCCGTCACCCAGCTTGTGTTCGGCCAGGGCCTGCGAAGGGCAGGACTCGTAGGACTTCGTCGCGGCGGTGATGCGGCGAGCCATCTGGGCGGTGTCGAAGCGGACGTCGCGGTTGGTCACGAAGTCGGCCGTCGGCGAGAAGTCGGCGTTGCCATAGGCGCGCGTCACCTTCTTGCTGAACAGGGCCAGGCCGTCGGGACTGGCGGCGACCAGCAGGTCGCAGGCGATCAGCACGTCGGTCGCCGCGGCGGGAACGCGACCGCCGACGACCGTGTCTTCCGTCTCGCCGATCTTCACGTGACTGAAGACCGAGCCGCCCTTCTGGGCCAGGCCGGTCATGTCCACGACGCTGGCGGCGCGGCCGTCAACGTGGGCGGCCATGGCCAGGATCGAGGCGACGGTCGTCACGCCCGTCCCGCCGATGCCGGTGAAGACGATGCGGCGCACGCCCTCCAGCGGTTCGAATTCGGGCAGCGGCGTGGAGTCTGCGGTCAGGGCCGCGATCTTCTCCTTGGTGGCGTTTTCCGCGCCTTCCAGGGTGATGAAGGACGGGCAGAAGCCGTCGACGCAGCTGTAGTCCTGGTTGCAGGTCGACTGGTTGATCTTGCGCTTGCGGCCGAACTCGGTGTTCAGCGGCTCGACCGAGACGCAGTTGGACTTCTTGCTGCAGTCGCCGCAGCCCTCGCAGACCAACGGGTTGATGAAGACGCGGCTCGGGGCCTTGGCCATCAGTCCGCGCTTGCGGCGGCGCCGCTTCTCGGTGGCGCAGGTCTGGTCATAGAGCAGGACCGTGACGCCCTCGGTCTCGCGCAGCTGGCGCTGGACCTTCATCAGGTCGGTGCGGGGGTGGATCTCCACGCCGGGAGCCAGACCCGTGACGCCCTCGTAGCGGGCGACGTCGTCGACGACGATGACCGTCTTCTTCACGCCCTCGGCCGCGAGCTGGCGGGTGATCTGGGCCGGGGTGAAGCCGCTCTCGGCCGCCTGGCCGCCGGTCATGGCGACCGCGTCGTTGAACAGCAGCTTGTAGGTGATGTTGGCCTTGGCCGCGATCGCGCCCCGGATGGCGAGCGAGCCGGAGTGGTTGTAGGTGCCGTCGCCGAGGTTCTGGAAGACGTGCTTCTCGGTCGTGAACGGCGCCGCGCCGACCCAGGTCAGGCCCTCGCCGCCCATATGGGTGTTCAGGTCGGTCGAGGGATCATTGAAGCTGGCCATGTAGTGGCAGCCGATGCCGGCCAACGCGCGCGAGCCCTCCGGCACCCGGGTCGAGGTGTTGTGCGGGCAGCCCGAGCAGAAGAAGGGCTTGCGCTGCTGGTCGGCGGCCAGGCTGACGGCGGCGACGCCCGAGGCGGACACGCGGTCGATGTAGCCCTGGGCCCGTTCCTTGTGCGGCCCGGCCGGGAGGCGGTCATAGAGGTCCAGCGCGATGGCCGCGACCGACAGGGAGCCGGTCTCCTCCATCAGGGGCTGGCCATGCTCGTCCTTCTTGCCGATGACCATCGGGCGGGCGTGGGCCGGCAAGTCATAGAGGGCGGCGCGGGCCTGGGGCTCGATCAGGGCGCGCTTGTGCTCGATGACCATCAAGGTCTCGAGACCGGCGGCGAAGGCGCGCAGGCCCTGCGGCTCCAGCGGCCAGGGCATGCCGACCTTGTAGATCGAGACGCCGAGCGCGGCGGCCTCGTCGAGGCTGATGCCCATGGCCTGGAAAGCCTCGAGCACATCCTTGTAGGCCTGGCCCTGGCAGACGATGCCGAGCCGCGGTCGGGGCGAGGCCAGCACGACGCGGTCGATGCCATTGGCGCGGGCGAAGGCGAGCGCCGCGGGGATCTTGTGATTGCGGAGCCGGAGCTCCTTCTCCAGCGGCTGGTCCTTGGTGCGAATGTGCAGACCGCCCGGCGGCATCGGGAAGTTCTCCGGAACCACGATCCGGTGGCGGTCCAGCGAGACGTCGATGGTGACGCCGCTGTCCATGGTGTCGGCCAGGGCGATCAGCCCGACCCACAGGCCGCTGAAGCGCGACATGCTGAGGCCCAGAAGGCCGTAGTCGAGCACCTCCTGGACGTCGGCCGGCGAGAGCACCGGCATCTCGAAGTCCTGGAAGGCGAACTCCGACTGCGAGGGCAGGGTCGAGGATTTGCAGTTGTGGTCGTCGCCGGCGACGGCGAGGACGCCGCCCTTGGGCATGACGCCGGCGAAGTTGGCGTGCTTGAACACATCGCCGGTGCGGTCGACGCCCGGCGCCTTGCCGTACCACATGGCGCTGACGCCGTCGTACTTCGCTCCTGGAAACAGGTTGGCTTGCTGGCTGCCCCAGACGGCGGTGGCCGCGAGATCCTCGTTGAGGCCCTCCTGGAAGACGACCTCATGCGCCTTGAGCACCTTGCCCGCGCGCGCCGCCTGCTGGTCCAGGCCGCCGAGCGGCGAGCCGCGATAGCCGGAGATGTAGCCGGCCGTGTTCAGCCCATCGCGCGAATCAAGGCGGCGACGGTCGAGCATGACCCGGATCAACGCCTGCACGCCGGTGATGAACGCACGACCGTCTTCGAGCAGATATTTGTCGTCGAGCGTCACTTCCTGGTGCCGCATTGAAAAATCTTTCCTCTGTCGCGCGCTTCCCCGCTTGCAAGATCATATAAGCACGGCGAAATTGCTTGCCAAAGCCGTGCCCCCTCAGGGGTGCGCTACGGCAAGATCGGGGCGCGGATCGCGTCTTTGGGGGAAAAAGGTTTGGCTGAGCAGCTCGACGCGGTTGACGCAAAGATTCTCGATCTCATCCAGCATGACGCCAGCCTCTCGGTGGCGGAGATCGCCGAACGCGTGGGTCTGTCGTCCAGCCCGTGCTGGCGGCGGATCAAGCGTCTGGAAGACGCCGGCATCATCCAGCGTCGGGTCACCATCCTGGACCGCGAGCAGCTGGGCCTCGGCTTCGAGGTCTACTGCACGGTCAAGCTGTCGCTGCCGACCAAGGAGAACCTCGAGCAGTTCGAGAACAACGTCATCAAATGGGCCGAGGTGACGCAGTGCGCGACGGTCACCGGCGCCGCCGACTACGAACTGCGCATCGTCACCCGCGACATGCACGCCTTCGACGACTTCCTGCGCGACAAGATCCTGTCGCTGGGCCTGGTCTCCAACATCGAGAGCCGGATCGTCATCCGGGGCGTCAAGAACACCACCGCCGTCCCGCTCGGCATGGTCAGCCCCTATGTCAGCCCGCACGGGTAAGGTCCTGCTGACGACGCTATCCGCGGTCCTCCTGATCGCGGCCGGCGCGCCGGAAACCCGTCTCGAACAGTACCAGCGGCTGCGACGGGAAGGCGTCGCCGCGGCCCAGGCCGGAAAGCTGGCCGAGGCCGAGGACGCCCTTCGGCAAGCGCTCGACCTCTATCCAGACGTGCCGGGCGCCTACATCCGACTGGCGCGCGTCCAGGCCGCGGCCGGCAAGACCGATGAGGCGCTGCGCAACGTCCAGCTCTACGCCGGCATGGGCCTGACGCTGGACCTGAACCGAGACCCGGTGCTGAAAGGTCTTGTCGAACTGCCGGCCTACCGTGAGTTCGCGCCCCTCTTCGAAGACAACGCCAAGCCGTTCGGCGACGTCACGACCGTCGCGACCCTGTCGGGCGATCCGGAGTTCATCGGCGAAAGCGTCGTGCATGACGGCAGGGGCTGGCTGCTGAGCACGGTGTCCGGTCGCACCATCGTGCGGCTGGAGGGCGACGCGGCGTCGCCTTTCCTGAAGGCCGATGCCGAGACGGGCGCGATCTTCGGCATGGCCGTCGACCGCGGGCGCGGCCTGCTGTGGGCGGCGGAGGCCTGGGGCCAGGATGTGCCTGGCGGGTCTGGTCCGGCGAAGACCGCGCTGTTGAAGGTGTCGCTGGCGGATGGCCGCATCCTGGCGCGGCTGATCCTGCCTGACGACGGCGGCAAGCATCAGTTCGGCGACGTCGCCTTGGCCCGAGATGGAACCGTCTATGCGACGGATTCGGTCGGCGGAGGGGTCTGGCGGCTAAGGACCGGCGCCGCGGCGCTGGAGCGGCTGGTCGCGCCCGGCGTCATGGTCTCGCCCCAGGGCATGGCGATCTGCCCGGGCGACCGGTCGATGCTGGTCGCGGACTATTCCACCGGCCTGCACCGGATCGACCTGTCCTCCGGAGAGACCACCCCGCTCGAGGGCCTGATGGCCGGCCTGGCCGGGACGGACGGCCTGGTCGGGGCCCCTGACGTCAACTTCGGACTGCGCCGGGCGACGCCGCAGCCCTTCGCCGTCATCGTCACCCAGAACGGCGTCTCGCCGCAGCGGGTGATGCTGCTCCGGATCGGATCGGACTGCCGCGAGGTGGAAGCCTCGCTGCTGGTCGCGGCCAACCTGCCCGGCGTCGACGATGTGACGCTGGCGACCCTGCACGGCAATGGCGTCGTCTTCATCGGGCACGCCCGCTGGGCCGAGCGCGGCGGCGACCTAAAGCTGGCGACGCCGACGCCGGATCCGATCCGCGTGTTCCGGGCTGTCCTGCCGCCGACCCGCTAGCAGACGCCTTCCGCTCCGCGTTCCGAGCGGTCATGGTCGAGGTTCGCCAGACACGGAGCATCGCCATGATCGACCTCGTCATTGACCAGCGCCGCAAGGATCTGGGCGGGTTCGAGGTCGGACGGGTGCTGCCCTGGCACGCGCGGCGGACTGTCGGGCCGTTCATCTTCTTCGACCACATGGGCCCGGCCAGCTTCCAGCCCGGCTTCGGCCGCGAAGTGGACGTGCGGCCGCATCCGCACATCGGCCTGTCGACGCTGAGCTACCTGTTCGAGGGGGCGATGACCCATCGGGACAGCGTGGGCTCGGAAATCGTCATCCGCCCCGGCGAGGTGAACTGGATGACCGCCGGCAGCGGCATCACCCATTCCGAACGCTTCGAGGACCTGCGACAAGCCGGCGGGAGGATGGACGGCATCCAAACCTGGCTGGCCCTGCCGGTCGAGCATGAGGAGACGACGCCCGCCTTTTCGCACCACGAGGGGAACGACGACCTGCCGTTCTATGAGGGCGGCGGGATGAAGGCGCGACTGGTGGCGGGGGAGGCGTTCGGCGCCAAGGCGAATGTGCCGGTCTTCTCGCCCACCTTCTATGTCCACTGGGAGCTGGAGGCCGGCGCCAAGGCCGCCCTGCCCGCCGAGTATCCCGAGCGGGCCGCTTATGTGGCAAGGGGAACGGTAGAGGTCGACGGCCGCGCGCTGCACGCTGGCCAGATGGCGGTCTTCGCGCCCGGCGAGACCATCGCCTTCACGGCGCTGGAGCCCTCCACCGTGATGCTGCTGGGCGGCGAGCCGATCGGGCCGCGCTTCATCGAGTGGAACTTCGTCTCATCCAGCAAGGACCGCATCGAGCAGGCCAAGGCCGACTGGCGGGCCGGGCGGATGAAACTGCCCGACCTGGACCACGACGAGTTCATCCCGCTGCCGGGCGATCCTCCTTCGGCGAACGCGATGAGCTGATTGCGTCCTTCGAGACGCGATCCCGACGGATCGCTCCTCAGGATGACCAAGTCAGTGGAACGCAAAACACGTTCGTCATGCTGAGGAGCGCGTAGCGCGTCGCGAAGCACGCACAGCCTTGTCACGACCACAATTGCGAGTCATTCTCAAAACCTGCGCCAGGTCCTGGGAGACGAGAATGGTTCTACGAAGCGTGGGCGCCGGCGTGATCGTGCGGCTGCTGTGGTCCGACCGGGAGGGTGACGCGTCGACCGACTGGCTGCTGCACGGTCCCACCGACCCGGACGTCGTCGAGGCGGAACCGGACGAGTCGCCGCCCCTGCTGCTGGCGGCCGAGTAGGCGGACGCTACCGGCCGTCGGCAGAGGCCATCGCCAGCGCCTTGCGGGCCGACAGCGCGTACTCGACGCCGGTCCAGACCGTCACGACCGTGGCCAGGCCGAGCAGGATGTGGGCGGCCGTGGCCGCGCGCTGGAACAGCTCCGGATCCGGCGGCAGGTTCCAGATCTGGTCCCAGCCGAACAGGAACAGCTGCGCGGCCAGGGCGACCAGCTGCAGCGTGGTCTTCCACTTGGCCAGAAGCGTCACCGGCAGCTTCAGCCCCTTGGGCGCCAGGGTTTCGCGCATGGCGCTGACCGAGAACTCCCGAAACAGGATCAGGCCGCCGGCCAGCGCCACCACCCAGTGGCCGGTGGCCGAAATGGCGACGATCATCCCGGCGACAAGCACCTTGTCGGCGATCGGATCGAGGATGGCGCCCAGCGTGGTCGTGGCGTCGAACCGGCGGGCCAGCCAGCCATCGAGGAAGTCGGTCACGGCCGCGACCAGGAAGCCCCAGAAGGCGAACAGGTAGAGCGTTTTCTGCACGGCGCGCGGCGCCAGGCCGCTCGCGGCCGACCATTCGAACACCGCCGGCACGATCAGGGCGATCAGCGCCAGGAAGACCAGCAGCGTGAGGACCAGGCGGGCGCCGGTCATGATGTTGGGAAGAGCTTTCATGGCGTCTCTCTATCACAACCCCTGGCGGTCATCCTGGCCCAAGCGCAGCGGGTAGCCGGGATGACAGCATTGGTCACCTGCGGAAAAAGTCGTGGATGCGCTGCGCCAGCGCCGCGCTGACGCCCTCGACCTTCATCAGGTCGTCGACCGCCGCCTTGCCGACCTCCCGGGCCGAGCCGAAGGCGTGCAGCAGCGCCTTCTTGCGGCCGGGACCGACCCCCTCGATCTCGTCGAGCGGGTTCTTCTTCATATCCATGGACCGGCGCGTGCGATGGGCGCCGATCGCGAAGCGGTGGACCTCGTCGCGCAGGCGCTGGAGATAGTAGAGCACAGGGCTCTTCGGCTCGAGCATGAAGGGGTCGCGGCCGGGGATGAAGAACCGCTCCAGCCCGGCGTCGCGGTCAGGGCCCTTGGCGATGCCGACCACCGTGATGTCGTCGACGCCGAGGTCGGCCATGACCTCCAGCGCCGCCTCCAGCTGGCCCGCGCCGCCGTCGATCAAGACCAGGTCCGGACGGGCCGAGTCGTCGCCGGCCTCCTCTTCCTTGACCAGGCGCGAGAAGCGGCGGCGCAGAACCTCCTTCATCATGCCGTAGTCATCGCCGGGGACCAGCTCGGTGCTCTTGATGTTGAACTTCCGGTACTGATTCTTCTGGAAACCTTCCGGGCCGGCCACGACCATGCCGCCGACGGCGTTCGTGCCCATGATGTGGCTGTTGTCGTAGACCTCGATCCGTTCGGGCGGGGCTTCCATCCCGAAGGCTTCCTGCACGCCGGCCAGCAGCTTCGACTGGGCCGAGCCCTCGGCCATCTTGCGACCCAGCGCCTCGCGGGCGTTCAGCGTCGCCTGGTCGACCAGGCCCTTCTTCTCGCCGCGCTGAGGCTTGAGGATCTCGACCTTGCGGCCGGCCTTCATGGCGAAGGCCTCGCTGAACAGCGCGTGCTCATGCGGCAGGACGTTGACCAGGATCTGCCGGGGCAGCGGCTTGTCGTCGTAGAACTGGCCGATGAAGGCGCTCATCACCTCGGCGTCGGTGTCGGCCCTGTCGACGCGCGGGAAATAGGCGCGGTTGCCCCAGTTCTGGCCGGCGCGGAAGAAGAACACCTGCACGCAGGCCTGCCCGCCCTCGGCGTGCAGGGCGAAGACGTCAGCCTCCTCGACGCTCTCCGGATTGACCTGGGTCTCCGCGGCGACGGCCGACAGGGCGCGGATGCGATCGCGCAGCCGAGCGGCGCGCTCGAACTCCAGCTCGTCGGAAGCCGCCTGCATCTCCTGCGACATGCGGGCCATGACCGCCCGGCTCTTGCCGCGCAGGAAGGCCTCGGCCTCCTCGACCAGTTTCGCATAGTCGTCCAGCGCGATCAGGCCGGTGCAGGGCGCGGCGCAGCGGCGGATCTGGTGCAGCATGCAGGGCCGGGTGCGACTCTCGTAGACGCTGTCCGAACAGGAGCGCAGCAGGAAGGCCTTCTGCAGGGTGTTCAGCGTGCGGTTGACCGCGCCGGCCGAGGCGAAGGGACCGAAGTAGTCGCCCTTGATCGTGTGCGCCCCGCGGTGCTTGCGCAGCTGGGCGGCGGGATGTTCGCGGCGGATGACGATCTCGGGGAAGCTCTTGTCGTCGCGCAGCAGGACGTTGAAGCGCGGCTTCATCGTCTTGATCAGGTTGATCTCGAGCAGCAGGGCATCCGCTTCCGTGCGGGTCGAGGCGAACTCCATGGCCCGGGTCAGGTCGACCATGTGGGCGATGCGGTTGGTGTGGAAACGCCCCTGGGCGTACTGGATCACCCGCTTCTTCAGCGACCGGGCCTTGCCGACGTACAGCACCTCGCCATCCTCGCCGATCATCCGGTAGACGCCGGGCGAGTCGGGCAGGCGTTTGGCATGGTCGGCGATGAGCGCCGCGCCGGTGAGCGTGGGGGTGTCGGTCACGGAGGCGAATATAGGGGAGTCGGGCGGCGGCGGTGAGGTGGGGACAGACGCCAAGGTGTCTGTCCCTCAATGCTGCTGACACATCCTGACACAAGACGGCGCTAGCCTGCGTCTCACACCCAAGCAGGAGCCTCCCCATGACCCTGAAAGCCACCTGCCACTGCGGCGACACGGCGATCACGCTGTCGCGCCGTCCGGAGGCCGCGAAATCCTGCAACTGCAGCTTCTGTGAACGGACCGGCGCGGTCTGGGCTTACTTCGGCCCGGACGAGATCACGGTCGAGGCGACCGAGGAACGGACCTACGCGCCGACCGGCCTGAACCGTCACCACTTCTGCGGCCGGTGCGGGATGCAGACCTGGGGCGAGTCGCCGGACTGGGCGTCGGCCTACAACAATGACGGCACACCCAAGCCCGGCTTCCAGCCCGGCACGGTCCCCGAGGCCAGGATCGCGGGCGTCAACCTGCGCCTGATCGACGGGCTGGACTGGACGACGGTCGAGGTCGAGACCGTCGACGGGCGCAACAGCTGGTAGGCACGGCTTCGCAACTTCACGGGTTCTGCCCTGAAGGTTGGGGAGGTGGTGCGGAGCGCTCCGGGTTCACCCCGGAAGTCTGTGATGTGAACGTGTGAACGGTGGCGTGAGCCAGTGCGCTCCGCGAAGCTCGTTATCCGGAAGCTTCCGCTCGGCAGCCTTCGTTAGGGCTTAGCCGGAGCGCCTCCGACGGGCGGGCAAGGCGGCAACCTCGTCCCGGACCCTGGCAGTAACCCCCTGCCAGCTGTCCCCGCTCGACCTCCATCACCCCGCCGCCAAGGTCGCCGGCCTAGCGCCCTCCCCGTGCGGTGTGACCGGTTGAGAATGAGGCAGGCGCCGAAGGAGGGGGATCGAATCCTGGATGTCCTCCTGTTTTCCTCTCCCAAGAGGGAGAGGAAGGCGCGGACTAACGCCCCTTCCACGCCGGCGCGCGCTTCTGGCCCCAGGCTGCGACGCCTTCGCGGCGGTCTTCGGTGGGGGTCAGTTCGTCGTAGTGCGCGAGTTCCACCGCGATCGACTCCGCGCCGGTCAGGTTGGCCGTGGCGGTCAGGGTGCGGCGGATGTTGCGCACGCTGAGCGGGGCGTTGGCGGCGATCTTGCGGGCCGTGGCGACGGCGTCGGCGACGAGGGTGTCGGCGGCGCAGACGCGGTTGACGACGCCCCAGGCCGCGCCCTCCTCCGCCGTGAACGGATCGCCCGTCAGCAGGATTTCACGTGCCCGGCGCTCGCCGGCGGCGCGGGCCAGGTTCGGCGCGCCGCCCAGGCCCGGCATGATGCCCAGCTTCACCTCCGGCAGGGCGAACCGCGCGTGGGCGGCCGCGTAGATGAAGTCGCAGTTCAGCGCGATCTCGCAGCCGCCGCCGTAGGCCGCGCCGTTGACCGCGCAGATCACCGGGACCGGCAGGGCGACCAGCGCGTCGCGCATGGCCTCGAACAGGCGGTGCTGGGCGACCCACGCGTCGTCGGTCATGCCGTCGCGTTCCTTCAGATCGGCGCCGGCGCAGAAGATCTTGTCCCCGGCCGCGGTCAGGACCACGGCGCGCACGGCCGTGTCGGCCGCGAGGGTCTGCCAGAGCGACAGCAGTTCCTCCGCCATCTGCGTCGACAGCGAATTGCCGGCCGTCGGGCGATTCAGCGTGACGACGAGGACGCCGTCGGACTGTTCGGTGAGGAGGGTCTGGTGGGTCATTCGGCGTGCTTAGCGGTGGGGTCGCGCCACCTCAATCCTCTCCCTCTTGGGAGAGGGGGACCATGCGGAGCATGGTGGTGAGGGAAGCACGGCCGCTGAAGGGCTCGGCGGGGATGGTGTGAGGCTAACGCCGCGGCTTACCGTCGAACCGCAGCGCCTCCCGCTCCACCACCCTCCGGGTGGTCCCCCTCTCCCAAGAGGGAGCGGAAGGAAAAGGCACGACCTCGCCGTTATCTGGTCCCGAACAGCCTATCCCCCGCGTCCCCCAGCCCCGGGACGATGTAGCCGTGGTCGTTGAGGCCGCGATCGACGCCCGCCGCCCAGATCGGCACGTCCGGATGCTCGCCCCGGATGGCGTCGATGCCCTGAGGCGCGGCCAGGATGCAGACGAAGCGGATGTCGCGGGCCCCCTCCTCCTTCAGCCGGTCAATGGCGGCCCGGGCGGTGACGCCGGTGGCCAGCATCGGGTCGACGACGATCACCTGACGCTCGGCCAGGGTGTCGGGGACCTTGAGGTAGTACTCCACCGCCGCCCGGGTGCCAGGGTCGCGGTAGAGGCCGATGTGGGCCACGCGCGCCGAGGGCACCAAGGTCAGCATGCCGTCGAGCATTCCTTCCCCGGCCCGCAGGATCGAGGCGAAGACCAGCTTCTTGCCGGCGATCTCTGGAGCCATGGTCGTTTCGAGCGGGGTCGTGACCTCGCGCTCGGTCAGGGCCAGGTCGCGGGTGACTTCGTAGCAGAGCAGGGTGGCGATCTCCCGCACCAGCTCACGGAAGGTCTTGGTCGAGGTGTTGATGTCGCGCAGCCGGGTCAGCTTGTGCCGCACCAGCGGGTGGTCGACGATCGTCACGCCAGAACCGTATCCACGCATCAGAACACCGTCCCGTCGCTCGTGATCTTCAGGGGCGGACCGCCGCCCGCTCGTCGTTCGGCCGCCAGTCGCCGACCAGTCGCCCAGGTGCCGCCCTCCAGCACCCGCGCCAGCGGAAAGACCTCGGCGCCGACTTCCAGCCGCTCGCGAACCAGCGGCGCGATGCGGTCGAGCAGGGCCACGGTGAGGGAGCGCCAGCCGACGACGAGCGGGTCGCCGACCGCGTGGGTGCGGTCGATGTCGGCCGGATCCTTCAGGACCAGCACGCCGTCGTCGATGAACAGGCCGCCGTTGCGATACTCGGCGAGGCCCGTCAGGCCGTCGATGTCGATCACGTCGAGACCGGCGTCCTGCAGCGGTTCGATCAGGCTGTAGGCCAGCCACTGCGAGAGCTTGTGGATCGGGACCAGACCCAGCTGAGGATGCCGCCAGGTGTCGCCCATCGGCACGCCGTCGATGACCAGGCGGTTTTGCCAGATGGGGCCGAGACGCTCGAGCAGGACCGCCAGGATCTGCGGCGCGGGCAGTCGGCCCTCAACAGCGCGGGCGGCCATCACGTCGTAGAGGTCGCCGGGCCGACCGATCGCCTCGCCCAACCGGCGCAGCAGGGCGGCGCGGCCCTCCAGCCCCACCAGCGGATTGGCGTCTGAGACCTGGAAGGCCCTGGCCAGCGTCGCCGCCTCGAATCCGGCCAGGGCGTCGGCGCGCAGCGGATCGTCGCACGTGGTGGAGAACGCCCCTGACTGAAAGAGCCGCAGGGAGGCGATGCCCAGCCCCTCCGACCGCGTGGTGGTCGAGCCAGTCGGACCGTCAAGGAACTTCCAGCCTGGGCCGGAGCCCGCGTCGAGCAGGACCGAGGTGACACAGAGGTCGAAGGCGGCGCGGGCGCGGGCGGCGCGATCCGGCCAATAGGCCTCTTCGGCCAGCTCCGCCCACAGGTCGCGGCCGCGGGCGTGGAAATGTCGCCAGCGCGCGTGGAACGGCACCTTCAGCGACGGATACTGCTCACGGATCACCCGCGCCACGGCGTCAGCGGCGTGCGGCAGCCGGTCGAGGTCGACCCGCCAGTCGGGGAGATCGCCCGCCAGCGCGATGGCCAGCATTTCTTGGGCCCGCTCGCGGACGGCGGCGGCGGAGAGGAGGGCGTGGGCGGCGGTCATCTTCGCCCTCCTCCTCGATGGAGGAGGGTTGGGTGGTGGTGTGGCCGCTGAGCGCGGGGAAGGGCTCGGCGAGGCGTCGACGCCATGCGGCGCATTCCCCGCATCGTCGGAGCTACACCACCATCCCCGACCCTTCCTCCATCGAGGAGGAAGGGAGAGCCATCAGAACTCCCCGAGATCACGTCCCACCACCTTCTTCAGGTCTTCCTCGGTCGGTGCGCCGTCGGGCGTGTAGTAGCCGGCGGCCTTCTTGGCCTCCATTTCCACCGAGGCGTCGTCGGGCACCAGCCAGGCCGGGATGGGCACCCGCTCGCCGATCTCGATGCCGCCCTCGACCAGCGCGTCGTGCTTCATGTTCGACATCGAGATGAAGCGGTCGATGCGCTTGACGCCAAGCCAGTGCAGCACGTCCGGCATCAACTGCTGAAAGCGCGCGTCCTGAACCCCCGCCACGCACTCGGTGCGCTCGAAGTAGGTGGCGGCCTGATCCCCGCCGGGCTGGCGCTTGCGAGCGTTGTAGACGAGGAACTTGGTCACCTCGCCCAGCGCCCGGCCTTCCTTGCGGTTGTAGACGATCAGGCCGGCGCCGCCGTTCTGGGCCTCAAGGATGCACTCCTCGATGCCGTGGGTCAGGTAGGGCCGGCAGGTGCAGATATCGGAGCCGAACACGTCGGAGCCGTTGCACTCGTCATGCACGCGGCAGGTCAGGCGGCGAGCCGGGTCGGCGATCGCGGCCGGATCGCCGAAGATGTAGAGGGTGATGCCGCCGATCGGAGGCAGGAAGACCTTGATGTCCGGCCGGGTGACCAGTTCGGGGTACATGCCGCCGGTCTGTTCGAACAGGGTCCGACGAAGGGTGGTCTCGTCGACCTCGAACCGCTCGGCGATGCCGGGCAGATACCAGACCGGGTCGACGGCGGCCTTGGTCACCGCCACATCGCGGCTTTCGTGGACGACCGCGCCGTCGACCCTCAGGCGGCCGGCGTCGATAGCCTGGCCGATCTCGGGCAGCGTCAGGCGGGCCCGGGTGATGGCGATCGACGGACGGATATCGACGCCCTCGCCGATCTCGCGGGCGAAGTCGAGCTGGACGCGGTGCCCCCAGGGATCGAGGGACACGATCTTCGTCGCATCGGCCCACTGTCCGAAGGGGCCGACGTCGACCACCGGGGCGGTATCGGTCAGGTCGGGCCGCACCAGCGGATTGAGCGCTCCGGAGGCGATGGCCAGCGATCGGTACACGGAATAGGCGCCGCCGTGCGCGCCGATGGCGTTGCGGTCGGCCCCGGCGTTCGGGCTGGCGATGACCGGGCCGCGTTCGGTCGCCGTCGGGGCGCCCCAGGCGACGGGGAAACGCGGTGCGGCGCCTGCCTGCGGATGCGAGGTCAGGCGGATGTGGCCTTGCTTGTTTACGGACATTCTCCCTGCGCTCTTCGCGGCGCCTCCAAAAAGGAAAAGGCTCCGAGCCGGATTTCGCCGGCAGGGAGCCTTTGAGCGGAGATGCTGCGCCCGATTTTCCCGCTTGGCAAGTCGGGCGTCAGGCGTCAGCGCGGTCGAGGCGGAACAGCTCGGTCTGATCTTCCACCACCTCGACGGCGAGGTGGTGGTCGGCCTCCTCCAGCCGCTGGCGAGCGAGTTCGCGCGCGCGGTCCTCGTCGCGGACAGTGACGATCTGCAGGGTCGGGACGCTGTAGCGTCGGTCGTGGATGTAGAAGCTGAAGGTGCGCATGGCCGCTCCGAACACGAATGGGGACGGGAGCGCACTTGTCTCTCAGTCGCCGGGGTCCAGGTGTTCAGCCGACAATGCAGATAGGCTACCCCAAAACGGGTAGTTCGCGAGCAAATAGAGGCGAAATGCAGGGAAAATATTCACTGGGCGTCGCCTGCCCGACATTACCCGACAGTACGCATCTTGCGGTCGAGTTATCGGGTTGCGCCACCCCTGCAGGACCTTCATTCGACCTCATCTGCCCGAATTGCGCAGGACCAGCGACGGCTTGACCCCCGGCCCGCGCCGCCGTGAGATACGGCCATGAGCACCGACCTTGCGACCTTCGTCCGCGGCCTGCCCAAGGCCGAACTTCATCTGCACATCGAGGGCAGCCTCGAACCGGAGCTGATGTTCGAACTGGCGAAGCGAAACCACATCGCCCTGCCCTTCAAGTCGGTGGAGGAGATCCGGGCGGCCTATGCCTTTTCCAACCTCCAGGACTTCCTGGACATCTACTACCAAGGCGCCGGGGTGCTGCGGACCGAGCAGGACTTCCAGGACCTGACCATGGCCTACTTCCGTCGGCTGAAGGCCGACGGCGGGGTCCATGCCGAGATCTTCTACGACCCCCAGACCCACACCGATCGCGGCATTCCCTTCAACGTCGCCGCCGATGGCATCCTGGCCGGGATGCAGCAGGCGGAGGACGAACTGGGCGTCACCAGCAAGCTGATCATGAGCTACCTGCGCCACCTCAGCGAGGAAGCGGCGTTCGACACCCTGAAGCAGGCCGAGCCTTATCTGGACCGCTTCGTCGGCGTCGGCCTGGACAGCGGCGAGGTCGGCCATCCGCCGGCCAAGTTCGCGCGGGTGATGAAGGCCAGCCGCGAGCGTGGCCTGCGGATCAATGCCCACGCCGGCGAGGAGGGCCCGCCGGAGTACGTCTACGAGGCGCTCGACATCCTCGGCGTCGACCGCATCGACCATGGCAACCGGGCGCTTGAAGATCCTGCATTGACCCGGCGACTCGTCGACATGGGTATGACGCTGACCGTCTGTCCGCTGTCGAACCTCAGCCTGTGCGTGGTGAAGGACCTCAAGGATCATCCAATGAAGCGGATGCTGGATCTGGGCCTGAAGGCGACCTGCAATAGCGATGATCCCGCCTATTTCGGCGGCTACATCGCCGACAACTATATCCGCACGGCGCAGGCGGTCGGTCTGACGAGGGACGACCTCATCCGACTGGCGAAGAACAGTTTCGCCGGCTCCTTCCTCGGCGACGCCGACAAGGCGCGGCACATCGCGGCGGTGGACGCCTACGCGGCGGCGCACTGACGGGGGCATGCTCCGCGACGCGGAGCATGCCCCCCCACGCCTTAGCTGGTGATCCGGTAGCGGCCGCGACTGTCGGGACAGACGCGGACGTATCGATAATCCGTGCGACCGCCCCACTCGACCGGCGCCGGAGCCAGGCGACAGCCGCGGCGGGCATAGTCGCGATAGTCGTAACGGCCGCTGCGGAAGCCGCGCTCGCGATAGCCGCGGCTTTCGCGATAGGAGATGGTCTGATCACGGCGCCAGTAGTAGCCATTGGCGTCGCAGTTGGCGGTCGAGCGACCGACGCTGCCGCCGACGCCGGCGCCGACCAGGGCGCCGAGCACCGCGCCCTCGGTCTGCACGTCGGTGGCGGCGACGTTGGACCCGATGGCCGCGCCGGCCAGGGCCCCGATCAGGGCGCCGGCGACGGAGCGGTTGTCGCGGCGCTGCTCGCAGGGGCTGTCGCGGTAGGGGGCATAGGCGTCGTTATAGCTGACGTCACGACCGTAGTAGTCCGCGCTCGGCGCATAGGGATCCCAACGCCATTCGCCGTACTGGCGCACATAGGCGCCCCGTCCGTAGCGGCGGTCATAGGCGGCCTGGTCGCGCAGGTACTGCCGACGGCGGGACTCATAGGCGCGCCGCTGGGCGTCGTAGTCCGCGCGGCGATCCTGATAGGCGCCGCGCTGGCGCTGATACTCGCGCTGCTGCGCCTGATACTGCTCCCAGGTCTGAGGGTAGCTCTGGGCGATGGACGCGCCGGCGGTCAGGGCGATGGCGCTGGCCGCGGCGACGGCGATGAGGGTTCTGGTCTTCATGACGCTCTTTCCTCTGATCTAGAACAGAGCGAAGACCGGCCTCCCGTCGTCCGTCGACGCTCTCAACGAGCGCCCACCCCCGAGTACAGCGAAAGAACGTCGCCGCCGGTTAACGGTTGCAGTGGCGGAGACATGTACCGACTTCGGGACGTGTCCCCAGCAGCTTCAAGCGAGGGAAGCGGTAGGGGACACGCCCTGAAGTGCATGTCCCCGGCATCAGATCAGCGCGTCTCTCGTCGGCTGCTGAAGCAGGACGCGGCCGGTGAGCTCGAAGATGCTCGGCGCGACCATGGCGTGATGGGTGATGACGTGCGCGTCGCGGAACCGGCGCTGCAGGTCATTGCTCAGATAGACGGCGCCGCCGCCCAACATGTCATAGGCGACCTTGCAGACGTCGGCCGCGACATGAGTCGCGTGGGCGCAGGCCAGGCGCAGGCGGTTGCGCTGGTCCAGAGTGGCGTCCTGGCCCGACTGCAGCTGCTGCCAGATTGCGCCGATGCACTCGTAGTAAAAGGCGCGGGCCGCCGACAGCGAGGCCGCCGCGCGGGCGTAGTCGTTCTGAACGACATTGCGCTCGGCCAACGCGCGCTGCGAACCCTGCTGCTTCTTCTCCAGGGCCATCTGCCCGGCCAGGATCAGGGCGCCGCGGGCATTTCCGAGCGCCACCGCCGTCACGCCCAGCGCCAGCATGCCGAACACCGGAAAGCGGGCGAGCGGCGTGTCGAGCCGCGTGCGGTCGCTGTGCAAGGCCACCGACCGCTCCTTGGGCACCAACACGTCCTTGACCGCGAAGTCGAGGCTGCCCGTGCCGCAAAGGCCGGAGGTGCGCCAGGTGTCGATCAGCTCCACCTCGTCGGCGCGGAAGATCATCATCCGGTGCAGCGGCTGGCCATCGGCGTCGAGCAGCGGACCATTGACGCCCAGGAGCATCGCGCCGCCGGCGATCCAGTTGGCGTTCTGCGAACCGCTGCCCCACTGCCACCGGCCGGTGACGCGCCAGTGTTCCCCCGCGTCCACGGCCTTGCCCATCGGGGCGAAGACGCCGGCGGAGATGACGTCCTTGTGGCCGAACACCTCGCGGGCCGTTTCGGCGTCGAGCCGATTGGCCATGGAGGCGGTGGTGGCGCCGATCATCAGGCACCAGCCGGCCGAGGCGTCATTCTGGGCGACGATCTCGATGGCCTGGGCGACGTCGGTGGGGAGGGTCTCGTGACCGTCCAGCTCAGCCGGCAGCAGCATGCGGAACAGGCCCGCCTCGGCCATCTTCCGCGCCAGGTCGGCGGGCAGCCGGCGGCCGGCCTCGATCTCGTTGGCGCGGCGCGCGACCTCCAGGGCCAGCGAGGTGGCGGCGGCGACGGCGTTGAACGTCATGCGGGGAGCTTCCAGAGGGCGGCGAGGTTGTTGCGCTGCATGTTCGAGGAGCCGCCGACGATCGGCATGCCCAGCAGGTCGCGGACGTTGCGCTCGATATCGTAGTCCGCCGACATCGCATAGGCGCCCATGACCCGCTGGCAGGCCAGCGCGATCTCGACGCCGGTCTCGCCGATGAACAGTTTGGCCATGCTGGTCTCGACCGCACAGGACTTGCCCTCGTTCGCCAGGCGGGCGGCGTTCCACAGCATCAGGCGGCAGGCTTCCAGCTTCGCGCGGGCGTCGACCAGGGCGTGGCGCACGGCCTGGTGGGCGGCGATCGGCTTGCCGAACTGGACGCGCTCCTGGCTGTAGGCCCAGGCCTCGTCGAGGGCCGCCTGGGCGATGCCGAAGGCGCAGGCGCTGATTTCCAGCTTCTCGATGTCCAGCGCCCGGCCGGCCAGCATCTTCCAGCCCTGGTTCCACTTCTCCGGCCCGCCGACGACGGCCGACAGCGGCAGGCGGACCTCATCGAAGTGGACGTCGGACGACAGGGTGTAGCGCAGGTTCACATGGTCGATCGGGGTGATCGTGACGCCGGGCGCGTTGGTCGGGATCAGCACGAATGACAGGCCGCCGCGGGCCGGCGCGTCGGGGTCCGAGCGCACGAGGCAGTAGATGGTGTCGGCGAAGTCCGCGCCCGTGCACCAGCGCTTGGCGCCGTTGACGACGATCTCGTCGCCCTCGCGGCGAGCGCGGGTCGAGACCTGAGAGAGATCGCCGCCGACATCCGGCTCGGAGAGGCCGTAGGCGAAGATCAACTCGCCTTTGGCCAGCCTCGGCAGCAGCTGCGCCTTCTGCTCGGCCGAGCCGTTCTCGAGGATGTTCATGCCGCCGTAGAAGGCGCACTGGATGAACGGCCCCGCGAGGAACGATCCCGCCCGGCACAGCTCCTCGATGGCCGCGACGGCGGCCACGATGTCCGGGCCCGTGCCGCCGTATTCCTCCGGCACGGTCAAGCCGCAGAGGCCGAGGTCGGCCAGCTCGCGGAACAGGTCGCGCGGGAAGCTGTGGGCGCGGTCCCACTCGCGGCGCTTCTCGCGCGGCGCCTTGTCGGCGACGAAGCGCTGGAGGACCGAGCGCAGGTCGGTGACATGGGAGGGTTCGGGGAGGTTGGTCATGACTCGCCACCAAAGCCCTTCCTCCTCGATGGAGGAAGGGTTGGGATGGTGGTGGAAGCAATGCCTTTGAATTTCGAGCGCGAGTGGCTCTGAACCCTCTGGCGCCACAAGCCCCGGCACAGCGGAAACACCACCATCCCCGACCCTTCCTCCATCGAGGAGGAAGGGAGATTAGTGTGTGCTCGCATCACTCCCCCGTCAGGTTCATGGGCCGGCGCTCGCGGAAGGCGGCGACGGCCTCCTTGCGGTCGGCGGTCATGTTGCTGAGGCTCTCGTAGGCCACGGCCGCGTCGCTGGTGGCGACCATGATCTGCTTGAGGGTGATGTTGGCCGTCATCTTGGTCCAGCGGACCGCCCACCGGGGGTTGCCGAGAATCTTGCCGGCGATCTCGGCGACCTTGGCGTCGAGCTGGTCGGCCGGAACGGCGTAGTTGATCAGCCCCATGCCGGCGGCTTCCGTCGCCGACAGCAGGTCGCCGGTCATCAGCAGTTCCTTGGCCCGCGCGAAGCCGATCAGCTGGGGCCAGATGATCGCGCCGCCGTCGCCGGCGACCAGGCCGACCTTCACGTGCGGGTCGCCGATCTTGGCCGCCTCGTCGGCGATGATGACGTCGCACAGCAGGGCGAGGGTCGCGCCCAGGCCCGCCGCCGCGCCGTTCAGCCGGGCGATGATGGGCTTTTCCAGGTCCAGCAGGCCGCTGACGATCCGCTTGGCGTCGTAGGCGATGGCGCGGAACTTCCGCGGGTCGCTGATCTGCTCGTCGAACCAGTCGAAGTCGCCGCCGGCGCAGAAGGCGCGGTTCTCGCCGGTCAGGACGATGAGGTCGCTGTCCTCGTCGTGCTGCAGGTCGACAAAAAGCTCGGCCAGCTCGTCGTGCATGCGGGCGTCGACCGCGTTCACGGCGTTGCCGTTGAAGGCGCAGATCAGGATCCGGCCATCGCGGCGGAAGGTGAAGCGCTGGTAGTTCTCGAACGTCATCAGGCGGGATCCGGTTGGAGACGGACGAGGCGGCGGCCGAAGTTCTCGCCCCGGAACAGGCCGCAGAAGGCCTCGGGCGCGCGTTCCAGGCCGTCGAACTCCTCGATCGCGATCTTCAGCGCGCCATCGGCGATCCAGTCGGCCAGCTGGCTCTGGGCGGCGGCGAACTGGCGGATGTCGTCGAACACGACCAGCCCCTCCATCCGCACCCGGTGGGTAATGAAGACGTCGGTGTTCTTCAGGCCGACGCGGTCGGCCGCCGGAACGTTGTAGTCGGCGACCTGGCCCGACACGACGACGCGGCCGCGCAACTTCATCAGCGGCAGGACGCGGTCGATCATCTCATTGCCGACGTTGTCGAACAGGACGTCGACGCCTTCGGGGCAGGCGGCCTTGATGGCGGCGGTCAGGTCGCTCTCGGCCTTGTAGTCGATGACGGTGTCGAAGCCGGCCTCGTCCAGCAGCCAGGCGCATTTCTTGGGTCCGCCGGCGATCCCGACGACGCGCATGCCCAGTTTCTTGCCGATCTGGCCCGCCGTGGCGCCGACCGGGCCGGCGGCGGAGGTGACCAGCAGGGTCTCGCCCGCCTTGGCCTGGGCCACGCGGTGCAGGCCGAACCAGGCGGTCATGCCGGGGATGCCGAGCACGCCGATCCAGGCGCCCAGCGGCACGCGGCGATCGGTGATCTTCTGAATGTAGCCGCGACCGTCGGAGACCAGATGCTCGCGCCAGCCGCCGCCGGCCGCGATGAGGTCGCCCGGCTGGAAGGCGGGGTTGGCGCTCTCGGTCACCTGGGCCACGCAGAAGCCGTCGACGCCCTCGCCGATCTTCATCGCGCCGGCGTAGCTGTCGCCGCCGGACAGGCGCGAACGCATGCCGGGGTCGACGGAGTGCAGGATGATGCGGGCGTTGAATCTCCCCTCGGCCGGCGGCGGCAGCGGCCGCGCCTCGAGCGCGAAGTCCTCCGGCGTCGGCGCGCCCTGAACATGGCGCGCGAGCACCCAGCGGCGGGTTGTCTCTGTCACTCTGCCTCCCTGCCGGGTGGTCCCGGTCTGGCGGCGACTGTAGGCGGTTCGAAAGCGGAAGGGGAAGACGCCACAATTCCGCCGGCGCGCCAGATCGACTATGGACCCCGCATGCGCCGCACCAGCCTGATCGCCGCCCTGAGTCTACTGTCCGCCGGGTCGGCCTTGGCGCGGGACGGCGGCATGGCCCAGACGCGGCCGAACCTGCGCGACGCGGTGACCGCCCCGCTCGACGACTTGAATCTCAAGCACATCGAGATCCCCGAGGTGCTCACGCGCGCCGTCGCCAGCCCCTACGCCATGGACGGCATGACCCGCTGTGAGCCGATCGCCGCCGAGGTCGGGCGGCTGGACGAGGCGTTGGGACCGGACCTCGACGAGGCGCCGCCGCCCGATAAGCGCACCAGGGTGCAGAAGGCCCGCCAGATGGCAGGCGACGCCGCCGTCGGCGCGGTCGAGGACAAGACCCGCAGCCTGCTCCCGTTCCGGGGCTGGATCCGGAAGCTGTCGGGCGCCGAGCGGCGCGACAAGCGGGTGGCCGCGGCCATCAACGCCGGCAAGGTCCGCCGCGGCTATCTGAAGGGCGCCGGCATGCGCATGAACTGCGCCCCGCCGGCGGCGCCCAGCTGGTTCGTGCCGGAGGCGGAAGCGAAGACGGGCGGCGGGTTCCTGGCCTGGCTGGGCGGGGTCTGGGCCGGAATCGTGAGCTGGTTCCAGGGGCTGCTGGGGTAGGTCCCACAGCACATCCACCTTCCACCGAGCATCCCCGCGAAGGCGGGGATCCAGGCTGTCTTAAGCGATTGCAGGCCGCGCCAACCAAGTGATCTCGGCTTGGGTCCCCGCCTTCGCGGGGACACTCGGATGAAAATGACGGGAGTAGAGTAGCCCTACGACAACCGCGCCCTTAGCGCCTCCAGGCTCTCCACGAACCAGACGTGCCGGCCGCGATTGGACTCGCCGACGAAGTCGTTGAGCGGCTTGCTGGCCGCCATCTTCGCACTGACGTCGCCGACGATGGCGACGTTGATGCGGTAGTTCACCGCCTTCTGCAGGATCGCGCCGGCGAGGCCGGTCGACAGCGTCAGGAAGTCGTCCGACAGGCGCGCGACCGGGATGGCGATCCAGCTCGCCCCCTCCCCCATCGCATCGCCGATCAGGTCGGTTCCGTCACGCTCGGTGGCGACAGGCGGGCCGTCGGCGGCGACGACAAGGACGCGGTGGCCGGCGACGTCTTCCACAATGCTCATCGGTCATCTCCCAAAGCCCTCCTCCTCGATGGAGGAGGGTTGGGTGGTGGTGTAGCCTATTGAGTACTCGGAGAGGCTCAAGAGGCTCCGAGCCCACCGGCGCCTTTCCTCTCATTCACTACCTGCACCACCATCCCCGGCCCTTCCTCCATCGAGGAGGAAGGGAGAAGGATGTCACAGCCCCAGTACCGCCTTGGCCATGATGTTGCGCTGGATCTCGTTGGAGCCGCCGAAGATCGAGGTCTTGCGCATGTTGAAGTAGGTCGGCGCCGACTTGGCCGCCCAGCTCGGGATCGACAGGCTGTTGTCGCCGGTCAGACCCTTGGCGTGCGGCGCGCCGTAGTGGGCGGCGGCCTCCAGGGTCAGCTCGGTCAGGCGCTGTCCGACCTCGGTGCCCTTGACCTTGAGGAGCGAGGCTTCCGGCCCGGGGCCCTTGCCGGACGCCTCCCCGGCCAGGGTGCGCAGCTCGGTGTATTCAAGCGCGGCGAGGTCGATCTCCAGCTCGGCGACCTTGCGGCGGAAGTCGGCGTCCTTGAGCAGGGCCTCGGCGTCGTCGCCGGGCTCGATCGCGGCCAGCTCCCGCAGTTTCTCGATGCCCCGCTTGGACCGCGCCACGCCGGCGATGCCGGTGCGCTCGTGGCCGAGCAGGTACTTGGCCACCGTCCAGCCCTTGTTCTCCTGACCGATCAGGTTCTCGACCGGCACCTTCACGTTGTCCAGGAAGACGTCGTTGACCTCGTGGCCGCCCTCGATGGTGATGATCGGCCGCACGGTGATGCCGGGCGTCGTCATGTCGATCAGCAGGAAGGAGATGCCCTCCTGCTTCTTGGCCGTCGGGTCGGTGCGGACGAGGAAGAAGCCCCAGTCCGCGAAGTGGCCCTGGGTGGTCCAGGTCTTCTGGCCGTTGACGATGTAGTATTCCTTGCCGTCGTCGCCCTTCACGCGCTCGGCGCGGGTCGCCAGGCCGGCGAGGTCGGAGCCGGCGCCGGGTTCGGAGTAGCCCTGGCACCACCAGATGTCGCCGTTCATGGTGCCGGGCAGGAACTTGGCTTTCTGCTCGGGCGTGCCGAAGGTGTAGAGCACCGGCCCGATCATCCCGATGCCGAAGCTGGTCTGGCTGGTCTGCGCGCGGGCCAGCTCCTCACTGAAGATGTACTTGCGCACCGAATCCCAGCCGGTGCCGCCGTACTCGACCGGCCAGGACGGGACCAGCCAGCCCTTGTCGTTCAGGATCCGGTGCCAGGAGAGGATGTCCTCCTTGGTCAGGTGCTCGCCCGCGTCCATCTTGCGGCGGTTCTCCGCCGGGAAGTTGGCCTCGATCCAGTCGCGGACTTCCTTCCGGAATTCGGCGTGCTCGGGCAGGAAATCGAGGTCCATCTGCTTTCTCCCTAGCTGCGCGCTGGACTCTCGCGGTCCGGCTCGGCAGTTTGCGCTCAAACAAGTGTTTCAACGAACATAAGGGGCGACGCGCCATGGCCGCAATCAATTCCGTCACCGACCTGACCAACGACGGCGATGTCGCCGTCATCACCCTGAACAGCCCGCCGGTGAACGCCCTGTCGGCCAACGTCCGCGACGGCCTCTACGAAGGCTTCAAGGCCGCCATCGCCGACGACTCGGCCAAGTCGATCGTCCTGATCTGCGACGGCCGCACCTTCATCGCCGGCGCCGACATCAGCGAGTTCGGCGGCGCGTCCAAGGGCGCCGGCCTGCACGAAGTCCAGGCGATGATGGAAGGCTCGCCCAAGCCGGTGATCGCCGCCATCCACGGCACGGCGCTGGGCGGCGGCCTGGAAGTGGCGCTGGTCGCCCACTATCGCGTGGCCGTCCCCTCGGCGAAGGTCGGCCTGCCGGAGGTGAACCTGGGCCTGCTGCCGGGGGCCGGCGGCACCCAGCGCCTGCCCCGCATCGTCGGCGCCCAGAAGGCGCTGGAGATGATGACCAGCGGCGCGCACATCCCGGCCAAGGACGCCAACGCCATGGGCCTGGTCGACGAGCTGGTCGAGGAAGGGAACCTGAAGGCCGGCGCCATCGCCTTCGCCCGCAAGGTCGTCGCCGAGAACTGGCCGCTGAAGAAGGTCCGCGACCGTGAAGTGGCCGGCGCCTCGCCGGAGGTCTTCGCCGAGTTCCGCAAGGCCAACGCCCGCAAGTTCCGCGGCTTCATGGCCCCCGAGTCGAACATCAAGTGCATCGAGGCGGCCGCCAACCTGCCCTTCGACGAAGGCATGAAGGTCGAGCGCCAGCTGTTCGTCGAGCTGATGACCGGCCCGCAGTCGGCCGCCCAGCGCTACGTCTTCTTCGCCGAACGCGCCGCCAACAAGATCCCCGACGTCGCCGACGACACCCCGCTGATCCCGATCAAGCAGGTCGGCGTGATCGGCGCCGGCACCATGGGCGGCGGCATCTCAATGAACTTCCTCAACGCCGGCATCCCGGTGAAGATCGTGGAGATGAAGCAGGAGGCCCTCGACCGCGGCCTCGGCGTCATCCGCAAGAACTACGAGAACACCGCCGCCAAGGGTCGCCTGACCCTGGACGCGGTCGAGAAGCGGATGGGCCTGCTGACCGGCTCGCTGGCGCTTGAGGACCTGGCCGACTGCGACCTCATCATCGAGGCCGTGTTCGAGAACATGGACATTAAGAAGGACGTCTTCGGCAAGCTCGACAAGATCGCCAAGCCGGGCGCCATCCTGGCCTCCAACACCAGCTACCTGGACGTCAACGAGATCGCCTCGGCGACCACCCGTCCGGAGGCTGTGATCGGCCTGCACTTCTTCTCGCCGGCCAACGTGATGCGCCTGCTGGAGATCGTGCGCGGCGACGCGACCTCGAAGGAAGTCATCGCCACCTCGATGAAGCTGGCCAAGACCATCGGCAAGGTCGGCGTGCTCGTCGGCGTCTGCCCGGGCTTCGTCGGCAACCGCATGCTGAGCCAGCGCCAACGTCAGGCCCAGGCGCTGGTCGCCGAAGGCACCATGCCGTGGGACGTCGACCGCGTGCTTTATGACTTCGGCTTCCCGATGGGGCCGTTCGCGATGAGCGACCTGGCCGGCCTCGACATCGGCTGGAGCAAGGAGACCTCGAAGGGCGAGACCATCCGCGACGTGCTCTGCGAGATGGATCGCCGCGGCCAGAAGACCGGCGCCGGCTACTACGACTACGACGAGAAGCGGAACGCCAAGCCGTCGGACGTCACCGAGAAGATCATCCGCGACTTCGCCGCCAAGTCGGGCGTCAACGCCCGCCAGGCCGACGATCAGGAGATCCTGGAGCGCACCATCCTGCCGATGATCAACGAGGGCGCGAAGATCCTCGAGGAGGGCAAGGCGATCCGCGCTTCGGACGTCGATACCGTCTGGATCAACGGCTACGGCTGGCCCGTCTACCGCGGCGGCCCGATGCACTACGGCGACAGCCTCGGTCTGGCCCATGTGGTCGAGCGGCTGAAGCACTACCAGAACCAGCACGGCGACTTCTTCAAGCCCTCCGCCCTGCTCGAGAAGCTCGCCGCCGAAGGCAAGGGCTTCAAGGACCTGAAGTAAGAGAGAAGGCCCTTCCCCCTGGAGGGGGGAAGGGCTTGGGATGGGGGTGGCGCCGTCGGGGTTCTGGCGGCGCCATCAGCATTTTCCGCCGACTGAGAGGGGACACCTGGATCTAGAGTCGCCGGGATAGAGTGGGATATCGGGGGACACCGTGGGACGACCCCTTAGGCCACAAGGAAAAGACGGCCGCGGCGCACCTTCGTCGAAGGGCGTGCGGTGTCTAGAGCGAACGGCAGTTTAGACGACGCGCGGGACAGGACAAACTAGAGTCGCCGCCGGTGGCCGCGCCGTCCCCCACCGACCTCTCAGAGTCGGCTGAGGCCTTTCTCAGAAAGGGCTGGCGGACCTTGATCTCGACAGACGGAGCGCCGACGGCGGGCAAAGGCGCGCTCGAAACCGCACGCGGAAGTGGGACTCAGGCGGTCCCACTTCGCGAAATGGGGGCCCACTTCCAGAAACGCTAGACGGGGAAAGGGGTTGCGGGCGCACCGACCGGTCCGGCAGGACGGTCGTGATCCAAGGAAGTGGGACCGGTTTTCGCCGCGAACTAGAGCCGCGCGTCCTGGCCGGCTTCCGCAATCAGAGAATACGAAGAACCGGCGGTCTCGACCCTGATCGGGCGGAGCTTTGCCCCGTCGTCGACGAAGACGAGGGCCTCGTTCCTGGAAAGCGCCTCAAGGAGATTTCGCTGAATGCGCGGCCAGTCGTCCTCTGGTGCATCCGGCGCGATCGCCGAGACCATGACCTTCAGGGCAATCGGCGACATCGACTTGGCCGCGTCGTTGCCGTCGCCTTGGACGCGCACTGTTAGCTCCTCGACCTGGCCGTCCGGTGACGGGCACAGCTTCCAGCCATCCTCGGTCGCAACGCAGGACCGACCGTCCACCATCGCCAACGGACGCCAAGCCGACATCGCGGGACCGCCAGCGGCGGCCATGCGGCTCTGAGCATCCGAGGCCCGGACATCGAATGTCGGTCGGGGCGCTTGCGCTTCGGTGGGCGACTGCCGAGAGGCGTCGGCGGGACGCTCACAGGCCGCAAGCGCGACCAGGGCGACAGGAAGCAGCAGGACTTTCAAGTTCGGCTCCCTAGAGAAGCTGACCCACCCAAAGCACGCGGCCTATGATCTGGAGGTTCCCCAGGTCGTCGCCCTCGACGGTCTCCGAGGGATAGGCCGGATTGTCCGATATCAGCTGGAGGCCACTAGCCAAACGCCTGAATCTTTTAACGCGAGCGTCGCCGGCCAGCACGAAGGCGAAGATGCCGTCGAAGATGCGCTGATCGCTCTCGTCGATCAGCAGCAGGGCGCCGTCCTTGATGCCCGGCTCCATCGAGTCGCCGCGCGCCTCGAGCACCGCCAGGCCGGCAGCCGATGAGCGGTTGAGGCGCTTCCGCAGGAAGGCGCTCGTGAATGGCATGTCGTCGAGGCGGCGGCGGCCCTCGTTCCATTTGCCCGCGCCGGCGGCCAGCGTCGCGTCGTAACGCGGGACCTTCACAAACCCTGATGACGCATCGGGTCCGTCGCCGCGGCCGGTGACCAGCCAGTCGAGCGAACAGTCGAGGCCCTCGGCCATCCTGGCCACGATGTCGAGCCGCGGCCCGGCGCTGCCGCCCGCCTTCAGATACTTCGAAACGGTGCCCTGCGGGACCCCCACGCGGTGGGCGAACGCCGTCACCTTCTCCGGCGCCATGGCCTCGGCGAGGCGACGAGCGAAGCCGTCGTAATCGAAATCGGGATCAAAAATGGCGTCGTTCATCGAAATCGCCCCTGGAGCGACTTGACGGACTCAGGAGATCGTGGCGTTCTCATCACGAACGTGATTATTCTTATGAGATCGTAATGCGCGCCGCCGCCCGAGAGATCGACCCTAGGCCGACCACCTGGCACGCCGAACTGATCAAGGCCGCGATCCGAATGCGGGGTACGACGCTCACCAAGCTGGCCCTGGACCATGGCCTGGACGAAAGCGCCGTGCGTGCCGCGCTGGTGCGCCGCCAACCTGAAGCCGACAGGGTCATCTCGCTGTTTCTGGGGGTCCCCCTCCATGAGCTGTGGCCCGATCGCTACGACGAATCGGGCGGGCGTATTCGTCACGTTCGTGATGAGAATAGCCACGATCGCGCTGGCGCGCACCGTCTAACCTCGGGGGCGCGCTAGACATGGCGGAGCCAGCCCTCAGCGTCGTCAGCACCACCGCCGAGCCGGCGGTCGTCGAGCAGGTCGTCCTGCTGCCCGTCGACCAGATCGACGACAGCGATCGCCTGCGGCCGGTCGATCCGGCCTGGGCCGCCGCCCTTGGGCGGATCATGGCCACCGACGGCCAGGACGAGCCGATCTCCGTCTGTCGCCTGCCCGGCCGGCCGGGCTGGAAGCTGATCGCCGGTGGTCACCGCCTGGCCGGCGCGCGGGCCGAGGGCTGGACCGAGATCAAGGCGGTCGTGAAGTCCGCCGACGCCCTGGACCGCCGCCGGCGCGAGGTGTCGGAGAACCTCTGGCGCAAGGGCCTCGACCCGCTCGACCGCGCCGCCTTCATCGCCGAGCTTCACGACATCCTTCGCGCCCGCGCGGGCATCGACGCCGCTACTTCTGGCCGGGCGATCTCGGCCACCGTCCGGTGGCAAACTGCCCTTAAGAGTGAAGCCGAGGATGCAAGTGTCACCGTGACACATGCACCGACCATCCCACCCCCATCCC
>ERZ761607.1482-NODE-1482-length-29139-cov-6.179996_pt1 | contig 29139 bp, 29 predicted proteins | sample MGYA00511164_ERZ761607 | MGnify/ENA primary metagenome ERZ761607 (study PRJEB28899, sample SAMN02445080) | bioreactor sludge metagenome | biome: EBPR sludge | place: Australia: Brisbane, Thorneside Wastewater Treatment Plant | collected 2011-06-22 ... | reverse complement strand
CCCGCGAGCCGTTCCAGCCGGCGCCGACGACGATGCCGATCGAGGCGATCTCGTCCTCGGCCTGGACGATGGCGTAGCGCGCCCGGCCGGTGTCCGGATCGTGCCGCAACTTCTTGCAGTAGTCGATGAAGCCCTCGGCCAACGAGGTCGAGGGCGTAATCGGATACCAGGCGCAGACGGTCGCGCCGCCGTAGACGGCGCCCAGCGCGGCGGCCGTGTTGCCGTCAACGAAGATGCGGTCGCCCACCGCGTCGGCCCGCTTCAGCTGCAGACCCAGCGGCTTGAGGTTCTCGGCGGCCCAGTTGAAGCCCAGCGCCAGCGCCTCGATGTTGGCCGGGATCAGGGCCGGCTTGGAGGCGTACTCTTCCGCCAGCAGCGCCTCGACCACCTCGCGTTCGATGCCGAGGAGGAAGGTGAGCGCGCCCAGATAAATGATGTTTTTCAACACCTTGCGCTTCGACGGTTCGGCGTAGGCGTTGTTGCAGATGCGCGTCAGCGGCACGCCGACGACGGTGATGTCGGGCCGGAAGCGGTCCGGCTGCATCGGCTTGGTGGAGTCGTAGAACAGGTAGCCGCCCGCCTCGATCTCGGCGAGGTCACGGTCCCAGGTCTGGGGGTTCATGGCGACCATCAGGTCGACGCCGCCGCGCCGGCCCATCCAGCCCTGCCCGCTGACGCGGATTTCGTACCAGGTGGGCAAGCCCTGGATGTTCGAGGGGAAGATGTTGCGCGCGGCGACCGGCACCCCCATCCGCAGGATGGCCTTCACGAACAGGCCGTTGGCCGAGGCCGAGCCCGAGCCGTTGACGTTGGCGAACTTGACGACGAAGTCGTTGATGGCGGAGATCGGGCGGCTCATCGCACGCACCCCCCGCCGGCCTGTGTCATCTCGATGAGCGTCTTCTGCATATCCCAAGCGCCTGTCGGGCACCGCTCGGCGCACAGGCCGCAGTGCAGGCAGACGTCCTCGTCCTTGATCATCACCCGCCCGGTCGGCAGCGACCCGGACACATAGAGATCCTGCGTCAGGTTCAGCGCCGGCGCCTTCAGCCGCGGTCGGACCTCTTCCTCATCCCCGTTGACCGTGAAGGTGATGCAGTCGGTCGGGCAGATATCGACGCAGGCGTCGCATTCGATGCACAGCGGCGTCGAGAACACCGTCTGCACGTCGCAATTCAGGCACCGCTGGGTCTCGGCCAGGGCCCGGGCGACGTCGAAGCCGAGCTCGACCTCCGCCTTTACGTCGGCGAGCGCGACCGTGGTGTCGAGCATCGGCACCTTCTGGCGATCGTCGAGCGAGACGTCGTTGTCGTAGCTCCACTCGTGGATGCCCATCTTCTGGGACGACATCGCCATGCCCGGAGGCGGTCGCAGCCGCACGTCCTGGCCGCGGCAGAAATGCTCGATCGACACCGCCGCTTCGTGGCCGTGCGCGACCGCCCAGATGATGTTCTTGGGCCCGAAGGCCGCGTCGCCGCCGAAGAAGACCTTCGGGTTGGTCGACTGGAAGGTGACGGGATCGACCTTGGGCATGCCCCAGTCGTCGAAGTCGATGCCGATGTCCCGCTCGATCCAGGGGAAGCTGTTCTCCTGACCGATGGCCAGCAGGACGTCGTCGCACGCGATCAGTTCGTCGGGCTGGCCGGTCGGCTTCGTTGTCCGGCGTCCGCGCTCATCGATGACCGGCTCGACGTGTTCGAAGACCACGCCCGTCAACTTGCCGCCCTCGTGGGCGAAGGCCTTGGGGACCATGAAGTTGCGGATCGGGATGCCCTCGTGCATCGCGTCCTCCTTCTCCCAGGGAGAGGCCTTCATCTCCTCGAAGCCGGAACGCACGACGACCGTGACCTGGTCGCCGCCCATGCGGCGGGAGGTGCGGCAGCAGTCCATGGCGGTGTTGCCGCCGCCCAGCACGACGACGCGCCTGCCGATGCTCTCGATGTGGCCGAACGAGACGCTCGACAGCCAGTCGATGCCGATGTGGATGTTGGCGGCCGCTTCCCGGCGGCCGGGAATGTCGAGGTCGCGGCCGCGGGGGGCGCCGGTGCCCACGAAGATGGCGTCGTAGTCATCGGCCAGCAGGGCCTTCAGGCTGTCGACCCGCTCGCCCAGCCGCATGGTCGGGCCGAGCGCGGTCACGAAGCCCATCTCCTCGTCGATGACGCTTTCCGGCAGTCGGAAGCGCGGGATCTGGCTGCGGATCATACCGCCGCTCTTGGCCTCGGCGTCGTAGACCACAACCTCGAACCCGAACGGCGCCAGGTCGCGGGCGACCGTCATCGAGGCCGGGCCGGCGCCGATGCAGGCGACCTTCATGCCTGTCCTTGCGGCGACAGGCTTGGGCATCCGCGCGACGACGTCGCCCTTGTTGTCGGCGGCGACGCGCTTGAGACGGCAGATGGCCACCGGCTCCTCGTCGACGCGACCGCGCCGGCAAGCCGGCTCGCAGGGTCGGTCACAGGTCCGTCCCAGGATTCCGGGAAAGACATTGGACTTCCAGTTGACCATGTAGGCGTCTGCGTGACGCCCCTGTGCGATCAGACGGATGTATTCCGGAACCGGCGTATGGGCCGGGCAGGCCCACTGACAATCGACGACCTTGTGAAAATGCTCAGGCGCCTCGGTGTTGGTAGGCTCCAACGCGTAACGCTCCTCTCCCCCCGCTCCTGTGTCGTTCGGGAGAGCCGGGCCGCGAAGTGGGCGGTCCGCCCTACGCCATGCACAAGGATGCTCGATACGGCCGAAGACTCGCGCGGCCGATGCGCGTCAGTTTCGTAACACTACCCCTATTCTGCAGCGGGGGAAGGGGTACGCGACGTCATCCCCGCGGCGGCGGCGTCCTCGGCGATCTGGTCGTCGGACACCGGATCGAGGCCGGCGTCGGCCGGGTGCGGAACCGGCGGCGCGACGTCGGCCGGTTTTGGAGCCGGCGCCTCGACCGGAGTCTCGACGGCCGGAACCCGCGCCGCCGCGTCATCCGCCAGCGAGGGCCCCTCCTCGGCGTCGAGCGGGCCGGAACTCAGGAAGAACATCACGGCCAGAACGGCCGCGACAAGCGCAAGGAAGCCCAGCACGATCTGCACCAGGCAGCCGCCCAGGTTAGACGCCTTCTTCTCAGCCATCCCCGACCCCCCTCAGGTCCCCTGCCAGGTCCGCACGGGACCAATGTCGACATGCACGAAACCGGAGTCGGGATAATAGCCGACCCCGCCGCCCTGCAAGGCCAGAGCCGCGTCCCGCAGCCCGGTCAGCGACACGTCGTTTAGGCGCATGTCGATCGCCTTGCCTTCCATGTGGAGGCTCTTCCTCGCGACCTGGGAGCTTCCGTTCACCGCCGCGCTCTGATCCTGCAGCATCTCGTTGGTCGCCGGCGACCGGAAAGCCGAGATGATGCGGAACGGCTCCTTCGACCCGGTCAGCGCCTGCAAGGTGAACAGGATATCGAGCACCCGCACGTCGATGGGGTGGACCTCCAAACTGCGGAAATCCGACAGATGTTCGTTGACCGCCTGCAGGGCGTCCCAGACGTACCGACCCTCGTCCCAGTAGACGACCTCGAGGTTCTTCTCGGTATGCAGGTGGCGGAACTTCAGGTGACGCGGGCCGGGCGGCGGCGGCGTCGCCGGAGTCGGCGAAAGCGGCGTGAAGCCCAGGGGCGATCCGGGCGGGGTCTCGATCGGCGGTTCGTCCTCCCGCGCCCGTGCGGCCGTGGCGGTCGTCGCCAGACTCGCCGCGATCAACCCCAGTCCCAGAACGCCGCGCCGGCCCAGGACCGGACCGCCGGAGCAGCAGGGGCAGTCGTCCTTCACGCGGGCCTGCCCTGGGCGGCGATGCGTTGAATCAGCTGGGTGTCCCAGCCGTATGGGTCCTGCCTGAAGTTCACCTGGCCGTCTGGCGTCACATAGGCCGTCCAGTAGAGCAGGAAGACCGCCACCGGATCAGCGACGGCGGCGCGAGTGGTCTTGCCGCCGGCGATGGTCTCGTCGATAGCCTCGGGCGTCCAGGTCGGGTCGCCTTCCATGATGGCGCGGGCGAGCGCCAGGGGCTTTTCGAGCCTGACGCAGCCATGACTGGCCAACCGCGTGTAGCGGGCGAACCCGCCCTTGCTGGGCGTGTCGTGGAGATAGACCGCGTAGGGGTTCTGGAAGTCGAACTTGATCAGGCCCAACGCGCTGCCAGGGCCCGGACGCTGCTGCAGACCGCCGCCGGGCAGGACACGGAAGCCGGCGCTGGCCAGGTAGGCGCGCCCCTTGGGGTAGAGTTCCCGAGACGCGATGCTGGCCGGCACGTTCCAGGGCGGATTGAGGACGACGCTGTGGATTTCCGACGACAGCAGAGGCGTCTCACCGCCGTTCGGCTTGCCGGTCACCGCCCGCATCGACAGCGTCGGCTGGTCGTTCTTGAACAGCGTCAGCACGCCCGCGGCCACGTTCACCTGGACCCGAGCGGCGGGTAGGGAGGACGGCAGCCAGCGCCAGCGCTCCATGTTGGCGACGATCTGATCGATCCGTCGCTCGACCGGCACGTTCAGCGCCGCGCGCGTGGCCGCTCCGACCGTGCCGCTCGGCTCCAGGCCCATGCGCTTCTGGGCCCGCTTCACGCTGTCGCCGAGCGCCTCGTCGAACAGGGGCTGGTTCGAGGTCGCCGGCTGGCCTTCGACCACCGGCGTGCGGGCCAGGGCGGGCGTCGACGGATCCTCGGCTGTCAGGCGGGCGTGCAGAGCCTCGACCGCCGGGCCGGTCGCTCCCACTTTCAGGTCCGCGCTCTCGGCCAGCGGCCGCCAGCCCCCGCGATCCTGGATGCCGCGGTAGGTGGCGAGACCGACCTGCAGCGTCTCGTAGCCGGGATAGGGCGGCGGCAGGCTGTTCAGCCATTCCTGCAGGCGATTGTCGAGGACGGCGCGGGTGAGGCCGCCGCGCGCGTCGAACGGCTGCGGCCGCAGGCCCCAGTCCTCGCGAAAGTTGGCGACGTCGAGGCGACCGACCTTCACCGCCTTGGCGTAGCGCAGCGTCGCGTCGACCAGGGCGGCGTCGCTGTCGTTGCGGGGCGCGAACTCGCCGGGCGCGAAGCCATGGCGGTCGGAGGCGGCAAGGGTGGCGCGCAGCAGATCGGCCTGGTCGGGACGGAGGGTGATCGGGCCGGGAACCGGCGCGACTCGCGGCGCGACGGGCGGCTGCGCCTGGGCCATGGCCGGACCCTGCCCGGCGACGGCCACGAACCCCGCGACGACCATTCCCGCGGCGCTCATACGCAACAGCTGCGACATCGACCTCGTACGCCCCAACAGATCCAGCGGGGGAACGTTAGCAGAGCTTCCGGCGACTTGCGCAACGCTGTCGTGTGAAACGCGAATTTCCGCCGCCACTGTGGCGCGGCGGCAAGGGGTGGCGGTCGTCCGTCTCGTCAAGGCCTGTTCCCGTTTCGTGGAGCCGCCCTCGGGCGGCGTTGAGGCCGCGCGCGACGGCCTCGCCCCGGGAACGAACGACCCCTCGCGCCGCGTGGTTCCAACGGACGGCCGCGCGCCGGGGTGCGACAAACGGTTTCAGCAGGAGGCCGGCGCGCCATGGGCCCTTCCTTCCCGGGGCGGGAGAGGCCATATGGGCGACATGTCAGACACCGCTTCCGACACCGAACACCGTCCGTTCCTGACCGGGCTCGCGCGCGGCCTCAAGCATCGCTGCCCCAACTGCGGCGAAGGTCGCCTGTTCAAGAGCTACCTGAAGGTCGAGCCTTCGTGCGAGGCCTGCGGTCACGATCTGTCGGCCTATCGCGCCGACGACGGTCCGGCCTATTTCACCATCCTGCTGGTCGGGCACCTGATCATCGCGCCGCTGCTGCTGTTCCCGATCGTCTGGGAGGCCTCGCCGCTGATCGTCGCGCCGGTGGCCCTCGCCGGTCTGACCGTGCTCGTGCTGCTGGTGCTGCCGCGCATCAAGGGCGCCTTCGTCGGCGGCCTGTGGTCGATCCGCCCCGCGCCGGCGCACGGCTGACACGGCTCACGTGCTTGTGGTCGCCGCGCGATTGACTCCGTCGCCGGCGCCGCCCGACTGTCGGCCTCCCGACATAGGCATGGAGTGCACGCGGTGGCCCACACGTTCGAGATCTACAAGGACAAGGCCGGCGAGTTCCGGGTCCGCTTCAAGTACAACGACGAAGTGATGTTCTCGACCGAGGGCTACGCCTCCAAGGCCTCCGCTCAGAACGCCATCGAGTCGATCAAGAAGAACGGCCCGGGAGCTCCGACCGAGGACAACTCCTAGGGGCCGTCGCGTCGGGTGAGCAGGTCGTCGGTGACCTCCATCGCCGCGAGCAGTTCACCCGGCCCCTCCTCCAGCGCCTCGACGAACATCGCGCGCGCCTCGGGATCGTCATAGACCATCTTCGCCTCGAACGCGGCCTTCCAGGTCGCCTCGTCCGGCCATTCCGCATAGCCGATGAACCGCCCGTCGTCGGCGCGGTGCAGGCGCGATCCGAAGGAGCCGTAGAGCCGCGTGATCGCCCGCGTGCCGCGCCGCCAGGCCTCCCGGAACCGCTCCTCGTGACCCGGCCTCACCCGCCAGGCGTAGACGGCGACATACATGGCGGCGACCTCCGACCTTCGACGCGGGGAGAGTAACGCCGGAACCCGCTCGTGTTTCCGCGAATTGTCTCCCCGGAGTTGGGGCCACGATTTCAGGAGACGTCATATGCTGGGCACGATCCTCATCATTGTCCTCATCCTTCTGGTGATCGGCGCGCTGCCGACCTGGGGACATTCGCGATCCTGGGGCTACTACCCGTCCGGCGGGCTTGGCCTGATCCTGGTCATCATCATCGTGCTGGTCCTGCTCGGCAGGATTTGACGCGGGCCTTGCGGCGCTCGCCGCTTCCCCTAACCTCGCCGCTCGGCGCGGAGCGGGGGAAGCGGCATGACGGCGACGGAAACGGGCGCGATCGAGGAGACCCCGACGGGCCCGACGCCGCCGGGGCTGACGCCCGGCCAACGCCTCAGAGCCATCCTCGGCGGATCGGCCGGCAATCTGGTCGAGTGGTACGACTGGTCGGCCTACATCTACTTCACCGTCTACTTCGCCGGACACTTCTTCCCCGGCGGCGATGACACCGCCAAGTATTTCAAATCGGCGGCGATCCTCGCCGTGGGCTTCCTGGCGCGTCCGCTCGGCGCTTGGTTGATGGGGATGTACGCCGACCGCGCCGGACGCCGGGCGGCCTTGACCCTGTCGGTGGCCATGATGTGCGCCGGCAGCCTGATCATCGCGCTGGCGCCCACCCACGCGCAGGTCGGTCTGCTCGCCCCGGCGATCCTGCTCGCCGCCCGGATCCTGCAGGGATTGTCGGTGGGCGGCGAGTATGGGGCCAGCGCCACCTACCTGTCCGAGGTCGCGGGCCGCCGGAACCGGGGGTTCTGGGCCAGCTTCCAGTACGTGACCCTGATCGCCGGCTCGCTGAGCGCCCAGGGCCTGGTGGTGGTGCTGCAGCAGGTGATGCCGGAGGCTGACCTGACGGCTTGGGGCTGGCGCATCCCGTTCTTCATCGGGGCGGCGCTGGCGGTGATCGTCTTCTGGATCCGCAGCGGCATCCACGAAAGCGAGGGCTTCGAGAAGGCCAGGGCGGCCGGCGGCGATCGCGGCCGGACCATGCTGCTGTTCCTCCAGCATCCGAGGCAGACGCTGATGGTCATGGGCCTGACCGCCGGCGGCTCGCTCGCCTACTACGTCTACACCAGCTACATGCAGAAGTTCCTGATCAACACCTCGGGCTTCTCGAAGCAGACGGCCAGCCAGATCATGGTGCTGGCGCTGTTCGTCTTCATGCTGATGCAGCCTCTGTTCGGCTGGCTGTCGGACCGCGTGGGGCGCAAGCCGCTGCTGCTGTTCGCCTACGGCGGGGGCGTGGTGGCCACCTGGCCGCTGTTGACCGCCATCGCCGGGACCACCAGCGCCGCCACGGCCTTCGGCCTCATCATGATCGCCCTGGTGTTCCAGTCCGGCTACAGCTCGATCTCGGGTCTGTTCAAGGCCGAGATGTTCCCCGCTCACGTCCGAGCCCTAGGCGTCGCCCTGCCCTACGCCCTGGCCAATTCGATCTTCGGCGGTTCGGCGGAGTATGTCGCGCTAGGTCTGAAGGACGCGGGCCACGAGTCCTGGTTCTACCTCTATACGACCGGCGTGCTGGCGGTGGGTCTGCTCACGGTGGTGCTGATGCCGGACACGCGGAAGACAAGCCTTATCCACGAGGACTGACGGCGATCGATCCCCCCGCCGGCCGGCGCCCGCAGACTGGCGGGCATGTTCACCGCCGCCCAGATCGCCGCCCTCTTCCCCAAGGCCTCGCCCGCGCACCGGGCGACGCTGACCGACAACCCCGGAACGCTCCGGGCAGCGGGCCTGCTGGAGCCTGGCCATCGGCTGCACGTCTTCCTCGCCCAGATCGGACACGAGTCCGCCGGACTGACGCGGGTGGTCGAGAGCCTCCGCTACCGTCGACCCGCGACGCTGATGACGGTCTGGCCGCGCCGCTTCCCGACCCTGGCCTCGGCCATGCCCTTTGTCGGCCATCCGGAGGCGCTGGCGGAAAAGGTCTACGGCGGCCGACGCGACCTGGGGAACACCGAGCCCGGCGACGGCGCGCGGTTCATCGGACGCGGCTGGCTGCAGATCACCGGACGCGCCAACTACCGGGACCTTGGCCGGACTCTGGGCCTGGATCTTGAGGCGCGGCCGGAACGGGCCGCCGAGCCGGCGATCGCCCTGGCCCTGGCCTGCGCCTACTGGCGGCGGGCCGGCGTGAACGACGCCTGCGACGCCGGCGACTTCCGGGCGGCGACGAAGCGGATCAACAGCGCCGCCCTGCGCTACGCCGATCGCGTCGCCTGGCTGCGCCGGGCCCAGGCCGCCGTTCCCTGGCCGATCGGGGGCGCGCCGCCGCTGCGCGTCTGACGCCGCCCTTCGCAGCCGAGGCTCCTGGGTCTAGGCTCGCCACATGCCGACCCTCGACCTCGCCGCCCTGATCTTCTTCCTGGTCTGCTGGCTGTTCTACGAGCCCCTGCTCAAGGCGCTGTCGCGCGGCAAGCTGCTCAACACTGACATGACCGTCATCCGCGGCGCCTGGATGGGCCAGATGTCCCGGCGCGAGGTCCGACTCATGGACGCCAACCTGCTCGGCCACGCGCTCAACTCGGCCTCCTTCTTCGCCTCGTCCAACCTGCTGCTGATCGCCGCCACGGCCGGCGCCCTGTTCGGCGGCGAGCAGACCTTCGCGAGCGTCTCCAGCCTGGAAGTGATCCGGACCTCGACCCGCTTCCTGTTCGAGGGCCAGATGGCGCTGATGGTCATCGTGCTGGCCCGCGGCTTGCTCGATTTCATCTGGGCGATCCGCCAGATGAACTACAGCCTGGCGATCATGGGCGCGACGCCGGAGGGCGAGGCCGTCGATCCCGGCCTGCAGGCGGCGTTCGGCGCGGCGGCTTCGCGCACGCTGAACCCGGCCCTGTCGTCGTTCAACACTGGCGTGCGCGGCTATTACTTCGCGCTGGCGGCGGCGGCCTGGCTGTTCGGTCCGCTGGCCTTCGCCGCCGCCACCCTGGGCGCGGTCGGCCTGCTGGTCTGGCGCCAGCGCCGCTCCCCCGCCGCCAGGGCGATCGCCGACCTGCGCAGGGCGATCGACGGGTCAGAGCAGTCCTAGTTCCGCCCGCAGCTTCTTCGTCAGCTTGGCCGCGATCAGACCGTGCGCCGTCTTCAGCCAGTCGGCCACCTCCGTTTCGTCCTGGACCGACAGCGCCTCGAACCAGACCCACTTGGCGCGGGCCAGATAGGGCGCCGGCTTGCCCGGCCCGGTCTCGGTCAGCACTTCGAAGGCGATGTCGCTGGCCTTGAAGCTGAAGCTGGGATCGGCGGCGCCGCCACGGACGGCGAACATCTTCTCGCCGACCTTCCAGACGTGGTCGTCGCCCCACTGGATGTCCTTGCGGGTTCCGGGCAGGGCGGCGCAGACGGCGTCGAAGGCTTCCGGCGTCATCTTGGCGGCGTCAAGCGTCGACGCCCACGCCGATCGGGCAGGACACGCCGGTGCCGCCGATGCCGCAATAGCCTTCCGGGTTCTTGGCCAGGTACTGCTGGTGATAGTCCTCGGCGTAGTAGAACGGACCCAACGCCGCGATCTCCGTGGTGATCGGACCCATCCGGTACTTGGCCAGCGCCACCTCATAGGCCTGTTTCGAGGCGGCCGCCGCGGCCGCCTGGGCGTCGTTCAGCGTATAGACGCCCGACCGGTACTGCGTGCCGACGTCGTTGCCCTGACGCATGCCCTGGGTCGGATCGTGATTCTCCCAGAAGGCCTTCAGCAGCTGCTCATAGGTGACGACCTTGGGGTCAAACACCACGAGCACCGCCTCGGTGTGGCCGGTGCGGCCGGTGCAGACCTCCTGGTAGGTGGGGTTCGGCGTCGCGCCCGCGACGTAGCCGACCGCCGTGCTCCAGACGCCCGGAATCTGCCAGAAGACGCGCTCCACGCCCCAGAAGCAGCCCATGGCGAACACCGCCTGCTCCAGCCCCTCGGGCCAGGGCCCGTGCAGCGGGCGGCCGTTGACGAAGTGGGTGTCGGCCGTCGGAATCGGCTGCGGCCGGCCCGGCAGGGCCTCCTGCGGCGACGGGATGTCCAGGGTCTTCTTGCCGAACAGCATGAGCGGGCCTCGCGGAAGGGATACGAACGGCAATATAGGCCCCGCGCGGCGCTTTTTCACCCGCGCCGAACCGCGCTTGCCTGGGCGGGGCCCATGAGTATATTGCGCGCCTTCCCGCGCCGGGGGCTGTGACCAAGCCCCCGCACTTTGGTGCTGGTGAGGTGGCCGAGTGGTTGAAGGCGCACGCCTGGAACGCGTGTATAGGGGAAACTCTATCGAGGGTTCGAATCCCTCTCTCACCGCCACCCACCCCCACAAGTTTTCTCTGTTAGTCGGCCAGTTCGCCAAGTCGCGGACTTGGCGGCGCTATTCCGCGTGAAAGTCCTGCGCCTCCTCCCTGAATCCCTGAATTCGAGACGCCTTCGGCGCCCTTGCGGCCCAGCGTCTCCGCGTGTCCGCGATCCGGTCGAGTTTCCCTGCGAACAGGCAATTTAGCAGGGACTTCCGGGCATTTCGGGCGCCTCAGCGGTCACAATCGCGACGCGGCGGCTGAAACGCGCAGAGTCATCAAAGGCTTGGAGGGCAATTCCCTACGCCGGGTTTGCAGGGATCCAAACAGGCCCGAGCAGGGACTCCAACATCCCTTGCAGGGAACCGGCGCGCCTCGCGCTGGGAGCGATGAAGCCCTGCCTAAAGGCCGAAAAGCGCTTTCTGATCGGCCCAGGCGAGCGGCATCTTGGACTTCACCAAATGCTCCAGACGCAGGCCGGCGGGCTGCTGGCCGGTGGCGATCGCGACCTGGATTTCAGGGGCAAGGAAGGCCAGCGGCGCGAGAGCTCGCTTGTAGGCATTCGATGGGGAATGAATCTCATTGAGTTCATCTGGACGCCCATCGGACCTGACGCCCATTTCGGACACAACGCGATGCGCGCTCGAGAGACCCGACAACAGCGTCGGATCGATCTTGCCCAGGCGGGCGGGCGCGCCGCCTTGCGCGAACCACGCCCTGCCTCCGCGGGTCTTCAAGACGGCTGGCAGGCCGATGTGGACGTCCTGGTCCCCAACCGCGCTGACGCGCGCATCTTCCCCGAGGCGCCGCCGGACGATGGCCAACACGGCAGCCGAATCCTGCCGCCCATCACCAAAGGCCGCGGCCGGAACGCGAAGGCGGGCTTCGTCCTGATCGAGCTCGACGCGCAAGAGGACCGCCTTGAGTTCGGTATCGGCGACTGAGCGTCCAAGGATCCGCCCGACGGCATCACGGACAAAGGCCTCAATCGCCTCGGCCGGAATGCGACGCAGCGTTTCGTCCGCATCGGCGGAGCGCCCCTGCTGCAGCGGAGCGGAGGCATAGTAGCGATAGGCGCGGCCGCTGCGTCCGATCGCGTAGCAGGGACTCATGGGTCTATTCGCAGCGTCGAACAACAGGCCCGTCAGCGCCGCGCGGCCGGCTTTCGAGACGCGCTCCCGATGGCGCACAACCTGACTCGCGAGCTTCGCTTGGACCGCCTCGAATAGATCTCGCTCGATGACCGCAGCATGGGCGCCGGGACGGCCTGTTCCTTTGTGCACGATCTCGCCGAGATAGACGCGATTGCGTAGCAGATGGAACAGCGCTCCGCGGCTGAGCACGACGCCTCCGCGGGTCCGCCCCATCGCCGAGACTTGCACCTTCGAACGGATGAGTTCGGCGGCGAGCCAAGCTTCGAGCGCCCGGACCGAGCCCAGCTCCAGGTACTTGCTGAAGATCAGCCGGACCGTCTCGGCCTCGGCGGTGTTGACGATGAGGGCCCGTGTCTGCGGGTCCGTCGGCGCGTGATAGCCGAGCGGCAGATTGCCGCCCATCCACATGCCCTTGGCCTTGGACGCCGCGATCTTGTCCCTGATGCGCTCACCGGTGACCTCGCGCTCGAACTGCGCGAAGGACAGCAGCACGTTGAGCGTGAGCCGGCCCATGCTGGTGGTGGTGTTGAAAGCCTGGGTTACCGACACGAACGAAGCGCCCGCCTTATCGAGCACCTCGACGATCTTGGCGAAGTCGTTCAGCGAACGCGTTAGGCGATCGATCTTGTAGACGACAATCGTGTCGATCTTCCCCGCGGCAACGTCGGCGAGCAGCCGCGCCAGCGCCGGGCGGTCCATCGTTCCGCCGGAGAAGCCGCCGTCGTCGTACAGCTGGGGCAGCGCAGTCCAACCCTCGCCGGTCTGGCTGAGGACGTAGGCCTCGCAGGCCTCGCGTTGGGCGTGAAGGCTGTTGAACGCCTGGTCGAGACCCTCCTCGGTGCTCTTGCGGGTGTAGATGGCGCAGCGGACGCGGCTGAAGGCCATCAGGCCATCTCCCGATCCAAGCCGAAGAAGCGCCGGCCGTTCCACTTTGTACCGGTGATGACGAAGGCGACCTTCGAGAGGCTGCCATAGCGCTGGCCGCGGTATTCGAAACCGTCAGGCTTCGCCTCGACCTCGTGCCGCTCGCCTTGCCATTCTCGGACCAGGCGCGAGCCCTGCGAGACGATCGTGCGTGGCCCCTTCAAGCCGACGCCGCGGCGAAGGCGGCGAGAGAGTTCGGCCGGGAGTCCGCCGAGCGCCTCGCTCTGAATGCGGAAGGCGAGCATGAGGCCAAGAAGCTCGGGCGAGCGGAGCTTCGGCGGCGCTCCATAGCGCCGCCTCCACTCAGCCCGCAGGCGCTCCAGATCGAGCCCCTCCAGCGCTCTGACCTCTGCCGTCACCCGCTCTTCGAGCGTCATGCTTAGGCCTCCGCGGTGATGCGGTAGACGCGGACGCCGTCTGCCTTTTCTGAGACGACGCTGTGGCCAAGTCCCTTCTTGATCCCGCCCGAGATCGCGCCGCGCACCGAGTGCGGCTGCCAGCCGGTGGCCTTCGTCATCTGCTCGATCGTCGCGCCCTCCGGGCGCTTCAGAAGATCGACGAGGAGGGCAAGCTTGCTCTTGGCCGGTGGGAGTTCCGGCAGCTCAACGTCGCCCGCGTCCTCTTTCGGATCGGGCGTCGTTGACTGGCCGATCTCATCGAGTTCGGCGCCAGGAGGCTCAGCGCCGATGGCGCCGTAGCCCGCGGCCATGATCAGCAGCCGGCTGGGCCCATCGCCCTGGGGGATCGACATCATCAGGCCGCGCTTGATGAGGCCTAGAACGGCGCTTTTGCCCTCCGCCGGCATGTCGACCATGCCGTCGTCGTTGGCGGCGGCCTGCGACAGAAGCTGGACCTGAAGATCGGTAAGTTTGCTTTTCATCGGTGTCCTCGTTGATGGGGCCGCGGAGGCTCTGCGCCCTACCAGCGCGAGCCCGGACTGGCCGGGCGAGGACACAGGCACCAACGCTTCCTTCGGCGCGGCAGTCCAGTCGAAGTTCAGGGGCCAAAGCGCCGGGCGAGGACCTCGGCGGCCCGGCCGATCGCGGCGATGTCGTCACCGGCGTCCCGGAGCGCTTCGGCCCAAGCGCGTTGCTCAGTGTGCCGCGTCACCATCTTGCGGGTGGCGTCATCGGCTGCGTGCTGGGCGATGACGGCCGCTGCCGCGCCTAGAGCCTCGAGGAGCTTGCGATGATGGTGTTGATCGTCGTCGGTCAAAGAAAAGGCCTCCCGCCCCGACTGACGCTTCCTTCTAGGAAGAAGTCGAGGGGGCGAGAGGCTCGTCTTAGGCTTCGAAAAGCTTGCGTCGGCCAGGCGGACCTGGAGCACGCTTGCGTTGCTGACGCTTGATCGCCGCCTCGCACCGCTGTCGGTAAGCCTGCTCCTCAGGCGTGACCACTTCTGGACTGACCTCTAGCTCGGCGATTTGTTCTGAAGTCAGGCCGAAGGACCTTCCCAGCCGCGCCCGAGCAGCAGCCATGTCGATCACCTTGGCCGGCTGCCCGACCGTTTGATCTTCAACATCCAGGATCAACGCCCAAAGCGCCTTCAACGCCCGCTTCTCTCCCTTCAGAGCCGAGGACGCGGCTTTGCGCAGCATCGCTTCCAACGTCAGCAGTTGCCGCTGTTTGCCACTTACCTGGCCGCCCGTCTGAAGCGAGAGGACATCGAGGATGCTCTCTTCAAGTTTGGGCTCGCGTCTCTTCCTTCGACCGCTGGGGTTGCCAGACATGCCCTTCTGAAAACGCGTCTCTACAGGCGGGCTCCCATATCCAACAGTCACAGGCGCTCCTCCCGCTCGAAATCGATCGCATCGAGGTTGTCGGGATCGAGGAGCCCAAACGCCATCTTGAGGCGAAGGCTTGCGCCCCTCAGATCGATGGGCTCAGGGCCAACCCTCCTCGAAGCCCAATCGGCAAGCCGGACCAAAAGCTTCTGCATGTCGCCATCGCCCCGGAGCGCCAGCTCCCGGACCTTCAACAGCAATGCTTCCCGGACCGTCACGCGCTTTGCGTCGCCTTCGATCACCAGCCGTATCTTCTGCCCGAGCAGCGTCTCGAGCGCCCCTCTGACGTCCATGATCTCCTTCACCTTCGGCCTGCCCTTGGGATTGCCTGATACGCCCTTCTTGAACTGCGTCGCCTTAGGCGGCCTGGCGTAGCCGACGTCGTAGGGATCGCCTGGGCGACGCGCGGGTTTGGAGGCAGCGCTAGCCGCCTCCGCTTGGACATCTTGAGCATCGCTCATTGGACAACCTCCATTTCACGCTGCTCCGGCTCGGCGGTCGCTGCGGCACGCGTCTCAGCCACCTCGTCGAAAGTCTGCCCGGTCGCCGCGAGGAGGGCGGGCCGCTTCGCGTACTTCTCCCAGCGCCGGCAGATGACATCGGCGTACAGCGGATCGAGTTCGAGGAGGCGGGCCTGGCGGCCGGTCTTCTCGGCGGCGATTAGCGTCGTGCCCGAGCCCCCGAAGGCGTCGAGGACGATATCGCCGCGCCGGCTCACGTCCTTGATGGCGTCGGCGACGAGGGCCACCGGCTTCACCGTTGGATGCATGTCGAGTTCAGCATCGCGGTTGGCCGTGAAGGTGTTGACGCCCGGGTAGTCCCAGACGTTGGTCCGATAGCGGCCGCCTTCGCCAAGGCCGAAGGTGTTTACGTGGGACGCCCTACCCTTCTTGAAGGCGAAGATCAGCTCGTGGCGGCTGCGATAGAAGGCTCCCATCCCGCCATTGGTCTTGGCCCAGACGATGAGGTTCTTCAGCTCATCGAAGGCTGCGCGGCCGGCGGCCATCACCTCGTCGATGTGGCGCCAGTCCATGCAGACGAAGGCGATGGCGCCATCGACGCAGCAGCCGGCCATGGCCGTCAGGCTGTCAGTCAGGAAGGTCGTGAACTGGCTCTGGCTCATTTCGCCGGAGGCCATCACGAACTCCCGCCGCTCGACCTTGCCCTTGCCGCCCGCGTGGCCATCGATCTTCACGTTGTAAGGCGGGTCGGTGAAGATCATCCGGGCCTGCTCGCCCGCCATCAGCGTTTGGTACGCCTCAGGCTTCAAGGCATCGCCACAGAGCAGGCGGTGGTCGCCGAGCAGCCATAGATCGCCCAGCTGCGTGATGGCCGGGCCCGCGGCCACCTTCACGACGGCATCGGCCTTCTTGTCGACCGCTGGCTCGGTGGACGTATCGAGCAGCAGATCTAGCTCCGCGCCCTCGAAGCCGATCACTTCCAGTTCGAAATCGAGCTCAAGGTCCTGCAGGCCCTGAAGCTCGATCTTCAGGATGTCTTCGTCCCAGCCCGCCAGCTCCGCGAGGCGATTGTCGGCCAGGACGTACGCGCGCCGCTCGCCCTTCGTCAGGTGACTGAGCCTAATCGTCGGGACTTCGGCGAAGCCCAGCGACTTGGCAGCCTCCAGCCGGCCATGGCCGGCAATGACCCCATTGGCGTCATCGATCAGGACAGGATTTACAAACCCAAACTGGCGGATGGACGCCGCAATCTGCTCCACCTGCCTGGTCGAATGGGTGCGGGCATTGCCGGCATAGGGAACAAGGTCCCCCACCGGCCGAAGCTCGATCTTCAGATCGAGCTCTGTAGGAGTACGTTTCATCGTACGCTCCAACAGCGCCGTCTCCCCGGAACAGCTCCGAGGCGTACGGCGAAAGGCTCGCGATCCGATGATGACGGTGAGGGTCGGGCCCCTCGCTCAAAGGCCCTAGGGCTGGCTGAAGATCAGAGCAGCCGTGCGCGTTCCCCTGCTCCGCTTGGCGAGGAGACGCAACAGCGAATTTACCTGTTGAATGGGCGCCTAGCGGCCTGGCCGGCCTTTGAGATGGCGAAGGAGATCAACCAGCCAGTCGAGTTCGCGCGGCTCAAGTGTCGAAGCCTGGGCGAGGAGCTCTTCGAAGGCACGCGAGCGTTGCTCTTCGGCGAAGAACTCTGCCGGTGCGACGTGTAGGGCCGCCGCAAGATTGGCGATCGTATCGAAGGAGGGCCGGCCTTCGCCGCGCTCCATCTTGCGAACCCATTCCTCAGACTTGCTTGCCGCTTCGCCAAGCGCGACTTGGGTCAGGCCTCTAGCGTTGCGCAGAGCCTTTAGATTGATCCCAAACGTCTTCGCCAGCTCGCTCATCGCCCCTCCGCGGTGGAGGAGTTGTCGCGCGAGGCGGCTCAGGTTCTCAGGATCGATGGATACCGGTTTAATAGCGCATTCCGGTATTATTGGTTGTCTGCCGGCCGACTTGGAAGCTAGCGTCCGGCCTAATGAGCGACGCCCCCTTACTTCCGCAAGCCGCAATCACGCGGACGGTCTTGCCCCAGCAAAAGCGACATCAGACGCAATGGGCGGCACAGTTCGCGGTCGCCTCGGAACTCTGCAAGCGCGGCCACGAGGTGGCCTTCACCCAGGGCAATCACACACCGCTCGCGGATCTGATGTGCATTTCCCCGGTGACGAAGACGATGTACCTCGTCGACGTGAAGGGGCTGTCCTCACGCACCGCTTGGCTTGTGAAGGAAAAGCCGGCCCGCGCGCTTCTATTCTACGTGTTGGCCTTCGTGCCGAAGGACGGCGCGAACAGGTTCTTCGTCGTGCCGCAGGCCGAGATCGGTCGGCTCCTCGCGGAGTACCGGGCGAGCGGGATTAAGTACGATCCTCGGCACCCGTCGGGGTTCAACTGGACGCAGCCGGCCGCATTCGAAGGGCGGTGGGAGACGCTGCCAGCATAGGTCCGCCTTGCGCCAGGAGCGGAAGTGCCCCTGGCTCCAGAAACCGGACGTTCAACAAACGGCATCGAGTGGAGCTCACCGATCGGACAATCCGGTCTGCCGCACACACCTTGTCGACCAATTGAGCCGGCATCGGCTTTGCCATCAGCAGGCTGGCATTCCGGCGGAACCGCGACGGGCCCGACCTGACAGTCGGTCGGGCGAGTGCCGTTCCAGATAGAAATCAACTCGCAGTGGTGAGTCTTCCACCACTTGTGAATGTTCTTGTCGAATCGCTCCAGACCCCGGATGCCCGGCAGGCGCCGGCCAGTGGAGATGTCGAAACTGGCGTCCTCACCGGAATAGGTGACGTGGAAGTGCGGCGGCGGATGCTCGTTGGCATTGATCGTCGCGACCATCTTGTTGGTAATGCGATCGACTTCCTCTTCGTTGAGGAGCCGTCTACCCTCGTCGTCGAGCATCGGGCCCTGCCACAGCGACTCCTGCAGTTCGTCGGTCAGGTACTGAGAAATCGGAATTGAGACCTGAGACATAGCGCGCCCCTGAACTTCGTAGGTTCGACCTTCAATCTAGTGGGGGACCAGACCTTTACCAGAGTAGTCATCGCGTACGTGAGCGACGAGATTTCGATGGCTGCGGACATTCGGATCACACCTTAGACTCGACACTTCGCTGGGCGCTAGGGCTTCAAGTGGCAGCTACGCAATGGATCGATTGTCGAGCTCGTCTGACCTAAACAGGCTGGCGCATTGGTATCGCCAGGCGTTGCCTCACCTGCTCGTAGACTTCCACGATCCCGGGCATCGTCACGGTCACAGCTAAGCCGAATGAGATGGCGTCGTCGATCTGCGCACCCTGATCCGGATCGCGTTGCACGGTCAGGGCGAAGGTCATGTCCGGGCGGATCGCAGGGGCCTTGTCGCCCTGCCAGCAGCGCGCAAACAGCGTCCCCCGATTGGTCTGATTGCCGTCCGGTTGATTCCCATGAGCCTTAACCGCCAACGCGCCAAGTTCGGTAGGTTCCAGGAGCTTGAGGCGGACTGACCGATAGCTTCGGCGACCCGGTGACGTCGGAGTGAACCACGCCAAGGTCGCGAACACCGCGTGAGCCCGCGCCTGGCCAGCCATTGCAAGCGGGACCGGAACGTCGATGACGGCGATCTTGTTCGGCTGCAAGAGCCCTGTCGCCCAGAAGGTGGCGCGGTCCTCCGCACACGCGACGGCATCCTCAGGATCCACCATACCGAAGCCCAAGAACCTGCGAATGTTGTCCTTTTGCTGGACGTGGAGGCGTCCGTCCGCAGGGCCGATTGTCCCTCGAATCAAAGCTGCAGTCTCGGCAGGCCATCGCGCGGGGTGGACAGTAAGCGCCTTGAGCAGCGCGGCACGCTGAACCTTGGGCAGGTCCGTGAACGGTGGGCCGTACGCGGCCTCGAGCGCGTCGTGGATGCGGTGAGCTGTTCGCGATGCCAGCGCAGCCGCGGCGCTTGTTCCGTTGGTGTAGCCGTCTTGGTTTTCGCGGCCATCACGCGGTGGAGCCGCGACCTTTAAGCCCGCCGAGCGCGCCGGCCCCGCGGGTCCAACCTCGATGTGATCGTGAGTCCGCACGAGCCGAAGACGCTCTTTCGAGCCCGGCAGCAGCACATCCGGCTTCACAGACAAGGCAAACCCGGGACCAAGCGCACTCGAGGGGTTTGCCATCTGCCGCTCCCCCCAAGGGTCGACGTTAACGCGCGCTGTCAGCCGATCTGCCGCGGATACCGCGTCGTCGTTATAGGCCCCCACCGTCAGACCGTTGACTGTTTCGGCAGGCGAGAAGAGCCGCCGGTCGCCGACGATGGATCCGAGAGCGCGAAGAGTTTCTGTCGCCCGGTGGCCTGGGGCGGCGTCTTCGTAGAGGTTGTTGTTCGCGAAGGCGGGAATTGCAAAGGCTTCCCGGCAATTGCCGGCGCTGACAACGAACAGCAGTCCGTAGCGGTGGGCTAGGCGGTCTAGGAGGCGGCTCCAGGCGGAGAGTTGCCCGTGGAAAGGACGGCGCGAGTTCCCCAGGGAGAGGTTCACGATGAGAACCTGGGGTGCCGTCGCCGCGGGTCCCTCCACCATGGCGATGACCGCACTGTAGATGACATCGACAATAAGCCGGTCCGCCGGGAAGCCGTCGCGCGCGCCAAGAACCGGCACGACGTGGATCTGACGAGGCAGTGGGGACTCCCCCCTGTTGCGATCGCCATGCACAATGAGGGATGCCATCGCCGTGCCGTGGACGCGATCCGCCACGGGGGAGTTTGCCTCCAGTCCCAGCTGGTCGTCGACCACGAGGTGGGCCGCCAAGAGGCGATGGGCGGCGACGGGGACGCCGTCCAACAGCGCCAAGATCGGTGCACCCAGCGCGCCGAGAGCCTGTGGGCCTTCGACCCCCTCCGACGGCTCGATTTCAATGCTGCTCGCCAGACTCTGTGGGCGGATGTGCATGATTGGCTCGAGGCCAGCCAACCCCTCAAGCCGTCGCGCGATGATGTCACGCACTGCTGGAACGGGGAGGTCCACCAAGACCGCGTGGTAGGCGATGTCATCGATCTTCGAAGTGGAGACCGCACGCCCCCCGCTTGCAGCCACAGCGGCGAGCACCTGCGCTTGGCGCTCTTGGGCGACGCCAGCATTTGCCCGGAACACCAACTCGATCTCGATCCTGACAAGGTCGCCGTCATCGCGGCCGTCGATTTCTTCCATCAGGTAGTTGGCTTCGAGCGGTTGCACGCGGTCTTGTGGGCCCCAAGGCCTCAGGTCGCGAAGTAGCTCAAAGACGTCCCGCCATGGGGTTTCACCGTAGCGGAGTTGTCCGCTTTGCCACCGCCGCCACAGGCTCTCGAGCTCACGTAGCGCCCGGATATCCGGCACCAAGAGGTAAGCGACAGGGGCCTTATCGCCCTCGTCGCCGCCGAGTTCTTCTTCATCGATTAGTTCGAGGCCGGGCACATTTCGGATTGCGTTCGCAAAAGCACCTATCGAGCCGCGTACTTCGAAAACGAGGAGCCGTTCAGGTGCCAAGGCTGCGGGGTCAGCACGCAGCTCAAGAGCTGCAGCATCACGGTTCAGAACTTCGGCGAGGCGATTGAACTGCGGAGCGAAAGTCTCAGTCTGTCGTTGGCGCGGAAACTTTTCCAGTCCGCGCATCGGCCGTTGCCTTCCGACGGGACGGTCTTGTTCTGGACGCGGTACCAGTCGCAGCAGCGGCTTGCTCGGATCGCTCGCCATCTAGAGCATCCGGCCGCACACGGGACCGCCAGAGGTCCAATTCCTGCCCAAGTACGGCATCGACGGTAGCTTCCCCCAACCCCAAGATCTGACGCCGTCTAACATTCTGGCAGAAGTCCAAGGCCTCCGCGTAGCTGACGGCCCCAAGTTTGGCTGCAATCTTCTCGATGGACAACCTAGGCGCGTCTGGCCAGCCGGAAATTATGCGGTCGAGAAAAACCTCCACGTGCTTCCGGTCAGGCGCGGGGAAGGACAAGCGGATCTGGAAACGACGCCAGACCGCACGGTCCAAAAGCTCGGCATGGTTGCTGGCGGCGATGACGATCACGTAACTGGGCAGTTGATCGAGCTGCATCAGCAGGAACGATACGACCCGCTTAATCTCGCCTGTCTCATGCGTGTCTCCGCGCTCTTTGCCGATCGCGTCGAACTCATCAAAAAACAGCACGCTCGGTTGGGTGCGGACATAGTCGAAGAGTTTGCGGAGTCGGGCGTTGGTCTCGCCGAGATAGCTGCCGATCAATGCGTCGTATCGGACCACGAAGAACGGCAGGCCCAGTGCTTCGGCCACGCCTTCGGCGTAGGAAGTCTTCCCATTACCTGGCGGGCCCGAAAGAAGCACGCGGTGACGGGGCTCGTAGCCATGGGCGCGTAGGACGTCCGCCCGGGCATGTTCCTCGACCAGTTGACGGCCATTCTCGCGAACAGGCAGCGGAAGCAGCAGGTCGTCGAGGTGAACGCGGGGCTCAATCTCGATAATCGCTTCGCGACCGGACCCACCACTGGCCGTGGATGACGTCGTAAGCGGCGGAGGCGTTACGGGCACAGCCGACAACGCACGCTGCATACGATCGGCGAGGATGTGGTGCTTCTTGGCCCGCTCGTCGGCGGCCAAGGCTTCGGTCGTCGACCTCACGGCTTCCCTATCGCCGGCGACGGCCGCGCGCACAAGAGACACCAGTAGGTCGCTACGCGCCATAACCGCCTACGATTGATTCACCCATCCAGCCGTCAAATCTTAGTTGCATGTTCGCCTTTTGTCGCCCGCTTTCACATGGGGGCGCGAGTTGCAGGCCGTCATACACTCTCTGCAAATCGTTGCCCGAGGCAGACGATGCAGTATGGGCGGGCAGCGCCGGGAATTGTACCGGCAGCGTTGATGAGATTAGCGGCATGGAAGACGACGACATCTGGCGAATCTATCTTTTGGTCCGTGCATGTCGCAGCGCCGAGCACATTGAAGTTGAAGGCGTCTGGTTCAACCTTGAGCACCCCAATCTTGAGCGGAGTGGATGGGAGCCTGTGACGATCCTAGGATCATTGCGGAGCGCTGATCCCTACACCCCGAGGCTGCTGTTCCCGTGGTCTACAGAAGAAGAAAAGTCCGTCTTCGAACGACGTGGCGAAGGTGTCGTCGTACGGGCTGGCGACACGGTTCGGGTCGCCACTGTGAAGAGCATGGGTGTGCGTGCCGAGCACGGTCGGCTCGGCCATCCGCAGCATCGGGAGCGTCGTTGGGCGCTTCTTGAGATTGTACGAGCCTCCGGCGCGAAAATTTCCGTGGCGCAGGCATGGGAATTCCAGGGATCCGCCGACGTCATGACGCCCATTGCCCGGCGCGACTACAAGCAGGCCAAACATGCCTTGCACGCCCGAATGCGCGACGCCCTCGGCCTCGATAGCATCGACGACCTCCTGCTCGTCGACTCGCCCGCCGAATGGCCAGAGTTCGCGGAGACCGCGACGGAACTGGACAGGCTCACGGCCGAAGTGCTCTGGGCGGCGGACAGCGAATATGTGGAGGAAGCCGCGATGGTCTTCGGCTACCTCATCGGGCGCGCTGAGGCGCGGGAGCTGCTGCTTCCACATGCCGAACGCCAGATCGAGCAGAGCGAGCAGCGACGTGGAGCGGCGAAACAACCCCGGAAAGCCGGCAACGAGACCCGCGCGGCTGCCCTTGCAATCATCAGCTCCAATCCGGGCATCATCAGGAGGAAGTGCGCCGAACTTGTCGCCACAGAACGGGGACTCCAAGACGTAAAGGGCGTCGAGCGAACGATCAACCTGTACTTCGCGAAGGGCGATGACGGCCGTTACAGGCCAACGACGCAGGCGGTCACTGAGGCAAAAGCGCTGGTTTTGAAGGGGACCTAGCGCCGCTAGCGCCTAAATTCTGGGGGCACTAGCGCCGCTAACCTACTCCCGGCAGTTCACACCATCGCGGACCTTCGGCATCGGAAAGGGATAAACCCATGAAGATGCCACACCCCAAATGGCGGCCTTTGCTCGTCCAACTGTTCGCGTTCGCAACTGCGATTGTCGGGCTTGTCACAGCCTTAGTCCGCCGATGACCCGAGCAACAGTTCAATCAGGCCGCTGATCCAGATGACCGCATGGGGCCGCGACGCCTAGCAGCGGACCTCTTTCGCGTCCGCAATGAGTCAATTGCTGACACTGCGCCATCACCTGTCGCACGAGGCACTACGCAACCGAACCAAGCCGCGACAGATTGCGCAAATTCGGCAAGATCCAGCGAGGCCTGAACAGGGCCCGCATATGAACCCGGCTCTCACGTCCGCTACGGCTGCAGCGCTGGCGGAGCGATGATCCCGACATTCCAGTTCCAAGCGATACCACGCGCACGGCGTTGAGTAACAATGTTCTCATGGAGCGCGTAGGCGTTCGGGGGACCCAAACGCTGGCGCGGAATGTCTTCGAAGGCGATGTAGGGGCGGCCCTGTCCGTACGGCCGCCAAGGCGTTTCACCTTCGGCCCGCGGAATGCCATCACGAACGAAGCTCGCCCAGTAGTCCAGCATAGCGTCCGACAAGCGCCGTTCCAACGCGGTGCGGGGAACGGCCGGCCACCAGGCGGGGGTAGAGCCCGTGGTCCCGAACACGAACGGCATTTCGGCGCCGTGAAACGCTCGCAGGCCTCCCGCGTCGGCCGCCGGGTAGGGATGGTCGAAGTAGTAGAGGAAGGACGGCTGGCCGATCGCGGCCTGTCCTGCCGCCAGTCGTTCGGCTGACCAGCCGTAGAGGGCGTCCCGGGTCGTCGCCAGCATGCTTTCTGTGATGTTCCCGTCCGGATACTGCGCCAGGAAGGCGTCGGCGAGATCACCGTATCGGGCGCGGATTTCACCACTGTAGATCGCGGCATCCTTCGGCGCTGGAGGCAACAGGAAGCGCAGCGACCTGATCTCGCCCTCGTTGTAGCCGGTGAGGATCGGCACGGGCGCCTGCTCGCGCCGGTCGAGGACCTCGACCAGCTGGCGCGGCAGGATCTTGCCGTCCACTGTTCCGAGCGGAAAATAGCCGGTCTTGCCGACACCCCTGATGACCGCTTCGGCGCTCATCGCACGCAGGGCGGCGGGATCGGCGGCGCCGAGCTTGCTGGCCACCGCGATGCCGACGGTCTCGGCGTCCGGCCAGTCCCGGAAGCGGCCGTGCCGCAGCTCCGGCATGGTGATCAGGTAGGGGCTCTGGGCGATGGCGCGCTGGAACAGGCCGCGGGCCGGGGGCGCTGCCAGCAGGTAGGCGACGCTGAGCGCGCCGGCGGACTGGCCGGCGATGGTGACGTTCGAAGGATCGCCCCCGAAGGCCGCGATGTTCCGCTGCACCCAGCGCAACGCCTCTATCTGGTCGAGCAGGCCATAGTTGCCGGAGGTGTTTTCGGACGACTCGGCGCTGAGCCCGGGATGCGCCAGCCAGCCCAGCGGACCCAGGCGGTAGTTGACCGAGACCACCAGCACGCCCTGCCGGGCGAATCGCGCGCCGTCGGCGACGGCCTCGCTGCCGGCGCCGCTGACCAGCGACCCGCCGTGGATCCAGACCAGCACGGGGGCGCGTTTCGCCTCGGCCGGCGCCCAGATGTTGAGGAACAGGCAGTCCTCGCTGACCGCCGGGTGGCTGTAGAAGGGTGACGGCGGCTGCATGCAGGCCGCGCCGAACCGCGTGGCGTCGCGCAGGCCGTCCCAACGCGACAGGGTCACCGGCGGGCGCCAGCGCAGTTCGCCGACAGGGGGCCGGGCATAGGGCACGCCGCGGAAAATCCGGATCTCGCCCGAAACTTCTCCGCGCAGCGCGCCGGCAGGGGTGTCGACGACCGGCCGTTCACGGGCCACGGCGGGCAATGCGAGCCAGAGGGCGAGAACGGCCGCTACAGCCCCTGCAAGTCGTTTCACGCCTGGCCTCCGGGAGGTCGACCGGCTCTCGCCGCGAGGTCAGCGATGATCCGGGCATGCCGCTTGCGGTTGAGGTGGTAGCCAAACAGGAAGAGCGGAGCGATCAGCGCAAAGGCCGCGGGCAATGGACCCGAGATGAGGGCGAGCCGGTCCAGAACCTCGCCGGAGACCGTAAAACCGGCGCCCCGCGCCGCGATGTCCATCGGGAAACGGATGGCGTCCAGCGCCAGTCCGGCGATCAGCCCGCCGAGGCCGGACGCCGCCTTGTAGGCCAGCGTCAGGCCCGAGAAGAACAGGCCCTCGCGTCGCACGCCGAACAGCCACTCGTGTTCGTCGGCGGTGTCGGCGAGCATCGACTGGAACCCGACCCCTCCGATCATGATGGCGGTGCCGACCAGCAGGCCGTTGACGAACAGGATCGCGGCGGCGGCCGTCCCGTCGAGAGGCGCCGGCCCGTAGATCTGCAAAAGCGGCGGCCAGCTGAGCAGAACGCCGATCGAGAGGAAGGCTGCGATCGACAGCGTCCGCTTCTCGATGTGGCGCAGGGCGAAGGCGCTGATCGGCGCGCCCAGCAGCGGCCCCAGCGTGGTGCTCAGCAGGATCAGCTGGATGGCGACCGAATCCAGCTTCCAGAAGTAGCGGCTGGCGTGCAGCGCCAGAGAGACATGGGCCGAGTAGGCGAGGAAGTAGGTGAGCACCGTCCCGAACAGGACCAGGAACGAGCGGTTGCGGGACAGCTCGACCATCTCGCGGACGAAGCCGGTCAGGAACGCGCCGCCGCCCGCTTCCGGTCCGTGCAACCGGGGCAGCGCCAGGCGCACCGCCCCGATCGCCATGAGCCCCGCGACCAGCATGACCACCGCGCAGGTCCAGGCGAAGGGCACGTAGTTCTCGCGCGTCAGGAGGCCGTTCGGGCCGGACATGAAGACGCCCAGGCCCAGGACCACGCCGCAGAGGACGCCGACGTTCTGGAACGACAGCCGGAAAGCCACGACGCTGGCGCGCTCACGATGATCGTCGGTGACCTCGGCGCCGACGGCGGTCAGCGGCAACACGAAGAAGGACAGCGACAGCCTCAGCACGATCAGGCAGGCGGTGGCGTAGATGAACAGCCCCGCGCCGCTCAGGCCCTCCGGAATGGAGAACAGCATGCCGAAGCCACAGGCGAAGGGGACCAGGCTCCAGACCAGGAACGGCAGCCGCCGCCCGTGACGGGAGCGCAGCCGGTCGCTGGCGAGACCGATGGCCGGATCGGCGACCGCGTCCACCAGCAGGGCGATCAACTTGGCCAGCCCCGCCTCCGTGCCGGACATACCGCAGACGGCGGTCAGGTAGAACAGCAGGAAGAAGCCCAGCCCCGCCGCCGCGACCCCGTCGGCCAGGGCGCCGACGCCGTACTGCGCCTTGAAACTCCGGGTCAGCGGCTTTGCGCGCAGCGCCTGTGGGTCGGCCGGGTCGGACGCCGCCGCGCTCATCCGGCGCGCTCGAGCCGGGACTGGTCGCCGAGCGCATCGTAGATTCCGCGCTGAAAGACCGGCAGGGCGCCGCGTCCGGCCGCGCCGCGCCCTGTGGCGATCGTCGATCCCGAGTTCGCCGAAACGGGCACCTGGTGCTGGATCAGGTAGAGCATCACCAGGTCGTTCACCGGGTCGGCCTGCCACCAGGTGCCGAAGATGCCGGGCCAGGTCATCGAGCCCACCGCGCCGACGGCGTAGGGATTGTCGGCCAGGTCTTCGGCCACCGACAGGCCCAGACCGAAGCCGGACTTGCGCCACAGCGGCATGCCCGCGAACGGCACCTCGCGCTGGGCGCCTGTGAGCCGGTTGGTGTGCATCAGCCTGACGGTCTCGGTCCGCAGCAGCCGCACGCCGTCCAGCGCGCCGCCGCCGAGGATCATGCGCGCGAAACGATGATAGTCGCCGGCCGAGGAGATCAGGCCGCCGCCGCCAGGCGTGTAGGCGGGCGGCGCCTCGTACATCTCCACCTGGACCTTCGCGAGACGCCCCCCGCCTTCGTCATAGCGGTACAGGCTAGCGAGGCGGCCGCGCTTGGCTTCGGGCAGCCAGAAATCCGTGTCCGGCATGCCGAGGGGGTCGAAGATCCGCTCGCGCAGCACTTCGCGAAACGGCCGGCCCTCGATTCGGCCGATCAGGAAGCCGAGGACATCGGTCGAATGGCCGTAGTGGAAGCGGTCGCCCGGCTGGAAGGCCAGAGGCAGCGTGCCAAGCGCCGCCAGCCATTGGTCGACGCTCAGCCGGTTCATGCCGGGGTCGCCCAGCGCCTGCTCGTAGGCCGCCTTCAGCGGCCCCTCCGAGAAGGGCGCATAGGCGATGCCCGAACGGTGGGTGAGCAGGTCCTCGACGGTGATCGCCCGTACTGCCGGCGTCGTGTCGTCCAGCGGCCCGGCCGGGTCCCGAAGCACGCGCAGATTCGCGAGTTCGGGAACCCAGCGCGTGATCGGATCGTCCAGCGCGATCCGACCTTCCTCCATCAGCATCAACGCGGCGACCGAGGTGATCGGCTTGGTCATGGAGGCGATGCGGAACAGGGTGTCCGCCCGCATCGGCGCCGCCGTTTCCAGATCGCTCATGCCGATCGCCTCGGACTGCACGATCTCGCCGCCGACGGAGGTCAGGGTAACGAGGCCCGCGAGCTCGCCACGATCAACAAAGGCCTGGAGGGATGGCCTGATCGCGGCGAGCTTCACGGGGTCGAGGCCGTGAGCGCGGCCACACACAGAGTTGGTCATTTACAGGACGCTTTCGTCGCCGAACGGCCGGCGGCTCAGAAGGACTTGCGCAGGCTGAGCGCCACCGAACGCCCGATCGGATTGTAGGCGCCGCCGATGCCGTCGGCGGCCGGGAAGAACGGCGGCGTCTCGTCGAACAGGTCGTTGATCTGCAGCGCCAGTACCGCGCCCTTCGTCCAGCTCTCGTTCGGCAAGGTCCACATGACGCGCAGGTCGACGGTCATGTAGCCGTCCGCCTCGTAGGCGGCGACGCCGGTCGGAGTGGTGTAGTTGTTGCGGATCCCGTCGCGGTAGTTGACGTAGGTGGCGAACGACAGCGCGCCGGCGTCGACGGCCAGCGTCCCCCGGGCGGTCCAACGCGGCACGCCGAGGTTCAGGCTGTTGGCGACCGGCGCCCCCGGCGAGAACCGGGTGTCGAAGTTCAGGATGTAGTTGCCGGCCAGGTCCGCGAACACGGAGCCGAAGCTGGTCGACCAGCGGTAGTTGACGTCGAAGTCGAGGCCGTCGGTCGTGCGGATGCCGAAGTTGTTCAGCCGCAGGTCCAGCACGTTGCCGATGACCGGCAGCGGGGCCGGCAGGTTCACCGGGGTGGCCAGCGCCAGCAGGTCGTTGAGCTGGGTCGTGGTCGGGTTGCGATAGACCAGCGAGGCGAAGGTCGGATCGGTGAAGACGTAGGGCACCGAGGGCGTGCCGATCACGCCGGTGTACTCGATGTTGTAGTAGGTCAGGCTGGCGCGCAGGTCCGGCAGGAATGTCGGATTCAGGTCGACGCCGAACGAGTAGGTGGTGGCTTCCTCGGGCTGCAGATCCTTGTTGCCGCCCAGCAGGTAGACGGTGTTGACCTGCGCCCCGCCGCGGGTCGGGTCGTTGGCGTAGGTCGTCGCCTGGGCGGCGCTCAGGTAGTAGGAGCCCACCGTGGCGCCGACCTGTCGCAGGCCCGGCGCCCGGAACGAAGTGCCGTACGACGCCCGCAGGCTGACGCCCTCCACCGGCGCCCACGTGACCCCGACCTTCGGATTGGTCGTCGAGCCGAAGTCGCTGTAGTCGTCATACCGGCCCGACACCGAAAGCGAGAGTGTATCCAGCACCGGCACGAACAGTTCGCCGTAGACCGACGTGATGTCCCGCTCGAGGTTCTCGGGCACCGCGGCGGCGCCTACGAAGCCGCGCTGCTCGAAGGTCTCGCGGCGGAACTCGCCGCCGACCGCGAAGCGCAGGGCGCCGGCCGGCAGGCCCATGAG
>ERZ761607.1478-NODE-1478-length-29180-cov-8.692738_pt1 | contig 29180 bp, 23 predicted proteins | sample MGYA00511164_ERZ761607 | MGnify/ENA primary metagenome ERZ761607 (study PRJEB28899, sample SAMN02445080) | bioreactor sludge metagenome | biome: EBPR sludge | place: Australia: Brisbane, Thorneside Wastewater Treatment Plant | collected 2011-06-22 ... | reverse complement strand
TCCCAGTTCTGGCAGAACTTGCAGGCCAGATTGCAGCCGGCGGTGCCGAACGACAGCACCGAGGTGCCGGGCAGGAAATGGTTGAGCGGCTTTTTTTCGATCGGATCGATGCAAAAACCGCTGGAGCGGCCGTAGCTGGTCAGCTTGATCGCGCCGTCGTGGCAGCCGCGCACGAAACATAAACCTTGCTGCCCTTCGTGCAGCTTGCAGTAGCGCGGGCAAACATCGCACTGGATCCGGCCGTCGTCGAGGACATGCCAGTAGCGGGTCGGGAAAAACTCGGTGGTCAACGGACTCATCACGGCCTCCTTCGCAAAGGCTCTCATCGTTAGCCGGCCGGCGTCGCCGCCGGCCGCCTAAAGTTTTATACTACTATTTTCCCTATCATCGGATGAAGTTTGCGCCCTATACTCTAATTAAGCAGTATTCGCAAACTCTCGGGAGGGCGTCATGCACACCGTACGCACACCTGCCGTCGCCGGCTTGTTCTATCCGGCCGATACCGCTGAACTGCACGCGCAAGTGCGGCATTTTCTGACCGAGGTCGAAGCGCCGGCCGGTTCGCCGCCCAAGGCCATCATCGCCCCGCACGCCGGCTATATCTATTCCGGACCCGTCGCCGCCTCGGCCTACGCGCGGCTGCAAGCGGCCCGAGGCTTGATCGCCCGCGTCCTATTGCTTGGACCCAGCCATCGCGTGGGGTTCCGAGGCATCGCCGCCAGCGCGATGACGGCGTTCGAAACCCCGCTCGGTTCGATCCCCGTGGACCAAGAGGCAGTGACGGCCGCCCGACAATTGCCGGATGTCGGCGTTCTGGAACAGGCCCACGCCCGCGAACATAGTTTAGAGGTGCATCTACCGTTCTTGCAGGAGGTGCTCGGAAGCTTTTCGCTGGTGCCGCTGGTGGTCGGCGAAGCCCGGCCCTCGCAAGTCGGCCAAGTCTTGGAAACGCTGTGGGGCGGACCAGAAACCCTGATCGTGATCAGTTCCGACCTCAGTCACTACCTGGACTATCAGAACGCGCGCCAACTGGATCAGGCCACGTCAAAAGCCATCGAAGCCCTGCGCTTCGAGGACATCAGTTACGAACAAGCCTGCGGGCGCAATCCGGTCAACGGCTTGTTATGGGTGGCGCGACGCAAGAACTTGCAGGTGGAAACCCTCGATTTGCGCAACTCCGGCGACACCGCCGGCTCGCGCGATCAGGTGGTGGGCTACGGCGCTTATGCCTTCCACTGAAACACTGTCGCGCCAAGACCGCGCCAGCTTGCTTGAGGTCGCCCGGCGGTCGATCCGGCACGGCCTGGAACAGGGCGAGGCGCTGGCCGTCGATCCGGAGCTCTACCCCGAAACCTTGCGGCCGACGCGGGCGACTTTTGTGACCCTGGAACTCGACGGCCAACTGCGCGGCTGCATCGGTACGCTGGCGGCCCATCAGCCGCTGGTGCAAGACGTGGCGGAACACGCCCATGCCGCCGCTTTCGACGATCCCCGCTTCCCGGCGGTGAGCGCAAGAGAATTTCCGCTTCTCGAAGTTTACGTTTCGGTGTTGTCGCCTCTAGAACCGTTACCGTTCGATTCCGAGGAACGCTTGCTGGCGCAATTACGGCCAGGCGTGGATGGACTGATCTTGCACTTCCGCGACCATCGCGCCACGTTTTTACCGGCGGTGTGGGAAACTTTATCCGAGCCTTACCTGTTTCTGGCCCAACTCAAGCACAAGGCCGGATTGCCGCTGAATTTCTGGTCGCCGGAGCTGCGGGCGGAGCGCTACACCACCGAGTATTTCGGCGACGCCGATGTCGCCGGCGCTCGCTGATACCGCGCGCCTCTCAGGCGGACGGAGCGAGCGCGGAAGGCGAAAGCACGGCGGAGCGCCGCAACCGCTTGAGATCGGCGGGCGTATCCACATCCCAACCGACCGGCAATTCAAACCACGCTATCCCGGCTTGTCGCAACCGGCGGCGGGTCGTCGCCATCACCGTCGGCGCGCTCCAGGGAATCGCTCGAAACATCGGCGGACAGGGGCGACTCAACCCGACCAACACATAACCGCCATCCCGCGCCGGCCCCAGCACCGCATCGTAACCAGAGGCGAGTCGCTCGAACGCGGCGCGCAGTTCCGCCGCGCCCACCGACGCGCAATCGCCGCCGATCAACACCGCTTGACGGCCTTCCCGCAACGCTTGATCGAGCGCGTGCTTCATCCGCCGCCCGAGATCGCCCGCGCCTTGCCGGCGCAGCCGAACGCCGTACGCGCGCCGGCAATGGCTGAAAAAACCGTGCCTTGCATCCGGCGCGCACCACAGCTCGACAGGACATAGCCGGGCTGCTTGCGCCGTCTTCAACGTCCGAGCCAACAACTGCTGGTACACCCGCGCCGCGCCGCGCGTTCCCAACCGTCCGGCCAAGCGAGTTTTGACCTGGCCGGGAACCGGAGCCTTGGCGAAGATCAGCAGGCGCGCGTCGGGGAACTCAAAAAAATCGTTCACGAACGGTAGTACCTCCGAGCCAGCCGAGCGGGATCGGCGCCGAAAAAATACGCCAGCCGCAACCGCCACATCAGCAGGATCGTCCGCCAAACGCCGTCGCGCTCCCAACGCCGGCTGGAGGTTTGCAGGCGCTGGCGCAAGCAGACCGGCCGGCCGTGCCGCTTCAACAACCGGCTGAGCGCGATGTCTTCCATCAGGGCGATGGACGGATAACCGCCGATGCGCTCGAACAGCGCCCGACGCACGAAAATCCCCTGATCGCCGGTCGCGATGCCGCTCAGCCGGGAACGCAAATTCATCATGGTTTCGACGATTCGTAACGACGGCCGCCGACCGGAGAGACCCACATCGAACCGACCCCAGCCGGCTCCTGAAACCGCCATCGCCTCTCGAATCAAACGGGCGGCGTCCGGCGGCGGACGGCTATCGGCATGCAAGAACCAAAGAATAGAACCACCGGCCTGCTCCGCGCCCGCGTTCATTTGCAGCGCTCGGCCCTTGGGCGCGAGGACGACCCGATCCGCCAGCGGCGCGGCCAGAACCGCGCTTCGGTCTCGACTGCCACCGTCCGCGACGATCAATTCGCAGCGCTGCGCGCGCAATGCCTGCAAATCACGCAGACACTCGCCAAGCGTTTCAGCTTCGTTCAGCACCGGCATGATGATCGAAATGCGAGCCATGATTTTCGAGCGCGAGGTCTAGCTTACAGGACTCGAAGATTGTATAGTGTCGGCCCTTCTTTAGTTTCATCATTTCGGGGCGGTAGCTCAGCTGGGAGAGCGTCGCGTTCGCAATGCGAAGGTCGAGGGTTCGATCCCCTTCCGCTCCACCAATATTCAAGCCAGGCCGCTCGCCTGGCTTTTTTATTGTCCGCATGCCAATGCTGGCGCACAGGCACTCATGGTGCAATAACCAGGGCGTCTTACTGCAAAAACTCACTCGGCATGAAGCGCAACCGCATCTAGAAATACACCGCCTATCTTGAATTGCTGAGCCGGGAGGGCGAGTCATGACGAATCGGGAACCTCACCTATGCCCCTGACCCTGCCCCAACTCGAACGCCACCTGTTCAAAGCCGCCGATATCCTGCGCGGCAAGATGGACGCCTCCGAGTTCAAGGAATACATCTTCGGGATGCTGTTCCTCAAACGCTGCTCCGACGTGTTCGACCAGCGCCGTGAAGAGGTAATCCATTTCGAAATGGATGGCGGCAAGAGCGAGGCCGAGGCGCGGTCATCCGCCGATTACCCGCGCTGGTATAAGAAAGAGGGCTCGTTCTGGGTGCCGCCCGCGTCGCGTTATGCGTCCCTGCTCAACGACGCGCACCACAATGTCGGCGACTACCTAAACAAAGCGCTCACGGGCATTGAGACGGCCAACGCCAGCCTGTATGACGTGCTCCAGCACATCGACTTCACCCGCAAGGTCGGCCAGAGCAAGATTCCCGACATCAAGCTGCGCCAGCTCATCACCCACTTCGGCGCCTATCGGCTGCGCAACGAGGATTTCGAGTTCCCTGACCTGCTGGGCGCGGCCTATGAATACCTGATCGGCGAATTCGCCGATTCGGCGGGCAAGAAAGGCGGCGAATTCTACACGCCCCGCTCGGTGGTGCGGATGATGGTGCGGCTGATCAAGCCCGAGCCCAAGCTCGACATTTATGACCCCTGTTGCGGCTCCGGCGGCATGCTGATCGCCGCCAAGGAATATATCGACGAGCACGGCGAAGACGGCCGCAAGGCCAATCTGTTCGGCCAGGAGTTCAACGGCACGGTGTGGTCCATCGCCAAGATGAACATGCTGCTGCACGGCATCAGCACCGCCAACCTGCAGAACGATGACACCCTGGCCGAGCCTCAGCACATCGAAGGTGGCGAGCTGATGCGCTTCGACCGCGTGCTGACCAATCCGCCGTTCTCGATCAACTGGGGCAACACCGAGAAGAACGCCGACGGCACGTCCGCCTGGGCGCCGAAATTCCCGGAGCGCTTCCGCTACGGCCAGGTGCCGCTGGGCGCTAAGAAGGCCGACCTGATGTTCGTGCAGCACATGCTGGCCGTCACCCGCGACGGCGGCAGGGTGGCCACCATTATGCCCCACGGCGTGCTGTTTCGAGGCGGGGAGGAAAAGACCATTCGCGCCGGCATCATCAAGGACGACCTGCTCGAAGCCGTGATCGGCGTCGCGCCCAACCTGTTCTACGGCACCGGTATCCCCGCCTGCATTCTGGTGCTGCGCCAGCAGGTGCAGAACGGCGCCCACCGCGTCAGCGGCAAACCCGCCGAACGCCGGGGCAAGGTATTGTTCATCAACGCCGACCGGGAATTCTTCGAAGGCCGAGCGCAGAACTACCTGCTGCCCGAGCACATCGAGAAGATCGTCAGCACCTTCGACGCATTTCGCGCCATCGCCGGCTTCTCTGTGATCGTGGACAACGCCACGCTCAAGGCCAAGGCCAACGACTACAACCTCAACATCCGCCGCTACGCCGACAACGCCCCGCCGCCCGAGCCGCATGACGTGCGCGCGCACTTGGTGGGCGGCGTGCCTAAGGCCGAGGTGGAAGCCAAGGCGGCGCTGTTTGCCGCGCACGGTCTCAACCCGCTGGACCTGCTCGTCGAGCGTGACGCCAAATACTTGGACTTTCGGCCCGAACTGACCAAGCGCCAGAACCTCAAACCCGCCATCATTGAGCACAACGCCGGCCTCACCGCCAAGGAGGCCGCCATCCGCGATGCCTTCGATCAGTGGTGGCAGGCGCACAGCGCCCGCATCACTCAGCTTTCCGGACAGATGAACAACTCCGCCAGCCTCGTCGCTCTGCGCAGCGACCTGCTGGCCAGCTTCAGCGCATCCCTGGATGCCATCGGCCTGCTTGACCCTTTCCAGGTGCGCGGTATCGTCGCCGGCTTCTGGTACCAGACCAAATACGACTTCCTCACCCTGATGGCGCGCGGCGCCAGGGGCGTGGTCGACGCCTGGCGCACCAGCATCATCACCGCGCTGGAAGACAAAGCCAGCAAGGAAAGCCCGCTGGAGCACGAGCTGGTCAAGTTCCTGATGAGCGATTTCGTCGAGACTATCAACGACCTGGAGGCGAAAAAGGCCGATCTGGATAGCCAAATCAAGGCGGCAAGCCCCAAGGATGCCGAGGGCGAAGACGGCGAAACCGACGAGGCTGCGGAGGACGATGCCGACGAGGAGAACACGGTGAGCGAAGAACAGGTTAAGGCGTGGAAAAAGGAACTCGCCGCCGTCAAGAAGCAGCTCAAGGCGAAAAAGGACACTTTCACCGCTCACCTCAACCGCGAAGTCGATGGCCTGAGTCCCGAACAGGCCGCCGACTTGTTGCTGACCATCCTGCACAACGACATGCGCGCCATCGTCGAGCGCTACATCGCCGCCCAACGCAAGGCCATCGTCGCGGCTTTCGAGAACTGGTGGGACAAGTACCGCGTGACACTGACCGAGATCGAGGGCGAGCGCGATGCGGCGGCCAAGGCATTGCAAGGGTTTTTGAAAGGGCTGGGGTATGTCTGAGTTCGTGACCCTCGGTGATCACATCTCTGTGCAGAAAGGCAAGGCGCCTCTCGCCAATGGTTACGCTGGAAAGGGAGCAGAACCTTATCTGAACCCCGAATACCTGCGCGGGCGAGCGCATGCCGAGCTCGTCAAAGCGGGACCGGATGCGGTGCGTGCCGTCGATGGCGACACGATTCTGCTATGGGACGGATCAAACGCAGGAGAGTTCTTCAGAGCAAAGGCCGGCCTGGTTGCATCGACGATGGCGAAGATTTCACCGAGCAAGGTGTTTTGCGCAGCGTATTTCCTTCATGTCGCCAAGTACATAGAGAGCTACCTAAAGAGCCAGACAAATGGCACTGGCATTCCGCACGTGGACCGGGATCTGCTCGAAGCGATACGGACCTTTTGTCCGAACTCCACAGAGCAGCGGGTAATTGCTGCAATCCTCGATACCCTCGACACCGCCATCCACAAAACCGAGGCGATCATCGCCAAGCTCAAGGCCGTCAAGCAGGGCCTGCTGCACGACCTGCTGACGCGCGGCATCGACGCCAACGGCGAACTGCGCCCGCCGCAAGCCGAGGCGCCGCATCTCTACAAGGAGTCGCCGCTGGGGTGGATTCCGAAGGAGTGGGACAGCAAGCAGCTTGCAGAGTTGCTAGGCGACATTGATCCGGCCATGCGCTCGGGCCCATTCGGCAGTGCGCTACTGAAGCAGGAATTGGTTGAAGCTGGACTCCCACTTCTCGGAATCGATAACGTCCACACTGAACGGTTCGTCGCCGACTACACGCGCTTCGTGACGCCGAAGAAGTTCGCACAACTGGTGCGCTATGCAGTTCGCCCCGACGACTTGATGATCACGATCATGGGCACTGTCGGGAGATGCTGCCTCGTACCGGAAGACATCGGCCAGGCTCTGTCCTCGAAGCATACTTGGACGATCTCCCTAAACCAAAACACATACTCACCGTATTTAGCGATGCTGCAGGTCAATTACTCTCCTTGGGTGCTGAGGCGTTTCGCCTGCGATCAGCAAGGCGGTACGATGGCTGCGATCCGGTCGGAAACGCTGCGATCCATGCGGCTTCCAGCGCCTCCGCGTGAGGAGCAGCGCCTTATGGAAGAGCGACTTCATGAAGTCAGTAAGAGAATCGATCTGGAAGTTGATTCACTTGCGAAGCACCATGCGGAGAAATCCGGCCTTATGGACGACCTCCTCACCGGCCGCGTCCGCGTCACGCCGCTGCTGGAGGCCACCGCGCCATGACTGACCGCCCCACTTCGCTGACCCCGCCGACCGCCGGCTATGCCGACTGGCTGGCCGAGCTGAAAACCCGCATCCACACCGCCCAGCAGCGCGCCGCGCTGGCGGTCAACCGCGAATTGGTGCTGCTATACTGGCAGATCGGCCGCGACATTCTGGAACGCCAAGCGCGCGAAGGTTGGGGCGCGAAGGTCATCGACCGGTTATCTCGTGACCTGCGCGAGGCTTTCCCAGAGATAAAGGGCTTTTCATCGCGCAACCTCAAGTACATGCGCCACTTCGCCGAGCACTGCCCCGATCAGCAATTTGGGCAGCAGGCTGCTGCCCAATTGCCCTGGTTCCACATCGTCACACTACTGACGCAGCTATCCATACCACAAGAGCGCGAGTGGTACGCCGCCCAGACGGTGCAACAGGGATGGTCGCGCACCTCGCTGGAAATCCACATCAAGAATCGCCTGTTTTCTCGGCAAGGCCACGCGGTGACCAACTTCAGCGCCCGGCTCCCATCGCCGCATTCGGGCCTGGCGCACGACACCCTGAAAGACCCCTACCTGTTCGACTTCCTGGGGTTGGGCGACGAGGCCCATGAACGCGAAATCGAGAACGGCCTAGTGCGCCACATCACCCGCTTCCTGCTGGAACTGGGCACCGGCTTTGCTTTTGTGGGGCGACAGCATCGGCTGGAGGTGGCGGGTGATGAATTCTTCATCGACCTGCTTTTCTATCACACCCGTTTGAAATGCTATGTGGTGGTGGAACTGAAGGCCGTAGCCTTCAAGCCGGAACACGCGGGGCAGTTGAATTTTTACCTGTCGGCAGTGGATGCGCAGATCAAGGCCCCCGACGACAACCCCACCATCGGCCTGTTGTTGTGCAAGACCCAGAATCGGATGGTGGCGGAATACGCACTTTCAGGCATCGACAAGCCGATTGGCGTGGCGGAGTACGAGCTGATGCGCAATCTGCCAGAGCGGCTTACAAGCACTCTGCCTAGCATCGAAGAAATCGAGCAGGAATTGGCGGATCTGCCGGATGAACAGGCTGGCGAGCGAGGGAGTCACTGATGGGCTGGGAACTCGAAGATGTCGAAAAACCCTTCGTCGCCCAGTTGCAGGCATTGGGCTGGGCGCACGTCGAGGGCAGCCTGGACGACCCGGCCGTCACCGGCCGCGCGAACTTCGCCGAGGTCATCCAGGACAGTGTGTTGCGCTCGCAACTGTGCGCCCTGAACGCTGGCCCCGACGGTCAGCCGTGGCTGGACGACCCGCGCCTATCCGAAGCGGTGGCGGCCATCACTCGCCTGGGCACCCACAAGCTGATGGAGGCCAACCAGAAGGCCACCAAGCTGCTGATCAAGGGTCTGACGGTCGAGGGCTTGCCCGGCTGGGACGGCGGGCGTGGCCAGACCCTCCGTTACATCGACTGGGAAACGCCGGCCAACAACCGCTTCACGGCGATCAACCAGTACCGCGTCGATTGCCCGCCCGGCTTCAACAGCGGCAAAACCTTCATCGTGCCCGACCTGGTGCTGCTGGTGAACGGCATCCCGCTGGTGGTGGTCGAGTGCAAAAGCCCGTCCATCCCCGAACCGCTGGCCGAGGCCGTAGACCAATTGCGCCGCTACAGCAACCAGCGCAAAGCGGCCTTCGAGGTGGATGAAAACGAAGGCAGCGAAGCTCTGTTCGCCACCAATCAATTGCTCATCGCCACAAGCTGCGACGAGGCCCGCGTGGGCTGCGTCGGCGCGGCCTTCGAGCATTTCGCGCGGTGGAAAACAGTGGTGGGGCCGGATGGCGCCGACGCCGCGGCCGAAGTGTCCCAACTGCTGGGCAAGAACGACCAGGAGCGGCTGATTGCCGGCCTGCTCGCACCCGCGCACCTGCTGGACGTGGTCAAAAACTTCCTGCTGTTCGTGCAGGTGGGCGGCCAGACCATCAAGTCCGTCTGTCGCTATCAACAGTACCGGGCAGTGAACCGCGCCATTGCCCGGCTCAAGACCGGCCAGACCCGGCTGACGCACGGCGAGCACGACCAGCGCGGCGGCATCATCTGGCACACCCAAGGCTCGGGCAAGAGCCTGACCATGGTGTTCCTGGTGCGCAAGATGCGCGCGGAAGCCGCGTTGCGGCGCTTCAAGATCATCGTCGTCACCGACCGCAAGGACCTCCAGAGCCAACTCTCCGTCACCGCCACGCTCACCGGCGAGGTGGTCGAGGTCGCGGACAGCACGGCGGGTGTAAAGGCCCTGGCCCGGCGCAAGGGACCGGGGCTGATCTTCGCCACCATCCAGAAGTACCGGGACGCGGACACGGCGGGCGACGCGCCGCTGACGGCGGACGCACTGCCCAAGGTGGAACAGCCAAGGGCCAATTACACAGCCGGCGACACGTTCGAGGTGCTAAACGAGGATGACAGCATCCTGGTGCTGGTGGACGAAGCCCATCGCACTCAGGCCGGCGACTTGCATGCCAACCTGCTGGCGGGGCTGCCCAACTGCGCGCGCATCGGCTTCACCGGCACGCCGATCATCATGGGCGAGAAGAAGCGCACCCATGAGATTTTTGGCGCGTTCATCGACCGCTATACGATCCGTCAATCCGAAGAGGACGGGTCTACCGTTCCGGTACTGTACGAAGGACGAACCGCAAAGGGCGCGATCAAGGACGGCGCAACGCTGGATGAGCTATTCGAGGACCTGTTCCGCCAGCGCACCCCCGAGGAACTGGAGGCGATCAAAAAGAAGTACGCCACCAAGGGCCACATTTTCGACGCGCCCGCGCTGATCGCCGATAAAGCGCGCGACATCCTGCGCCATTACGTCACTCACATCCTGCCCAACGGCTACAAAGCACAGGTGGTGGCCTACAGCCGGCTGGCGGCAATCCGCTACTTCGAAGCCTTGAAGCTGGCCCGCAACGAGTTGCTGGCAAAAGCCGAAGCGCTCTCTCCACGAGACAAGGGGCTGGACGACGAAGCCCTGTGCCAGCGGCCACCCAAGATACAGGCGGCGGTGCAAGCCTGGCGCTACCGCGACACGCTGGCCCGTATCGAGTTCGCGCCCGTTATTTCGGGCAGCAACAACGACGATCCGGCCTGGAAGCCCTGGACTGACGGCGCGGCGCACGAACAACTGATCCAGCGCTTCAAGAAACCCCTGTTCCACGCCCAGCCGGAGAAGACCGACCCGCTAGCCTTTCTGGTGGTGAAGTCGATGCTGCTGATCGGGTTCAACGCGCCTATTGAGGGCGTGATGTACTTGGACCGACCGATCCGCGAGGCGGAACTGCTGCAGGCCATCGCCCGCGTCAACCGCACCGGCTTCGGCAAGCGTTGCGGCATCGTGGTGGACTACTACGGTGTGGCGCAGCACCTGAAGGAAGCGCTGGCCGCCTATGCCGACGAGGACGTGCAAGGCGCGCTGGCCAGCCTGAAGGACGAGGCGCCGGTGCTGCGCGACCGACACCTGCGGGTGGTGGACCTGTTCCGCCAGCGGGGCATCGAGTCGCTTCAAGACACCGAGGCGTGCGTCGAGATGCTGGCCAGCGAGAAACTGCGCGCCGAGTTCGCCGTCAAGCTCAAGGCCTTCCTGGCGTCGCTCGACACCGTACTGCCGCGCCCCGAGGGGCTGCCGTACTCCGGCGACGCGAAGCAGCTGGCCTACATCTACGCCCGGGCGCGCAACCGCTACAAGGACACGCCGGTCCTCGGTAAGGATGTCGGCGCCAAAGTGCGCAAGCTGATCGACGATCACGTGATCTCGCTGGGCATCAACCCGAAGATCCCGCCGATCCAGCTCACCGACGCGCATTTCATCCAGCACCTCGAACACCTCGAAAGCGCCGACGCCGTCGAGTCCCGGAGGGCGATCGCATCCGAGATGGAGCATGCGCTCCGCTCGCACATCCGGCGACACCTGGACGAGGATCCGGTGCTGTATCGCAAGCTTTCCGAACGCCTTAACGAGATCCTGCGGACCCTCGGGGATCGGTGGGACGAGATCATTGCCCGCCTGAGGGAAATCATCGACCAGCTTCGCGAGGGCGCGGCTGGCGCGGAAGACACTCCCGACGATCTTCCCGAGCACTGCGCGCCCTTCCTTCGCACCGTGCTGGACGTGGTGTGCGCCGGACAAACGCCGACGCCGGCCGAGCTGCTGCGCCTGAAGGATGTGACGGTCGAACTGGTCGATCTGCTGGCTGAGGAACTGAAGGCCAACCCTCGAATCTGGAGTCCCAACAAGATGCCAGACCAGGAAAACCTGCGTGATGGCGTGCTGTTTGAGCGCCTGATGCGCCTGCGCCCACCGTTGGTGGATACCGATAAAGCAGGCTTGCTGGCCGACAAGCTGATGGAGCAGGCCCGCGCCAACCACGACAAGCTGGTGCAGGTGTGATGCAATTAAAATCGCCCGGCCTCCAGGTGGGCGATCTGCGGTTCAGCGTGCAGCGCAGCGCGCGCCGCCGAACGATGCAGATCACGGTGGAGCGCGGTGGCGACCTGGTGCTGAGTGCCCCGCCGCGGGTGGACGAGGCCACATTGCGGGCCTTCGTGTTGGAAAAGCGCTTCTGGATCTACACTAAGCTGGCCGAGAAGGACCGCATGCAGCGCCAGGCGCCGCGCAAGGAATTCGTCGGCGGCGAAGGCTTTCTGTACCTGGGGCGCAGCCACCGGCTGAAGCTGGTCGACGAGCAGGACGTGCCGCTGAAGTTGGCCGGCGGCCGATTTTGTCTGCGCCACGACGCCTTGCCCGCCGCGCGCGAGCACTTCATCCGCTGGTACAGCGAGCGCGCCAAGGCTTGGCTGTCGAACCGTGTGGCCGACTACCAGTCCCGCATGGCGGTGACGCCGGCGGGCGTCAAGGTGCGGGACCTGGGCTACCGCTGGGGTTCGTGCGGCAAGGGCGACTGGCTGTACTTTCATTGGAAGGCGATCCTGCTGCCGGCGCGCATCGCGGAATACGTAGTGGTGCACGAGATCGTCCATTTGCGCGAGCCTCACCACACCCCCGCGTTCTGGCTGCGCGTGGAGCGCGCCATGTCCGACTACGCGCAGCGCAAAGCCTGGCTGGCCGAGCACGGAATCGATGTCGAAGGAATCTGAGAACGATGGCGGACTACTTCACCAGTGACCACTTCAAACTGCTGAACAAGTGGAAGGGGCAGAAGCGCGACGACACAAACCCCGAGCAGAACCGCGCCTACGAAGACCTGCGGAAGGCTTACGAGGTGACCGAGGCGTGGGCGGACCAGCTCAAGGCCAAGCTGTTCCCTGTCGGGCGCGTCGAGATCCGCAAGCGCCCGACCAACCAAGGAAACAACTTTTCCAGCTACAACTGGGCCAAGATCTATCCCTCCAACGAGGCCCCGAAGGAATTGGCCTATACAGTCGGCATCGACGCCGAGGGCGGCTTCGTGGTCAAGATCGATACAGTCGGGCTGGACGACTTGGACGCGACACGGAGGGCCTATCTGGCGCTGCGCGGCGCCTACGATCCCACCGCGCCCTTCGTCGCCGAGCTGCCGGCGGTGGACGGTTTAGGGAAATCGCTGGACCAACTGGTGGCGTGGAGCGTCGAGGCCATCCGCGCCTTCAAACTGCGCTACGACGAGGTCGTCGCCAAGTTGAACTTGGGCCAGACGCCCAGCGACGAAGACCTGCTCAAGCACTTCGATGGCAAACCGGCGTTCCAGATCTTCCGCGCTTCATGGTCGCCCCAAGACAAAGCGCTGTTCTGTCGGCTGACGCGGGCCGTTCACGCCGCCGGCCTGGACTGGTGGCACATAGGCGAAGGCGTCCAGGTGCGCTTCGGCCGCAAAAACCCCGGCAGCGAGCGAGCGGTCGGTGTTCTCGGCGTGATTCGGGGTGCCCGGACCCGAAGGATTTCGTTAACGCGGAACCTGGGCGAACTTACCAAGCTTAACCGCGCGCCGTTGACGGAGGGCTTGGTCGAAAAGATCGAAGCGAGCCTGTCGGCCGAGCGTGACGCACTCGACGGCTGGCTGGCGCTCGAAACAGAGCGGCCTGGCCTGTGGCCCGATCAGCTGCGTGACGACTCGGTTGATCCTGACGATGACGCGGACGATGAGGACGCAAGCGATGCCGGGGTCGTGAGGCAGCCGGTCAACCGCATCTACTATGGGCCACCCGGCACGGGGAAGACCTACGAACTAGCCAAGCTGCTCAAGCGCGAGTACGAGCAGGCCATGATCTCGGTGTCCAACGAGGAGTGGCGCGAGCAACTGATTGCGAACCGTATCGCCAACCTCACGTGGTGGGAGGGCGTGGCCGCCGCGCTGCATGATCTGGGCGGGAAGGCCAGGGTCGTACAACTCTTCGAGCATCCGTTCATCCAGGCGATTGCCGCGACTAAGGCGCGCAACCAGAATGTCAGGCAAACGCTGTGGGGCACGTTGCAGCACCACACAATCGAGGAGTCCAAAACCGTCAATATCAAGCTCCGTCTCGCCCCGGCGGTTTTTGACAAGACCGCCGGCTCGGTTTGGCAGTTTGCGGGCGATTGGAAAGAGGCTTGTGCCGATTTGATCGAGACGGTCAAGACCTATCAGGCTGGTGCGCCATCCTCTGGCACCGTTCAGCGCCACAGCTTCGTCACCTTCCACCCATCCTACGGTTATGAGGAATTCGTGGAGGGACTTCGACCGGTGCTTGGTAACGACACGGAGGCCGGCGAAATGCAATACGAGATCCGGTCGGGGGCCTTCAAGGACCTGTGCCGTCGGGCATGCTCGGCGCCGGATCAGCGGTTCGCGATGGTGATCGACGAGATCAACCGGGGCAACATCAGCAAGATCTTCGGCGAGCTGATCACCTTGATCGAACCCGACAAGCGGGATGGCGCCGAGAACGCCGTTTCAGTGACCTTGCCGTATTCCGGCGAGCGCTTTTCAGTTCCGGCCAACGTCGACATCATCGGCACAATGAACACCGCGGACCGCTCGCTGGCGCTGCTGGATACCGCACTGCGCCGCCGGTTCGAGTTCGTGCCGGTGATGCCGGATGTTCGCGATGAACCGGGCGCGCCTCTTGCGGGCTTGCGAGTGAGTTTGGGCGAGCAGGTAATCAACGTTCCCCGTATGCTCGACGCGATCAACCAGCGTGTCGAGACGCTTTACGACCGGGATCATTGCATCGGCCACGCCTACTTCACGCCGCTGGCCAAAGTGCCTGATGGGGACGAACGGCTGGTCGCATTGCAGCAGGTATTCAGCACCCGCATCCTGCCCCTGCTGGAAGAGTATTTCTTCGAGGACTGGCGGAAGATTCGTCTCGTCCTGGCAGACAACCAGAAGCTACCCGCCGCGCAGTTTGTCCGCGAGAGCCCCGATCGCGAGGATGACCTAGCTCGTCTCTTCGGCAACGACCATGGTCTTGACAGCTACGCCACCAAGCGCCGTTACATGGTGCAGGAGGCCGCTTTCTCGAACCCGGATGCCTACATCGGCATCTATCAAACCTTGCCGACCTGAACGCCGGGACAAGGGTGAGCGGCATCACGATCTACGAGTACGACGCCCTGATCGCGACGACGCGGACCGTGGCGGACGTCGAGGGTTTGCACCCAGTTCCGGAGAAGGTCTACGGATGGCTTGAGGAGCAGTGCCTGCGGGCCTCAGAGGACGGCGAGGCGGCGTGGCTGCGCCTGGCCCAGCGCCGGGGACGCCGCGTCGCGCAGGTCACGAGCTTCGTTGGCGTGCTCCGCGCACCGGACGGCTTCCAGATCGAGGTGCTGCCGAAAGTCGGCAAGAAGATGATCGGCGGCGGCGCGGCCGAGGCTCGTCAACTTCTGATCGAGATGCTCCGCTGCTTGCCAGGCTTTCGCCACATTCAGACCGACAGCGCCAAGATATCCGCGGCGGGGATGCCTCTGCTGGAAGTATTCATCGCGGAATTCCTACGCGCGGTGGAACGAGTCGTCAAGCGTGGGCTGCGCAGCGACTATGCAACCCGGCAAGACAACTTCTTTACGCTGCGGGGCAAGTTGCTGATGGGGCCACATCTGCGACAGAATCGCTATCGGGCTGATCGCTTTTTCACCGAACACGACGAATTTGAGGCAGACCGGCCGGAGAACCGCCTGCTGCATTCGGCCTTGCGGCGCGTGTTGCTGCTGACGGCTTCGCAGGCTAATCAGCAATTGGCCCGCGAGCTCCAGTTCGTGTTTGCGGATATTCCAGCGTCGCCGCATCCCAAGATCGACTTCCAGCGGGTGCGTCTGGACCGTGGCATGGAATCCTACGCCGAGGCGTTGGCCTGGGCCCGTCTTATCCTTGACCAAGAGTCACCCTTGACAGGGGCCGGCGAACACCATGCACCGTCGCTGCTATTCCCGATGGAGGCAGTGTTCGAGGCGTTCGTCGCCCAACATCTAGCGAAGCAACTCGCGCGGCCGCTGATCCTGAAGACGCAGGCCCGTAGTCACCACCTCGTTCGCCATCTGGCGCAGAGCTGGTTTCGGTTGAAGCCGGACCTGCTGATTCGGGACGCCGACCGCGATGTGTTGGTGCTAGACACCAAATGGAAGCTGCTGGATGGCCTTAAGGGGAATGGCACGGACAAGTACGGCCTGTCCCAGAGCGACTTCCACCAGCTCCAAGCCTACGGCCAGAGCTATCTGGGCGGCCAGGGGGACGTCGTCTTGATCTATCCAAGAACCGCCGCGTTCAACAAGCCACTGCCGGTGTTCGAGTTCCCGAAAGTCGAGGGCCTGCGGCTGTGGGTGTTGCCGTTCTGCCTGAAGTCGCGTCGGCTTTGCCTCTCACACGACGCTCCTTTTGCCGATGCATTCCGTGGCACAAACCCGCTGGAAGCCGCCGGCTCGGAGTTGTCAGCCGTTGGTTGACGACTGCCAGCCTGCAACAGCCCGCGCCGATGCGATTAAGTTCGGTGAGCCCATTTTGCAGCAGACAACCACCCGCCACCCTCACTCAAGGCCGGGCACGAATCCGGCTTTTTTCTTTGACCTTCAAGCTCGCACGTCTTGATCGGTGGCGTCTTCGCTATCTTCTTGCGGGCCGCCAGTCAGCCAGTCAGGCGCGCGGCCGCCGTTGCGCGCGCCCAATCCGGCGAAATCGAACAGCGCGGGATCGGCCAGATGCGAGGGCGCGACGTTTTGCAGCGCCGCGAAGATATTGTCCACCCGTCCCGGAAATTGACGCTCCCATTGCCGCAGCATCTGCTTGATCGCTTGTCGCTGCAAGTTGTCCTGCGAGCCACAGAGATTGCAGGGAATGATCGGGAACTGGCGGAGTTCGGCGTAAGCCTCAAGGTCGCGTTCCCGACAGTAGGCCAGCGGCCGGATCACCACATGCCGGCCGTCGTCGCTGAGCAGCTTGGGCGGCATCGCCTTGAGCTTGCCGCCGTGAAACATGTTCAAAAACAACGTTTCCATCAGATCGTCGCGGTGATGGCCGAGCGCGATCTTGGTCATGCCGCTTTCGGCGGCGAAGCTGTACAATATCCCCCGGCGCAACCTCGAACATAAGCCGCACGTGGTTTTTCCTTCCGGAATCACCCGCTTGACCACGCTGTAGGTGTCCTGCTCGATGATATGGAACGGAACGCCGATGCCGCGCAGATAGTCCGGCAAGACGTGTTCCGGAAAACCCGGCTGCTTTTGATCGAGATTCACCGCCACCAATTCGAACGGGACCGGCGCGCGCAATCGCAGATTGCACAGGATATCCAGCATGGCGAAGGAGTCCTTGCCGCCGGATAAACACACCATCACCCGGTCGCCCTCCTCGATCATGTTGAAATCCTGAATGGCCCGACCCACGTTGCGCCGCAAGCGTTTTTGCAGCTTGTTGCCGTTGATCTGTTGTTTTCTCATCGCCACCGTCGTGACCGTCATCGCCTTGACCTCTCGAACCGCTCGCGCGGCCGGGAACTTTAGCTGAAATTTGGGCGGTTTGCGCTAGATTCCGTCTCTTGCCGGACGCCGATCTGGGGTCTAGACTCCCGTTCATAAACACCGTTCGCGCCCTGTGTCGGAAACCCGCTGTTTCCGAGCACGCTCCACTGCATAAACTCACTCATCTGGAGAGCTCACCATGGAGACCAACGACATTGAGCATTACAAACATCGGCTCGTCGAATTGCGCGTCGAGCACCGCGATCTCGACGATGTGATCGCTCGTTTGGCCAAGGATCCCCTGGTCGACGAACTGGAGCTGAAACGGCTGAAAAAGCGCAAACTGATGCTCAAGGATATGATCGCGCATCTGGAAAGCAAATTGATCCCCGACCTCAACGCCTGATCCGAACCGAGGTGGGCCGTCCGATCCCAAAACCCCAGACGGCCCTTGCTCCTCCACTGTCGCCCCGACCGCCGCAACCGTCTAAAAAGCCCCCGTCTGGGCTCCAATGCCCCAACCCGATCCGGCGGTTATGCTAAAGTAACCAAAATTTCCTGGCTCGATCCGGCACCGCGCGCCGGATCGAATCGCAGTCGGAACCCTGTCGATCCTCCCATGATCCTAAGCCGCTTCCTCAAGCCCAAGTGGCAACGCACCGATCCCGGCAACCGCCAACAAGCCCTGCGGGACTTGGATCGCACCGACCCGAAGCTGCTCGAACTCGCCCGGCGCGATCCCGATCCCGCGATCCGGCGCGGCGCGCTGGAGCGGCTGATCGACCTGGATTGCCTAAACGCCATCGCCGACGCCGACAGCGACGAAAGCGCGCGCGCGGCCGCCCGCGATCGCTATCGCGAGGTGCTGGCCGGCAAGGTTGCGGATGGCCCACCGCTTGCCGAACGGCTCGACCGGCTAAACCGCGATGCGAGCGTCGAGCTGATGGAGTTTCTGCTCCAGCACGCCGTTGAAACCGAGATCCGCCTCGCCGTCTTGGCGCGGATCGACTCGGAACCCGCGCTGGTCGAAATCGCGCTGCAAAATTCTCATCAAGACCTACGCGCGGCCGCGCTGGAGCGGATCGAGGACTCGGAAGCGCTGGAGCGGATCGTGCGCCAGAGCCGCAACCGCGACAAGCGGCTTTACCGACGGGCGCGGGAACGGCTCGACGAACGGATCGCCGCCCAGGCGCGCGCCGGTCATTTGGAACGTTTGTGCATCGAAATGGAGCAGCTTTCATGGGACGGCGAAAGCGGCCCCAACGCCGGCCGGTTTCCGAAGCTGGAACAAGAATGGCGCGGCCAGGACGCAACCGCGCCCGAGGCCATGCGCGAACGCTACGCCCAAGCCCGCGCCCGGTTTCTGGCCGAACGTCAAGCCAGCGCCGGCCGTCGGAGCCAACGCTTGGAATGGGTCGCTCGTTTGGAAAGCCTTCTGGAGCGGTTGCGTCAGGCGATCGAAGCCGACGCCGAATTGACGGCGGCGATCCAAAACGCCACTCAGGATGCGCCGCTGGCCTGGAACCAGCTCGGACCGGCCCAGGACGCCGAGAGCCGACGCTTGGAGCAAAGCTTCCAGCGCCTCCTGCACGATATTCATGAGCACGAGCGCGTCTTGCACCGCGATCAGCTTCGCGCCGGACGCCTGCGGGAGGTGTTGCGGCAAGCGGAAGCCTTGCTGGAACAACCCAGCGAAGTCCGCGACAGCGACCTCAAACAGCTCCGGCAACGCTGGGACGGCCTAGAGCGCCCTGAGTCCCGCGAGCTGGCCAGCCAACTGCAAAACCGTCTCGATGGCCTGTTCGACAAGCTGCGCGCCCGCCTGCAACGTCAGGTCCAACAGCGGGATCAGGAATGGCAAGAACTTCAGGAGTTGGCCGGCCAGCTCGAAACGGCCCTGGAGGAAGGCGAACTCCAACACGCCACCCAATTGCACGACCAAGCCCGCCAGCGCTTGAAACACAACATCGGCTTGACCCGCGCGCAGATGGCGGCGATTGAGGAGCGCTTGCAGCATTGCGCCGGGCGCATCGGCGAATTGCGCGATTGGAGGCGCTGGGGCGCTCACCAAGCCCGCGAACAGCTCTGCGCCGCCGCCGAACAACTGCTCGGCCTAGAGGCGGAGCCCGCCGAAATCGCCCAGCGCATCCAGCAAACCCGCGCGGCCTGGAAAGATCTGGACCATCACGAAGGCGCGGCCCCCAAGGCGCTGTGGAAACGCTTCAACGAGGCATGCGAGCGCGCCTACGCCCCCTGTCAGGTCTATTTCGAGGAACAGAATCGCGAACGCCAGCACAATCTTGAAAAGAAACAAGCGCTTTGCGAACAATTGGAGCAGTTCGAAGCGGCGGCCGACTGGCAGCAGGCAGATTGGCGCGAAGCGGACCGGCTGCGCCAGCGCGCTCGGGAAAACTGGTACCAATTAGGACCGGTCAACCGCTCCGACCGCAAGCACCTCGACCGGCGTTTCCAACACATCCTCCAGCGTTTGGACGCGCGCCTGAGCGGCGAGCGCGACCGCGAAATCCAACGCCGCCAGCAGCTTATCCAACACGTTCAAGCGCTGCTCGACAGCCCCGATCTGCGGGTCGCCATCGAAGCCGCCAAACGCGCTCAGGCCGAATGGCATCCGACTGTCCAAGCGCCGCCCCGTCAAGAGCAGGCGTTGTGGAAAGAATTTCGCGCGGTTTGCGACGCGGTGTTCGCCCGCCGCCAGAACGAACAGCAGGCCGCCGATACCGAACGTCAGGCCAATCTGTCGCGGCGGCTGGAGCTTTGCGCGGAAATCGAGGCGCTGGCGACCCTCGATCACGAGCAGTTGGCCTCCGCCCAGGCTCGGTTGCAAGCCGCCCAGCAGGAATGGGACACGATCGGCGCGCCTCCCAAGGCCGAGCAGCGGGCGCTCAATCAACGCTTTGAAGCCGCCATCCGGCAGTTCGCCCGCCACGAACGATTTCTCCGCCATACCGGAACCCGCGAGAGCTTTAAAAACCTGCACGCGCGTTCTCGGGTCTGCGCCCGCCTGGAACGGCTGCTCGCGCTCGCCCCGGTCGATGCCGAGCTATTGGTTCAGGATCGGGACAGTTGGCAGGCTTTGCCTCCGCTGCCCGATGCGTTGATGGAATCGATCCAACACCGTTTCGACGCCGCCGCGCGCGCCTTGACCGAAGCGCCGGAACGCGCGCCCGCCTTGATCGCGGCCCTCGAACAGAACCTGGAGCGCAAGCGGATTTGGTGTCTGTGCATGGAGATTGTGGCGGGCGTGGAATCGCCGCCCGAATGGGCCCAACAGCGGATGGCGTATCAAGTCGCCCGCTTGTCGGCCTCGCTGGCGGGCGCTTCGGCCAAGAACGACGAGGCGCTTTACGATCCCCGGCTGCTGCAAGAACAGTGGTGCCTGACCGGGGCGCTGCCCGCCGAACCGGAAGCCGCGCTGGATGCTCGCTTTCTGGACGCCTGGCGGGTATGGCGGCAGCGGGAAGAGTCCTGAAACGTCCTGACCCCAGCCCGCGCCTGGCATGAAGCCCGGCGATCTGCTGTTGGCCCTGCTGGCCAATACGGCGTGGGCTTTTAATTTCATCGCCGGCAAAGCCGGCGTCGGCCATTTCGAACCTTTCCTGTTTACCAGCCTGCGCTTTGGGGTGCTGCTGCTGGTGTTATTGCCTTTCCTGCGCTGGATTCCCGGCCGGATGGGCGGCGTGCTCGGCATTGCCCTGGTTCAGGGCGTCATTCATTTCAGTCTGATTTTCGCCGGCCTCAACGCCAGCGGCGATATCGCGTCGGTCGCCATCGCCAGCCAGTTGTACGTGCCGTTTTCGACCGTGCTCGCCGTGATTCTGCTCGGCGAACGGCTGGGTCGCCGCCGGCTTCTCGGCCTAGCCTCGGCGTTCGGCGGGGTGCTGGTCATCGGTTTGGACCCGGTGGTATTCAACCATCTCGACGCTCTGTTGCTGATCGCCGGGGGGGCGTTGGCGATGGCGGTGGCCACCGTTCAGATGCGGCGCTTGCGCGATGTCGGCGTTTTCGCCTTGCAAGGCTGGATTGCGTTGTGCGCCACGCCGGCGCTGGCGCTACTGTCCGCGCTGTTCGAGGACGGCCAGTGGGCCGCGTTACAGACGGCGACGCCGTGGGACTGGGCGACGCCGGTGTATTCGGCCCTGGGTGCGTCGCTGGTCGGACACGGCATCGTGTATCACCTGCTCGGCCGTTATCCCGTCAGCGTCACCACGCCGCTGCTGTTGCTATCGCCGGTGCTGGCGGTCGCGTTCGGGGTGCTGTTGTGGGGCGATGTGCTGACTTGGAAGCTGGTCCTCGGCGGAGTAATGACGCTAGCCGGCATCCTCGTCATCACCGTGCCCTTGCCGCGCCGCGTTACGGCTTCCGGCTGACCCGCCAAGGCGCGGCTTATAATTCCCGCCGCACCAGCCGTTCGATGAGCGGTTGCAGGATGATCTCCATCGCAAAACCCATCTTGCCGCCCGGCACCACGATGGTGTTGCGCCGGGACATGAAGGAATCGTGGATCATGTGCAATAAATTGACGAAATCCGGCTGGGTCTTGCGAGTGTCCTTAAAGCGGATCACCACAAAACTTTCATCCAGGGTCGGAATGTCACGCGCCATGAAGGGGTTGGAGGTATCCACGGTCGGCACGCGCTGGAAATTGATGTCGGTGCAGGAAAATTGCGGCACGATGTAATGGGTGTAGTCGTACATCCGCCGCAAGATGGTGTCGGTGACCGCTTCCGCGCTGTAGCCGCGTTCGGCGGTGTCGCGATGGACTTTTTGAATCCATTCCAAATTGACGATGGGCACCACGCCGATCAGTAAATCCACGTAGCGCGCGACGTTGACCTTGTCAGTGACGACCCCACCGTGCAGACCTTCATAGAACAATAAGTCGGTTCCCAGCGGCAGCTGGGTCCAAGGCGTGAACGTACCCGGTTCGCGGTCGAAGCGGCCCGCTTCTTCGGCATCATGCAGATAGTACCGCCGCAGGCCGGTGCCGCGTTCGCTGTATTCCATGAACAAGGCTTCCAACCGGTCGAACAGGTTACCTTCAGGACCAAAGTGGCTCAGATGGCGGCCTTCGAGGTGAGCCTGTTCGATCTGCCGTTTCATCTCCGCCCGGTCGTAGCGGTGAAAGCTGTCGCCCTCGACGATGGCCGCGTTGATGCCATCGCGCCAGAAGATGTGCTCCACCGCCACCCGAACCGTCGAGGTGCCCGCGCCGGACGAACCGGTGATCGCAATAATCGGATGCTGTTTCGACATGAGGCTCCACGCGGCGGACTTCGGGCGGGAGTGAGTATAACCGAATCGATATTGCAGTGCAGCAAAAGCGGTTCGACGGTGGCGAGGTTCGGAAGGCTAAAGGATTGACCGGATGATCCCGGATCAGATCAACGTTTATTTTCCGGGTGGACCGACCTTGATCATTCGACTACCGGAGATTCACTCGCCCCGCTTGCCTCAACAACCGCCGCAATTGATAGCGATAAATGAATCCGGGCAAGGCGGCGACCGCGAACAAGCACAGGGTCACCGCATAAAACTCCCAATCCTGGCCTTGACGGTTTCCGGTCACTTGATATTCAAAGCCGAATCCCATGGCCACGAGCAGACCGTACAGCACGGCCCATTCAACCAACCGCAGCCAGAACGGCTTGTCTCGGGCGTTTCGAGGCGGGAAGACGAACAACCAGCGTTCGCTTAATAAAGGCAGATTGGCCGCGATGGCGGCCAATCCCAACCAAAGCCCGACGATCAGGTCTTGAGACACTCAATCTCTTCGAAATCAGCTTAGCAAGGCCGATGCGCACCACGCCATCAACCCGGCCGGATAGAGACCGAGCACGATCAACAACAAGCCATTGGCGCTGATCGCAATTTGAACGTCCCGGCTCATATCAATGACCTCGCTCTGCTCGGATTTGTCAAAATAAATGCACTTGACCACCCGCAGATAGTAGAACGCGCCGATCACCGAAAAAATCACCCCGACCAAGGCCAACCACACCAAGCCAATTTCCACCACCGACTGCAATACCACCCACTTGGCGTAAAAACCGGCCATGAACGGAATGCCGGCCATCGACATCATGATGATCATCATCAGGAAGGCCAGCCACGGATTGCGGTCGTTCAAGCCGCTGAAATCCGAAATATTCTCCGCCTCGAAGCCCGCGCGGCTCAACAAGATCACCACGCCGAAAGCGCCGGTCGCCATCAACACATAAATGATGGCGTAGAACATCGCCGCGGCATACCCTTCCGGCGTGCCGGACAAAATGCCGAGCAACAGAAAGCCGACGTGGGAAATGGTCGAATACGCCAGCATCCGCTTGATGTTGGTCTGGGCGATGGCGATCAGATTGCCCACCGCCATCGACAGCACCGACAAAATAACCAGCATCTGCTGCCAGTCGCCCTGCAAGGCGCCGAGCCCGTCCACCAGCACCCGCATCACCAGCGCGAACGCCGCGAGCTTGGGCGCGGAACCGATATACAACGTCACCGAGGTCGGCGCGCCTTGATAGACATCCGGCAACCACATGTGAAACGGCACCGCGCCCAACTTGAACGCCAAGCCCACAACCAGAAAGACCAGCCCGAACACCAACACCAGATTGTTCGATCCCTGCTTGGCGACCGCATCCGAAATCACCTGTAAATCCACGCTTCCAGTCGCGCCGTAGATCATCGAAATGCCGTACAGCAACATGCCGGACGCCAGCGAGCCGAGCACGAAGAACTTCATCGCCGCCTCGGAGGCCACCGGCGAATCCCGGTCGAACGCCACCAGGGCGTATAAGGACAGCGACAGCAATTCCAACCCCAGATACACGCTGAGCAGGCTGTGAGCCGAAACCATGATCATCATGCCCAACACGCCGAACAAGCCTAAAACGTAGTATTCGCCTTTAAAGAGGTCGCGCTGGCGCAGATAATCGCGCGAATACAAAAACACTGCGGCGGCCGCCAAGCAGATGAAAAACTTGAGCAAATCGCCCATCGCGTCCTTGATGTAGTGGCCGAACATGGTGACCGCTGGCGCGTTGGCGTAGGTCAGGGCGATCAGCGCGGCCGCGCCCAGCACCGTCAATTGCGACAAGCCGTAGCTGATGTGGCGTTTCTCCTCGTCCAAGAACACATCGATGACCAAGATCGCGCACGCCATGGTCAATACGAACAGCTCCGGCAGCAGCGGCAGGAAGTCAGGGGCGACGAAGTTCATGAAGATTCCCTATGGTCTGGTGCGGCGCGCAGCTAAAGCAGCTTGGTCGCGGTGATGTGCTGCAACAGGTTGTTCACGGTGGAATGCATCACCGAGGTCAGCGGGTCGGGCCAGAGGCCGAGCAGCAACACCGCCGCCACCAGCAAGCTCAACATGATGGTTTCGCGGCTGTTGATGTCCTGCAGTTCGGCGACGTGATGGTTGCCGATCTCGCCGAAGATCACCCGCTTGATCAGCCACAAGGTATACGCCGCCCCCAGAATCAAGGTGAAGGAGGCCAGAAACGCGATCCAAAAGCTGGCCTTGAAGCTGCTCAAAATCACCATGAACTCGCCGACGAAGCCCGAAGTGCCGGGCAAGCCGGCGTTGGCCATGCCGAACAGCACCATGAACGCGGCGAACACCGGCATGGTGTTGGCCACCCCGCCGTAATCCTTGATCTGGCGGGAATGCATTCGGTCGTAGAGCACGCCCACGCACAAAAACAGCGCGCCCGAAATAAAGCCGTGCGAAATCATCTGCACCATGCCGCCCTCGATGGCCATCGCCGCTCCGCTCAGGCTGCCGGTATGGCGGTGCAGCCCGAACACGATGAAAAAGCCCAGGGTGACAAAACCCATGTGGGCGATCGAGGAATAGGCGATCAGCTTCTTCATATCCTGCTGGATCAGCGCCACCAGTCCGATGTAGATCACCGCGACCAGCGACAGGGTGATGATCAGCCAATCCAGCATGGCCGAGGCGTCCGGGGTGATGGGGAGCGCAAACCGCAAGAAACCGTAACCGCCGATCTTCAAGGTAATCGCCGCCAAAATCACCGAACCGCCGGTGGGCGCTTCGACGTGGGCGTCCGGCAACCAGGTGTGCACCGGCCACATCGGCACCTTGACCGAAAAGCCGAGCAAGAAGGCGAAGAAAATCAACACCTGCTCGGTCATGGTGAGCGGCAGCTTGTGAAAATCCAGAATCTCGAAGCTGTTGGCCTGGTTGTACATGTAGATCAGGGCGATCAGCATGAACACCGAGCCGAAGAAGGTGTACAGAAAGAACTTGACGGTGGCGTACACCCGGCGCGGCCCGCCCCAGATGCCGATGATCAAGAACATCGGGATCAGCATCGCCTCGAAGAACACGTAGAACAGCAGCGCGTCCAAGGCGGCAAACACGCCGATCATCAAACCTTCCATGATCAGAAACGCCGCCATGTACTGGGCGATGCGATATTGGATCACTTCCCAACCGGCGATCACCACCAGCACGGTCATGAAGGCGGTCAGCAAGATCAACGGCATCGAGAAACCGTCCACGCCCAGGTGGTAGTTGGCGTTGAACGCCGGAATCCACGACATGAATTCCTGGAACTGCATCGCCGCCGTCGCGCCGTCAAACACGGTGTACAGCGGGATGCTCAGCAAAAACGTCACGATGGAAACGGTCAACGCCAGCATCTTGGCGCGCGCGGCATTGTCGTCGCCGATAAACAGCACCGCAATGCCGCCAAGAATGGGAAACCAGATGACAAGACTCAGCAAGGGCAGTTCCGACAGCATGGTTTTTCTTCTTCCAGGTTAGCGGGCGACGAACCACGTCAGGAGGATCAGCAAGCCGACAATCATCGCGAACGCATAAGTGTACAAATAACCCGTTTGCAGGTGTCGCGCCACCGCCGCGAACCAACCGACCAAGCGCGCCGTGCCGTTCACCAAAACGCCGTCGATCAAGCCGGCGTCGCCGTACTTCCACAGCAGAGTGCCGGTTTCGCGGCTGCCTTTGGCGAAAAACCGTTGGTAGAAGCTGTCGAAATAATATTTGTTGTCCAAAATTGCGTACACCGGCGCGATCCGCTGGCGGATGCGCTCGGGCAATTCCGGCCTCAGCATATACAGATAGAAAGCCGCTCCGAAACCGGCAAGCACCAGGAAAAACGGCAGCGCCGTCAATCCGTGCAGCGCGAAATTCATCGGGCCGTGAAACTCTTCCTTGATATGCTCCAGCACGTTATGTTCGGGCGCGACGAAAATGCTGTTGCCGAAGCCATTGCCGAACAGCAGTGCTTCGATGGTCATCGCGCCGATGATCACCGAAGGAATCGCCAATAACACTAGCGGCCCCCACACCACCGCCGGCGTTTCGTGCAGATGTTCCTTGGTGTGGTGGTCCATCCGTTCCTTGCCGTGGAACACGACGAAATACAGTCGGAAGGAATAAAACGAGGTCACGAACACGCCCAGCACCACCGCGAAATAGGCGAACCCGGAACCGGCGATATGCGAGTAATGCACCGCTTCTAGAATGCTGTCTTTGGAGAAGAACCCGGAAAAGCCCGGCGTGCCGACCAGGGCCAGCGTGCCGATCAGGAACGTAAACCAAGTGATGGGCATGTATTTCCAGAGGCCGCCCATCTTGCGGATATCCTGTTCGTGATGCATGGCGATGATCACCGAGCCCGCGCCCAAAAACAGCAGCGCCTTGAAAAAGGCGTGGGTCATCAGATGGAAAATCGCGACCGGATACGCGGACACGCCCAGCGCCACGGTCATGTAACCGAGCTGCGAGAGCGTGGAGTAAGCCACCACCCGCTTGATGTCGTTCTGGACGATGCCGAGGAAGCCCATGAACAGCGCGGTGATCGAGCCGATCACCAAGACGAAGCTCAAGGCCGTTTCCGACAGCTCAAACAGCGGCGACATGCGGGCCACCATGAAGATGCCGGCGGTCACCATGGTCGCGGCGTGGATCAAGGCGGAAATCGGCGTCGGGCCTTCCATCGAATCCGGCAGCCACACATGCAGCGGCACCTGCGCCGATTTACCCATCGCGCCGATGAACAGCAGAATGCAAATCAGGGTCATCAACGACCAATCCAAGCCGGGAATCACTTCCACGGTCACCCCGGTCATCAGCGGGGCAGCCGCGAACACATCGGCGTAATCCAGACTGTTGAAGGCCATCAGCACGGCGGCGATGCCGAGCAGGAAGCCGAAATCGCCGACCCGGTTGACCAGGAAGGCCTTCATGTTGGCGAAGATCGCGCTCTCGCGCTTGTACCAAAAGCCGATCAACAAATACGACACCAAGCCCACGCCTTCCCAACCGAAGAACAGTTGCAGGAAGTTGTTGGCCATCACCAGCATCAGCATGGAGAAGGTAAACAGCGCGATGTAACTGAAGAAGCGCTGGTAGCCGTCGTCGTCGTGCATGTAGCCGATGGTGTAGATATGCACCATCAAGGACACGAAGGTAACGGTCGAAATCATCACCGCCGTCAGGTTATCGACCAGAAAGCCGACTTCCAGGCGGATGCCCTCGATCATCATCCAGGTGTAAACCGTGCCGTTGTACGGCTCCGCGCCGTTGAAAACGTGATGGCGCAACACCACCAGCGACAGCAGAAAGGCCACCGCCACGCCGATGATGGTGACCCAATGAGCGCCGGCGCGCCCGATCTTGCGGCCGAACAGACCGGCGACCAGCGCGCCGAACAGCGGCGCCAGCACAATCCCGAGATAGACGTTTTGCATGCCGGCTAACCCTTTAAGGTATCGAGGTCGGCTACGTTGATGGTGCGCCGGTTGCGGAACAGCACCACCAGAATGGCCAAGCCGATGGCCGATTCGGCCGCCGCCACGGTCAGGATGAAGAAGACGAAGATCTGGCCGATGGTGTCATCGAGAAACCGCGAAAAGGCGATGAAGTTAAAATTGACCGCCAGCAACATGAGCTCGATCGACATCAGCAGGATAATGACGTTCTTCCGATTCAGAAAAATGCCGGCCACGCTGAGACAAAAGAGGATCGCTCCCAGCACGAGATAATCAGTCAGCGCGATCATCTATCCCCCGCCTTGACGTATTGAAATGATTGGAGTTCGTTATGCCGGCCGGGACGGCGCTGCCGTCGGGTCCGGTTCCAGGCGCCGGTTGTTGCTTTACTTTTTCTCCGCCGCCATGCGCACCAGCCGCACCCGGTCGTCGCGCGACACCCGAACCTGCTGGCTCGGATTCTGGCTCTTGGTGCCTTCGCGGCGGCGCAGGGTCAAGCTGATGGCGGCGATGATCGCCACCAGCAGAATCACCGAGGCGATTTCAAACGGATAAACATAAAAGGTATACAGGACGCTGCCCAGCTCCTTGGTGTTGCTGTACTCCGCGGCGCGCGAGCTCAGTTGGTATTGATCGGAGCTGAAGTAGTTGGAACCGACCACCAGCGCCATCTCGATGACGATGACGGCGGCGATGGTCGCCCCGACCGGCAGATACTGAATGAACCCCTCGCGCGCCGGCGCGGCGTTAAGATCGAGCATCATCACCACGAACAAAAACAGCACCATCACCGCGCCGACGTAAACCAGCACCAGGGTAATGGCCAGAAACTCCGCTTCGATCAACAGCCAGAGCGCCGCGCTGGTGAAAAACGCCAGCACCAGAAATAACGCGGCGTGCACCGCGTTGCGCACCGTAATCACCCGCACCGCCGCAACCACCAGAATCACGGCGAACAGATAAAACAAAAACTTTTCAAATCCCATGAGCAGACCTGTTTGGGTTCGGTCGACAAGCTAGCGATAGGCGGCGTCGGCGGCCCGGTCGGCGGCGATTTGCGCCTCGCACCGGTCGCCGTGCGCGAGCAATTTTTGCTTGGTCATGATGTGCTCGCCGCGCTTTTCAAAATGGTAATCGAAGGTCCGGGTCTCGACGATGGCGTCCACCGGACAGGCTTCCTCGCAAAATCCGCAATAGATGCACTTGAACAGGTCGATGTCGTAGCGCGTGGTGCGGCGGGTGC
>ERZ761607.1477-NODE-1477-length-29194-cov-35.840180_pt1 | contig 29194 bp, 28 predicted proteins | sample MGYA00511164_ERZ761607 | MGnify/ENA primary metagenome ERZ761607 (study PRJEB28899, sample SAMN02445080) | bioreactor sludge metagenome | biome: EBPR sludge | place: Australia: Brisbane, Thorneside Wastewater Treatment Plant | collected 2011-06-22 ... | reverse complement strand
ATTATCAAAGCAACCTTATAGCCTATGCAATCATACTTAGACATTATTGAAACAGTCCTTACAAACGGTAAGCGCAAGGCAAACCGTACTGGCGTTGATACCCTTTCTTGCTTTGCCCTAAATTATAGGGTTGATCTATCAAAGGGCTATCCCCTTTTGACGACAAAGAGCGTAAACTTTAAGGCAATGCTACAAGAAACCCTGTGGTATTTATCAGGTCAAGAGCATATACGGGAGTTAAGACGCCATACAAAGATATGGGATCACTGGGCGGATGATAACGGGAACTTAGAGACCGCCTACGGGCGATACTGGCGGCGCTTTCCTGTTCCGTCAAGCGGGGTGGAATTGGCCGGGGAAGTTTTTTTAGACAAAACCCACCCGAATGTTCAACAAGAGCAGGATGGTTCTTATTCATTCGACCAGATCGGGTATTTATTATCTGAGCTTCGCCGGAACCCGTTTTCACGTCGTCTTGTTGTAACCGCATGGCATCCGGCAAACGCGGCGGCAAGTAAACTTCCACCATGCCATTATACATGGGCGCTAAACGTACAGCCGGACAATGAAGGCAACCCACATACGCTAAATTGTCACCTAACACAACGAAGCGCCGATATTGGGCTTGGTGTCCCGTTTAACTTGGCTTGCTACTCGTTCTTGACCCTTGCTATAGCCCAAGAAATGGGCCTACAAGCGGGCGAGTTCGCTCATACAATGATTGATGCCCATATTTATCTTGATCACGTAGAAGGGCTTAAAACGCAGTTAGGACGGACGCCTAAAGAACTGCCTACGTTGTCAATTGCAAAGAAGCCTTTATTGGATTTGACGTTTGATGATGTTCAACTTGTTGACTACAACCCCCACCCGTTTATCTGGCTTCCTGTTGCTGTATAGCTATTACTGTTATATTATATGTGAACATCTCAGATGTTGAACGAAATAAGAGAACACATGGAGGACAAGCGCCCCGAATTGGTGTTGATTGCTGCTGTAGCAGAAAACTTGGCAATTGGTCGCGGCTTAGAATTGCCTTGGCACATCCCGGAAGATCTTCGACGGTTTAAGGCCATCACGTCCGAACACCCGCTTCTAATGGGGCGTGTTACATTTGATTCATTGGTACATCAATTTGGAAGGCCGCTTATAGGACGACCACACCTTGTTGTTTCACGCTCACCGGATTTGCAATACAGATTTGAGAATGTACACACATTTCAAACCATTGAAGCAGCGATAAACACTTTCCATGCCAACAAAACTATTTTCGTATGTGGCGGGAGTAGTATTTATACGGCCCTCCTTGAAGAGTGCGATCGCTTGGAAATTACACATGTACACAAGTCGCCGGATGCAGACGTATTCTTTCCTGAATATCGCCACCTAATCGGGAAAATATACACATTAGAGCAGGAACAGCACCATGACGGCTTCACCTTTGCCTCATATCGTAGATCGGCTGGATGATAATACTCTGTTGCTTATTGTAAAAATCAAGCAGTAGAATCTTTTTGTGTTGCGCAGGTTAGTGTGCCTGTAGCAGCATAAAGATTAAGTATTAAAAAAAACGGCCAAACGATTTTTTGCCACATATGGTTGAGTTGATTTATTAACTGATGCTACGCGGTCGTAGGATAATAGAGTTACAAGCAGGTTCATTTCAAAAATGCCAATCAGACACATGACGCACCTTAGATTCGGTAAAATCTTTGCCTATCGTTGAGTAACTTGTGACATGAAGTAGTGTTATAAATGTAATGCTGCCATATTCAAATTATAGTGGCAAAAAAAATACTTTATCGCTCCTATATGGTTGTGTAATAACCTGGAGAAACTTAACGATTTCCGAACCAATCTTGAAACCCTTTGTCGGAGGGTAGCATTAAAGCGCTCAATATAAGAGGTCAAACCGCTATTCTTTCCTACTCCAAAATGATTTTCTGATTCAAAGGCACGAATACAAGCCTGCCAATAATCAGAGAAAAAACCAACCTTGCCTTTCAATACAGCCGATATTTGTTCATAAAACTGTTGGGCATCTTTACTCGAACGACCTCCAACATGAAATGCTACAATCTGGCGATTGTGGGGATTTAGTGCCACCCCAATCCAGTATTTACGCTTCTTGTTTTGTACGAAACACCACACCTCATCTAACTGAATACCAAAAAATCCTACCATCACGCCTCGCTCTTTGCTATACAATTCATCAAGTAAAAGATTATTAGTAAAAACTTAGGCATGGAACCAAAGTCTATGTAAATTTGTTTTGGTGCAATCAATTGGTTCATGGATTTATCAAACGACATATCGGTCTTAAAAGATTTAGTGATAGCCTTGCTGGCCAAGGTTGCGTCATTGGAATCCGAGAATACTGCCCTTCGGGCGGAGAATGCCGAATTGCGTTCGCGCCTGAAGCTCAATAGTGGGAACAGCCATAAACCGCCCTCGTCAGATGGTTTGAAGAAGAAACCTGGGTTGCCTAAGAATCCGGCCAAAAAGAGCGGTGCCCAGATTGGTCACAAAGGTAAGACGCTCGAAATGGTATCGAATCCGGATGCGATTGTTGTGCATCATGCTTTATCGTGCCCCTGCTGTTCTAAGGTTTTTTCCCTTGCCGATGTGCTTGAAGTGCTGCAAATTAATGCTTTTGATAGAAAAACTATCGTTTTTCAGGCTGCCTAAGTTTTTACCAGAGCGATTCACAAACAATGCAAAAATTAGGATTACGGAACGCTCGTTATTAGTGATACATCTTGCAGGTTCAAATTTGAAACGCAACAAAGGAGTGTAAAAAAAGGAGAGAATTTTTACTCTCCTTCCAAGTCAAAAATGCTGTATTTTAAGGGTTTCCAATCAATCAAAATACGATGGCACATTTAACTTTTGAATACAAGCCGAGATGATGATGCAAATAAGCGGGCTACCGATTGTCGGATCCCACCGCTCGCATCAAAAACGAGATAACGTGCCATCTAAGACTTTCGGTTAAGTATGGGTTCCACCTGTCCCCAATAACGGCGGCTTATGGTGATTTTTTTGTTATTGGTCAATACGGCAATATAGGCGCCATTAAAATGTGGCTGAATGGCCTTCACTTTTTCGATTGCCAAAATGCTGGATCGGTGTACACGTACAAATTTTTGAGGGTCTAAGAGGGTAGTCATTCGCTCCATGGTTTCCCGTAGCAAATGGCTCCGGTTTCCGACATGTAGTACCACGTAGTCCCCAGCCGCCTCTATCCAGTCAATGTCTTGTACCGGAATAAATTCCATGATGTTTCGGGTGCGTACCGAAAACCTTTCGGGGTATTGGGGTTTGTGTTCTTCTTGGCGGGCTGCGAGTAAAGAGGCAATTTTTTCTGATAAATTACTATTTTCAATAGACTTAAGCTGATGTATAGCTCGGTCTAAGGCTTTGAAAAACCGATCGTCATCATAGGGCTTTAGCAAATAATCCACCGCATGAAAGTCGAACGCTTTAACCGCATATTGGTCATAGGCCGTTACAAAGATGACCACCGGTAGCTCTTTGGGGGTGAGTGCTTCCAATACAGAAAAACCGTCTCCATCTGGCATCTGAATGTCTAAAAAGACGATGTCCGGTTTCTCGGTTTTTATGGCCGCAATAGTTGAGGCCCCTCGGTCTGTTTCGGCAACCACCGCTATTTCGGGGCGTTCTTTGAGTAGCAGGCGAATGGTATCGCGTGCCAATGATTCATCATCTGCGATAACAACGCGGGTCATAAGTTAGACACGTTAGGTTTTTGGGGTAAGGTTATTCTTGCGGAAGTAGGGGTCTATCTAAGTATGGCATGTCTATGGTCACCAAAAGCCCACCGAGTTCTGAACGACCAAAAGTGACATATCCACTTGGGCCATAAAGTTCACGTAAGCGGTTTTGGGTGTTTTGTAGCCCAACTCCTTGTTTTTTCGGCGCTTCAGTGAGGCCAGGGCCGTCATCAGCCACTTCGAGAATTAAACGATCCTGTTTTTTTTGGGCACGTACAGAGATCTTTCCAGCATCTGCATGGGGGGCGATACCGTGTTTGATGGTGTTTTCCACCAAGGGCTGAAGTAGTAAGTTGGGAACATATGCTTGCATAGCCTCTGCATCAATCTTAAAATCTACTTTTAGACGCTCATTAAAGCGGACCAACTCGATGTCTAAGTACCGTTGTAGGAAAGCCACTTCTTGGCTTAGAGGTATTTCTTGCTCTCCTTTGGATTCCAAAACCACGCGCAAGAAATCTGCCAACTTGCCGAGCATGGTAATGGCACGTTTAGACTCGTTCTGGCGAACCAAACTTGCGATTGCATTCATGGTGTTAAACAAGAAGTGTGGCTGCAATTGCATCTTTAGGGCCATGAGTTGGGCTTGTGCTAACTGTACTTGCAGCATAGCAGCTTGCTGTTCACGGTTATGATATCGCCGATAATAATCAGAGGCATAAAAAAGCCCGACGACCAGCCCGTATGTCAGAATGTTGATTTGAGCGCGGAGGGTAAGGTGAATTTTCCAGAGTTCAAGGTTCATCGTGTCGTGCAATCCTAAGATACGGAAGGCCGCAAGATTGCCTAATGCCTGAATGCCGAGCAATAACCCCATCACCAGTAAATGAATGCCCACCCATTTGGGCCAATTTTTAGGGGGATCCAAAGGCAAACGTTGGGCCGTCATCCATGCACCCGGGGTCATGATCATCCAAAGATACCAGTTCGAAAAGGTGGTCGTAATGGCATAGACAGGGTTAAAGGCTTGTGATGCCAAAACAGCGTTTAGGTAATAATAGCTCAGGGCAATAAGGGCTGGAAAGTTCCAGCCGAAGAACAAAATCAACCAAGTCTTAGGGGCACGCCAACGAAATAGAGGCGGCATTGGAGCAAGTGGAGCAAGCGTTAAGGCATTCACGGCATTTAAAATTAATACAAATTTAGGAAGTACCTAGGGATGGAAGTTGTTCCTAAAAAAGATCTTGTCAAGTGGCAAGGTCTCGTTTAGGTGATAGAAGGCGCGTCAAAAAAGTGTTTTAAGGTGCGATCGTATCAAAGGCGAAAATAACTTTATGGTACATTATTTTTTAAGCGATTACCACATATTTAAGAATGTTTTTTTAACATAGCATGATAGACATGTATGAACAATCGTATTTCGGTAGAGGGAATGGAGACTGCGACAAAAGGTAAGAAGGGGAGCATGAAGCGGGATCACATCTCCCAAAACCGGCGCATCCGGACAGATGCGCCGGCTATTCACATCCGGTTTAGCGGATTAAAGCGATTCATAGACTGTTTCTAAAGCTCTACGCATGGTCCAGGCACGTTCGCTTTCATTTTTAGCGTGTCGGGCGGTTGTGAGTGCATTTTCTAAGCCCATCCGAAGGTTGTTTGTAAGCGGCTCACTTGCAATTAAGGTACGTGCGGTTTGCATATAGATTGCAGCACATGATGCAGCATCCCCTTTGTTGTAGGCTTCGGAGCCTTTTGCAATGCTTTGTTCAATGCGGTTTTTTGCCCTCCGAAAACCTGTCCTTGCTTCTCGCTGTTGCCATGTCTGATATTCGTCTCTTCGGTATTGATCTGTAGTACTATCGTGTATTTTTTTGGCTCCGCTCCGAGCCGCTGATACCTCGGAGGGTGGCATCAGTACTGCGTCAATCACATGAATGAGACCATTGCTGGCTGTAATATCTGCTTGCACAACCCGTGCGTTTTGAACGGTTAGTCCAATAGGAAGCCTTGCCCCATTAATGGTTTTGGCACTACTGGTTGTGAGTAGCGCATCGGAGCCTACTCGTCCGGAAACTACATGATAGGTGAGAATGGCCTTGAGGCGGTCTTTGTTTTCTGGCTTTAAAAGGCTTTGCAGAGTACCTTGTGGTAATTTCTCAAAAGCGGCATCGGTGGGAGCAAAGACGGTAAAAGGCCCTTTGCCAGATAGCGTCCCCGCCAAGCCAGCAGCACGAACCGCTGCCAAAAGGGTTTTGAACGATCCGGCGCTTTCTGCGATTTGTACAATGCTCTGAGACTGTGCAAAGGCAAACACAGGGAAAAACTTGACCATAAAGGCCATCAACAACAAACGGTTTTTCATAAAAGAACGGGGTTAGAATGTATTGAAGTCGGGTGGACTTGCAACCAATCTACCATTCAACATAAATCTTGAACAATCTATTAATGTTTAAAGGAAGCTTTAAAACGTTATATGGGCGCACATAATGGGTTGAAGGGTGTGTATTGACCGTTAAGGTTTTTACAATTTCCGCTCATTTCCCAAGTCATGTATCTTACACCGATAAGGATTTTCGGAAATAAAAGCATGTCCCAGATCATGGCTATCGGAGCATGAGCAAAAGAGAATGGTGGGAGGGACGAGTCATGCAATCTGATCGTTGCAAGGAAATTTGGGTGCCAGTTTGTTACCTCAGGGCAGAAATGGATGAAAGGTCGTTTTGTAATCAGGTGCTAAAAATCGAAATGTCTAATGAAAGTATTTTATAAACGCCTTAACCCTGATTCTATGATGATTATATTCTTTGTTCCAACACAATACCCTATAAGCACGATACATAAAGTCTCTGTTGTTTAAACCTCCATAAAACTTGGCCTTTGTGTCTAAGCGGAGTTTTTAGCGTGTCACCCTCTCGGGTGCATTTCAAAAATACCAATATTCGTGCTAAGCACTTATATTACATGCTAAGCACTTATATTACATGGCCTGTAAAAAAGGTGCCCCTTGTCTGGTTTGAGACATTATCATAGCTGGTCGGCATAACATGTGAAAGAAGTGTTCACAAGGTACTTTGGGAAGCTTTACACCACTCTCTACTACATGCGCCTCTTTTCTGAATATAAATGAAGGAATATTTTCCGTACATACTCTTCTTGCTTGAAGTATCTTGTTCCAAAAATCTTTTGTACCCTAACTTTGGAAATAGCTACACGAAGCCAACTCAGTCTTTACCTTTGATGATAAGGGCGTTTGTTTTAAAATGATTATTGAACATTCTTTATAATATTAGGTTCTATCTGTTATTTATGTATAAATAAGCTATCATAAAATGCAGGTTTCGCGGCTAGACAAAACTACATACTTAAAAATGTATATAATTTAACATAATATTTTCAATATTTTGTCAGATTACGTTGATTGTTTTTAAACACGTAGATAAAAATACAAAAATATGATGAATCGCATGTTCATGGTTCTAAAGTGGTTGCTTGTTGTCTTTTTAGCTTATATATATATACTAAGTACTATTGTTTCATTTTTTCCACCAGAGACAAATGAAAGTGGGAAGTTTATAATAAAAAAGAATGATAAAAAAGATTCTATTTTTGTATATATTGAAAATAAAAATTCATTCAATATAAAATTAGAAGATATACCTCAACTTAATTCTATATTAATATCACATTCCCCTAAAACAAATTATTTTAATATAGACAATACAGGAAATGTAAACTTAAATCTATTTGGCCCTCATTTGTTAATAGTATTTTTTGTAGTACTATATATAAATCTTAAAATAAAATATAAAAAAGAACAAAAACTTAGATTGATTCTCCTACACGAGCTTGAAGATGGGTTCCGTAAAAGGGGTAGTAACTTGCACGATGTAGTGATCAACCCTTTAAAAGGCCTTGCCAAAAATTTGCCCAAAAAAGTTATTAAAGACTTGGAATCAGAAATTCCTGAGGATGATGCAATTAGATTAGTTCCTAAACTACATTCAATACTTCGTAAATCATCTGAACAAATAATTTATATGGCGAATAAAGCGCATGATATTTATCGTGATATTTCGCCTCCAATACACTTAATTGGCTTCAAAAGTACTGTTGAATCTTATATTGAAGAGCTTAGGATGCACCACCCTGGTATTAAAATTGATCTAAATTTTCAAGGAGATCCACAACTCGATCCTAAGCTGGGCATACAACTTTTTAGAATATTACAAGAGGCTATTGGGAATAGTGTTTTACATGGAAAATCAAATCATATTCAGATTAAATTTTTGGAGAATAATAATATAAATAATTTATATATTGAGGATAATGGAATAGGATTTTTAGTACCTAAAGATTTATCGTATTACGTTAAACAACAACATACAGGAATTGCCAATATGCAATTTAGGTCTTCTTCGATTGGCGCAAAATTTACCATAGAATCCAAAAAAGGAAAAGGGACTTTCATTATTGTTACCTTTCCTAGTAACCATAAAATATAATATATTATATGGAAGATATTAATATAATCATTATAGATGACGGAGCCTTTTTGGAAACATGTTGCTCTTATTTTATAGACTCTAAGATAAAAGTAAGAGCAACTGCAACCAATGTTTCAGGTGCTATAAAAGCCATTGAAAACCATAAGCATGATGTCCAACTTGTTATTTTGGATGTTGATTTGGGAAACGGGCGCTATGGGACGGAAGTGGTGAAGTATATAAAATCTAATAACATTCCTGTTAAGATATTGATTTTATCGGGCTTAGTTCATGAAGCTGGATTTGTATTACCATTTAAAGGCCTTGTAGAAGGTATTTTACACAAGAATGAAGAGAAGACACTTATAAAAAGAGCTGTACAAGGAATTGCAGCTGGTCGAACGGGCTTCTACTCTCCGGAATGTGTTGATATTTTAATAAACAGGGATTTTCGTAATTTTTATACCCTTTCAGAAGAAGAAATTGAGACTTTACATCGCTTATCAAAAGGATTTACGAATAGCATTCGTCTTGCTGGTTATGCAGTAATATGTCACTTAGCAATTCAATCGGGAATCATACTACAAGATATTAAGCGTGCAAGATATTTGTTACCCGAAGATATACCCACAAATAAAAGAAATGAAAAAAGTGTATATGATATCTTGTTTAAGGATTTTTCTACTATTTCCAAAAATATTATTCATACTAAGTATTGGTCTATTCTGTCTTCAGTGCGTAAACAAGTATTGCTTACAGGCGGCAGAACAGGGTTTATCACAGTATCGGCATTAGAACTATCTCCTGAAGAAAAATTAAGTCTCATACTTAAGCGCCAAGAAGGCCGGTTCCGGCGCGACATCTTGCCACGAATATTTAAAGAACTGGAAGTGGAATCCACTGTTGAGGCGCTTATTTGGGCGCAAGAATGGGAGCTTTCCAAAACATACGAACTAACTTTGATATAAAAAAACACCTACCATTTTTTCTTTATAAAATTTTTAAAATTTTGCTAAAATTATGAAATCAGGATACTTGTTACGCATTTTATTTGTTATGAATTTCCTAAGCTTATTGGGATGTGATTACCAAAACGATGCCACCTCTAATTCATTAAGCAAAACACAATGGACTTCGGATAAACTCCTTTTAGCGGTGAGTGAACTTGAGACCATAGTCCCTAAAGCATGGAATATCCAAACTGCTATTGATTCTACCTCATCAGTTACTACTACCAATGGTCATTTTCCGATGGAAATAAAACCTAAACGTAATGGGAGTTTTCCGCTACAATTGTCACATGGTGTAGCGATAATATCTGACGGAAATAGGGCAATTGCACATCTAGAACTCTCAAACCCACTATCCAATTTACCCATTGGAGCAATTTTTAATTCATATGAATTAGATGGATTGTCTCAAGAAGTAGCACAATCTTCGATAGAGAAAACATTAGAAGGCTATTCAACCCGTGTACAATTTCTTGCAAGTAATAAGCCTTTTCATGATGTACTCGTGACAGTAGTAGATCAAAAAACTGATTTTGAAAAACCACTGTTCCATAAACGTGTTAATCGTTCTGAACTCGCATCAGGTATTAAAGACATATTTAATTTTGACTTTGGAGAATGCGTTGGATCGCAAGAAGAAATTGATATATGCGAGCAGTTTTCAACTTTAGAATCTCTTTATCTATGGCAAAAAAAATCATTGTCAAAGCACCAAGGTGTTGCAGCTACTGCCAAACAGAAAATTTGTGCCCCCTCGTCAATTGCTAATTGGTCTCTCGATTGGAGTTGCTGGAATGTAAAACAATCAAGCACTTCCAATACGTTACTCCAAAAACATGTTGCCCAAATGGATGATGTCGAGTTCTCTCATATTAGGTTTGATTTCCGTCCTATTCTTGACCAAGAGAACCCGACAAATATCAAACAGCCTCAAATTATAATTTCAGCCATCACCATCAATATGGGAGTTGAGGTTGGTATTGCAGGCTATAAGTATAGGAACTTACCGTTCAAGTTTGCGGTTGAAACTTCGTATTTTCAAGACCTCACAGGTTTGAAATTTGGTTCTCCTTCTATAGATTAACTGTTTAGTCTATATGCACAGTATAGACGTTGGTATTTTTGAAATACACCACAGATTAATATTGCGCTAATAATATGATAGTAGCCGCTTTAATTTTTTAAGGCGGCTATTTTAGATTAAATAATTGAGAGAATATTTTCTGTTATTAAGAGAATATAGTTTGCAATTCAAGAGATTTTTTTCCTTTCATATAATCCGCATAATAAGTATATTCTGGTGTTCATTTTTTCTATAACTATTTATATAAGGAGTAGTGATATGTCACCAAGAACCTTTTCTTTTCCTAAAATAAGTTCTTTTATTGGCTTATTTGTATTTGCTTTCCAAAGCCTTCTTGCACAAGGAGCCGTGTTTAATTCGGGTGGAAATTCTGGCGATCCCCCTATCCCTCCTCCGCCAGTGCCTTGTAAAAAGTACTTGATCTTTATGCGAACAGTTAGTCCAAAAAGTCCAGGACATTTTTGTGTGGATCCTTTTTGGACAGGTGATATTGATCCAAGGCGCCTCAGCCCTGCTGGTCGTGGATATGTGAATGGTTCCACCTTGATAGATGGCATGAGTATTATCGAATGGATTATGAAAGTATATGCAGATCAACAGTACTGTTATATTGGCTATGCCCGTAGCGATGAAGAGTACGAAAAATGGTGGCGTTATTATGCACCAAATTGGGAACGGGTTCCTTGTGGCCCTGCGGGTAAATTCTATGGCTCAGGTTCATTGGGTATAGTTAAACGGCCAAGTGATAAAGAATGGTGGAAAAATGTTTTCGTAAATCCAAGCGATTTTTCGAATGTTGCGATTTTACGAAAAGACGATCATATTCTCATTCAAAATATTCCATATAATACGGATATTTTAGAAGTGGGCCGTACCAAAACCCTTCTTTTAGATATACACACTTTGTTGGCGATAGAAAAAGGGCACTATACCGTACAAAATGGAGAAGCCCATCTGGGGCGTATCATAAAAACATTCAAACCTATGATACAATGTGGAGACGGTGGGTGTTGTACTTCCGATCCATCTCGAAAGGCGGTGATCTATAAGGATGTTTTCTTGCTAACAAAGAACGACGGAGCCTGTACTGCTGCTCAATTTATCCGTCCAGATGATGTGGAAGAAGAAGATTTTCATACTATTGAGACAGATATACTGGACGGTATAGCAAAAGTTGAAGGTGAAGGCGGCGGGGAATTAGGAATTATTGATCTGATAGATATAGAAGACTTAGGTGGTATTGTGTGCCCTGTAGGGGAGTTGATAGAAGATTTAATAGACATTACTATTGATGATATCCTTATTGGTAAAATTGTAAATCCGGTGGGTGACGAAATGGGCAATATCGTTGAATTGGTCATGGAGTTTGAAAACAAAGCCAGCCAAAGTGACAAAACAGCAGAGTCAGCCCCTTTATTGAGTGAAACTTACCCCAACCCTTTTAATCCGAGTACAAAATTTAGTTATACCTTATCAAAAGCCTCTAATGTGCATATTTCGGTGTATAATCTACAAGGAAGAGAAGTGGCGAAATTGGTGAATGGTCTCTACCAAGAAGCAGGAAGCCACCAAGTAACCTTTGATGCGGGGCATTTACCCAGTGGCACGTATCTTTATCGTATAACTGCCGGAAACTATTCCATTACCAAACAAATTCAATTGTTAAAATAGGCCATATGTATTAGGGTGCATTTTAAAACCTCTCAAAGTGCAGAGAAACATGTACTCACATGTTATTTAATCTGTGTGAGTAATATGGGTACTGATATTTTTGAAATGCACCCTATGTCTTATGTTCAACGAATAAATGTTAAATTTAATTTGGGATAAAAGATTAGACATTTTTTTAATTATTTTCAAATGCTGTTCGCTCAGTTTTGGAGAATTTAAAATAGGTACTTTTAAAAATCTAATTTAATTGAATTGAGGCTTTACAAGTATATAAGATCCTTATTGAATATTGGATTTGTCTATAAATTTTCGACACCAGAGTTCAATGCAAATCAAAGAAAGTAAGGTATAGCTCGAGTCAATTTTACCTTTGTCATTGGCGTGGATGAGCTGTTGGACACTTTTTGGGTCGAACAAGCCTCTACGGCGTAAACTCTGTTCACTCAAGACATCAGCTAATAAATCACGTAACTCAACTTTCATCCAATGTCTTAGTGGAACTCCAAAACCGGATTTGGGGCGGTAGATAACCTCTTTGGGTAGGTAGGGTTCCATAGCTTTTTTCAGAATCCACTTGCCTTCATGATTATGTTGTTTGAAATGGGGGGGGGATTTTAGCTGTGAATCCTACCAAATCCAAGTCAAGAAAGGGAACACGCACTTCCACACCTGCTGCCATTGACATTTTATCTGTATAAGCTATGTTGTGATCTGTTAAAAAAAATCTTTGTTCCAAGGCAAGCATTCGCTCAAGGGGATGGGTGTTAACTGGTAATTCGGCAAGAAAATCTAGCATCGGTGTTTCGGCTTTGGAAGAACCGAGTACCGCTTGAAATTCGGGTGTGTAAAGCGCTGTTAAATCATTGCGCCCTATCCAACGGAAATAATTGACTAACCGCTCATCATTATCAAGTGAAGCGCCATTGAACAGTTTACGTAGCCGACGACCTAATACTTGTCGTTGGTTGAATGTGCTGGTTATTCGTTCTAATTCTAAACGCATTGGGCGTGGCAACCATGTCCAATAGCGTTCCGTTATCAGTGCCCGGTGGCGGCGATAACCAGTAAATAGGTCATCGCCACCAAGACCAGAAAGGAGTACTTTGACGCCTTGTTCTCTTGCTCGTTGACAGATATATAGGACATTTAAAGGTGCTGGATCGGCCAGTGGTTCATCTAATTGTGCGACCATGGCGGATAAGTCCTCTGCCATGCGAGTTGCATCAATACGAATAGTTTCTAATGGTACATTCAGATAGTTAGCTACTCGGCGAGCATAAGGTAAGTCATCACTAATGCCTTCTTCGCCTGAGCCTGCTGCCTCGATGGTAAAACAGTGTATGTTGGGATTTTGTTCACGCGCAAAGGCAACGATACTACTGGAATCAAGTCCGCCGGACAGAAATGCGCCAATGGGTACATCAGCAACCATTTGGCGATGTGTCGCTTGGCGAAGGTAATACTCTGTACCATGGATGGCTTCAGCTTGCGTTAGAAAGGAGGGGCTTTCGATACGGAATGCAGGAAGATGATACCATGTGAAACGTTCGACTATTTTTCCTTCTTGAACCCATAAGGCTTCTCCAGGGTTGAGTTTGCGAACTCCTTTTGTCGGTGTACCTTCGCCGGGACACCAGAGAAAACTGAGGTATCTGTTGATGGAAGCAACGTCTATCTTTCCAACATTCTCATGATATGAGGGTAAAAGATACCTCAGAGCCTTAATCTCACTAGCGAAAGCAAACGTATTATTGCTGGTAGCATAGTAGAGTGGTTTTACACCGAATGCATCCCGTACTATAAGCATGGCTTGGCGATCAGTATCCCACAAGGCAAAGGCAAAAATACCATTCAGCCTTTGAAGCATGGTAGTGATGCCATTTTCTAACTGTCGTTGAGCCAGATAGAAATTTAGTAGTACCTCTGTATCAGAATGTCCTCGGAAAGTATGTCCTTGTGCTTCAAGTTCTATGCGTAATTCACGGAAGTTATATATCTCTCCATTAAATACCAACACCACTTGACCATCGTCGCTGACCATAGGCTGATGCCCTGATGGCGATAGGTCAAGAATAGACAGACGAGTATGAGCAAGACCAATCCCATATGTGTGATTCTGGAAAAGGCCAGAATCATCTGGACCCCGATGACGTAGCTCCGCTAAAGCAGAAGACAAAGCATCCATCGAAGGATGGATACTTGGGAATGAGATATAGCCAGTTATACCACACATTATTTATTGCTTTAGTATTTATCTATGATAGTTTTGTTAGTAATAAAGTTAGTTTTGCAATATTTTATCTGGCGGGGAAATTATCGAGGGTAAAAGCATGTCCATGCTCATTCATCTTGTTTTTTAAAGCAGTGCGTTATATAAGGGTTTTACAAGGTATTACATAAAGCCTAAATTCAGACTCCTCAACCCTCGTTTCATCCTATACGGGCGACGTTTTCTTTGGACCGTATTAACTTTTCTGTAAGGCTTTGCTTTAGTATAATCTCCCATGGACCTCTATCGTCGGGAATGTGCCATATACCCCACAGTCGCCCGGCAGACGTGTCGTAACGTCCAGTATAAAGTACTTTATGCGCGCCAATGTATATTTTGCGCATCCGTATCCGCATGGCTTCATCTATTTTGCCCTCGAACGTAAAAAGCCCGACCTCATCTATCCCAGAGCCGGAAATTTGTCCCTCTCCAATGCTAATGCGCAGGCTTTCCATTTCTACACGCCCAACACCTTCTTGTGCCCACCATCCAATAGCCGAAACACTTTCTACCATAATCTAAAAAAACAAAGATTTATCTAAAACCCAATAAATATCCCGAAGCCATGAGGGTTAAAGTGCCAACCAATACACCAGATAATAATAAGCCTTTTCCAGCATGTGTATAGGGGGTAAAAACCAAAATAAGCCCCATTACCAAACAAAAGGTGACCTGAATATACATGAACAGCAGAAAGGTGACCGCGTAATAGTTTTGATGATTGGCATAAATGATCATGCCGATAACCAGTAGCAACCAGATCATACCATTGAAAAATAACAGACCTTTGGATGTCGTGCTCATGGTGGTTTAATTGTCAAGAAAGTGTAAGGGCTGTATTAGACGTCGCTAAGGTTAACAATCTTGCCTTTAGTTCTGAAAACAAAATACTGTTCCTCTCTTCCACAGAAGACGTAAACACCATGAAAAAGCCCAGTAATAAGCAAATTAAGAATGGGCCGATGATGAGAAATATAAAAGCAATAGCGGTGTCGTAGTTATCACCAATTGCTGTAGCGAACGTGACAATGGCTAATGTTAACCAAATAATGCCATTTGCCCATAAGATTTTCCGTACAGCAAGAGACATAACGAGCGTATTGATGTGAAGAATACAAGATACAACAAAATAGCTACTTGACATAACCGAGCTGGTCAAACTTTCTATTGTATCCGTTATTGATTGTCTATAAAAACTGGCGCCCTCCCCTTTGCACCAGTACCTTTTCGTTTGAATGTGCCAAGAACCCCACTAAGTGGTTATGATCTTTGTACGCCTTGTTGCCAGTATATGTGTGGACAAAAACAATATGAGTTGTGGACAAGTTTGCTTGTATAGCAGTGAAAAGTTTGCTTTATTTCATCGGGCCTCGCCCATATCCTTTATCCGCAAAAAACACGCTTCCTCTGGCAAAGCGCCCGTGTTCCACATGCAATACAAGATAAACCCCTTCTGGAAACGGTACTTGGGCTTTGTTTCGTGTGCTCAATAACGGATCTCCTTGTTTTTCCACTTTAACGACTTAACATAAAATCATGCCTGCAAAACCTACCCACCGCCCCTTGGAAAAGGACCTAAAAAAAGGTCTTGTTATTACCCGCACCTTCTCTATAGAAGGAAAATCCCCATTTGACAGCGTACAATGGGAAACTCGTACCGCGAGCATCAAAAACCATAAAGGAGAAGTCATTTTTGAACAATGCCACATCGAAATGCCACAAGCAATGAGCCTTTTGGCCTCAAATATTGTGGCAAGTAAATATTTTTACGGTGATGTTGGTGCGTCTGGGCGTTCTCCAAAAGACGGGGGCCGCGAGCATTCGTTCCGCCAGTTGGTACACCGCGTAACACGTACCATCACCGATTGGGGCAAGGCGCAACATTATTTTGCCACAGATGAAGACGCCGAACGTTTTTATGACGAGCTGACATGGCTTTGCGTAAATCAGTACGGCGCGTTTAACTCGCCCGTCTGGTTTAATGTGGGGCTTTATCATCAATATGGTATTCAGGATACGAGCGGAAAAACGATTTGGGGGTGGGATCGTGCGTTGGGGAAGGTAGTGGATGTAGATCCATATGCGTATCCCCAAGGCTCTGCATGTTTTATTATTGCCGTAGAAGACTCGATAGAAGACATTTGGAAGTTGATGGCCGAGAGTGCGCGTCTATTCAAGTATGGATCGGGTGTGGGTGCAGACTGGTCTAAGCTCCGCTCGTCGCAAGAGAAACTTTCGGGTGGTGGCCGTCCGAGTGGCCCTGTGAGCTTTATGCGTGTACAAGATGCAACGGGTGGGACCATAAAATCTGGTGGCAAAACCCGTCGTGCAGCCATTATGCAAACACTTAAAGTTTGGCATCCAGACATCGAGGAATTTGTGGCGGCAAAACCAGAGGAAGAAAAAAAGGCGTGGGCTTTGATTGAGGAAGGGTACGATGGCTCCTTTAACGGTCCGGCGTATGGTTCGGTCGCTTTTCAGAACGTGAACCAATCGGTTCGGGTGGACGATGCGTTTATGGAAGCGGCCACGCATCATCGGGCCTATCCACTTCGGGCCGCTCAGTCTGGAGAGGTGCTTGGCGAGACCGACGCGCACAAACTCTTGCTCAAGATTGCAGAAGGAACCCATATTTGTGGTGATCCGGGCATCCAGTACGAAGACACGATCCAGAAATGGCACACTGTCCCTCATTCCGGCCCTATTAATTCCAGTAACCCTTGTTCGGAATACATGCACGTGGACAATTCTGCGTGTAACTTGGCCTCGTTGAATCTTCGGCAGTTTCAGTTGGAGGATGGGACGCTGGATGTGGAGCGCTATCGGGCTGCTTGTCGCATTTTTATTACCGCTCAAGAGATTTTAGTGGACAATGCAGGCTATCCTTCTCCAGGTATCACCCAGAATTCGCACGATTTCCGGCCATTGGGATTGGGCTTTGCCAATCTTGGTGCGTTTATTATGGCGATGGGTGTACCCTACGACTCTCCAGAAGGTCGTGGGGTCGCTGGTGCGATTATGAGCATCATGACCGCAGAGGCGTATGCCCGCAGTGCCGAAATTGCCGCCAATCCGCAAATTGGACCTTTTACAGCCTTCGAGAAAAATCGTGAGGCCATGCTTGGCGTGATGCAGATGCACCGCAAAGCCGTCCTTGATATAGACCCCTCCTGCCCTATGGCACTTCGCACTGCCGCACAGGAATCTTGGGACATATGCCTAACCCTTGGTAAACAACATGGTTATAGAAATGCACAATCCACCGTGCTGGCGCCTACAGGTACAATAGGATTTATGATGGATTGCGATACCACAGGGATAGAGCCAGATATTGCCTTGGTAAAATACAAACTCTTGGCCGGACGAGGCGACGGGATGCTCAAGATTGTCAATAATACTGTTCCACAGGCACTGCAACACTTGGGCTATCCCACGGTACAAATTGAGAAAATCCTTGCCTACATAGACCAACAAGACACTATAGAAGGTGCGCCCCACCTAAAGCAACATCATTTACCCATTTTTGATTGTGCTTTTAAGCCTTATAATGGGTCACGGTTTATCCACCACCTGGGCCATCTTAGGATGATGGCCGCATGTCAGCCTTTTATATCAGGAGCCATTAGCAAAACGGTCAATGTCCCAGAATCCGCTACGATCGAGGAAATAGCGGAAACGTATGTGGAAGGTTGGCGCTTAGGTCTCAAAGCTGTGGCCATCTACCGAGAAAACTCGAAGCGGAGCCAACCTTTGGCTACTAAAAAAGGTGGTAATACCCAAAAATCGGGTGTTTCTTCTTCGGGCGATGGCGCTGCACCTACTACTACAACGCCCGAAGTGATCGAGAAAATCGTGGAAAAAGTGGTGTATAAACCCACGCGCCGCCGCTTACCGGACGAACGCCCTTCGCTGACGCACAAATTTTCGGTGGCTGGACACGAAGGTTATCTGCATGTGGGATTATATCCCGATACTAAAAAGCCGGGCGAGATATTCATTACCATGGCCAAACAAGGTTCTACCATTTCCGGTATGATGGATGCTTTTGCCACGGCCATTTCGCTGGCATTACAATATGGCGTTCCGGTAGATGCCCTATGCGAGAAATTTAGTCATATGCGGTTTGAGCCAAGCGGATTTACCCACAACCCACAAATCCCAATGGCCAAATCCATCACCGATTATATATTCCGTTGGATGGCACTGAAGTTTGTAGGGCACGAGGTGGAGGAAGCCGAAGATCCGTTCCACTTTACAAATCCACCTGATCTAAGCGACGGTAGTGAATCTACCAATGTGAATGAATTAGCCGTATCGGTGCATGTGGACACGTCTTCGGGCGTAAATCCACTTAAATCAAGTAGCCAAACGGCATTCCAAAATCAAGCCGATGCTCCCGGTTGTCCTTCGTGTGGCTCTATTACGGTTCGGAGTGGATCGTGCTATAAATGTATGAATTGCGGAACTACAACAGGTTGTTCATAAATGAGTTCAGGATGAGAAGGGCCTCAAACGGAGGAGGCCCTTTTTTTGTTCATGCGATAGCCCGATCTGGCCGCGATCCTTCATCGTTGTAACTTTCTTTTTTCCGTAACGATATACGAGTAATCAATCATCAATTACAATCATCATGAAGTACCTTGTTAAATCTTCGGACAATAAAAAAGTCTTAGGCGTATGTGCTGGCCTCGCCGCCTATTTGAATGTGGATCCCACTTGGGTGCGGGTAGGTGTTGCATTTGGCACGTTTTTTACCGGTTTTTTGCCTGGCATAGTATTATACGTCATTGCTGGCGCCATTATGCCGGATAATGCCCGGTAAACACAATTTGTTTCTGAGAGGGGTGGGGCACAACCCCGCTTTTTCTTATCCTTCGATACAATACGAAAAAGCATCTTTACTCAAACGCACTTCAAAGGTTCCATTGATAAACTGGACCGTTTCACTAAGGTTTTGACTATTCCGGAAAGCAGCAGTGAAGGTAACCGAAATGCGCGAAGCGTCTCCGTTGATGTAACGTACTACAACACTGGGATTGACAGAAGTGTCTAACAAAAATTTATTGGTAGGCAGGCACAACCCTAAATCCCACAGTCCGGTCATTTCTGCATTGAGCGTTGTTGCGCCCTCTTTTAAGGGGAACGTAAGTTGCAGGGTACGCTGTGAAGCCACATCAAAGGCTTGCGCTACTACTTCTCCCGATTTGTAGCTGCTGGGTTTGAGTGTAACGATACTACTCCATAAAACATTGTTGCGTTTTGCGGTGACCGTTGCTTCTGAAGGTGTTGGAGATTGGTTGGCATCGCAGCCAATTGTCAACAAACAAAGAGCGAAAGCAAAAAAGCGGGCGTATTTCATAGGTTCTGTGTTTTCTGGATGTACCCCTGATAACCGGACAATAACCAATGAGATTACAACCATTTGTGCGCCCGGTACCACTCAACTGTTTCCTTCATGCCCTGATAAAGAGGCGTTGCAGGATGATAACCGAAGTGGTCTCTGGCCTTTTGGATGGATAAGCGCCAAACGTGTTGCGCCTCCTTCGCTTTTTCACGATTAAGAGGCGGGTATTTTCCAAACCATCCTGCAATGGTTTCAAGTAAAACCCCCAAAGGCGCCACAAAACCAACAGGTACATGCAGGGTAAAGGGCTTTTTTTGCAGTGCATACGCAACCGTATCCCGGATCTGGTGCCAGCTATAATCTTCGCTACCTAAAAAATATGTTTCGCCAGAAGTACGGTCAGAGTGTGCGGCTTGTATCATCCCTGCTACCAAGTCGCGCACATACACCAAATTGAGTTGCGGTACATTCCCCTCTCCGACAATTGGACAAAAACCACGGTTTACGGACTGGATGAAGGTGAAAATATCGGCTTCGCGGGGGCCATAAACCGATGGTGGACGCACGATGGTGATCGGTAGGTCGCGCAGATAGGGGTGTATGGCCTCTTCCATTAGCGCCTTGCTTTTGCCGTACTGGCTAAGGGGACGCATCGGTGCTTCCTCGGAGAGGGGCGTCTCGGAAGGCCCACTTGCTGCCTGACTACTCGTGACCACTATTTTCCGTACTTGGGGGGTTGTTTGACGCAGAACGTCCAATAATCGGGTGGTGGCATTTACATTTGCCTCTACAAAATCCGACCAATATTTAGAACGGGTTAACCCGGCCACATGATAGACTTCATCCACATCTTTACAGGCGGTAGCCAAGGTGTCTCTATCGTCCATCCCACCCCAAACGGGTTCAATAGGTAGTCCTTTTAACCATTTCAAGTCTTTACGGACCAAGCAGCGCACGGTATAACCCTGTGCCAAAAGTGCTTCAGCCAAATGGCTTCCGACAAATCCAGTTCCGCCAGTTAAAAAAGCAAGAGGCATGGAGGTGATAACGCGCAGTGGGAGACAAATAAAACGGTTATAATGTGGTACTTAGGGCCTTCTATATCCATTTACAATACGGGTGCGCCATTTTCTCCTTCGGAGCCGATCATCGTTAAGGTACTTTCTCGGTCTTCGGCCATCAGTACCATTCCTTGGCTTTCGAAGCCACGCATTTTACGAGGTGCAAGGTTGGCCACCACCACCACCCGTTTACCAACCACTTCTTCCGGTGCATATTGCTGGGCAATACCGGAAAGAATTTGGCGTTTCTCGAAACCAAGGTCTATCTGAAGGCAAAGGAGTTTGTCCGCTTTAGGAACCCGTTCAGCCGAAGTAATGGTGCCCATACGCAAGTCTAATTTTGCAAAATCATCATAAGTGATGGTTTCCTTCAGTGGCGCAAAGGGGGCTTCAGGGGGCATTTCAGGCGCCACGGGATGCTGTGCAGCTGCTCTTTGGTGAAGAATATCAAGTTGGGTCTGAATGGCAGCGGCTTCGATCTTGTTAAACAGGATAGCCGGTGGCTGTACGGGCGTTCCAACTTCAAGGAGGGGGCGGGCGGCATCATCCCATCCTTTTGTTCCCGTTAGTCCTTTGGGTAAACTACTACGAATGCCTTTTAGGTTGAGCATTTCCCTCAGTTTTGCGGCGGCATCCGGTAAAACAGGTTCCATGAGCACCGAGAGCGTGGCACATATTTGTAAGGCCACATGGATGACATTACCCGCAGCTTGTTCATCGGTTTTCCGCAGATGCCACGGGGTTGTATCGGCAAAATATTTATTGCCTAAACGTGCAAGGTTGATTGTTTCGAAAACAGCATCCCGAAAACGAAACTCCTCATAACAAGTGCCAATTTTGGCGGGTAATGTGGCCAACTCTTCCAGAACCCCAAGATCTGCTTCCGAAGGATTTATGAGTGGCGGTACATGACCACCATAGAAGTTTTTAGTAAAGGTAAGGGCACGGTTTACGAAATTCCCCAAGACATCCGCCAATTCCGAATTGACGCGGGTTTGAAAGTCTTTCCAAGAAAAATCACTGTCCTTGGTTTCTGGGAAAATTCCGGCAAGGGCATATCGCAGCAAATCTGGCGGAAAGGCTTCTAAATATTCGTGCAACCAAACGGCCCAACCCCGGCTAGTGGAAAGTTTTTGGCCTTCTAAGTTTAGAAATTCATTGGCGGGTACGTTATCCGGCAAGACAAATTCGCCATGCTCGGCCAGCATAGCCGGAAAGATAAGGCAGTGAAATACAATGTTGTCCTTTCCAATAAAATGCACCAATTTCGTCTCGGCATCCATCCAATAGGTGCGCCAAAGATCGGGGTCTCCTTGCTCTTCGGCCCACTCTTTGGTTGCAGAGATATAGCCAATGGGTGCATCAAACCAGACGTAAAGCACTTTGCCGTCCACATCTATGCCCTCGGTGGCATCAGTGGGCACGGGAATACCCCAAGAAAGGTCGCGGGTCATCGCACGGTCGGCAAGCCCGGTTTGGAGCCAACTCCCCACTTGTCCGAGCACATTTTTTTTCCAGTGGCTTTTTTCACCTATCCAAGCCTCCAGCTTAGGCTGGAGCTTGCCCATGGGTAAATACCAGTGGGTGGTTTCTTTTTTGACAGGGGCGGCATCGGTAATGGCACTACGCGGATTGATCAACTCATCGGGGCTTAATGCAGTGCCGCATTTTTCGCATTGGTCTCCATAAGCATCCAGGTTTCCACAAATAGGGCAGGTCCCACGCACAAAGCGGTCGGCGAGAAAAATACCTGCTTCTGGATCAAATAGCTGTTCATTGGTTTTCCGGATAAACTTTCCTTTCCGTGCCAAGACCCTAAAAAAATCCTGACTTGTTTCGTAGTGTGTATGGGAAGTGGTTTTACCGTAATAGTCGAATGATATCCCCAGCCCTTGAAACGCACGGTGCATGACCTCGTGGTAGCGGTCCACAATGCTGTGCGGGCTAACGCCTTCTGCGCGTGCCTTGAGCATGATGGGTACCCCGTGGCCGTCGGAGCCACAAATAAACACCACATCACGGCCTTTTAACCGCTGATACCGCACATAAAGATCGGAAGGCAGGTACGCTCCGGCAATATGTCCAAGGTGAAGTGGGCCGTTTGCATAAGGCAATGCAGCGGTCACTAAGATTCTTTTATGGTTCATAGCAACAATAGGGAAGCCCGGTTATTCCGTTTTGTTATGGTCTATACAATGAATGGTAATATGCAACGTTTTATCGGTTTATACAAACGAAGGATGGGGGAAAAACAAAAGAATGCCGTCTTCAGGGCCGTGGCAAGTCGCAAAAAAACACTTATCCAACTCCATAACGCCTTCGTAAGACAAAAAAGACACCTCTTATTGTCTGCAAGTATTTTTGCAAACAGGGTGTCTTTAGTCGTTATTACACAAGTAAGTGTGGGCACTGATTGGGTGCGTAGCCCTCTCCTGCGATCAATCGGTATCAATAGCCGACTGATAGGCATCCACTTTTAATAAATTTTCCCATTCCGCCTCATTTTCCGCCGAAATGCGGATCATCCAACCGGCCTCATATGGATCATTGTTTACAACCGAAGGGTCATCATTTAGGTCTGTATTGATGGCTACTACGGTTCCAGCAAGGGGCATATACAACGAGGAAACCGTTTTGACGGCCTCTACTGTTCCGAACTCGTCACCCTCCGCAAAGGTGTCATCAACGGAAGGAAGTTCAACAAAAACAATATCACTTAGTTCACGTTGTGCAAAATCGGTAATGCCGATGGTGAACTGTCCGTCTGATTCTGAACGCACCCATTCGTGGTCTTTGGTGTAGCGCAGGTTTGCAGGAAATCGCAAGGCCATATAGGTATTTTTGTTTTTTTAATGATGAAGTATCCTTAATTGCCTCGAATATACAGTATAATTATGCCTACCGACAAAGAAGGAAAAAAAATGTTGTCCCTTGTGGGACACAATAATGGGGCTCAAATGCGGCATACAGGGACCATTGCCCTCTTCTGTCCACCCGTTTTTCTTAAACATGCACAACCTCTCCTAATAGGAAGGTTACGCAGTCGTTACCCCCCCTTCTGCCTCTTTGCGGCGCTTCATAAAAGCCAAACCAAGAAGGAGCAAAATCCCACCATAGCATAATATCGTAGCCACGCCAGCAATCGTTTTGCTGATGAAATGCCGTTCTGGTGTAAAGGCCATCACCACCGTATGTGTTCCGGCAGGCACTACTACACCACGCAGAATATGGTTCGTTTGGATGATTTCCGAGGGTTTCCCATCCACCGTTGCCGTCCAACCAGCGGGATAATATACCTCCGAGGCCACCATCAGTCGCGGTGTTTCGGTTTGGATGCGCCACTCGATGCGATTTGCGGTAAACGATTTTAGCTTTACCGACGTTTGCTTGCCGAGAGAATCGAACGGTGCGGGTTTTAAGCCGGGATCTCTGGCAACAAGTGCTGTTTTTCGCGGGTTAAACGTTGGATCTTGTAAAAGGAGCCATTTTTCTTGCGGTGTGTTGACCGTTTTGGTTTCTGACACCAGCCAAGCACGCGGCATCGGGTTCTCGCGCTCCAAAATCAGCATTGAAGAATCCTGCGCCACCTGAACGGGCTTGGTTCCGGGTAAGATCCCACGTGCAATGATATAACGAACGGCCATTAGGTCTAATCCTGTCATATTAATACGGCCTTCTTTGTCTTGCAATACATGATCCTGATAATCCTGATAGACTCGGAGTTTTGCAGCGCTATATCCCGATACGGTTTCGTAGAAAAAAGGCGTGCGACCGTCCTGAAACGGATCCAAAGCCATTGGAAAAGTCCGAAAATGCCCTGGACCTCCCGCTGCTTTTACCTGCTCTATAATCCAATCATCTATGCCGGGAATGATTTGTGCGGCAGCTTGTTCTTCTACATTGGTCTTTGGTTTGAGTAAATCGGTGGTATAATATCGGCTGGCCACGCCCCAAAGATCGGCCAAGACCAAGATAGAAAGTGCCAATTTAGCCGTCCATGCAGGAATCTTGTCTAATTTTGCCAAAATGAGCAAGAAGCCTGCTATTACGATAAAGAATAACGTGCGCAGGGCGTCCGATTGATAGCCTTCGAGGCGGTCTGTGCGGAATTGTGCGATATATTGTGGGGCTTCGGTACGCGCTGTTGCCAAGTCTATTTCCTGTCCTTGTTGACGGTATTGTTGTACCATCATTTTTGCGATTTCTTCGGTCTCGTTGGGTTTTTCAAATGTAAATAGGGCCGATTTGAACAAGATGAGTATTACCATCAAGGCGGTCATACCACCTATGGTGTAATACAACGGTTTCGGATTGATTTTGCCTGTCGGATCTGGCTGAAGGGCTTGTTTCAGCCCCAAGACTGCCAATAAGACCAGGCCCATTACCGAGATAATCAGCCACGTTTCGGGGACACGAAAAGCGTTAAAAAGCGGGAAATAATGGAACATGGGTTCGTTGATGAATGCTGCATTTTGCCCCAACGCAAACAAGATGGTGAGCAATGTTCCAGTCCCTAATGCCCAAACCACTTGTTTACGTGACCAAAGTAGTGCAAAAACTGCGAGCAATATCACAACCCCTCCTATGTAATGAGGGCCGCCAGTAAAGATTTTTGCCCCCCAATACGCCTCCTGCGACCCGCCCCCATACGCCCGAGAAAAGAGCAATGTCCAGAGTTCGCCCCACCCCTGACTCCAGTTCATGGCGTAAGTCCAGTCTAAAGCCCCCGATCCTCCTCCTTCCGAAGCCCCGCGTGTGGTAAATGCCTTGTACTCGGCCAAGGGCCAATAGGGCTGTGCTACCATCAGAACAGCCAATAGCACGCCCATAACCAATAAGCCGGTGGCAACTCCAAAAGACTTGGTTTCGCCTTTTCGTCCGGCAGCCACAGCTTCAAAAAGCCACCATATGCCTAATATAAAAGCCACATAATAGGTAATCTGAATGTGGTTGGAACGCAAATTTACCGCAAGTGCGGCTGCAAACAATAGGCCAGCGAGCAATTTTGGTTGTCGTAGCACATTCAGAAAAGCCAAGATTAGCCATGGCGTCCAAGCTAAGGTCGAAAACTTGGTATTGTGGCCGGCCAATAAAATCAAGGGTAGATAGGTGGTAAGGCTATAGGCAAAAGCACCAAAAAGCCCCAGTAATTTATCTTTCGTCAGGTAAAACCCCAACCAGTACATCCCAAACAACATGATCAAAAATGGTACAAACGGAAAGGCCAAGAATTGATTGAGGTTCCGGACAATGGTGTCCATTTGTGGAATACTCACGGGATAATAGACCGAATACGCAGGCATTCCACCAAAACCATTTGGAATCCAAAGTGTTTGTTCTCCGGTTTGTGCCTCAAAGTCAATAGCAGATTTGGCCATGGCACGGGCGTGAACCACATCTGACCCGACCAATGACTTGTCGCCAAAGGTGGTAGCAGAGAAAAACACAACCGCTACCAATAACATCAGTACAGCACAGATAAGGTGTTGGGTAGGTTCAGAGAGGCCCTCCCAAAACGAGTTCTGATGCGACGTCTGAGAGGTTCGGTTGGTGCGGGAGGTTGCCAGTACAGGCTCGGATACAGGTCGGGCGGTGGGGCGATTGGACTTGGCCATAATGGAATCACTGAATTGAAAAGGTGAATTATTCGATCACTTTGGGTACGCGGAAATAGTCGGCATCGGCGTCAGGCGCATTTTTCAAGGCGTCTTCGTGGGTAATGCGGTTTAGGTAAACATCTTCGCGCAATACATTCCCCCAGTCTTGGAGGTGAGTCATCGGCTCAATGCCCGTCGTATCCACCTCGTTTAATTGGTCCATATATGCCAGAATTCGGTTCAGGTCGTGCTGATAGTGTTGCACTTCCTGTTCTGTCAGGCGTAAGCGTGCCAAAGAGGCCATTTCTTGTACGTCTTTTTGTGTTACCATGATTGTTCAATCGGGGTTGTTTGGATCTTTTGTGAAGGTGATGCGCATTTTGCGTGCTTACCTTGAAAGATTGAAGATAATGAACTTAGATCGAAGGTAACGAAAAACACGGATGAACTTTTTGGGTCTTTAGGCGACACCCTCCCTTCGGAAACGTGCTGGTGTAAGACCTGTATGGCGTTTAAATGCTTCATAAAAGGCTGTTCTCGAACTAAAGCCGCAGGCTTCTGCAATGGCTTCGATGCTTAGGTACTGCATTGATGGCTCTAAGAGCTGTACTTTTGCAGCCTCCACACGGTAATGATTTATAAACTCGAAAAAGGATTTGCCAGCCTCACGGTTGATCGCCTGAGAGACCACATAAGCCTTTAGACCCAGTTTGTCGGCCAGTTTCGAGACGGTCAGGTCCACATCTCGAAAAACCTCTTCTGTCTCAAGTGCCTTAAGAATCCGTACAAACTCAGCCTCGCGAGAAGGTTGTCGGGTTTCGGAAGACTGCGAAGTAATAGGCTCCGAAGCTACTTCTAATGCAGAGCCATCGGAGCCATTATTCCGTATTTCAGAGGACAGGGTTTGTGGTGCCAACGAAAGTGGCATTACCATAATGGGCTTGGTGATATTACGCCACATCACGTACAGAATGGCCGGGATCATAAAAATGGCGGTATTTATTTGCATCAACACCGGGCGTTGTAGGACGGCAATTAGACTTAAGAATACCAAAAAAGCCACCAGCTTGATCCACAATAAATCATACACCCATTTTGCATGAAAACGTCGTGCATCGGAAAAATAATCCCTTGCGGCCTTTAGATATACATGCAGTTGAAAAATGGAAGCTGTTGTATAGCCAATAAAAACAAATAAATAACTTATGTTAAAAAAGAGATATCGGTTTACCCTTTGGACGGGGCGCCCATACTGCTGTGCCATTTCTAACATGCTTTCCGGCGGGGTAACGAGGAGATCATAGCCTGTAAACAACAGAAAATAGGTTAGAGGAATGAGCCAATGTACCCACATGCGCCATCCATATCCAACGGGCTTCCCTACAAGTCTCAGGGCATAAAAATACACAAGGATCCGTACAACCGGAATCGTCACTAAATTCAGATCGAGCAGATACGGTGCATGAACAAAAATGTGGTTAGATTTGAGCAATGAAAGACCAAAGTTGGCTGACTGAAGCCCAAAAACGGCAAATAAATAGGCATTACTCCATCTTGCGCCTTTCATCCCCAAAAAGAAAAAGGACATCAGAATACCCTGTATCACAAGGGCGATGTTAAGAACCTCGATGGTTGGCATGTATAACGTTCTGGTACAAAGGTATGGCACTTTGGTGTCTTGGATTTAAAATACGGCTTCTCGGGTCGTTTTTCCGTACTTTTGACCATAAACTTCAACCTTAGTCGCATGTTCTCAATGGGATCTCGTCTGCTCATCTTGTTATTATGGACCTTTTGGGGTTGTTCACCCCAACTTCCCGCGCTGAAAGACATGGCGGGAACACCACTTTTTAGGCTCCAATGGCAGCCCATAGATAGCCTCAATTATCAACTACCCACACATGTTCGGGTTTTTTATGGGGTAGATTTGGAGGTGCCGCTCCGAGCTTGGTATGTACACATCCAACCAAAACAAGGGCGCTTACCCATGCGCGTATTGGCCGCTCAAGACCCCGAAGACCGCCGTGAAACCGCGTCGCAACTTGCCTCCAGAACCGAGGCATGTGTCTTGTTGAATGCAGGATATTTTACGATGAACAAAAAACCCGCTGATCATGTAGGCTTGCTGATGACGGACGGACAAATTCAGTGGCCTGCAACGGGGCTTATCGAACAAAACAAGATACCGTACTACGTTAGCCGTGCTGCCATGGGAATTACCGCCGAAGGAAATGCAGAATTGGCTTGGGCTACTTCAGATAGTAGCATGATTTACCGATGGTCACGTCCGCTTCCGAATTTCATTGGACATGCTTCCTCCAAGCCTAAACCCAAAAAGTCGCAACGCTGGCGTGTCGGACAAGCCATTGGGGCAGGCCCTATGGTCGTTTGGGACGGTAAAACAATTTATACTGCAATGGACGAATTGTTCTGGCGCACATCCATTCCCAATATCCATCCTCGAAGTGCGGTGGGAATAAAATCGGATGGCTCGGTGGTGTTGATGCTCGTGGATGGACGCCAAACCGTAAGCCGTGGCGTTTCTCTGACCGAGTTGGGAGATTTGATGCGTAGTGTCGGTGCTACCCAAGCCATGAATTTGGACGGTGGCGGCTCCTCTACTTTGGTTGTGAAAGGGCAATTGCTGAACCGTCCAGTAGGAGGAACCACCCAACGCGAGGTTGTAAGCGCCATAGGTGCGTGGTGTCAATAATCATGCACCTATGCTAATTGGTGGCCTCGATAGGTGGACACATTCATCACATCGTTTGTGGCGTAGGGACGGCAGAATGATCGAGGCTTGGGGAAAATAACAGGGCATTTTGTGTGACACAGTGCCGTTCTAATGATTTTCAACAATCTGGTTTACCTTCTCAATTGATATATTGAGGGGTGTCCATTAAAGAAAAAGAGAACGAAAGTCCTTTGCAGAACCCAATG